>Ga0247725_1000109_pt1 | contig 106480 bp, 90 predicted proteins | sample OKSTACKMCFT3sol_FD_183021 | JGI IMG/M metagenome (GOLD analysis project Ga0247725, IMG submission 183021) | Subsurface sediment microbial communities from gas well in Oklahoma, United States - OK STACK MC-FT3-sol | ecosystem: Environmental > Terrestrial > Deep subsurface > Rock core/Sediment...
TTTTTGCCTGGTGGCAATAGCGCTGTGGAACCACCTGAATCCATTCCGAACTCAGAAGTGAAACGCAGCCGCGACGATGGTAGTGTGGCAGATGCCATGCGAGAGTAGTTCACCGCCAGGCTCCCAATAAATGGAAAAGCCCTTCGCGCAAGCGAGGGGCTTTTTTATTTACGTCGAAATCGGTGGTGAGCCACCCGAGCAGGGATCCCCCATGCGACCAAACTGCCGGGAGCAGTTTGGACCGCCAAAGGCGGGTCCCGCAGGGACGAACCCCAGGGATGGGGTGAGCAAAGTAGTTCACCGCCAGGGTCTAGGCGGGCTTTAGGGAAGCCAACAGTTTTGCGTCACGCCTGTTTCACGCCACGAGTTCACCGCCCACGAATTCAGAACAAACCCGCTTTTAAAATCCCACAACGAACACCCCATAGACGATCCCGTTAACACCCAACCAACTCCACCACCTACCCATTCCCCCCTCATTTGGCTATAATGCAGCCCGTTTTTACAGCAGTTTTGGGTGTGGTTTGATTTTAGTTCGTGCGGTGCAGTACATTTGGTTCAGAATGATCCGGCTTGGCTGGCGTTCATGGTTGAAGTTGACACCGTTAATGTTGTTAAGCCTGGTTCTGATTTCCACTTTTCTTACTCCCATCCCAGATCAGCAGTACCATTTTCCTGATGAAAATACCGCCAACAGTAATTTTCATGTCGTTGAATTTAATGACCAAGGTCAGCTTCATGACTTGAAACAGCAGCAGGCGTTGTTTGACCGTATTAAAAAACCAGATTCGGCCACAGCAGAGCTGGTCATTTTTGTGCATGGTTGGCACCAGAATGCGGCACCTACAGATTCAAACTTTGTGGCCTTTCAGACTTATATCCAAGAATTACAAAAGGCGGCTCCACAAAGAAACCTGATCGGTTTGTATTTAGGCTGGCGTGGTGATAAATACGATCCGCTGTGGCTGGACGAGTCTTATAAAGCTGAGGGCTGGATGGAACCTCTGGATTTTCCTACCATTTTTCAACGCAAAAGAGTGTCACGTCTGGTCGGAGAGCAAGGTGTCAGTCAGTTGCTGGATACGCTTGATGCTGTGGTTGAACAAGGTCAGTTAAAACGATACATCTTTATTGGTCATAGTTTAGGTGGCTCTGTTGCTTTGCACGCCAGCAAAATCAGAGTGAAAAAGGCCATAGATTTAGGTAAAGACAATCCGAATTTGTATTTACTGCTCAATCCAGCTGTGACAGCTAAAGAGTATAAACCATTGGATACTTTATTAAGTGTCGATAGGCAAAAACCCAGTATGGTGGTATTGCAATCCAAAGGCGATTTTGCTGTCAAAGAAGCTTTTAACTTCTTAAAAGATGGTGAGCAGGCGGTTGGAAACTCCTGGGCCATTACTCACGATATTGATAAGTGTCCCAGAGGTAACTGTGAGACACCCATTAGCCTGCACAGCAGTTTGGCGCAGCATGACGCTATACCAGGTTGCATGATGCAGCTGAACCGCTCGGGCTGGCGCATTCGAGCCCGGGTGCAGGCCCGGCGTTCTATTCAAAGTTGCGATGATGCCAATATGCAGGCGGTCTGGGTATTAGCTGTATCCGATGACATTATTTTTGGTCATAATGGCATTCTGACGCCCAACCATGCCGGGGCTTTGGCGGAAATTTTAAGTCTGATTGATTACCACAGAAACCAAATTCCGGAAGCGATTTAAGCTTAGTGCCATAGAATCAGCACTGTGCCAGCCACTGTCAAGCTGGCTCCAAGCCATGCGCCAATGGCAGGCCGCCTTTTATAAACCAGCCATAATAAAGGCACGACTACAACGGGACTAACAGACGACAGCATACCGACTAAACCTGCATCACCTGTTTTTAGGGCTTGCAGAATCAGCGTCATTCCAATGACCATTGAAAGCCCTGCATTGACAAACACCATAGCGAATACTTTTTTGGTCATAGGTAAATAAGCTCGGGCCACTTTAAAGCCGAGCCAGAACAGCAGCAGATGAGCCAATAAGGCCACTGTCATTCGCACCGCCGAGGCGCTAACCGCATCTATGTCAGTTTCCATCAATGGCTTTAACATTAAGGTCGAAGCAGCCTGACATAAAGCCGAAGTTAAACCTAAGACTATGCCAGATCGAAGCTGGGATTGATTCGACTCCCAATGATGCTGCTCTTCTGCTCTGCGACCCAGCACTATGGCTGTCATCACGCCTGAACTTAATAAACCACAACCTACTAAAGTCCAGCCCCAAATAGATTCACCTAAAAACAAATAAGCCAGCAACACAGAAAACATCGCATGAGTGGCAAATAACACACCGGCACGGCGTGGCCCTAGCCTGTTCATTGACGCAAACAATGAGGTATCGCCAATCAAAATACCAATAAGCGCTGATATGGCTAAAAGTGGTAATTGAGGCAAAGCCAAAGTGCTAAAGCCGCCACTAAAAAAAGCCCAAAGCCATAACATGCTAGCGGCGCAAGCCAAACGCCAGCGGGTAAAAGCAAAAGCACCCAAATGACTGGAGGCGGTGGCAGATAACAGACTGCCGATAGCCCAACATACCGCAGCCAATAAAGCTAAATATTCAAAAGGCACTAATAAATTCCTGAAGATAAATAACGATCGCCGCGGTCGCAGATAATGGCGACTATCACTGCGTTATTTATTTGTTCGGCCAGACGCAAAGCTGCATAGACGGCACCGCCAGAGCTGACACCACAAAAGATCCCTTCCTGTTGTGCCAACTGACGCATAGTGGCTAGAGCCTGCTCTGCGGTAATGTCGATGATCTGATCAACCCGCTGCTTTTCATAAAAGCCGGGTAAATAAGCCTCTGGCCAACGACGAATACCCGGAATGCTGCTGCCTTCAGTGGGTTGCAATCCTATGATTTGAATAGCAGGATTCTGTTGCTTTAAATAACGCGATACCCCCATGATGGTGCCTGTAGTGCCCATACTGGAAATAAAGTGAGTGACTTTGCCCTGACTTTGTTGCCAAATCTCTGGACCGGTAGAAGTAAAGTGTGCCGCTGGATTATCTCTGTTATTAAACTGGTCCAGAACTAAACCCTGACCATCAGCCTGCATTTGTTTAGCTAAATCGCGGGCATATTCCATGCCTTGCTCTTTGCTAACCAGTATCAGCTCAGCACCATAAGCCCGCATCGAGGCTTTACGCTCATCCGTCATGTTGTCCGGCATAATCAGCTTCATTTTATAGCCTTTGATGGCTGCTGCCATCGCCAGCGCTATGCCGGTATTACCGCTGGTGGCTTCAATCAGGCAGTCGCCCGGTTTGATCTCTCCTCTGGCTTCAGCTTGTTGCAACATAAAAAGCGCTGGCCTGTCTTTAACAGAACCCGCCGGATTATTCCCTTCGAGTTTTACCAGCACAGTGCTTTGGGTGTGATTGGCCATACGCTGTAAACGCACCAAAGGTGTCTGACCAACGTAGTCTTCGAGAGTAGGGAACATAAGACCTCTATGGAGCAAAAGAAACTGTGCGTAGTGTAGCGGATCCGATTCCAGGCTTACAGAAGGATCCGCTATAACTCAGAACACCGAAGAGGTGGAAAGACGTTTAAAGTTGTCACATAAAATAGCAGTGGCTATACCGACATTCAGCGACTCAGTATCGCTAAAAGCCGGAATGGTGACAGGGTGACTGATCACAGGCTTGAGTGCTGCACTAATACCATTGGCTTCATTGCCCATCACTAGGTAACCACCAGCCTTGCTGAGCTTTAAGTGATGCACTGACTCCCCTTCAAGGTAAGCGCCATACACCGGCATTGTACTTTGTGCTAAAACAGGCAATAAATCCTGATAATAAAGCTTTACCCGCAAAAATGAGCCTTTAGCCGCTGCTATCACTTTGGGATTGTATAAATCTACTGTGTCAGCAGAGCAGAGGATATGGCGGATACCATACCAGTCGGCAACACGGATAATAGTACCTAAATTACCCGGATCGTTGATTTGATCCAATACCAGCACCCAATCGCCTTGTTGCTCTTTAAATGGCATAGCAACTGGTATTTCGGCCACAGCCAAAGCGGCGTTGTTGCTACTAAAAGTACCCACCTGCACTAACTCATGTTCAGTGCATTGCTGTACTAAATCGGCTTTAGTGCAAAGAGCATGATGCTGCTGCAAAAACTGTTCAGTGCCAAACACAGCCCGCACTTTCCAGGAGCTATGCAGCAATTCCAGCACAGATTTTTCGCCTTCGACGAAGAATAGCTGCTCGGTTTTGCGGTATTTTTTTTGTTGCAAAGATCGGATTAACTTCGACCATTTCTGACTAATCATAAACCCTTCTTACTTGAAGCTGCAGCCGCGTTGACTACGCGCTCTCGTAGGCCTACAAAGAGGCCTGATATTTTTGTTGTCCTGCGACCCAGGTTTGTTGCACCTGGGTTTGCCATAACGTTTCTGGGGCTACTTTGAAAATATCTCGGTCAACCAGAATAAAATCAGCCCACATACCTGGTGCTAACGAGCCCATGCTGTGATCCTGGAAGGCGCCATAAGCTGCATCAACCGTAAAAGATTTTAACGCCTGAGTTAAGCTCAGACGCTGTTGTGGTAACCAGCCACCTACAGGTTGGTTTTGCTGATCCTGCCGTGTCACTGCAGCATGAATACCATAAAAAGGATTGGCCAGTTCCACCGGATAATCTGAGCCTGCGACTATGCGACTGCCCTGATCAACAAAAGTTTTCCAGGCGTAAGCGCCACGTAAACGGGCTATGCCTAACCGATCGGCAGCCATATTTTTATCTGAAGTGGCGTGGGTTGGCTGCATAGCAGGCAGAATATGCAGCTGGGCAAAACGTGGAATATCTTTAGGTGAAACAATTTGTGCATGTTCGATACGGTGACGGCCTTGTTCCAGCTGTTCTTTGCTTGCCAGTTGTTCAAATCTGTCTAATACCAGTCGGTTGGTTAAATCCCCAATCGCATGCACGTTGGTTTGAAAACCCGCATCCAGTGTCAGCTTCATGAGCGCTGTTAACTTATCTGGCTGAGTGACAAACAAGCCTTTTTGGCCAGGCTGATCAGAATAAGGTTCTATTAAAGCTGCACCGCGGCTACCCAAAGCACCATCACCATAAATTTTCACTGAACGGGCAACAAAAATGTCGTCTTTATCCAGCATAGGACCAGCTTTTAACCAGTCGGCTAAATTCGGATCCGTAGCCGATAACATGGCATAAATACGCAGCGGCAGTTTGTTGTCTTTACGCAGTTGCTGATAACTTTGCAGGTTCGCCTGATCCACACCTGCATCGTGAGTCGAGGTAATACCTAAAGCCAATAAGTGCTCAAAAGCGGCATCTAATGCAGCTAAACGTTCGGCTTCAGATTGCTGTGGAATTTGCTTTTCCAGCAATAACATAGCGTTATCTATTAACACGCCTGTTGGATTACCTTCAGCGTCCCGGATAATTTCACCACCAGGCGGGTCAATAGTTTCTTTGGTGATGCCTGCTAATTGCAAGGCTTTGCTGTTGGCCCAGCCGGCATGACCGTCCACACGGGTTAACCAGACAGGTTTATCCTGAATGCTTTCATCCAGCAAGGTTTTGCCGGGAAACTGCTGAGTGGGCCAGAGCACCTGATTCCAGCCGCGGCCTAAAATCCATTGCGATTGTGGGTGAGCTTTGGCAAAAGCGGCCACCTGGGCCACTGCCTGAGCTTCGCTGCTGCTGGTGCGTAAATCCACCTGATTTAAATTTTGACCTAAGCCCAGCACATGACCATGGCCGTCGATCAGACCAGGTAATAAAGTCTGGCCTTTACCATCTATTTGTTCCGCCTTGCTATAGGCCGCGACTGCGCTTTTATCACCACGAGCCAGCACTTTGCCTGACTGGTTGTCAAACGCAAAATGGCTGAATTGGGCAATATTGCCTTTGTCATCAAAGCCATAGCCCTGAATATTGTGAAGCACTACGGGGGCGGCTGATAAAGAGCCGCTGGCGATAAATAACAGACTAAAAAGTGAAGGAGTAAAAAAACGCATAACAGAATTTCCTGGTTGGTCCGTCGCCGGACCTGCCGGGCTAACGGTATTTTTTCTTAGCTTTTTGCTGACGGACTTTTTCCCGTTCGGCTTTTTCAGCAGCTCTGACGGCTTCCTCTAACTTAGCATTGTGCAATTCCTCTGTCACCATGTCTGGCGTTTCCAGACTGACAGGGCCAAACAGACCAGCACGAAGTTCAGTAATTAAAATCGAGCCTGCTTTTTGTAAGTCAACCACACCACCTTTACGCATACAGCCACGGCGTTCACCTAAGGCATCCAGCAAGGCCACATCATTTTCGGGCTGTTCTTTTAACTGATACCGCGCCATGACTTGTTGCGGATAAGCTTTAAGCAAATAATCTGCAGCAAAAATTGCGATATCGGCATAGTCAAAAGCCGTGTCTTTGATAGCTCCTGTCACCGCCAAACGATAACCACAGCTGGCCGGACTTAACTTGGGCCATAAGAATCCTGGGGTGTCAGTCAGGATCACATTGTTATCCAGCTTGATCCGCTGCTGTACTTTGGTGACACCCGCTTCATTACCGGTTTTGGCTATAGTGCGACCAGCTAATGTATTGATGATGGTCGATTTTCCAACGTTAGGAATACCCATAATCATGGCTCGGGCGCCGCGTATATCTAAATTCCGATCGGGTAACATCTGGTTGCAAAGCTGCAACAAAGCCTTGATTTGTTCAGGGTTTTGCTGACTAATAGGAATGGCTTTAATGCCTTTTTCCTGTTCAAAGCGTTCAACCCACAACGCAGTCACTGCAGGGTCTGCTAAGTCCGCTTTGTTCAGCACTTTAATGACTGGTGTGTCACCGCGCAGCTCTGGCACCAAAGGGTTTTCACTGGAAAAAGGAATGCGGGCGTCCAGCATTTCGATAATGATATCGACCTGCGGCATAACCTCGGCAATTTCTTTACGGGCCTTGTGCATATGGCCTGGGAACCAGTTGATCGACATACAAACTCTCTTGGGTTAGCCGCTTTGCGGTTGGAACAGGAAATAATTCAATATTTTACGCTGTTATCAGGCCGGGCAGGAACTTTTTTAAGCCTTAAACCTCCGATTAGCAGCTTTTTGCGTAGAAGTATCCTGAATAGTATAAATCGGAGTCACAGGGAATGATGAAGTTGAAGTATCTTGCTGCGTTGGTTGCCGTTGTCGCTATCAGTATAAAACCATTAATGGCATCAGAATTTAAGCAAGTCCGGGTACAACTGGAACATCCGGCTAATGGTGATAGCTTATTTATTCCGGGCGCTAAAGCGCTAGTGCAATCAGGTCATTCATCCGACAGCCGCTGGCTTAGTTGGGTTGACTTAACGACCAACAGCGCCAGACAGGTACCTCTGCCAACACAAGCCCAGTTTTTTCATAAAGCCCAGCTCAAAGGTCAACTAAATGAGCAACTCGTGGTGTTGGGGACTGAGGGTATCAGCGGATTTAACTCACAAGACAACAGTTGGCGACGTTTATTGAATACCGAATCCTTGTATCGCACTGTAGATAGCAAAAGATTGCTGAAACTGGACTTTGTTTACGACTTTAACAACGACACTTTATCCGATTTTATAGTGCCTGACTTTAATGCTCATCATGTCTACATGCAGCAACAGGACGGCAGTTTTACTAAGTTTTCTCTGGCAGTGGATGCGAAGTCGCGTTTATTTGATGAAAACCCGGATTACAGCATTCGTAAAGCCCGTTTTCTCGATTGGAATGCCGATGGACTTACTGATATTGCCTTTGCAATAGATGATAGCCTGCTGCTGTATCTGCAAACGGAGACGGGTTTTGCTACCGAGGTTCAGACTATCCAGCTCGGATTGGGTTTAACTCCAGATGCGCTAGCTGAGGTTCGAGGTGGAGATGGCCGCAGTTTTAAAGGCTTATCCATCAACAGATTGTATGATGTAAAAGATTTAAATAACGACAGTATTGCGGACATCATAGTGCGTCAGGAGCAGTTTGCCGACGCTGTGGAGCAAAGTTACAGCTACCGTATTCATTACGGTAGTATTGAGCAAGGCAAGTTGCAGTTTAAGGCCGAGCCAGATGCGCGGATCAATACCAAAGGCATTCAGTCTGAACCTGAATTTACTGATTTAAATAATGACAAGAAACTGGATTTTTTCACCCCTGCTGCTGAATTTGGTATTGGTACTTTAGTGCGGGCTTTACTGGCTGGCACTGCCACTATGGAGCTGCAATTTTTCCCTCAGCTGCCAAGCGGCAAATTCCCTGATAAACCAGTATACCGGCAAGATGCTACAGCTCAGGTCAGTATTGGCAATGCACAGGTCAATTTACCTGTACTGAAAGTATTAGTGTCAGAGCAGACTCCAGCTTTGCTGCTGATTGGGGATGAGGATCATCTGAAGTTGTATCAAAGCGCCAAAGAAAAACTATTCAGCAGCAAAAGTATCAGATTAAAACAGGCGATACCGCTGAACGGTATGCTAGCGTCCACAGCAGATTTAGACCAAAACGGCAAAATGGATTTAATTTTGCCTTTCACCCATTTAGACCAGGAAGCCGTGCGAAACCAGCTGCATTTTGTGTTACAGCAATAAACTTAAGGTCGCAACCAGAGGTTCATTTGAGGATAACCTGCCTCGGTGCCAGCAGGTTTACACATACCATACCAACTCAACATGGGGTGGCCAAAACCGCTGTTTGCCGTAAAGGCTTCGATATACGAATCCGAACCGCCTTTATAGCCAGCCGGATGAAACAAAAACTGCGGTGGTAAATTTAGATGCAATAATGCAGCCCATGACCAGGCGATAGCTGCCATTTCTTCGGCCGGACCCTGACCCGCAGATTCATTGACATTGTCATTTAACAGATGCCGGCTTGCTTCCGGCATCACTGCTATATGCCCGGCTTCGTGCAACAAATCCCCCGGATAACTCAGTTGCTCAGGGTCAATCAGCAGGGTGCCATTTTTGATCAGAACACCGGGTAAAAAGCCGGATACAGGCAAAGCTTCCAGCTGATACCGGATACCAATAGCTCTGAAAAAATCCAGCACCTGTTCTAACTCATTCATGTTATCCATACCTTTGCTGCAAATTAAGGGATGCCTTTTTGGCTAAGGGAATTTTCTGGCCTGAGCTTTCTTTGTTCCTTTTTTCTGTTAGTCTGAATTTTATAGAGGAAAACCAGTGATTTAGCTATGAGTATTTGTCATTTTTCTTTGCTTGGATACGCGGGGAATTACCAGCAAATCCAACAGGAACTGCCGCAGCTGCAAGCGCAGTCATGGACGGAGCACGTCAACAGGCGGGATTATCAGGGCGAATGGGACGTGCTGCCACTGCGTTGTGCTGCTGAGCATCAAGATGCCCATAGTATTTTGCAAAGTTTTACCCGCACTGACGCTGAGCATTGGGTGGATTTACCGGTGCTTGAACTGGCTCCTGCCTTGAAACACTTTCTTGCCTCCTGGCCTTGCCCGGTCAAAGCAGCCCGTTTAATGCGGCTACAGCCACAGGCTGTGATCAAACCTCACCGCGATCACGGACTTTGTCTGGAACAAGGCGAAGCCCGTTTGCATTTGTGTCTGCAGTCCAATCCGCAGCTGCATTTTTATGTCGCAGGGCAAAGAGTGCCTATGCAGGAAGGGCAAATTTGGTACATCAATGCCGATCAAACCCATAGCGTGGAAAATCTGGGTGCTGGCAGCAGAATTAATCTGGTGCTGGATTGTGTGGTGACCCCCTGGTTAAAGGAGCAAGTCTGTGCAACAGCAGCAGAACAACGAACATTTTAACAGCGCTGAACTGGAGCGTTTTGGCCGGGCTTTGCTGGATTGTCCATCCTCTGGTTTATCCAAACAGCTGGTAGACCCTGTGTTGCATAAGCTGTGCGACCTGATTGATCTGGAATTACATCCGGAGTTTTTTACCGATCCAGATGCAACAGCTACAGCTTATGGCAAGGCCGTTTCCCCTACGACTGCCGCTCAATGTGCGGAAGATGCTGAGCGTGGCAGGGTTTTCACTCAGGGACTGTATCAGGCTATTTGTGATCAGTTCCAGTTGAAGCCCACTCAGCCTGTGCGTTTATTGTATGCAGGCACAGGACCTTTAGGCTGGTTGTTATTACCTTTGCTACCTCTGTTTACTGCACAGCAGTTGCAGGTCACAGCTTTGGACATTCATCAGTGGTCATTACAAAGTCTGAGACGTCTGACCGATCGTTTTGCGGTATCGGATCGGATTTGCGACTGGGTTTGTGCCGATGCCACAGCATGGCAACCTCAGGTGGAACAATACTTTGATTTGATCCTGTCAGAGACGATGAAACATCTGCTGCAACAAGAGCCTCAGGTACAGGTGTTTCGGCATTTGCAGCAATTTTTAGCACCACAAGGCCAGCTGATCCCACAACAAATTAAACTGGATGCGTATCTGGAGTGGACTGAACAACAGCAGAAAAAGCAGCAGTGGCTTGGGCCCTTATTTACGCTGGATTTAGCCTTATGCCGCACTTTAGCTGCTGGTGATCAGTCGGCTTTTTCTGGCGAACTGCCTTTGCCTGAGTTTGAAGCAGGGCCTGTGGATCTGAAGTTAACCACAGAAGTGCAAGTGTACCGGCAGCATTGGCTGAAAGAACAACAGTCACAACTTACCTTACCCCGTTATAAACAGCGGCTGATGCTGCAACCCGCTTCTGTTGTGCGCTTTGAGTATCAGCAGTTGGGCGAACCGGATTTTGATTTTCAGTACACCGAGTTATGGCCAGATTTATGCGACAGTGAGGATACCAGTTGTGCTGGTTTATTCCATGCCAAAAGGTTGTGGCAAAAAACTGTACTTAAACGCCATAAAAAGCTGCAGGCCGATGTGACGGATGAGTGGGTACTGGATAAAGCGCTGCTGGATTTGTCTGGCATTGGGCTGGAACCGGGTATTCAGGCCTTGCATCGCAGTAACAGATTAAGTGACTTCATTGCCTTTTTAACGCCTTATCTGCAGCAACTGGATATCCAAGCACTGAATCAGCAACTAAAGGACTTAAAACAACAATCCAATGGACCAGTGCCACAAGTACTGAGTGCTGAACAACTGGAGTTCTGGCAGCGGGAGGGTTATCTGGTGGTTCCCGCTGTCTTAAGCGCAGAGCAATGCCAGCAAAGCCGTGAGGTGATTTGGCAGTATCTGCAGGCGGATCCGCAGCAGAGAGACAGCTGGTATCAGAAAACGGACAAAATGCAGAAAATTATGCTGCAACTGTTTCGCCATCCTGTGCTGGATGCTAATCGCGAGGTGCCGCTGATCCGGCAGATTTTTCAGCAGCTTTGGCAGCGAACTGATCTGGTAATGACCACAGACAGAGTCAGTTTTAATCCACCGGAAACTGCACTTTGGTCTTTCCCCGGCCCTGATATGCATTGGGATGTTGAACTGGTAACGCCTGTCCCTTATGCCACCCAAGGCTTGATTTATCTGACCGATACCACTGAGCGGCAGGGTGCTTTTAGTTGCGTGCCGGGTTTTCATCACCAGATTGATGATTGGATCAGAAACTCAGGCAAATCTGCTATGCAGTTGCAGCAGCAAAACTGGGCTGACTGGCCGGTGAAAGCTATAGCCGCCAAAGCAGGCGATTTAATTATTGCCTCATGGTGCCAGCCGTAATAGTCATCATCTGCCCCGTATGGTGCAGTACATCAATATGTATCCGGCCAGTTCTGATGCTTAATTCTCAACTCTATCTGAGTTTGATCCACAACCCGGCCGGCTTAGAGCAACTGGCATGCTGCCTGGATTTAGCATCGTTTATGCGATGTCTGCGCCAACTACTGCGAATGGAGCTGGTCTCTGATCATGAATTGCTACTTTGGCTGGAGGCCGAAAACTCAGTCTGTATTTCACCAGAGCTTGAACTGTTCAGTAGCTTTTGGCTTCCTGACGAATATAAAAAGCAAACTCAGGAAATACTGTGGTTGCCTGCCCTGAACCGTCCGGTACAAAGCTACTTTGCGGATTATGCCACCGAAACCCGTGCAAATTTGCTGGCAAGTTTGATCAGACCAAAAACCAGCTTAACTGCTTTACTCAATCAGGAAGATGCTTTGATTGCAGTGGAACCATCTGGTTTTATTTTCCATCTGTCGCGTTGTGGCTCAACTTTAGTTTCGCGCAGTTTAGTTGTGAGTGAGTCGTGCCGGGTGATCGCTGAATCTGAGGTGTTTACTTCAGTGTTTCAAGATCAGAAACTGAATGAACCACAGCGCAACCGGGCCTTGAAATTAATGGTTAGCTTACAAGGCAGGCTCAGAGGGAAAGAACAGCATTTAGTGGTGAAATGGAATGCCTGGGATCTGTGTTTTGTTCAGCAGATAAAACAACTATACCCCAATACTCCATTCGTATTTTTGACCCGCCAACCTCTGGATATTTTGGCATCACACCAAAAATCGGCTGGCTGGCATATGGTGCCTTTGCCGCAACAGCGGCGTTTGTTTGATTGGCCTGTTGCTGATTGTGAAGATGGCGCCTTGTTGCATTACCAGCAAAGGGTACTTCAGCAACTGATACTATGGATGTTGCACTACTCTGAATTGAAACAAGTGTTGATGCTCGACTATCAAACATTACCGCAAGCAGTGGAGGAGCGAATCCTGCCATTCTTTAAGCTGAGTTTCAGCACTGGCGAGCTACAAATGATGCGACAAAACCAACAGCAATACAGCAAGAATCCACAACTGTTATTTCAGCCCGATGGCTGGAAACAAAAGCATTTTGACGACCAACAGAGCTTAGAATTAACCCGGAAACTGTCACCTTTGTATCAACAATTAATGGTCTATACCCAAGTAACTTGAAGTTGCAGGGCTGCGGCAAGCCAGTGAGACCCCGGGAGCATAGTAAACCTATGTGACTGGGGCGAGATGGCGCTGTCAACAAAGCTGCAGCTTCAAAGACGAAGGGTATATACGTAAGGAGTAATTAAGCTATGACTACAGCCTTTAACTTACCTGACGGGCTTGGACTACGTATGGCTAAGCCATCAGATCAGCCTTTTATCGCAGCTTTATTTAACAGTAGCAGGGCTGCACTGCGCCTGGCAGAGGCGGAAAAAGATTACATTGAAACCGTCATAGAACATCAGTTTGCCCTGCAAAGTGAAAGTTATGGTGAACGTTTTCCGAATGCACAAGTGATGGTCATTGAAAAAACTTCGGAATCTATAGGGCGGATTGTGATTGATATGGGGGTAAATCTGGTACATATCGTTGATTTAATGTTGATCCCTAAGGCGCAGGGCAAAGGTTATGGTCCGGCTGTGATCCGTGCAGTACAGTATGTAGCAGCCCAACAAAGATTACCTGTTGGTTTGGTGGTTGACAGCTTTAACGGTAAACTCAAAGCTATCTACCACTCTTTAGGTTTTCATACTGAACAACAAAACCAAACTCATGAACTAATGATTTGGTATCCCGCAGGTCAGCAACTTTACGCCGGACTTTAAGCTTCCGCTGACTCCGCCAGTTGTTGCTCCACATGAGCTTTGATTCCGGCAACATCAGGCAGAGGGAATAGTTGTCCCTGCTCCTGAAAATGGAAAAGATCTGTCATCAATTCAAACTCTGCCTGCGCTAAACGCAAATACTGTGCAGTGTTGGGCTGAGCTATGGTTTTGCGGTAGTAGCAGTCTTGCTCTGGATAATAACGGCATATTCTCGGGCGTTCGGGCTGCTGATAAATGCTGCACTGATTATTTTGCAAATGACGACATGTAGTTTTTACCAGTAAAGACCAGCCAGCGTCTGTGATCGCCACCTGAGTGCCTTCAAAATTGAGACAATAACGAATGTAATCAATATCTTTAAATTCGGTGGGTTGTTTTAGCGGTACTGATAAAAAGGTGCAACACCAGCTGCTGCATGAGTTACAAATCGACCTGTATTGCGCAAGATTGTATTTTGTCACTACGGGCAGTTGTTGAGTCTGACCTTCAGCCCAGATCAGCCAGTTGGCGTAGGGAGTATCAATAATAGCTGCTGATTGTTGGTAAGGTGCAGCACCCTGATAAGGTGATCGCAAGAGTTGCGCCTGCACGTCCTGCCAGGCCGGATAAAACGGCAGAGCCTCCTGCTCACTGTATAACCACTGTTGTAATAACAACCAGCGCGGACTATCCATCCACAACAAGTTCTCTTTAGGTTCGGCTTTGTTGGTCATGGTTTTGTTATAAAAACATTTATAGGGACTATAGTTCACGCAAATTAACGGTTGCTCTGGCTGATTGTGGACAGTGCAACCACCTTCGGGGCTAAGGTTTTTGCATCGGCTTAGAAAATACACAGTGCAGCGCCAGTCAGCGCTAAGTGTGGTATCAATATTACTGAAATTAGAGAAGTACAAAGCCTGATCTAATTCAGCCTGAGTTCTGATTGGAAAAGAGGTGAGTTCCAGATGGGAACAACAGGGGGATGTCTGACAACTGAAGCATGGGCTAGTCATGGGGTCCTGCTCTTTTTAGTTAAAGCTGATTTGGTAATAAGGGGTTTGATCTCCCGCTTGATCTGGCAGCACTCTGTTGAGATAGACTTGCTGCAAGTCGCCGCATTCCGGATGTGACAGTGTAAACAAACCGTCAGGAAAGGCCGTTAAACCGCATGATTTAAGGTATAGACTGAACTGTTGCCTGAAGTTTTTGTTGCTTATAGTTGAGATATACACTTGCTCCAGTTGGAGTTGCGCTACCACAATACCTTTGCGCTTGACCTGAAACATCTGTCCTGTATGAGGAATAAAATACTCTGCTGTGATCTGACTTAAATTCAATTGCTTAACTACCAGAATTGAGTGAAGTAACAGGGCTACAGTGTAGCCCTGATGTATTGGTTATTAGTTTCTTGAAGGGAAGATACCTTCAACAGCTATACAAAAGTTCAATGCCAGATAAGGGTTAAGAATAGATAAAGGCATGCTGCCTCCGGCATTTCCTACTGTCACGGTCGGTGTACCACCATTGACAGTACCTGTTGCAGTAACGCCTGCCAAATCTACAGTAGTGCCTGCTGAAGTGGCGTAAAACCCTGTTTTACCAGACAAACCAGCCAGATAGTTCCCTGTCGCTGGTAACGCATTGCTTCCTGCTGCTGAGTTGGCCTGTAAAGTAGCGTTAATCTGAACTGTACTCTGTGTTGGAGTAGCCACGGCTGCGTGATTATGGATTGGCATATTATTTAAAGTTAATGTAGTGGCTTCGACCCCAGACATTTGACCTATCTGATAATCACTTAATCCAGGACCCTGACCCTGGCCTATACCTGAACGGCCTCTTAAGTCAGGCAAGCCAAATGTTGTTTGGCCGTTACCGCCATACGTTGTTCCTAAAAGAGAGAATAAGGCTGTGTTTTGAGACAAGCTGATTTGCTGACCTAAACAAAAGGACCAGCCTCTTGGTGCAAAGGTAAAACCAAAAGCCTGAATTTGACCTAAATAAGGTTCCATAAACGTACTCCTTTTAATGAGCTGAGGTTATAGCATGTTCCTTTATTGAAACTTTGTAAGGCTAGACAATTTTTGGTACAAATCAATTGTTTATCCTGCATTTTTTTCTGTTTTGGAAAAAAGCGCTGAGTATTTACTCTGTTTAAATCTTGCCTAAGTAATGCTGTCCCTTAAATTGGGTTTGGTGATTTTTCTAAACTGGCTTAAAATTAGCCAGTTTAGCGGTATCGGCAGTCAAGGGATTTGGATGTGACGCAGAAGTATCATTTTATTTCAGGATTACCCCGCTCGGGGTCGACACTATTATCCGGCATTTTAAGGCAAAACCCCCGTTTTCATGCGGCCATCAGCAGCCCTGTGGCTGGCCTTATGAATGGCGCTTTGGAACAAATGGGTGCCAATAGTGAATCCTATAGTTTCTTTGATGAAAACAAACGCAAAGCTATTTCCAAAGCTTTGTTTCAGGCTTATTACAGCGATACCTCCAGCCCCGTTATTTTTGATACCAACAGGCAGTGGACAGCCCGGCTACACCAGCTGGTTGAGCTTTTTGATGATTTTAAGGTGATCTGCTGTGTGCGCAATCCGGCCTGGGTGATGGATAGTTTTGAAAAAATTTACCGGAAAAACCCTTTTGATTACAGCCGGATGTTTAGCCCGGCGACCAGACAAACAGTGTATAGCCGCTGTGAATCTCTGATCAGCAGCGGCGGCACTGTTGGCAGCGCCTGGACTGCATTAAAAGAAGCTTATTATGGTGAGTTTTCTGACCGCTTATTGTTGGTCGATTACGACCTTCTTACCCAAAAACCTGCCCGCACTCTGGAACTGATTTATCAGTTTTTGGGTGAGCCCTTGTTTGCCCATGATTTTGAGCAGGTTGACTACAACGAAAGTGAGTTTGATCAGCAGCTTGGGGTTAAAGGGCTGCATCAGGTCAGGAAAAAAGTAGAGTTTAAGGCCAGGCGCAGCATTTTACCGCCTGATTTGTTCGTCAAATATCAACAGATGGATTTTTGGCTGGATTCCACAGCAAGTGCGGCACATTGTATTGTCAGCCGTACTGCAATAAAGGAAAGAACAGCTGAAGCGGGAGGCGGGGATGAAGGTTAATTTGAGTAAAGTGCTGTCGGGCTTATTATTGCCTTTTGGCTTTTATGGAGCACAGGTTCAGGCTAGTTATCAGTATCAGCGCAGTTATTTAACAGCGCCGGGCTCAGGGCATGGTCATTACCCGACAGAGCCACAATCCAACTGGACTGCTGTGACTGAAGCGGATGACGATCTGGCGATCAAGCAGGCTTCCTCCATACACGAGCTGGTGCTGATTGACTCAGCAGTACCGGATAAACAGCTGTTTTACCGGGCGTTAAAACCCGGTGTAGAAATTATTGAATTAAAAGCAGATCAGGATGCCGCCAGTCAGCTCAGCACTATATTGGCGCGTTATCAGGGTTTATCAGCTCTGCATATTGTCTCTCATGCCACTGAAGGCGAACTACAACTGGGTGCCAGCAAAGTAAATGCAGAACAGCTGAAACAGCAGGTTGAAGTATTTGCGGCGTTAAATGGTGCTTTAAAAGAAGGCGCTGATTTACTGTTATACGGCTGCGATTTAGCCTCTGGTAAAGCAGGTGAAGAACTGCTGGAACTGATACAGCAAAACACTCATCTGGATATCGCAGCATCCAATGATCTGACAGGTAATCTGGCACAAAACGCCGACTGGGATTTGGAAATACAGCAAGGCCAGATTGAAACGGAGTTGGCGTTTTCCGAAAAGGCGTTGATGGATTTTTCTGGAGTTTTGGCTCCGGTGACCCATACACTGGCAGACAATTTATATTTTACTTATAGGGAGACAGGTACAACAACGAATTGCCCTTCGGATCGACCATCTTATACTTTTAACTACTTATCTGTAGACAGTACTAATTATATTGCCTGCGGCTTTATGCATAATAATGGTTATGGCTCTGCCACGACGGTAGCCTTAAGTAATTATTTTGAAACTTCGTATGTTGGCGCTTTCTTGAAGCCTGATGGCCCAAATCAGATTGGGCAGATAGATGTCAGCGGAACCAACCATATAGAAATCAGAAAACGCAGCGGTAGCTTTCAGTTAACCGAAGCTGTGGCTGATGAATTTGCTGGTTATCCAACGGTATTTAGCAGTGTACGTATCACAGGCTACCCTACTGCTCAGGCGGGTGGAGGGACTATTGTCTCTACTGCTATTACCAATGATACAACTGCAACCAACACTTTTACTTTTACCTCAGCGGGGGCCTTAAGTAACTTTGTTGGCGTCAACCTGACTAAGTTCCGTTTGACTTTTGTCAATCAGGCCGGAAGCAAAGTTGATGTAATGCGTCTGGTTAGTTTTGATTCTGAGACTGCGGACAGCGCGGGCCCGAGTATCACAGATATTGGCAATCAAAACATTGGGGTCGGTGCTAATACTAGTGCTTTAGCTGTTACTCTTACAGAGAATTTTACTCCGTTAAACGATATTACTTTTACTGCAGTCAGCTCAGATACGTCAAAAGCTACTGTTGTGACGGGGGGGGCTGGAGCAAACCGCACTGTGACTGTAACAGGGGCCGCAGTAGGTTCCTCAACCATTACACTGACTGCGACCGACCGCTCAGGTAATGTTGGTACTGATACTTTTATTGTCACAGTAGTGAATCCTAATGCAGCTCCCACAGATATCGGATTAAGCAATGCCACAGTCAATCAAAGTGGGGGTGCCAACGCGGTCGTGGGTACTTTAAGCAGTACCGATGCCGATGGGGGGGATTCTCATACCTATACGTTGGTTACTGGCACAGGGGATGCCAATAACGCCAGCTTTAATATAAGTGGTACGTCGCTACGGGCAAATAACCCTGCTTTATTAGCCGCAGGGAATTACAGTGTGCGCATTCGTACTACAGACAGCGCAGCTGCAACTTATGAAGAAGCTTTTACTGTGACTGTAGTTGATAATATACCGCCCGCTGTGTCTTCCATTACCCTGAATGGCACTCCGGCAGCGGCTGACGGCAGTGTGAGTTATGCTGTTACTTTTGATACTGCTACCAGTAATATTTCTGCCGACGATTTCGAGGTCACGACAGTCAGCGGATCGGCCAGCGGATCTGTGCTTAGTGTTTCAGCAAATTCCGGCACCAGTGTAAATGTTACAGTAGATAGCATTGCAGGGGATGGTGTGTTGCGGCTTGATGTGAAAGCCAATACAAATCTGACCGATGCTGCAGGCAATGGCGGTGGTACAAACGGTTATGTCGCGGCTTTTACCGGCGGAGCCACCCATACAGTTGACCGTGTTGCCCCTAATGCTCCTTCAACCCCGGATTTGGTAGTGGGTTCAGATACTGGGGAAAATTCGACAGACAATGTGACCAATGACGCTACACCGACGCTGACTGGTACAGCAGAAGCGGGTAGTACTGTGACTTTATATGCTGGAATAACGCCTTTAGGTTCAGCTACGGCTACAGGGGGGAACTGGAGTATTACCGCAGGTCCAGCCTTGAGTGAGGGCAGTTATACTCTGACGGCTATAGCTGTGGATGCAGCAGGTAATGAGTCTGCGGTTTCTTCAGGTTTATCAGTCACTATTGATACGACAGCTCCTACAGTGACAAGCTCAGTGCCTGATGGTGCGGCTTTAACCAATGCAGCCAGTCTTACCTATACCGTGAGTTTTAATGACACAGTCTATGGTTTGGCAACAGGTGATTTTACTTTAACTGCAACAGATACAGCTTCAGGCTCTGTCAGTGCCGTGTCTGCTGCCTCTGGTACTAGTGTCGATGTCACAGTGAGCAGTATTGCAGGTACTGGTACTTTAAGACTGGATACCAATGCTTCTGGAATCACGGATCTGGCTGGTAATCAGGCGGCAGCCTTTACTACTGGCGGTACTCATATTGTAGATAGGGATGCTCCAACTATTAGCAGTGTTTCTTTTGATCCTGCCTCAGACCCAGTGACTGCCGGTAACCAGACTGCAGTGAGCTTTACTTTAGCTGGTGCTGAGACAGGTACTACGGCTGAATACAGTATCACCAGCAGCAGTGGCGGTACTCCTGTGACAGCTTCAGGTATTGCTATCATCTCAGCCGGACAGACGATCAGTGGAGTAGGTGTCAGCGGTTTAAATGACGGTACTTTAACTCTGAGTCTGGCCTTAACGGATGCTGCGGGTAACGTCAGTACTCCTGCTGTCACAGATACTGTGAATAAAGATGCGAATGTCCCAGCTGTGACTACTGTTGCTGTTGCTGACGGTGCTTATAAAGCCGGAGATACTATTAATTTTACTGTGACTTTAGATGATTCGGTTACGGTATCTGGAAATCACTCTACCTTAGGTGTGAATGTTGGCGGCGTTGATACAACTGCTGCTTTTGCAAGTGCAACGGGTAATACTATTACTTACAGCTATATAGTGTCGGCTGGTGAAAACACCGATAGCTCAGGTATTTCGATTCTCGCGAACAGTATAGAGCTGAACGGCGATACCATCCGTGATTCGGGCAATAACAACGCTACATTGACCTTTAGTGCAGTAAACAACCCTGACGCTCAGATCGATACTACTGATCCTGTTGCCACTGTCGTTACAGATCCTGCAGAGGCTGTATTTGTAAACGCGGCTGATTATGAAATTAAAGGTACTCATAGCGAAATTGGTGTGACTGTTAACTTATATGTCGATGACAATAATGATGGTGCGGCCGATGACTCAGCTAATGATATTGGGCATGCAATAGTTGATGCTGATGGTAACTGGAGCATACCAAACGTAACTTTAACCGCAGATACAGAGCACAACTATGTAGTGATCGCTGAAGATGCCGCAGGTAATGAGTCGATAGCAGTAGATGTGCCTACTATTACTGAAGACTCTATTGCTCCTGTTGCAGCTGCGGTTACAGCTCCGGTTATAGCTGTTTCTGTCAATACGTCTACGCAACTGATCGAAGGTACTCATAGTGAAGATGGAGTGACAGTCGAACTCTTCGCCGACTCTAACAATGATGGGGTTGCAGATAACAGCACTGTGCTGGCCAGCGCGGAAGTGGGCATTGTGACCACGGGTATCTGGTCATTCAATGCGCCTCTGACAACCAATACAGAGAACAACTTTGTCGTGATCGCAAAAGACAAAGCTGGCAACGTTTCAGCGGCTGTGGATGTGGTGACTATCACTCAGGATGCTGTTGCTCCAGTGGTCACAGTCACTGCATTAACCACGGCCGATACAACACCTGCTTTGGCTGGTACTGTGGATGACGCAACAGCGAGCTTAAGCCTGACTGTGGCAGGGCAAACTCTTGCTCCAACCAATAACGGTAACGGTAGCTGGACTCTGGCTGATAATCAGCTGACCGCACTGACAAATGGTGTTTATGATGTGCAGGTAACTGCTACGGATGAACAAGGAAACATTGGCACTGACGCTTCCAGCAATGAACTGACCATAGACTTGTTAGCTCCAGCAGGTTATAGCGCCTCTATAGTTCAGGAACGTATTAACGCGACCAATCAGGCTGCGATGAGTTTTGTCTTTGCCGGAGCTGAAGTGGGCTCAAGCTATAACTACAGCGTGTCCGACGGCACCAATTCGGTGACAGGTTCAGGTACTGTAAGCAGCGCCACTCAGCAAGTGACAGGCATTAATGTCACGGCATTGGCCGAAGGCACGCTGCAACTCAGTGTCAGCTTAACCGACACTTTAGGTAATGTAGGGACAGCAGCTACTGATACAGTGCTGAAACGTTATAATTCTGAGCCAGTTAATCCGGGTAATTCAAAGGCTTCTGTTGAAGAGGACGCTACCTTACGCATTACGCTTGCGGTGCAGGATCCGGAAAATGATACATTAACTTACGAGTTGGTGAATCAGCCTGCTCATGGTACTGCTGTGGTGCAAGGTTCGCAGTTAATTTATACACCAGAGCTCAACTATAACGGTACTGACAGTATTAGTTATATTGCCAGTGATTCAGAGTTCAGCACTCAGGCTGCTACTATCGCTATCACAGTGACTCCGGTCAATGACAATCCGCAAATTGAAGACGATAGCTACAGTCTGCAAAGGGTTGACACTAACCAGTATCAACTGGCTGTTTTGGCCAATGACAGCGATGTGGATGGCGATACGCTGACCATAGATGGTGCTTCGACCTCAGTAGGTACTGTTGTCTTTAATGCTCAGGGTTTAACCTTGACCACACCTGATCGTTATGTTGGCCCTGTCAGTCTGCGTTACACCGTCACTGACGGCAAAGGTGGGCGTGACACGGCAGATGTCAACCTGATTATTGAAGGTGGGGCAGCGTCAAACCTGCCGGTGATCACAGTGCCTGCTGATATCGAAGTCAATGCTACTGCGCTCTTTACCCGCGTGCCGCTTGGCACTGCAACAGCGGTCGACCGTAATGGCCGTCGTCTGCGGGTATCCTTGATCAACGGTAGTCTGTTCTTTGCACCAGGCGAACATATTGTCTACTGGCAAGCCACTGATGCCGATGGTAATACCGCCACTAAAGCGCAGCGGGTTCGGGTCAATCCATTAGTGTCCCTGAGCAAAGACCAGCTGGTGACCGAAGGCAACGAAGTGGAGTTTCAGCTGATACTAAACGGTCCGGCTCCGGTTTATCCGGTGTCAGTCCCTTACACTGTCAGTGGCAGCGCAGGCGCCAATGACCATACGCTGGTATCTGGTGTTGCTGAGATCAGTTCAGGCCTAAGTACAACTATCCGCTTTAGTGTACTGGAAGATGCTTTGGCAGATTCACCTGAAGACATAGTGATTACGCTCGATAGCAGCGTCAATCGTGGCAGCAAACGCACTAGTCGTATTGTGGTCAGTGAAGCGAATGTCGCCCCTGTGGTGTCTTTACAGGTGCAGCAGAATGGTGAAAACCGTCTGACTGTCAGTGAAAGTGATGGTGTGGTGACTGTCACAGCTACAGTGACTGATGCCAATCCTCAGGATCAAATGACTGGAGTCTGGGACTTTGGCCGTCTGACGAATGTAACCTCAGATCAAAGCCAATTAAGTTTCGATCCGACAGAACAAGGTCCTGGTTTATATCTGGTCAGTTACACAGCGACAGATAATGGTACGCCAAATTTATCAGCAACATCCCGAGTCTTTATTGTGCTTCGGCCAAACTTACCGACATTGGGCTCTGCTGATACGGACGGAGACTTAGTGCCAGATGACCAGGAAGGTTTTGCCGATTCAGATGGTGATGGTATTCCTGATTATCAGGATGCAATTAACGAATGTAACGTGATGCCGACAGAGCTGCTTGGACAAACTCAGTTTGTGGCTGAAGGTGATCCTGGAGTCTGTTTACGTTTGGGTACTGTAGCGGCTGAAACTGATGCTGGTGGTTTGCAAATAGCCAAAGATGCCGTTGTTATAGATAATGTAGCGGTGAATATTGGCGGTATCTTTGACTTTATCGCCTACGGTTTACCTGAACAAGGTAAGAGCTACGGCCTGGTGATCCCACAACGTTTACCAGTGCCTGCCAATGCGGTGTATCGTAAATTCAGCGATGTAACAGGTTGGGTTGATTTTGTCAGCAATGAGCGTAACTCCGTCTCCAGTGCGGCGGGTGAACGTGGTTTCTGTCCTCCTCCTGGCGATGCGGTCTGGACTGAAGGTTTAACCGAAGGTCATTGGTGTGTGCAGGTCACAGTCGAAGATGGTGGCCCGAACGATGCTGATGGAATTGCCAACAGCGCTATTGTCGACCCAGGTGGTGTAGCTGTTGTGCTCAATGGTAATAACCTGCCGGTCGCTGCAGCGGATGAAGCTTCGGTGTTGGTGGACACCAGTATAGATGTGAATGTGCTGGCAAATGATACTGACGTTGATGGTGATACGTTAACCGTCAATCAGGCTATCAGTAGCTTCGGTACTGTGACCATTCTGGCCGACCAACAGTTAAGCTACACACCAAACCCAGACTTTGTCGGAACTGATACCGTGATTTACAGCATCACCGACGGTAAAGGTGGTACAGCAAGCAGTGAACTGGTAGTGAACGTGTTTAGCAATACTGCACCTGTTGCCGTGAATGACAGTGCATCTACGGATGACAGAACAGCGATACTGATAGCGGTTCTGACCAATGATACAGATGCAGAGGGTGATGTACTGACTGTGACCGCAGCCAGTGCAGAGGAAGGAACGGTCAGTATTGAGGCCGACCAACGCCTGCGTTACACACCCAAAGCTGGTTTTAATGGGGTGGATACCATCAGCTACACAGTGACAGACAGCTCTGGCGATTCAGCCACAGGTTCGGTCAGTGTGACAGTGCGTGCTTATCAGGACGTGGTCGTGGATAACAAATCAAGTGGGGGCAGTATGACCTGGTGGATGGGAATGGTGTTAGCGGGAGCTGTGATGTTGCGTCGCCGTTCAGTTATGGGTGTGGCTGCTGTTGCACTGCTTGCGTTCAGCCCCTGGAGTCAGGGGCAAGACTGGTACCTGCAAGGTTCAGTTGGGCATAGCACAGCCGATCAGAAACAAAACCGCCTGGTAGAAGAACTACCAAGCGGCACTATCACAGCCTTTGATGACAGCGATAGCTTGTATGGCATCACCCTGGGTTATCAGTTGCATCCTTATTTTGCTGTGGAAATGGGTTACCAGGATTTAGGTGCAGCCAGCGCTCAACTCAGTGGTGATAGTCTGACCCCGGAGCAATACCACGAACTGGTTAAGGCGGTCAGTCCTGTACTGGTGGATGGCTGGACTGCAGCTGCGCGCTTTACGCTATGGCAAAGCGATATGTGGAATGTGGAAGTGCCGGTTGGGCTATTCAGATGGGACAGCGAAATTGAAAGCAGCAGGGGTAATAGTACCTTGTATTCGAAGACGAATGGCACGGACTGGTTTTTAGGGGTGCAATTGAACTATAGCCTGTCGGACGACTTAAAATTTGGTCTGGGGTATCAGCAACTGGAGCTTGATGCGAATGATGTCAGTAGCTGGTTGCTGAGCGTGCGCTACGAGTTTTAACCTCGTGCTGTGGTAAAGTGAAAGGGCGGTTTTTCCGCCCTTTTTGTTTTTCTACAAGTGGGCGGATGTGTCGTTATGTTTTGTGACAAATAAAGTCTGCTGCTTTGTTGAGTCTTTTGTTATGTTAAGCTGGATTGAAAGGTAAATTGGAGTAAAAGATATGTCAGGACAAGGATCGGGCGGCAATGTATTGGCCGCATTATGTAGCTTGTTTATTCCGGGTTTAGGCCAGTTGCTACAGGGGCGTTTGATTGCAGCTATACTATTTTTCGCTATTACGGTGGTAGGTTATGCGCTCTGGTGGTTAATTATCCCGGCTATTATTGGTGCTATCGCCCACTTGTTTGCGATATTAGACGCCGCACGCTTTAAATCCTATAACTGATCAAGGCGATGCCACGCCGCTATTGTGCTGCGGCATGGCGATCAGAACCCGTCTGCGTTGAGCTTAGAGCGGAGGCTGCGCAACTGAGCCCTGAATAAAAGGTGCTACTTTCTGCCAGACTTCTTTGGGTGGTAAACGGGTTTTACTGCCCACCACACAAAACAATCCAGGATTAGCCAAATCAAAGCTGCCCGCTATATTCCAGGATTCATAAGGGTGTGAATCATGGATCAGCAGCAGAGCTGGAGTCTGCGCTGTGCCTGCAATGACGTGGTAGTGCTCCAGTAGCCCGAGTTTCATAGCACAGAGGTAATACAGCGAATATTCAGTCCACTTCAGTTTTAAGAAACGACCTATCCACCAGTTTCTCGGATCCGCCGGATCATGCAATGAACACAAGGCATCGACCCAGTTTTCACCTGCTTTGTTGGGTGATAACTCCTGCATCAACTTTTGGCTTAAAGTTCTGGACATCAAAGCCGGTGTAACAGTCATTCCCAGATCTTTTGGCCCTACGTCAGGGCTCATATTCAGAATACGGGCAGAGGATTTCCACCATTTAGGGTGCTGTGCTCGTTGTTCGTATTGTAATAAAGCTTTGCCATCAATAATAAGTTTGCTCTCATCCAAAGGTTTCAGGCAAATCACGTCAGCGTCGAGCGTCAGATAAAACTCATTTTCGACTAAATTAGCTATAGCTATTTTCAGCAGTTGCTGTTTACGCCAGCCACGCATTTTTGGATACTTTTTGAATTCCGGCAGTAAATCATCTTCCGCCATCACTTTGATGTTCAGCGATTGCCAGCAGGCATATTCCTGTTTTACCAACTCTACTTCTGCGGCCGGAACCAGTACGAAAATCTCAGAGATAGTTCCTGCAGCGACAAAGGTCTGCAAGGAGGTAAATAAAATATGAGCGCGTTTTAAGTCGTTAACGTCGTAGCTACCACTTGCTTTTAATGGCAAAACTGCACTAATCGCCATATTAAACTCCTGTTATATAATCAGGTTTTTGACTAAACCCTTTGGAAAAATTCTGATCTCAGTATGGCAACTTGCAGAACGCAAATAGTCGGAGCCCGTCTAACTGTCGTTATTACGTTTTACATGGGGTGAGATAAAAGCCACTGAACAATACATTAAGCTTGTGTGATATACAAAACCCGATTTTATACGCAACCCAGAATGGCTATCAAACAAAAATGTTGCGCAATTGTAATTCTTTGCCATATTAAGCCCGTTTTGGAGAGGTAAACTGCGAAAAAGTTTCTGTATGTTGTTATTTGATTATATTTTTCAGCAGATAAAATAACTGAGCACCTGATTAGACAAGGATTAAGAATGATTTTACCTGTGATTATGGCGGGCGGTTCTGGCAGCAGATTATGGCCTTTGTCTCGTGATTTAATGCCAAAACAGTTCTTAACGCTGGACGGTGAACTCACCATGTTACAAGCCACAGTGATGCGTTTACAGGGCCTGAATGCAGATGCTGCACTGGTGATCTGTAACGAAGACCACCGCTTTGTCGCAGCCGAACAGCTAAGGCAAATAAAGCAGTTAAATAACAATATCATTTTAGAGCCAGCAGGTCGTAATACAGCACCTGCTATAGCGCTTGCCGCTTTTACCGCGATAAAAAAAGGTCAGGATCCATTGTTGCTGGTGCTGGCTGCGGATCATGTGATTGCTGATGTTGATGTCTTTCAACAGGCTGTTGTTGCGGCAGCTGAATTTGCTAATGCCGATCAATTAGTCACTTTTGGTATTGTGCCTACAGCGGCAGAAACAGGCTACGGTTATATCAAAAGGGGGGCGTGCAAAAAGTTAAATGATGCTGAAGCTTATCAGGTGGCGCAGTTTGTTGAAAAACCCAGACTTGAAAAGGCTTTGGAGTATTTAAGCAGTGGTGATTATTACTGGAATAGTGGCATGTTTTTGTTTAAAGCCAGTCGCTACCTGGCAGAGCTGAAACAACACAGGCCTGATATTTATACCGCTTGTGAGCAAGCTATGCTGGAGATTGACCCGGATTTAGATTTTATCCGGGTCAATCAACAGGCCTTTTTAGCTTGTCCCTCAGAATCTATTGACTATGCCGTGATGGAAAAAACTGCAGCTGCAGTAGTTGTGCCTTTAGATGCCCGCTGGAGCGACGTCGGTAGTTGGTCTTCCTTGTGGGATATTTCCGTGAAAAACAGCGACGGCAATGTGCATAAAGGCGACGTACTGAGCTGTGACAGTAGTGATAACTATGTGTTTGCCGAAACTGGTTTAGTGGCTACTGTCGGATTGCAGAATATGGTCGTAGTACAAACCAAAGATGCAGTGCTGGTAGCGGCCAAAGACAGAGTGCAGGATGTGAAAGCTATTGTGCAGCAACTAAAAGATCTGGGCCGCAGCGAGCATAAAATTCATCGCGAAGTCTACAGACCCTGGGGTAAGTATGATTCGATTGATCAGGGACAGCGCTATCAGGTCAAACGCATTACGGTCAATCCAGGTCAGAAACTGTCAGTGCAAATGCATCACCACAGAGCTGAGCACTGGATAGTAGTGGCCGGTACGGCCCTGGTTAGCATAGATGGTGTCGATACCATGCTGTCTGAAAATCAGTCTGTGTATATTCCGCTTGGAGCTGTGCATGCTTTAGAAAATCCGGGGAAAATCCCGCTAGAATTAATTGAAGTGCAATCCGGTACTTACTTAGGGGAAGACGACATAGTCCGTTTTTCAGATCGATATGGCCGGGTAGAAGCTAAATAATTCTGGATTTGGGATCAGGCCTTAGGCCTGATCCCTTTCACTACTTTGTTTTGATTGGTGAATTATCTGAGCGTGACGAATTCCTCAGCTGAGGTTGGATGTATAGCCACACAGTTATCAAAGTCGGCTTTGGTGGCGCCCATTTTTATCGCCACACCAAAACCCTGTAGCATTTCATCAGCGCCAAAACCTATCACATGCAAACCCACTACTTTTTCAGTTGGACCAGCACAGACCAATTTCATACGTGTTAACTGACGGTGCTGGGTTAAAGCCGTGTACATAGCAGCAAATTCGCTGCGATAAACTTTAATCTGGTCATCACCAAACTGTTGACGGGCTTCATCTTCGGTTAAACCTATAGTGCCAATAGGAGGGTGCGAAAACACTACAGTCGGCACTGTGCTGTAATCCAGTTTGCTGTCTGGTTTATTATTAAATAACCGCTCAGACAAACGCCGCCCTGCTGCGACCGCGACCGGAGTTAACGCCAGACGGCCTGTATTATCACCTACCGCATAAATGCCAGGCACATTGGTATTCTGATACTCGTCTGTTGGGATAAAACCTTCGGCATCCAGTTTTACACCAGCTTTTTCCAGCTGCAGTTGGTCATTGGCAGGCTCGCGACCTATAGCCCAAATCAGACAATCTACTGTTAAGCTGCTGCCGGTAGATAACTCTAGAGTTAAAGAGCTATCGGCATTTTTACTGACAGAACTCACTTCGGTATGAGGGTGTAGCTGAGGACCATCTTTGGCCATCAGTTCTACTAAAGTGTCGGATAACATCGCATCGAAGCTTCGCAGTGGTTTGTCTTTACGTACCAATAAGTGAGTTTCGCTGCCAAGAGCCTGCATTACGCCAGCAATTTCTACTGCGATATAACCTGCACCTACAACCGCAACCCTTTTCGGCTGGCTTTGTAAGGCGAAAAAGCCATCACTGTCGATGCCAAGTTCTGCGCCTGGTATAGCAGGGCGTACAGGACGACCGCCTGTAGCTATGGTGATATGGTTGGCGCTATAGAACTTGCCGTCCACTTCCACTGTGCTTTTATCCACAAAACGGGCAAAACCCCGAATCACAGTGACCCCATTTTTGGCCAGCACTCTGTCGTAAGAAGCATGAATTCGGGAGATGTAAGCCTCGCGGCTTTCGACTAATTTGCCCCAATTCAGCGCAGGCATGTGGACATCTAAACCATAATCCGGCGCGTATTTAAAAGCGTCAGCAATTTGACCGGCAAACCACATGGCTTTTTTGGGCACACAACCGACATTAACGCAGGTGCCACCTAAAAATTTAGCTTCGATAATGGCGCATTTCTGGCCGTGGCTGGCCGCTCTGTTAGCGCTGGCGATACCACCGCTGCCACCACCTATGGCGATATAGTCAAAATGTTCAGTCATGCTTGGGTTTCCCACTGAAAGAAGAATTCAGAGGTTATATGGGGTCTGATGGACGAACTCAAGTGAATTTGCGATAAAGTCAGGTTTGATGCACACAAAATGCTTGAGAACATTTAAAAAGCCCCAATACTGCTGTTATAACAGCTGAAACGAGATGAATCATGACCCAAGCCTTACCTGTATTTAGTCAAATCGATCCTTCACAAATTAAAGCTCGTGTTGAACAGTTGATCGCTGCCTGTACCGCAGATATTGAAGCTGTAGTGCAACAGCCGAATCCAAGTTGGCAGTCACTGATTGTAGCGCTGGAAGAAAACAGCGATAAATTAGCCAAGTTCTGGTCGCCTGTGTCGCATTTAAATTCTGTGAAAAATAGTCCTGAATTACGTGAAGCTTATGAAAGCTGTCTGCCGCTGTTGTCTGACTTCAGCACTTATGTTGGTCAGCATGAAGGTTTATATCAGGCCTATTTAAAGCTATCGCAAAGTGCTGAATACCGCACGTTAAGCGTAGCGCAGCAAAAAGTGATTCAGAACGCGTTACGCGATTTTAAGCTATCCGGTATTGGTTTATCTGATGAGAAAAAACAGCGCTACGGTGAAATTCAGAGTCGTTCGTCCGACTTAGCTTCCAGTTTTTCTAACAATACACTGGATGCCACTCAAGCCTGGTTTAAGCATATCGAAGATGAACGTCTGTTAGCAGGTTTGCCTGAAGATGCCAAATTGGCTGCGGCCGAAGCGGCGGCGCAAAAAGAGCTCTCCGGTTGGGTCTTTACCCTGGAATTCCCAAGCTACATCGCCATTATGACCTATGCCGACAATCGCGATTTACGCGCCGAGTTATATCAGGCTTACTGCACTCGCGGATCGGATCAAGGCCCAACGGCAGGTCAGTTTGATAACAGTGCCATTATTGAAGAAACCCTGGCTTTGCGGCATGAACTGGCGCAGTTGTTGGATTTTGATAATGCGGCAGAAGAATCACTGGCGACCAAAATGGCTGAAAGCCCGGCGCAAGTTCTGGAGTTTTTAGCAGACTTAGCTCGTCGTGCTAAGCCACAGGCTTTGCAGGATCTCTCTGAACTGAAAGCTTTTGTTAAAGCACAATTTGGCGTAGAGGAGTTAAGTTCATGGGACGTGACTTATTATTCTGAAAAGTTAAAACAGGCGAAATACTCGATTTCTGACGAAGCTTTGCGGCCTTATTTTCCGGAAACCAAAGTAGTGCCAGGGTTATTCAGCGTCTTGAATAAACTATTTGGTATCAGCGTGCAAAAACGTGAGGGTGTCGATGTCTGGCATCCAGATGTCAACTTCTACGATATTTTTGATGCCAAAGGTGAGCTGCGTGGCAGTTTTTATCTGGATTTATACGCTCGCGCGAAAAAGCGGGGTGGCGCCTGGATGGACGATTGCCAAGGCCGACGCTGGAAAGCCGATGGTAGCCTACAGCATCCTGTCGCCTATTTAACCTGTAATTTTAATAAACCTGTGGGCGGTAAACCTGCGTTATTTACCCATGACGAAGTCGTGACTTTGTTCCATGAGTTTGGTCACGGTTTACACCATATGTTGACCCAAGTCGATGCATCTGCAGTGGCTGGTATCAGCGGTGTGGCATGGGATGCGGTTGAACTACCTAGTCAGTTTTTAGAGAACTGGTGCTGGCAGCCGGAAGCTTTAGCATTAATTTCGGGCCATTATCAGACGGGTGAAGCTTTACCACAGGATATGCTGGATAAAATGCTGGCGGCGAAAAACTTCCAGTCAGCGTTATTTTTGGTCCGTCAGCTGGAGTTCGCGCTGTTCGATTTCCGTCTGCACGCCGAATACGACCCGGCTTTGGGTGGGCGAGTGCAGCAAATTCTGGATGAGGTGCGTCAGCAGGTGTCTGTGATAATCCCGCCACGTTTTAACCGCTTCCAGCATGGTTTTAGCCATATTTTTGCCGGTGGTTATGCTGCTGGGTATTACAGCTACTTATGGGCTGAAGTTCTGTCTGCCGATGCCTTTGGCCGCTTTGAAGAGGAAGGTATTTTTAATGCCGCTGTGGGTCAGGACTTCCTGCACTGCATTTTAGAAAAAGGCGGCAGTGCTGAACCAATGGAATTGTTTAAAGCCTTCCGTGGCCGTGAACCTTCTAATGCGGCATTATTGCGGCATATGGGGATAGCGGCCTAATTGTTTTATCTGCCTTAGCTTTTGTTGTTGATTTAGGAAACCAATCTATAGTTAGCCTAAGGACAACAGATGCTAAGGCTATGAAGATTAAACAATTTATCGAAACTATTACTCAAAACCCCTGGCTAAATATGCTGATTTTTGTCGCTATGCTGATTTCAGCTGGTCATGAAATCTGGCAAAGTATCCATCAATTTGAATTGGGTGCCCATCACGGTGTGTTTTTATATGCACTGTTGCAGTGCCTGAAAACTTTACCAGATTTGTTTGAGCCTTTAGAGTCACTCAAAGACACAGAATAAGCAGTGTTGTCTGCTCAGCAGCATAGTATTAAGTAAAAAAGGTGATAACACGGATGACATATCCAGAAACGTTTTCCATTATTTATCAACGAGCTGCTGAGCGCAAAGGCGGCAAAGCAGCCTTGCAGTCTTTGTTAACTAAACCTCGCACTGCGGCGCAATTGCAGCAACTGACAGATGCTGAATGTTTAAGTGAGTTCAGTAAAAAAATCTTTCAGTCTGGTTTTGTCTGGTCTGTGGTTGAGAAAAAATGGCCAGGTTTTGAAGAGGTTTTTTTTGGTTTTGAACCGGAAAAAATGCTGCTGATGAGTGATGAAATGCTGGCAGCCAAAGCGACAGACCCTCGTATTATTCGCAACGCAACTAAAGTCTTTGCGATACGCGACAACGCATTAATGATCCAGCAAGTAGCTGACAAATATGGCAGTTTTGGAGCCTTTTTAGCGCAATGGCCCGGTGAGGATATTATTGGCTTGTGGGGTTATCTGAAGAAACATGGTTCTCGCCTTGGAGGCAATACAGGAGCTTATGCTCTGCGTATGCTGGGTAAAGATACCTTTATTATCAGTCAGGATTTGGAAGCTTACCTGCGTAATTTTGGTGTAGTCGAGGGTGGCTTAAGCAGCCAAAGAAATCAGAAAGCCATTCAGCAACAGTTTAATCAGTGGCAACAGGAATCGGGTTTAAGTCTGCAGGAAATCAGTAAAGTAGTCGCCTTCAGCTGCGGTGATAATTATGTGGGTATGAAAACCTGAAAGGATCAGATCGCATTGAAGTAGTTAACAATGTGATCTGACCCCTTTTTTAAACTGAGCAAGGGCGGTTACACTAGCCCGAGTTTTCCCTGATGTGAAAAGTTAAAGTGACACTATGTCCAGCACTTGTTATTTGACCCAGCCTGATTTCCCCCCTGAACTGGCAGAACGCCTGCAACAACAATATGGTCTGCACGCTACAGAATCGCCCCAAGGCTGGTATTTATGCTGGACAGGTGAAGCCTTAGTGCTGCGTAACACTGAGTTAAATAAACAAGGCGATATACTGGTCGACTTCGCCAGTGGTGCTGCTACGCACAGACGTAAATATGGTGGTGGCAAAAGCGAAGCCATAGCTAAAGCTGTGGGCTTAACCAAAAAACCGGGTTTAACTGTGGTAGATGCCACTGCAGGTTTAGGCCGTGATGCTTTAGTGCTGGCCAGCCTGGGAGCTAAAGTGACTTTAGTTGAACGTCAGCCAGCAGTTGCGGCGTTACTTGCTGATGGTTTACGCCGCGCAGCTCTTGACCCAGAATTAGCACATTGGCTGCCTGAACGTATGCAACTGGTATTTGCTCCGTCGCAACAGGCGTTAACTCAATTGCCAAGTCCTGATGTGGTGTATTTAGACCCAATGTTTCCGGCTCGCGAGAAGTCGGCTTTGGTGAAAAAAGAGATGCAGGCTTTTCATCAGGTGGTAGGTACAGATGACGATGCCGATGCGTTGTTTCCGCTGGCCTGGCAATTAGCCAGCAAAAGAGTGGTAGTAAAGCGGCCCGGTTATGCAGAGTTTTTGGCCGGACAAAAACCCAGTATGCAAATCGAAGGCAAAAACAACAGATTTGATGTGTATGTCAAAGCAGCCCTGGATTAACTAAATGAACGTTAGTCACTGAATTAGCTGGATTAAAAGGGATAAATTTATGATCAAAATTGGCGATACCTTACCCGAAGTCACCTTTGCCCGTTTAACCGACAATGGTCCTGTCAACCTGAGCACGGCAGAAGTCTTTAAAGGCGAAAAAGTGGTTTTATTTGCTGTGCCTGGTGCTTTTACGCCAACCTGCAGCGCAGCCCATTTACCTGGTTTTATTGAACATGCGCAGCAGTTTTTTGACAAAGGCGTGGATCGTATTATCTGCACTTCAGTCAATGACGCTTATGTGATGGATGCCTGGGGCAAAGCCCATAACGCCAGCGATATCGTATTTTTAGCCGATGGTGCTGGTAAGTTTGCCAAAGCTATAGGTTTGGATGTCGAGACTGGTGATTTTGGTGGTGTGCGTTCCAAACGCTACGCTATGGTGGTCGAGAATGCCGTAGTGACAGCGCTGAATGTGGACGAGCCTAAACAGTTCGAGGTCAGTAAAGCTGAAGTGATGTTAGAGCTGGTTTAAGCCAGCTCTAAAGCCGCTTTAATCGAAGGCCAGACTTCATCAGCGCTGGCCTTATCTTCCTCTGTCAGGTTTTGGCCGGATAACACCAGTACTTTACGGCCAACACCAGCTGCTTTGGCTGCCTGCATGTCGGCTTTTTTATCACCTAACATCAGGCTTTGGTTTGGGTCTATATGATACTTGTTTATGGCCTGCAACAACATGCCAGGTGCTGGTTTACGGCAATTGCAGTCGATTTGATAAGGCGGATTGGCATTAACCGGATGATGAGGGCAAAAGAACACATCGGTCAGAGTGACGCCATGAGCCTCAAACTGAGCTTTCATCCAGTCCGTTAACATATAGAACTGTTGCTCGTTGTAATAGCCACGGCCTATACCGGATTGGTTCGTTACTACGATCAGTAAATACCCCTGTTGCTGTAAATGACGGCAAGCATCAAACACACCGTCGATAAACTCGAACTGTGAAGGCTCACTGACATAACCGTGATCGATATTAATCACACCATCACGGTCTAAAAAGGCGGCTTTTTGCATCTTTTTCATAACTGCTGCTCTGCCACTACTTTATCGAACATAGCGGTTACAGCCTCTACCGCTATTTTTTGCATAATATCGCTGCCTTTGACGCGGGTGCCCCATTTTAATTCTGCTGCCGTTTTGCCCTGCTGCTCCAGCAAAGACTGGTGATAGACCTCGACCACATACTGACGGAATAAATAAGGCCCGGTGCGATCCGGGTTACTGTGGCCATACAAACCTATGACCGGAGTGCCGACAGCCACCGCCATATGAGCAGGGCCTGTGTCGGGCGCTAAGACTACACTTGCGTGTTTTAATAACGCCAGCAGCTGTTTTAAATTGGTTTTGCCGGTCAGGTCTGTAATGGGATGCTGTGCCGATGCCAGAATGGCCTGACTTAAACTGCGTTCCAGCTCTGTCGGGCCACCACATAAGATCACAGCAAAGCCTTTAGTGTGTGCATAGTCGGCCAAAGCTGCATAACGCTCCGGTAGCCAGTTGCGTTCAGCTTTAGAAGCGGCTGGGCTGATGATCAACACTCGTGAGTTGCCAGTGGCTGCCAGTTGCTGTTTAGCCCATAACTCGTCGGCTTCAGGAATAGGCAGTTGCCATGTAGGCGTTTTGCCAAGCTGTTGTTCTGTCACGCCTACAGCTTTGGCAAACTGACGAAAACCATCCAGCACATGGCTGCGCGGCGCTGGCTCTATACGGTGACGCATAAAAAGCGCATGTAACTCTTTCGCAGTATGCCAGTCGAAACCAATCTTTTTGCGCGCCTTGATACAAAGTGAAGCGACATTAGCCCGAAAGGCCACCTGCATATGCAAAAGCACATCAAAATAGTCGTGTTTTAAATCCTGCTTGAGTTGGCTATAAGCGGCTTTGCCGAGCTTTTTATCAAAGACGACAAAACGTACGCCGGGCAAAGCTTCCAGCAAACGCGCTTCGACTTTGCCGATAATCCAGGTAATTTGCGCCTGTGGGTGCTGGCGCTGAATAGATTGCACCACAGAAACTGCATTGCAGACATCGCCAATAGCGGATAAACGCAGGATACAAATGGATTTTAACTCTGGCACTGACAAATTAGTTATTTCCCTGCAAGTCCTGAATTTTTCGTATCACTTTGCTGGTGGAGCGGCCATCAACAAAAGTCAGTACCTGCACTTCACCACCATGAGCTATCACCACATCAGCCCCTACTATGGTTTCAATGCTGTAGTCGCCACCTTTGACTAAAACGTCAGGCAATATGGTGCTGATTAGTTTTAATGGCGTGTCGTTTTCGGAAGCGTCATCACCAAAAGGTACCACCCAGTCAACACTGGCCAGGCTTGCCAGCACTGTGGCGCGGTCTTCTAAGGTATTGATAGGGCGCTGTTCGCCTTTCAAGCGGCGCACTGAAGCGTCTGAATTCAAGCCGACCACTAAACGGTCACCCAAAGCCTTAGCCTGAGCTAAATAACGCACATGACCTGCGTGTAAAATATCAAAGCAGCCGTTGGTGAACACAATACGTTCGCCGTTTTGACGGGCAAACTGGATATGCTGCAGTACTTTGTCAAAAGGCGTCTGGTAAAAATCACCCTGACGGAATAAATCTTTATTCAGCTTAGCGGCCAGCTCTTCAGGAGAAACAGTGGCAGCTCCTACTTTGCCTACCACTATGCCAGCGGCTAAGTTAGCCAGTTGAGTGGCATCATGCAAAGACATACCAGCGCTTAACATCACAGCCAAAGTGGCGATGACGGTATCACCAGCACCTGTCACATCACTGACTTCCAACACCTGAGCCGGGAAGTGATGATGTTCAGTGGCGGTAATCAGGCTCATGCCTTGTTCGCTACGGGTTAATAAAATTGAGGCTAAACCGGCTTTTTGCATTAGCTCACGGGCTGAACTGAGCATTTCTTCCACTGAAGCTGTTTTGCCGCCAGCGGTTTTAAATTCACCTAAATTTGGCGTAATCACATCAGCACCGGCGTACACTGACAAATCCGCCTGTTTTGGGTCGACCAATACAGTTTTACCAGCCGCTTTGGCCAGTGTGATCATTTTGGCAATCTGCTGCAACGAACCTTTGTTGTAATCACTGAACAGGATCACATCGTAGTTTTGGTACACAGCGGCAAAACGCTCTGCCAAGAGTTCGGCGTCTTCGCTGCTGAACATTTCTTCCTGATCCAGCCGCACTATTTGCTGTTGGCGCGACACCACCCGCATTTTTGCGATAGTAGGTTTATGACTTTGGCTCAAAAGCTCAGAGTGAATCTGCTCACCGGCCAGCAACTGTTGCAAGGATTCGCCCGCACTGTCGTTACCAATAATACCTAATAAGCCTACTTTACCGTCCAGATGGGCGATATTACGTGCCACGTTGGCAGCGCCACCGGCTTTGTCTTCTATTTTGCTGATTTTCACCACAGGCACAGGGGCTTCAGGCGATATACGCTGCGAGTCACCGTTAAAATAGCGGTCCAGCATCACATCACCCACCACCAGTACAGAAGCAGAAGACAAATTTTGCAGCAGGCTTAAGTTGATCATTAGTTAGTACCTACTATGGCCATGTCTAAAGCCTCACAGAGCCAATGACCAATAAACATATGCACTTCCTGAATACGGGCTGTTTCGTCGTTTTTAACGATAATAGGTAGCTTGGCGATGTCTTTGACTAAACCACCATCACGACCGGTCAGGGCTACAGTAAAAGCGCTTAAGTCATTGGCGGCTTTTAACGCTAAATTGATATTTGGGCTTTTGCCCGACGTTGTCAGGCCTATTACCACGTCTTGTGGCCGCACTAAACCTAACACCTGACGCTCAAACACGCTGTCAAAATGGTAGTCATTGGCGTGGGCTGTCAGAATAGAAGTGTCTGTTGTTAAGGCTATAGAGGCCAGCGGGCCGCGTTCTGCTTTATAACGCACCATAAATTCAGCTGCTAAATGCTGGCTGTCGGCTGCGCTGCCGCCATTGCCCATCCATACCACTTTGCCGCCTTGTTTTAGGCAGTTTTGCACTGCGTCCAACAGCTGCATCGCTTCGCTCTGATAGGCTTCCACTGTGGCAAAAGCGTCACGGTGACGTTTTAAACTATCTAAAAAGCTTTGTTTTAAATTTGGTGTTACATCTGACATAGAAGGCTCGGCTTAGCTCTGTGAATAAGGCATTTTAACGGATCTTAGTTATTGCAAAAGAACTTTTTCTTATTTGTATGCATCAGAGTGATGGCTCTTTGGTCTGTGTTGATGACGACTTGGTTCAATATGTCCTTAAGGCAGAGCTTTTTGCTGTGTATCCTGGTGATGATGCGTTTTCCAATTAATGATATTATCTCGTCGCCTACTCAATGCACCACTTCCAGTTGAACCTGCTTTACAGGGCTAAGGACCAAACCCATGAGAACCCGGAAAATATCCTGTTTTGTGATTGCCTGTAATGAGGAAGATCGGATTGAACGTTGTTTAAGCTCGCTGGCAGGCTGGGTGGATCAATTGATCGTGCTGGATTCGGGTAGCAAAGACAACACTGTAGCTATTGCTGAAAAATACGCTGACAAAGTCTATCAAACCGACTGGCCTGGTTTTGGCCCACAGCGCAACAGAGCTTTGGCTTGGTGTGATCACGATTGGGTACTGAATATAGATGCTGATGAGGTAATGACTGACGCGTTAAAGGCGGAGATTGATCGGGTTCTATCCGAGCCAGAGCTGGACGTAAACCTGATTAAAATTCCATGGCACACTTACTTTTTTGGTGAATTGTTAAAGCATGGGCGCTACTCATCGCCACAGGGAAAGCTATTTTTAAAAACCGGCGTTAGTTTTAAAAACCGTCAGGTGCATGAAACTCTGCTGATCCCTAACGAAAAAAGCCGGACACTCAAATCCGCCATTATTCACCACAGCTGGCGCAGTTATCATCATGCGCAGGAAAAACATTTAAAGTACGCTTGTTTGTTGGCCGAAGAAAAGTTTGCCAAGGGCAAGCGCTCTAGTTTGGCCTTTGCCGTGCTTCGGTTTTTCACTGACTTTTTACAGCAATATTTTTTGCATCTGGGCTTTCTCGATGGCTGGCGTGGGTTCCTGATGGCGATGATTTTGGGGCAGTATGGTTTCCATAAATATGCGGCCTTGGTGACTTTAGAGGCAGAACAAAAGGCTAAAGCGCTATGAATCAAGCCAAGTTACCTATCAGCGCTTTTTTGGTCACATTGAATGAAGCTGCTCATATTGCAAAAGTGCTGGATGCTTTGCAGGATTTTGCCGAAATTATTCTGGTTGACTCAGGCAGCACAGACGGCACTGTTGAAATAGCGCAAGCAAAAGGCGCTAAGGTAGTGCATCAGGATTGGCTTGGATTTGCACAACAGAAAAACTTTGCCATGTCGTTATGTCAAAACGACTGGGTTATTAATGTGGATGGCGATGAGATTTTATCAGAGCAAGTGATAGCTGACATTCGGCGCTTGTATTCACTGAGTGGTGACGTCGCCATGCGTTTATATTTTGAAGACCTGTTTTGGGGAGAACCTATGTCTGCCCACTCAGGCAAGCGCTCCATTGTCCGGGTGTTTCGCCGCAGCCAGGCCCAGTATCCGTTGGATCGCAAGGTTCATGAGAATCTGGTCTTGGCTCAAGACGTAAAAACAGTCAAAGTGAAAGGACGGGTAACACATTTTGGCTACGGCAGTACTGAGCTGCTGATGCAGAAAAAAAACAAGTACTCCTCGTTAAAAGCGCTGGAGAAATTTGAAAAGCAGAAGAAGCCATCTTTACTGAAACTGTGTCTGATTTTCCCACTGACCTTTATCAAATCCTATTTGCTGCAGCGCATGTTCTTATCAGGAAAACGGGGCTTGGTGCATGCTCATATCGAAGCTATGTATGCCTTTTTAAAAGAAGCTAAATTATTTGAATTTCATCAGTTGGCTGCAAAGCAGCGAGCCGAAAAAACTGAATAGCGGACAAGTTAAAATGAAAATTCTGCATGTTCTTCAAAGCAAGTTGTCTCTACCCGCTAAAGATTATGGTGGCACTGAGCGTATTGTCTGGGGTTTACTCATGGCGCAGCAAGCCGCTGGCCATGAAGTGCGCTTATTGTGGGGTAATGCTGCTGACTTACCCAAAAACGCCACGCGGTTTGATGCTACTAAATCTATGCGTGAGCAGATAGGCAGCTGGCCTGAAATAGTGCATTTTCACCAGCCCTTTACCGGCGAATTGGATGTGCCTTATATCAGCACTGAGCATGGTAACGCTGAAGGGCCACGCAGTTATGATCAAAATACGGTGTTTTTAAGTGCCCGTCATGCAGCAAATCATCACGCAGAATGTTATGTGCATAACGGTTTGGACTGGACTGAATATGGCCAGCCTCATTTAGGCAAAGCGCAAAATTATTTCCACTTTTTGGGCAAAGCGAAATGGCCCATCAAAAATCTCTCTGGTGCTGTGGCTGTATCAAAACAAGCCAAGGCTAAGCTGCATGTGTTAGGCGGCGTGCGTTTTAGCTTAAGCAGTCGTGGTTGTTATTTTCATCCTGACCTGCATTTGCGCTTTCATGGCATGGTAGGTGGAGAGCAGAAAAACCAGTTGGTGCGTCATTCTCAGGGCCTGATTTTCCCGGTGCGCTGGCACGAACCTTTTGGTCTGGCCATTATTGAATCTTTGTATTTAGGCGCTCCGGTGTTTGCGACTCCTTATGGTGCTATTCCGGAAATCATCAACCGGCCTGATATCGGCTTTTTGTCGACCAGTTATGCCGAATTGGCTGATGCAGTGCAAAACATTCACAAGTACGACAGAGAAGCCTGTCATCAGTATGCAAAAAACCGCTTTGACCATTTAACCATGGCTGCGGCTTATCAGCAGTGTTACGACAAAGTCATAGGCGGTGCAGTATTGAATCAGGTTGCACCTTACAGCGAGCAAAGTTGGCATCAACTGCTGCCTGTGACGGAATAATGCAGTTGAAAAAGCAAAACACTGTCTTGGCTTGGCTTGGGCGCTGTATTTACTCAGCGCTGTTGCTGCTGCTTACTCCTTTGGTTTTGCTGTATTTACTGTTGCGTTCACGTAAAGACCCTGCCTATCGCCAGCGTTTTGCTGAACGTTTTGCTTTAAAGCTGCCAGTAGCGTCAGCCAAAGACGGCGTAGTGCTTCATACAGTCTCAGTAGGGGAGTTTAATGCAGCTAAACCTTTGATTAAACAGCTTTTACTGCAATACCCTAATCTGCCTTTTACTATTACCTGCACCACACCTACGGCTTCTGCTGCTATTCAAAAATTGCAGGCTGAACAACAGCAGCAAGGTAGAAAGATTGAGCATTGTTACCTGCCTTTTGATTACCCAATGCTGATGCGGCGTTGGCTGAAGTGGATGCAGCCGCAGTTGTTGCTGATTTTAGAAACTGAGCTCTGGCCTAATCTGCTGGCGAATTGCAAAGCACTCTCTATTCCAACTTTGGTGGTGAATGCGCGTTTATCGGCGCGTTCAGCCAAAGGCTACCGGCGTTTTAGCGCTTTAACTCAGCCTATGCTGCAGAACATCAGCCAAATCCTGACTCAGGATAAAGCCAGTGCCCGCCGCTTTTTGGCTCTGGGCGCCAAAGATGTGCAAGTGGCGGGTAATTTAAAATTTGAACTGGATGTGCCAAAAAGCAGCACTCAACTGGCACAGAGCTTAAAACCTTTGCTGCAGGGCCGTATCGTTTGGGTGGCTGGCAGTACGCATGTCGGTGAAGATGAGCTACTGCTCCAGGCTTATCAGCAGTTAAAGGTGCAGTTCCCACAATTGTTGCTGGTGCTGGTGCCACGGCATCCTGAGCGTTTTGATCTGGTTGCCCAGTTGCTACAACAGCAGCAATTGAAATTTGTCCGCCGCAGTGTCAATGGTTTACCAGATACCAGTACAGAAGTCTGGCTTGGCGATTCAATGGGCGAGTTATTAAGCTGGTACCAACTGGCCGACTTTGTTTTTATTGGCGGCAGCCTGATTGAGCGGGGTGGCCATAATCCGCTGGAAGCTATGGCCTTTAGTAAGGCTGTGTTATCCGGCCCACACGTGTTTAATTTTCAGCTGGTGTTTCAGTTATTGCAGCAACAGCAGGCTTATTTTCCGGTCGCTACAGTCTCTGATTTGGTCAGCACTGTCACCCAACTTATCCAGCAACCAGAACTGGCGATTCAGACTGGTGAAAAGGGTTTAAAACTCTATCTACAGCAACAAGGTGCAGTGGCTCGAATGATGGAGCAGGTGAATCATTTATTGCCTATGGCTGAAATTAAAAAATTAAGCACAGACAATGCTTTAGCCTGGTTTGCCCCGCACTTTTATCCGAACTTTGAGATGGCGTATTTCCACAGCGAATTCTGGCAGCAGCAGGGCTTAGTCTCAGGTCAGTCGAAAGGCCGTAATACAGTCTGGTTTATCCGCCAGCAAAACGGTAAAGAGGCTGTACTGCGGCATTATTACCGTGGTGGTTTAGTCGGCAAACTGAATAAAGATAAGTTCTGGCCAGAGCCAGCAGCTCAAAGCCGGGCTATGGCGGAATTTAGTTTGCTGTGGCAAATGCGCTTATGGACTTTGCCTGTGCCACGGCCATGCGCTGCTTTGTATCAAAAGCATGCCTTTGGCTACAGCGCTGATATTCTGATTGAACGTATCCCTGACACCACAGACTTGGCTCATCTGCTGCAACAACGGCCTTTAACTGATACCGAATGGCGGCAACTGGGGGCTGTGATAGCCAGCTTTCACCAGCATCAGGTGTATCACTCCGATTTAAACTGCCACAATATTTTGCTGGATAAGCAGGGCCAGTTTTGGCTGATCGACTTTGATAAATGCGCTATTCGTCTAGCAGCCGACTATCCTGATCAAAGCTGGAAAGCACAGAATCTACAGCGTTTATTACGCTCGTTAAACAAAGAACAACAACAGCTGCCAGTCTTCCATTGGCAAAATGACCAATTCGCCGCGCTGCTGCTGGGTTATCAGCAAGCGGGCAGCCAGTCACAACAGATAAGCTAAAACAGACAGAGTACAAACTAATGCAGCAGTGGGACGTAATAGTAATAGGCGCAGGCGCCGCAGGTTTATTTAGCGCTATTGAGGCGGCTAAAAGAGGCCGTAAAACCCTGGTGCTGGATAACGGTAAACGTATAGGCCGCAAAATTCTGATGTCTGGTGGCGGCCGCTGTAACTTCACTAACATCTATACCAGCCCGGCCAATTATTTATCGCAAAACCCGCATTTTTGTAAGTCGGCCTTAAGCCGTTATACCCAATGGGATTTTATTGCTCTGGTGCAGCAATACGGCATTGCTTATCACGAAAAAACGCTGGGCCAGCTGTTTTGTGACGACAGCGCCAAAGACATCGTCGATATGCTGCAGCAAGAATGTGACAAAGCTGGTGTATCCATCGCACTGCAACAGGATATTCAAAACGTTAGTTTTGCTGATGGCCTTTATACAGTGACTACGCCACAACTTAACCGCAGCTGTCAGAGTTTAGTGGTGGCTTGTGGCGGTTTAAGCCTGCCAAATTTAGGCGCTACAGCTTATGGTTTTCAACTGGCTGAACAGTTTGGCTTAAATGTATTACCAGTGCGCGCGGCTTTAGTGCCACTCACCTGGCAACCCGCCGATAAAGCGGTCTTTGAAGAAATCAGCGGTGTGTCTTTGCCTGTGACGGCGCAAGCGAATGACGTGGTGTTTCCGGAAGATATGCTGTTTACCCACAGAGGCTTAAGTGGCCCTGCTATTTTGCAAATCTCCAGCTACTGGCAACCGGGTGACGAGCTGATTATTAACTTATCGCCGCAGCAGGATTTAAACGCATTCCTGCTGGAGCAACAGCAAAAACACCCTGAGCAGGAGCTAAAAACTATACTGTCGCGTTTGTTGCCAAAGCGCTTGGTCGAAAAACTGCTGGAACTGAATGTATTTCAAAATCAGGCTATTAAAGCGCTGCAAGGTAAAGCCATCCAGCGTCTGGCCGACAGTCTGACGCACTATGTATTTAAACCCAACGGCACCGAAGGCTACCGCACGGCAGAGGTGACTTTAGGTGGTGTCGACACCAACGAACTCTCCTCCAAAACCATGGAAGCAAAAAAACAACCCGGCCTGTATTTTGTCGGCGAAGTAGTAGACGTCACAGGCTGGCTCGGAGGCTACAACTTCCAGTGGGCTTGGGCATCGGGTTGGGTAGCAGGGCAGTATTGTTAGTTGACAAGGCTTAATTACAGCGAACAGATTTCGCGAAGGTGATACAGAGGCAGTGCATCAGCTTTGGTAAAAGAACCACTTTATGCTGGCTAACGAGCAAAATCTTGCTATTGCACTGGGTTATGAAAGAGGTAGTGAGTGATCTTCCATTGCACTAAAAAGCTGTATACAAAGTTACCTGTGAACACCACAATAATTGCACCGATGCCAACAAGTATTGGCTTACAGGCAAAGTGGCTAAACTGGCACGCTAACCTCATCACAATCCAGCGCAGACAATGCGTGATCGCCGTGCATGACGCCACGCGCTACGCCGTGTTTATTCCCTGTTTAACAAAATCAGACTTTGCCAAGCTGCAATGGCATTTTGAAGATGTGTTTATAAATAGCTTACTTAAAAGCGGTTTACCGCACGAGCTGGTCGAAACCGCCACGCAGTATTTGGCACCGTTACAGTTCGACACCGAATGTAACCGCTCGGTGCAGGGTACAATGAACCAAATAGCGCAAGACATTGATTACGGCCTTGATTACACCAACACAGCCGTGTCAGATATTAGCCCTTACCGTTATAGCGCCGAGTTAAGCCACAGGCCATGTACCGTAAAAGGGCTAAAAGACTACTTATGGCCAGACAAAGCCATGGCAGAATTACTATCTAACTTACAAAACAAAGGTTAACACGATAGTGTGTTAATTCTTTCAGGAATGATTTACTAAGGATTCGTTACCCAAATGGTTGAACAACATAAAAAAGCATTAGAAAAACAACTTTGGAATATTGCCAATTCACTGCGCGGCAATATGAGTGCCGACGAGTTCCGTGACTACATCCTTGGCTTTATCTTCTATAAATACCTGTCAGAGCGGATGGATATTTATGCTGACGGGCTGCTGAAAGAGGATGGCATTAAGTTCGACGCCATTGATGAAAGTAGCGCAGAAGGCCAAGCATACCTAGATGCAATTAAAGAAGAAGCGATTGACCACCTAGGTTACTTTTTAAAACCCAGCGAGCTGTTCCATGTGCTGGCGCAAAAAGGTGAAGCCGGAGAGTTTATTTTAGAGCCGTTAACCGAGGTGCTAAACCATATAGAACAAAGCACCATGGGCACTGCATCAGATCACAGTATCCACAAGTGCGATCTGCTGTTTTATATGGCTCTCGCGCTAAAGGGAATTTCAGAGAAGGTTCGGATATTGATCTGACCTTAAAAACAGACCCTTCTGCTGATACTGCCCTGTTACTGCAAATTGAAAACCAACTGGATGAACTCAATACCCCTTATCAGTTTGATCTATCGCTGTTTCATCATATAACTAACCCAGGTTTGATTGAGCATATCAGTAGGGTTGGTGTAAATTTTTATCCCGTTGCCAATTAAACTTTTTCGTCTGATCCCCCTCACCTGAACCTGATAGCTTCAATTTCGCTTTCATCAAGCCAGCCTAATTATATAAATCTAGCTCCACAGATCAGACCAATAGCTGTTTGACCTTGTCTTCATTTCAGGGCAGTGTAAAGGCAAGATAATTCAGCTGGAGGAAGTAAGGATGTTCAAATTAAAGTTGGGATTAGTGGCCGGATTGGCTTTAACTTGCCTGAGTACAGTAGCTGCGGAGCTAGTACAGCCATCACAAATTGTGACTCAGGCCGAAGCCAAAGCTGAAAAAGGCGATGGTTATGTGTTTTACAGCTACTTTACCAAGCCTACTTTTGGCACCCAGGACGCGCTGACGGGTGTGGCTGTGATTGAACCTGGTAAAGAAATTCATCCGCCGCATATTCATGCTGAAGAAGAGTATCTGATGGTAGTGGAAGGCGAAGGAGTCTGGTCGCTAAAAGATAAAGATATTCCTGCTAAAGCAGGTGATATTTTATATGCAGCGCCCTGGGATTCGCACGGTATCCGCAATACAGGCAAAACCCCGTTGAAGTTTGTCGTGATGAAATGGCATAGCAAAGGTCTGCCAGTACCTGCACAGCCTGCCGCTGTAAAACCATAAACAGTAAAGAAAAAGCCGGTCAATTAAGACCGGCTTTGACTTTACTCGCTTAACCTTTGGATACAGTGAGCTTATCTACTACATCCACCACATCTTTGGCGTTTTTAGCTTTGGCAATGGCCAGGTCTTTTTCCGCGTCTGAATCCACCACACCGCTGAGCGTCACGACACTGTTCGCGACATCGACATCAATGCTGGTGCCACTGGTTTCTGGTTCAAACAGCAAACTGGTTTTTACCACAGTCGCTATTTTGGCGTCTTTTAAGGCACTGACAGCTTTTGGATCTGCAGTTGTTTGGTTGCCTTCTTTCACCATCAACCTGTTTTCTACTGAGCTGACGCCTTCCAGGCCTTCCACCAGCTCTGCAGCTAAGGCTTTATCCACATCGCTTTCTACTTCACCAGTTAAGGTGACCACACCGTTTTTCACATGGGTGTCTATCGCAAAAGAATTCAGGTTGCCATTGAGCAACAAGGTGGTTTCTGCCTTGCCATCTATCCAGGCGTCTTTTGTTGCATCTTTCCAGTCATTGGCCGCCATCGCGGATACCGAAGCCAGAGTTAAAGTCATCATCACTGCTAATGTTGTGCGTTTCATTATGTCGCTCCTTTTGTTAGTGAGACAATGAGGTATTGCCAGTTTGGTGCCAGAATTTAAGTTTATGATTTTTAACACATATATTTTAGGGTTCATTTGGTGTTAATTTTTTGTTTGTAAATTTGTCTGGTTGATCGGTAAAAGTTTCACACCCGATCAGCGGGTCTGCACATTGGCCAGCTGATCTGCTGCTATTTGCAGACTAGCGGTAAAATGCAGCAAACTGTTCTGATACGGGCCCAAATCAAAGTTTCTGATCGCAGTTTTTTGTAATTGCAGTTGTTGAACGAGTTGGTGCTGTAAAGTGGATAGTGATATATGGCTGCGTTTGTTGGCATACCAGGCACTAAGTTCATACAAGGCTGTCATACCCTCTGAAACGGCACAGTCTGAGTTTGGCGCAGGCAATAAATATAAAATTTGCTGGTGTAACTCTGCCAGCGTCGCAAAGTGCCGGCGTAAATTACCTGAGCTTGCTGTTTCTGCCTTGTATTGATAAAAGCGTCTGGCTTTGCTGAATAACAGGCCAAAAGCTGCTAACAGCTCTGTATGCTTGCCCCTTGAGGTTTCATTCAGGAAGCTTTGTGTCATAGGAATGGTACTCCATAGCAAATAAAACTATGCAGATTCATTATCAATTCATGTACCAGAATGTAAGTTTATGATGTATCTATATTTTTGAATTTGATGTCCAGGCAGCTGAGCGCCGATCGGTAAGTTTTACTCAGGATCCCTGTTAAATTTACAGCCAGCAACTCTTAAACTATGGAAAGTATTTATGACCCAGCCTGTATTGTTCCTGCACCTGCAGGACCCAGAATTAACCAGTTTGCTCTTGCAGTCGGATATTGTCCGGCGTTTTGTTATTTGTAAAAGCCAGCCGGATGAATGTTGGGTAGAACAACTGCTCAGACAAACTTGTGATTTGGCTTTTATTGAAATTGACAGCACAGAACCAGCTCAGTACGAACTGTTACAGCAGAGCAACAGACTGGCTGAAATTGACTTTATTCTGGTCAGTAAAGGCATACCTGATTTGGCTCTGGATCAATTGATGCGCTGTGGTGCCGGTTATCATTTCCGTCAGCCACTGGATATGGCATCTGTACTGGATGCCGTGCAGGACTTTTATCAGCAGTTATCTTCAGTGGCGGTAAAACGTAAAGTACAAAGTAGTGATTTAGACCAGTTTGGCTTATTGGTGGGTTCCTCTGCCGCTATGCTCAGACTGTATAAGACAGTGCGTAAAGTGGCGGTGACCGAAGCCAATGTGCTTATTGTTGGTGAAAGTGGTGCAGGCAAAGAACTGGTCGCCAATACGCTACATTTAGCCAGTCACAGGGCTGATCAGCCTTTTGTTGCCATCAATTGTGGTGCTTTAAGTTCAGAGCTTATCGACAGCGAACTTTTTGGTCATATGAAGGGCTCTTTTACTGGTGCCCTTAGGGATCATCAGGGCGTATTTGCTCAGGCGGAACATGGTACTTTATTTTTGGATGAAGTGACTGAAATGCCGCTGGAGCAGCAGGTGAAATTGCTGCGGGTGCTGGAGAGTGGTGAATACAGACCGGTGGGCAGTAACAAAGTGTGTAAGGCGAATGTCCGGGTGATAGCGGCAACAAACCGCGATCCGCTGCAGGCTGTGGCTGACGGTATTTTTCGGGAAGATTTGTATTTCAGGCTATCGCAGTTTCCGGTCAAAGTTCCGGCTTTACGCGAGCGGGAAGGGGATATCACAGGTTTAGCCTATCATTTTCTTGCCTATTGCAACGCTCGTGAACAGCAGCAAAAACAGTTGTCTGATGCGGCTTTGGCAGTGATTAAACAGCATTGCTGGCCTGGCAATGTGCGTGAACTGAAACATGCGGTGGAACGGGCTTTTATTCTGGCAGACAAACTGATAGAACCCGAACATCTGCTGCTGGACCTGGCAACTCCAACTGCTGCGGTAGCTGATATTCCGCTTGATATGCCATTAGATGAACTGGAAAAAACCGCTATTTTTGCAGCTTTAGAGCGAAACGGTGGTAATAAAACCGATACTGCACAGCAGTTAGGCATCAGTGTAAAAACGCTCTACAACAAGCTGGATAAATATCAGCAGGAAAGTTGAAAACTGCTGTAGTCCCTCGTAAAAGAAAAGGGGCGGTTAAACCGCCCCTTCTGATCAACACTCTTTATCTTCAGCGTCAGTCTTTTCTTTGGCAGCTTCGCACAATTCTTTGGCTTTCTCTGCGGTTTTATCTGCCGCGTCTTCCATCGCATCAGCAGTTTTGTCGGCTGCCTCTTCCAGCTTCTCGCCGGCTTGTTCAGCTTTTTCTTCAACCTGAACTTTCAGCGCTTCCATTTTGTCTTCTGCTTTTTCAGTATCGCTTTCGCTACAAGCTGCAATAGAGGTTGCTAACATCACAGCCAAGGCTACTTTAAACAATGAGTTTTGAGTTTTCATTCCATGCTCCTTTAGCCCTTTGGGGCTGATTACAATTTAGGGGTTTTGCCACGCAATGCATTCGCGACTAGTGAAATAACCAGCAAGACCACAAAAATCATAAAAATAATTTTTGCTATTCCTGCTGCAGCGCCTGCAATGCCACCAAAACCCAATATACCGGCCACTATGGCCACAATAAAAAAGGTTAAAGCCCAGCCTAACATAGTTACTCCCCGGTGCGTCAGCACCCAGTTAAAAGTGCTTTTGCACTAGTTGAAGGTACTTTGTACATTAAGCCAGCATCATGCCAATATCAGGTTTTACACTTTAAGTTACTGTTATCGCTTATTTTATACAAGATTTATGAACGCAAGCTGTCTTAGCTCAGTGTTTAGCTCATGGTAAAATTTACAGGCCTGGCAGTAACAGTTGCAGGGTAGCGTTGAAGCCTGAAGCTACTGCAACTCAATTCGTGGCATAATCCCCACTGTATAAAAGCATGATGATGAGTAAGCAATGGCAAAAAAACTAAGTGTGGTGCAACTAAAACAACAAGCCAATGTGCTGAAATCACTGGAAGTTGTGGAGCAGGCTGCTGCACCGCTTTATCCGGATTTTGTCGGCTGTTGGTTCAGTATGGAGTTTGAAAACTTTCCAGGGTCTTTGCTGGTGCGTTGTCAGTTCAACTCCGAAGCTGCTCTGGCCGCAGCACAGCAGCAAAAGTTGGACCTGTATTTTCAGAAACAGATCCATAAACAATTGTTTAAATGCGGCATTTTAATCAAAGACATCAAAAAGCATGTGGTGTTAACCACTTTGTCTGCGGAGGATTAACAGCACTGAGCATAGGCAGTGCTGTTGTCTAAGCTAACGTAAATCCGTAGTTAATGAGGGACTACCAAAACCTTCTAAGCTGGCTCCGGATTTTTCAAAATAAGCCTGCCAGAAATTTTGCAGGCTTTGCATCGTCTTCCCTGATCTGTAACCATGTTTGACGTCATTCGGCACTAAACCTGCTGCATGCACATAAACCCGTACGCCAGTAAATTCGGCTTGCAGCTGGTTTTTCTCTACTTTAGCCAGTTCTTGTTCCGGGTTAATGGTTTTGATCTGATTGTTCTGGTAAAAGCTACTGAAATCTGAGTTTTCCAGCATATCTGAGACTAAAAACAACACTTTGTCCTGAGCTTGTGAGTTTTTCCAATCCTGACCTATTTGCTTGAGACTGAAGAATATCTCGCTTTTAGCAATTTTTTTGTCTTCACTGCCAAAGCTGTTGGCCAGACCTTTGGCTATCACGGTCTGAAAGTACTTCTGTTGCGCAGTGATGCATTTATCCAGTTGACGCAGGCTATTTTGCCCCGTGCTGTCACGTTGCTCCTGAGATAACTGGGATTCGAGCTTACCTGCAAAAACCAGTGCCATATGGCTGTCCGGTAAATAGGCAGAAAAGCGATAGAGCTTCACCGCATCTCCCGGCTTTACAAAGCGGATCAGATGGCTCAATGCTTCTTTTTTTAAGCTTACCGGCAACTGGGTCGTTTCGTCGATCACCATAACCAGCTCACGACCTGAGGATTCTGGTTTTTCAGAAATCCCTAGTTTGTCGTAACAGCTTTTGATGTCGTTACGTTCTGCTGCCCATAATGGCTGGGAGCATAAAGCTCCCAGCAACAGGACTAATCCTGTTTTGGTCATACTGATGTCCTTGATTTACTTTTGATGATTGCCAGGCGTTGTTGTTTTTTCAGCCAGGCTAAATCCAGTTCAAAGTCTTCTGCCAGGACGGCCAAATCTTCTTCACTCAGTTTGGTCAAGTCGACATCGGCCAGTTCAGCTGGCAGACTTTGCTCTGCCGTCTGAGCTGCCACCTGAACTGGTGCTGCGGCTGGTGTTGCCACTTCAACAGGAGTAGGTTCTGTCTGAACAGAGGCTACTACAGGAGTTGCAGCTACGACCTGCGAGACCACTACACTGGACTGAGTCACAATAGGTGTGGTGGCCTGTACTTGTTTTTTCACGGCCTGATTGGCCAGATAGTGATGGAAAGTACGTTGAGTACTGCCGACCTGAAGCGCTTCCTGTTCGTCAGATGAAATAACAGCACGACGGCTCATTTTTTCACGCAGCCGCTGCAGATAAGCTTCTGCCTGAGAAGCAATCAGATCTTTTTTCAGTTCCAGCCAATCATTTAATTCTTCTGCGCTGTTAAAGTTCTTGGTGTAGTTGCGTGCTTTGACAGACTCTTTACCGGCGTAGCTAAACGCAAAACCAAAGTAGATACCCACCACCTGAATCATCACAAAGATGACGGACAGAATGACAAAGGTCACACGACTAGCACTTGAACGTGCTGAGGTGGCTTCATCTTCCGCTTTTTTAGTGGCTGTTTCATTCACCTGAGCTAATTCGGCTGGTAAGGCGATGTCGTCTTCACTTTCTGCACTTTGCTCCAGCAGAGCCATTGGGTCGTCTGCTGCGGTTTGTTCAAACATGACGGCCTGATTGACCATCTCAGTGTTGTCTGCATCCAGGGTATAACTTCGCACCAGATAGGCACCCACGGCGAGGAAACAAATGTAAACCAAAGTAATAACAGTGGCGGTGTAGGTCGGAGTCACAGAGGCATTAGCCGGAACCCGGTTTAACACTTGTTGAAATTTTAAGCTGTTATTGTCGTTGTAGGTTTTATCTATGCTGATATCTTTTTCCGGCATCAGATTTAGTTTTTTCTGTTTACCTTCAATTTCCCACCAACCACGGATTTTCTTTAGCAGGCTGTTTTTATGCCACTCTTTACCTGTCAATTCGGTCAGGAAGACTGCGGCAATGGACAGTAAAAAGGCAACAAACCAGGCCAGCATAGATTGCTCATTGCTGGACGCATTTTTCGCCATAAATGGCGCCAAGACGTAAGCAAAACCTACGGCCTCCAACAAAATTAAGCCGATGATCAAAGCCCACAAAAACGGGCCTTTTTCTGAACGGCCACTCTCTTCCACTTTATTCAGATAGTCATCGCACTTTTCGTAATAATCAGGGCTTTGGCTGAAGTCTTTGTAGTGCTCGTAAAAGTCAGAACAAACTCGTTTTTCAATCGGATACCAACCGTCGCCACCTAATTTATGATCAGAACGGCCAGCTCTGGCTAAACGACCAATCAATGGAAATGACCAGCCGGTGCGCATCACGAAAAATTTTACTTCTGACCACCAGACTTTCAGGGCCAACACAAACAACATAAAAGACACAAAGACTGTGATTAGCTGCCAATAAGCAGCCAGAAATAACTTCAACTCATCCATTTTAATGTTCCCGGTTTAAATATCTGTATTACGTGGTCTGTAGTCGGCGACGTAGGTTTGCTGTTGTTTCGGATAATACAAAGTGCCGTCCACAGCCTTGCTACCGCCATAAGGCAGCAGCACATCCAGGCACTGGATTGGAGCTTTGCTGTCAGCGATAAAAATACGCATCAACATATTCTTCTGGCCCGGGTATACGGTGGCATGCCCCTGATACTGCCCCGTGATTTCGGAATTCTTTTTACTGTAGTTTTGGGTGAACGCAACCATAGGCTGTGCAGCCACTTCGTTACTTTCGGCCAGTACAGCGACAGGGTTGATATACACCACATGGCCATTGACTTTGGCAGCCCATACTTTGCCATTCATGCCGGGCATAAACTCTGTCGTTTTGTATTGCGCCAAGGCTTTACCAGCTAAGTTTTTCACTTCGCCAATCACCGGCTTGCTATCGTTAGAGCAAGAGCGAATGGGGGCGTCATTGGCGACAGCTGAGCTGAATAAACCTGTGCCACCCTGATAATTTGGAGTAAATCTGGACGCCAGTTCCCAGTTATCTTTAGCTGCGGGCTTGCCACCAAAATCTATACCTTTGTTTGCGGATGCGCGCTCGCCAGATTTTCTGGTTTTGCTCTGCGTTTTGGTACTGTTGGTAGATGCGCTTTGTTGACTTTGCGAGCTGTACGGTACCTGATTCAGGTGAGCCTTCGATTGCTGAATATAACGCGGGTTATGTTGTTCAGATGCGATACGCTTTTGCAGCATTTCTTCATCTTTTAATTCGACCAGCTCCACACGACGATTCATGTCGCGGCCTGCCTGGGTGCTATTGTCGGCCACCGGGCGACCTTCACCAGCACCCTGGAAGTAAAGTTGTTCGGCGTTAAAGCCTTGTTTGGCCAACAGGCTAACCACAGCCTTAGCTCTTTGTTCTGATAAGGTTTGATTGTATTCGGCGCTGCCGGTATCGTCGGTATGACCAATCACCAGGATAGGTGCTTTTTCTGTGCCTTCGCCTTTACGGGCATTGGCAACTAACGCGGCTAGTTTCTCTAACTGGCGAACACCAGATTCGGTCAGAGTGGCACTGTTGACGCCAAACATAGAGCTGTCTTCAATTTGTGCTACTAAACCTACAGTGTCATTTTGCGGAGCCTGTTGCTTATCTTTTTTGGCTGATTTTTTTGCCTGAACCGGATCTTGAGAAGGTGCCTGATAGACTCGTTCCATCTGGATCTTCATATTTTCTTCAGCCGCAAGGCGCTGCAGGTCTTTTTCTCTTTTATCCCACATATGGCCGGCTATACAGCCAGCAACCAAACCGGCTGCTGCGCCTTTAAGCGCACCGTCACGACCGCCGAGTAAAGCACCCGCCAAGCCACCGATCAAAGTACCACCGACGCAACCAATTGCTGTCCGGCCATACTTCTCGCCTGCTTCATCTACTGTTTTACCGGGGTTTGCACAGCTACCTAAAGCTAAACAAACAGCAGAAACTAAAATAGAGGTTTTAAAACGCAAGGTGAGCGACTGTGCATCCATTCTTAATTTTCCTTTTATTTTTTTAGAAAATCATACTCCACTGCTCAAATAGGTCAATAACTTTTCCATTTGAATCATAACGTTGATGATCCTCACAAATTCTGTTGCTGTCTTTTTTCTTTATGGATTGGTGTTTGACTCTGTAATTACAAATGCCTGCTTTGGCTGTTCCGCGATTTGAGGTAGCATAAACGCCATTTGGTTTTAAAAAATTTGGCGTATGACGGCTGATTTTGTTTTTCCTGTCTCAGCAGAGCAGTTACAACTCTGGTTTCACCCTGCCACCTTCCACAAGGCGCGGGCCTATTTTCTGGCTGGAAAAGTGGTGCAGCTGGATTATGAGCCTGATTTTTCGCAAATCCGCAGCCAGGTTTGGGGCGATGGTTTTAGTCCTTTTAAGCAACTGATTTCTATCTCTGAGCGGGACGGCCAGCTACAACTGACAGATTCCTGCACTTGTTCTGAGGGCAATAGATGCAAGCATGTGCTGGCTGCTTTATTAAAGCTGAAACATCAGTTGGATCAGTTGCAACAAAAAGCGGTGCAACAGCCGGTGCGGCAACTCAACCAATGGTTTAGTGAAGCCGAGCAGTACAATCCGCCTGCAACTGCACAACCTAGCGAAGAAACTGTCTTGTATGAACTGCGTCCGAGCAGTTTGGGTTTACAGTTGCTGCCCAAAAGGGTGAAACAGGCTAAGAATGGCAGTTACAGCAAAGGCAAAATTATTGCTCAAAGCGAGCTGGCCGGGCAGGTGAGGCCACTCTGGCTGGCCGAAGATGACTACAGATTATTACAGCAGTTTTTTGCTTTTGACTTACGCCGTCAGGCCTTACTGGAAGATCAGTGGGGGTATCAGCTGCTGCTTAAATTGCTCGATACTGGCCGTTGTGTGCTGGATGAAGAGCGCCGGGAGCTACTCTGGAGCGAAACCTTGCCGCTACAGTTACGCTGGCTCAGAAGCAAAGCGGGCTGGCAGTTATTGCAGCTGATGCCTAAAGATCGTGAACTGGAACTGGTGTACACAGACCCGCCTTGTTATCTGGATTTAGTCAATAATCAGCTGGGTTTGCTGCAAAGTGATATCACGGGTCGTGAGTTGAAACTGTTAATGCGGATGCCGCCAGTGCCTGCTGCAGTGCTGCAGGACAGCATGAAACGCTTGCAGCAGATTTTCCCCAATCTCAATTTACCTGTACCGGACGACAGTGCAGTGCAAAAAATTGAAAGTAAGCCAGTGCCTGTGTTGCAACTAAAAATGCTGACGCAAAAAAACAAAGTCAGCAAAGCTGTGGCCCTGCTCCAGATGGCCTATGGCCCGCATCTATTGCCACTGGATTTACAACAATCCCAAACTCAGTTGCAACTGGACAACCAGATTATTTTTATCCGCCGCGACCGGGACAGTGAAATCAAAGCGCTGGAAACTCTATCGCAGTATGGCTTGCGTTCAGTGCCTGTTGAACAGTCAGCAACACCTTATTTTGACTGCGGTGAGGGGCCGGAAAACCCGCTGTTATGGCAACCTTTATTGCAGGCTATTCCCGAGCTCAAACAACAAGGTTGGCGCATAGAGCAGGACAAAGCCTTTAATCAGGCGGTGATCCACGCCAAAGCCTATCTGGAAGTGACAGACAAACACACAGGAGGTTTTGGTTTAGCCATTCAGGTAGAAATTGAGGGTCAGCAAATTCCGCTCCTGCCTTTAATCACCCAGTGGTTACGCAGTTATGGTTTGCCTGCGGCTGATGAAACCTTGTGGCTGAGTTTACCGCAAGGCAAATTGCCTTTGCCTGTCAGCCTGATACAGCCCTTGATCGACACCATAGTTGAACTTTTAAATCTGAAAAAAGCTCCCAGCGAAATAGAGCTGCCGGATTATAAGGCCGCCTTATTGCCAGGCCCTGGTGCTGAAGAAATTCGTTATCTCAATGCTGGACGTTTGCAGCAGTTGGTGACTCAACTGCAACATTTTGATGGCATTGAGGATGTCCCAGCGCCGCTCACTTTAAAAGCTCAACTGCGATCTTATCAGCAGCAGGGCTTAAGCTGGCTCTGTTTCCTGCGTCGTTTTGGTTTGGGTGGCATTTTAGCCGACGACATGGGGTTGGGAAAAACTGTACAGACATTGGCCTTTTTACTGCATCAGCAGGAGGCGGGGCTGCTTAAGCATCCGGCTTTAATTGTTTGCCCGACCAGTTTATTAGGCAACTGGGCACAAGAAGCTGCACGTTTTGCCCCTTCATTAAAAGTGCTGACTGTATACGGCCCTAAACGGCAGGCGCTGTTTGACCAGCTGGAAAAATACGACTTAATAGTCACCAGTTATCCGCTGCTGGTGCGGGATATAGCCTATTACCAGACTCATCACTTTAGCCTGATGGCGCTGGATGAAGCGCAGCATATTAAAAATGCCGGTTCGCAGTCGGCGCAAAGTGCTCGTTTAGTGAAAGCTGACTTCAAGCTGGCCTTAACAGGCACGCCACTGGAAAACCATTTGGGTGAACTCAAAGCCTTATTTGATTTTGTCTTGCCGGGTTTATTAGGCACTGAAGCCCGGTTCCAGCAGGTATTTCGCAAACCCATAGAAAAGTCAGCCGATGCTGAGCGTGCCCATGCATTGCGCCAGCGTATTGCGCCTTTTATGTTACGCCGCACGAAAAAGCAGGTGGCGACAGAATTACCGGATAAAACCGAAATTCTACAGCTGCTGGAGATGGAGTCGGATCAGCGTAACTTGTACGAAAGTATCCGTTTAATTATGGAAACCAAAGTACGGGAATTATTTTTGCGCAAAGGCGTAGCCGCCAGTCAGATGGAGTATCTGGACGCGCTGTTAAAGTTGCGTCAGGCCTGTTGTGACGCACGCTTATTACCCATAGAGCAGGCGCAGCTGGTGCAGAATAATGCCAAGTTGCAGTGGCTGCGCGATACTTTGCCTGAGATGATCGAAGAAGGCCGTAAAGTGCTGATCTTCAGCCAGTTCTCCAGCATGCTGAGCCTGATAGAACAGGAACTGCAGTATATGGATATCAGCTACAGTAAGCTGACAGGACAGACCAAAAAACGTCAGGAACAAATAGACGAATTCCAGCAGGGTGACAATTCGGTATTTTTAATCAGCTTAAAAGCTGGCGGCACAGGTTTAAATCTGACAGCGGCTGATACTGTTATTCACTACGACCCCTGGTGGAATCCAGCGGCCGAAAATCAGGCGACAGACAGGGCCTATCGGATAGGCCAGGACAAACAGGTGTTTGTTTATAAGCTGATTATCAGCAAAACTGTAGAAGAAAAAGTGCAGCAGTTACAGCAGTTTAAGCAAGGCTTAGCCGATCAGATTTTCAGTCTGGGTCAAAGCCATATCTGGCAGGGTGAGGCGCAAGACTTATTAGCATTATTTAGCGAATAGGTCACAGCAGGGAAGAAAAAATTTATGAAGATCAAAGGCGTATTATTTTCCCTGCTGTGTTGTTTCAGCACTGTAGTACTGGCGGCTGAACCTTATGATCGTATCGCGCCTTTGGTTGAAAAAGCGATATCCGACAAGCAGTTACCGGGCGCTGTGGTGCTGGTAGGGCGTGGTGAACAGATCCTTTATCACAAGGCTTTTGGTTTTAAAACCTATTCACCTGCAGCGGCTGTCACTACAACAGACACTGTGTTTGATTTAGCTTCGTTAACTAAGCCCTTAGTGACAACAACCTTAATAATGCAGCTGGTGGAGCAGGGCGAGTTAAGGCTTACCGACCCTGTAGGCAAGTACCTGAAGCAGCTTAACGATGCACAGGTGAAAAACATCACTATTGTGCAATTGCTGACTCATAGCTCAGGTTTAGCCGATGGTTTTGACCGGCGTGAATTCTGGCAGGGCAAAGCGGGTTTAGAGCAGCAACTGGCAAAGCTGAAGTTAAAAACCAGACCGGATCAGCAGTTTGTTTATTCAGATATAGGTTTTATTTTGTTGGGGCTGGTGGTTGAACAAATCACAAATCAGCCACTGGATTTAGTCGCACAGCAACGCATTTTCCTGCCGTTGCAAATGAAAGACAGTCGTTACTTGCCTTTGGATAAACCTTTGCAAGATGCCGCTTATCTGCAACGTATTGCTCCAACTGAAAACCTGCAGGGGGATACAGATTATCAAAAGCTATTGCCAAACTATGCTCAAACTTATTTGCATGCGGTGGTGCATGACCCAACTGCTCTGCGTTTAAATGGGGTCGCAGGTCATGCCGGAGTTTTTGGCACAGCTAACGATTTAGCCTTGTTTGCCCAAATGTTGTTAAACGGCGGTGAGCATAAAGGCCAAAGCGTATTATCGCCTTTGGCGGTACAACGTGTATTAACTCCTGTAGTGATTGGTAACCAAAGCCGGGCTTTAGGCTGGGATATGCAAACAGCTTATTCAGCACCTAAAGGGGATCTATTACCCGCTGGTTCTTTTGGTCACACGGGGTTTACCGGTACTAGTCTCTGGATCGATCCGGCCAGCCGCACCTATATCATTTTGTTATCAAATCGTGTGCACCCCAACCGCAATACGTCCATCACAGACCTGCGCGCTAAGCTGGCAAATATAGTGGCAGCAGAGATTAATTAATGCGCCATTTGCTCCCGGTTTTTCTGGATAAAACCACTTACCTGATGCAGCTCCAGTGGTCGTTGATACAAATAACCTTGTAAATAGTGTACCCCGGCCTTGGTGAGTTTTTCGGCCTGTTCAGCAGTTTCAACCCCTTCAGCCACCACTTTGTAACCCATATTGGCGGAGATGCTCATCACTGCCGCCACTATCGCCATGCCATTCAAATCCAGTTTATCGATAAAAGACTTATCGATTTTGACAATATTTACATTTAAGTCCTGCATCACCGACAAAGATGAGTAACCAGTGCCGAAATCATCAATAGAGACTTTGATGCCCAGGCTTTGCAGATGTTTGATGGTAAAAAACAGGTTTTCTTTGTCGCCGGAGAAGACGGATTCCGTAATTTCGATATGAAGAAAACGGGCTTCAATACCGTAATAACGGATCATTTCTTCAATGGTGCTGGCAAAACTCAGATCCTGAAACTGCACTACAGACACGTTAACACAGACAGAAATGGAGCCATAAAGCTCAGTGAGCATTCTGATTTCCAAGCAGGATTTTTGTAATACCCAATACCCAATTTGCCGTATTCGCCCTGTTTGCTCTGCCAGACCAATAAATTCATGTGGCGCGATATTTTCACCGTCCAATTGCCAGCGCAACAAAGCCTCAAAAGCCACGACCGCAGTATCAGATGCTCGAACTATAGGGTGAAATACCAGCCGAAACTCTTCGTTTTCCAGGGCTGTATCCAGCCTGTTACGCAGGAAAATCTCTCTTTTCATTCTGCTGGCTAAATGATCATCAAAAAACGACCAGCGTTGGCTGATGCTGCTTTTCTGATGGTACATCGCCATATCTGCCAGCTGTATCAACTCTTGTTCGTCTTTACTGTGCTCAGGATAAAGGGCAATGCCAATAGTGGCACTGATACGTATTCTATGTCCTCTGATCTCCATAGTGCCGGAAATATGTTCAACCAACTGGCAGGATAAGCGCACCAGTACCTCGGTATTATTGCTTGGCACACAGATCAGAAATTCATCGCCGCCCCAGCGGCATAAGGTCATGGCTTCAGTGCAACAGGCTTTAATTCGTTGAGCTGTCAGTATTAATACTTCATCACCAACGCTGTGTCCTATACTGTCATTTACCCGTTTAAAGCCGTCCAGATCGACAAACAAAATAGAAAAGCCTTTCTTGTGCTGAATAGAACTCTGTTTTATTTCCCGTACATGGGACAAAAATGCAGTTCTGTTGAAGAGTCGGGTTAACACATCCAGATTGGATAAGTCGTAGATCTGCTTGGTTCTGGCAACCACCTGATCTTCCATACTTTCTAATAACAAGTTGTTTTGATGCCTCAGCTCAATAGACTTCAGGATGAAATCAGCTGATTTCAGCGCTGAAACCACCATGACCAGTGAAAAAAACATCCCCAGTCCACCTAACAAATTCTGATAGTACTCAGGGGATAACAGCAACAAGAGAGAGAAAGGCATCAGTAAAATAATGGAGTAGGCGATGGATGTGGTTTTATCGCCGGACAAAATATTCACGGCCCCACCAGCCATGGCCGAAACAATAATAATGCAGGTGGTCAACTCACTTAAATCAAAGCCGGGATAAAAATACAGACAATAGAAGCACCAAAGCAAAGCTGTAGCGATGGCACCTGCTGAAAATCTGAGTAAATCTTTCTGTTGGCCTTTACCACCTTGCCGTACTTTACGGGTCCAGACTATCGCATCTGCCAGTCTGAACAGCAGTAAGGCATTTATCAGCACCCACCAGAATATTTTTTCAGTACGGTTTGCCTGTTGTAAAAAACCAAAAGCCAAAGTACCGGATGCGATCATTGAAATCAGCATTCCAGCATAACTGTTTGAATATAATAAGTTTATCTTGTCGTGCTGATGCAGTTTCTGCAGTTCATCTTCATTACCCATAAAGCGTCCTGTTTTCTTCATAGGGCGATTGAATACCTGTGCCGGGAAACAGCAGACAGGCGCTCCAGATCCTTCGAAACTCCGCCAGTTGAGCCCGAAGCTTAATTCAGTATGGCAGCAATTATTCAGGTCGACTGAGCAAAAGTTATAAGTTTTATTAGCGAAACTTTTTTTGCTGATAGTGCTGAAAAATAATTTGAGTAATCACTTTAAACACCTGACGACAGCTGTACTCTGTAGTAGAGCAGAGTACAAGATACGCGACTGTGTGGCTTTGACTAATTGTTAACAAAAAAACAGATGTACATTCAAACAGAAGCAATGGAATTCATACTGCACATCATTGGTTTTACGACGAATACTGTATTGCATTGCCATTAAGCTGTTCTATCTTGTACTGGGATTTGTAACTTGGCATCACGGAAATGATGCAAATAAAACAATAAATTCACAAAGACAAGAACAAGGACAAACGAATGAAACTACTGAAAATGGCGGCTGCCGGTTTGGCGCTGCTGAGCTTACCTCTTTCTGCTGCGTTAAATGGTCATACTGTGGTGCTGGTGCATGGTTTTCAGCCTGCGAATTTAGCTGACCGACCAACAGGGGCAGATGTCACCAGCAATGGCGCTGACTATTGGGCTGGTTTTTGGTTAAGCCGCGCTGACGCGCGTATCGACTGGCCTTCGCAAGAACGTATAACAGGTAAAATTGCCACTGATTATGTCTGGCCTAAATTACAACAGCTGTCCCGCTCTGGCTCCTGTAACAATGGTTGTATTTTTGTCAGCCACTCCACGGGCGATTTAGTGACCCGTTATATCATCGACAATCAGGCTTTGTGGCTTAAAAACGCCGGTTTACAACCGCTGAATATCATTGCCAGTTTTGACTTCGCTGGCGCTGGTGGCGGAGTGGAGTTGGCTGATTTAGCCGTCAATGTAGCGGGAGGAGGAAGTTGGACAGATGCGGCTTTACGCGCAGCTTTATCTTTGTGGTTAGGTCAAATACCAACGCCTTCCAATATTGGGGTACTGAACGACTTAAGGGTGAATACAGCGCGTCAGTTGGCCAGTTTCCCCACCAGCCGCGTGCCACGTTTACGTTTTGCCGGTGCAGGTTCTGACTTCTTAAATGCCACAGGGCCATTTTTACCTGGCACAGACGACGGTGTAGTCGCCAGTCATTCCAGTTGTGGTGCTTCAGCAGTTGGCTCTTTTGACAGCTGCAGCGCCAATGTTGCTTTTGATGGCAAGCTGGCCAGCCAAAGCAGTGGTGTGAAAGCTTTTATGCCTTATCACTACCCTATGCTGATGGGCAATGATTACAGCCACAGTGGTCTGATTGAGGACAGTCGTGATGGCGAAGTGACAGCAGCCAATGCCAACGCGAATTACTTAAATGCCGAAGCGTTACAATTTCAGACCTATCAGCAAAAACGGGGGTGGTGGATATTTGCCTCTAATTACTTGCTTGTCAGTGGTTCTGATCGCAACAGCATGTCGTCTTTAGTCAGTCAGGCGGCTGATTAATGCCTAAAAAAGTTCTGTTGGTCATGCTGCTGGTGCTGCTGGCACTGGCGGCTTTTTGGTTTTGGCCCAAAAACGAAACTGCTACTGTAGCGGTGGATAAACCACAGCCTGAAGCTATGGCTGAGCCGCGACAAACGCCAGTGGTTCCGGCAGTAGCTCCGGTGCCAATTGATCAGTATCAGCAGGAGGAGTTAAAGCAAAGCTTTAGCCTGTTATCGCAAGCTTATGCGGCAGATCTAAGTTACCCATCTTATTCGCGGCCTTTAACTTCGGCTGATCATCAACTGCTGAATCCGAATTACTTCGACACAGTGGCCTTGCCGCTGGAAGGGGGCGCGAGCGCCAGTCTGGTGTTGCCCAAATACCGCTTTACGTATCCCGAACCGGTCGTCTTTAGCCTGGTGATGGAAAGTTTATCGCCACAACAGGTGAAAGCCGAATTACGTGAGCAACAAAGCGGCAAAGTGTTGGCGCAAGCCGATTTAACCGCTACGCCAGACTCCACCGAATGGCCGCATCAGTTTGATGGTAGTGAAAACTGGGATGGCGCTATGGAGTTGGTGGTGCTATTTGAAGCGCAAGGCAAAACTCAGCAATTACAAACAGGGCTGGACTACAGCTATCCGGTGGCCACTATCACGGGCATTGGCAGCAGCAGTTCGCGTGGGTCTGATTTAGTGATCCCAGTAAATCTTGATGTGAAAAAAGCTGGTATGTACCGCTTAAGAGCTAATTTATTTACTGAAAACAAACAGCCTTTGGCGGTGCTGACCGCTGAAGGGAAGCTGACTGAAGGTTCTGCAATTTTGGATCTAAAAGCTTTTAAACAGGTATTACAGCAACAAGCCGGGCCCTATTGGCTCGGAACCTTTGTGCTGGAATTACGCTCCGCCATGCCGGCTGAAGCGACCAGATACGGTGACAGCAAAGAGCCAGGTTTTGTGGTGGATGCTATTGACTTTGGCCAGTTGAGCGATGAGCCTTTTGTCCTCAATGACGAAGAAAAGCAGCGGTTGCAGTTTTTGCAGCAGTTGGCTGGTGGCTAGCCTGAGGCCGCGGCCAGTACCACCTGATCGCGGCCGAGCTTTTTGCCCTGATAAAGTGCCAAATCCGCTGCTTTAATGGCTTGCTCCAGCGCAAGGGCTGTGACCTCTACGGCGCTGATGCCAAAGGTGGCGGTCAGTGTCACTTGTTGCGGGATAGCACTCAAAGTGCGGATACCAAGTCGCAGTTCATCCACCAGTTGCTGAGCCTGCTCCACCTCTGTATTGGGCATCAGCAGCAGAAATTCTTCACCGCCCCAGCGTGCCAGTAAATCCTGACTGCGTAAGCGCTGCTGCAGATAGCGTGCAACTTCAACCAGTACAGCATCTCCAATGTCGTGTCCGTACTGGTCATTGATGTCTTTAAAGTGGTCTATATCCATCAGAGCTAAGGTCATTGGCGCTTGAGTACGACTGCGCTGGGTTTGCAGCAAGCTGACTGCATATTGCAGCGCCCTCCTGTTCATCAGACCCGTTAAGCTGTCGGTATGAGAGAGTTGTCGCAACTGTTGATTGGCAGCTTCCAGTTCCGCCGTACGTTGTTTCACCAGATGATCCAAATGTTGGGTATGGTGCCTTAAGCGTTTAACCCTCCAGTGGTAGGCCAGATACAGCAGTAAGCCCAAAGTGGTCAGTACTAGCAGTATACCGGCGGGCTGGCGCCACCAGGGCATAGGCACAGAAAACAGCACGGGTCTGGTGTCTATCTGTTGTCCACCAGCTTGCGCCATCAGCTGCAGATGATGCTGACCCGGGGCCAGTTGACTTAAGGTCAGCACAGCGTCTTTTCCAAGCTCAAGCCAGTCTTGTTGCCCTTGCCAGCGATAAAAGTAGGCTACCTTCAGATGGGGTTGGTAGCTTAATAAATTAAATTTAAGCTGCAGCTCTTCAATATCAGCGGGTAACTGAATGTTTTGGCTCAGATCTGCCACTGTATACAAGTGCTGATTCAGCCGCAGCTCTGTCAAATGCAACTGCATGTTTTTTCTGACCGCTGTCAGTTCGCTGATGTCGATTTGCCATAACCCCTCACTGGTTGCCAGTTGCACCTTATCTGCACCCAAAGCCGTTATACCTCGTAGCTGAGCGGCGCGAAAGTTCAGCTCTTTACGTGGCCCCAGTAAATACACAGCTGAGCCATCCGGTGTAAAGGCCATCAGGCCATTGCGAGTCAGTACCCAGATAAAGTTTTGGCTGCGGGTGATACCCATCACGCGTAAATCGGCCAGGCCCCATGACTGTCCAAGCAGTTCTGCCTGTTGCAAGTCCGGGCTTAGTTTTAATAAGCCACGATCAGTGCAGAGCCAAAAGGCATCGGCTTCAGCCAGCAAGCAATGAAAGTAACCTGTGGCCATCTCTTTTGGTACTTTCCAGCGTGGCACTACAGCCGAAGCTGTGCCCTGGTAAAGACTGCCCTGACGGCTTAATAACCAGAGTTTTTGGTCTGGAGCTGTTTGAATATCGATCACAGCTTCCTGTGCCGGTGCTTGTTGCTGCATTTGCACTGCAGGAAGTAATGCATCTGTAGAGGCCGCTGCTGGTATCCGGTAGATGCCCTGTCCCCAAAGACCAAGCCACAAAGCACCGTCTGCCGCCACAGCCATACGTTCAATATTCAAATCTGGCGCATCTTCGCCCAGCGGCAGAGGGTTCATACTGTTATCTGCCGCAATACGGAACAAGCCTTGATCGGTGCCAACCAGGGTATGACCGGAAAACTCCACCACATCACGCACAAATGCCACTTTGTGTTCAGCAGCAAACTCTAACTCACGCCATTGACCATGCCGCAGCTGCAATAGTGACTTTTCCAGTGGCTGCCAGCGTGCAGTGCTGGTCTGACTGGGTGGGCCTAATCTGTGCTTTTTTGTCGGGCTGAGGAATTGCCGGACTGAGGGGCTGATGCTTTTAGGCGCCGGAGAGGGCATGGGCATCAAGCCATTATTGCGGCTGGCCAGCCAAATAGTGCTGTGACTATCCCGAAACAGTGCCCTGATATCAATAGCGCTGATCAATGGCTCAGCATGCAACACCCCTTGTTGCAGAGTTAGGCTGTACAAGCCGTCAATGGTGCCTGCCAGCCAGCTGTTCTCTCTCTGTTGCAGCAACACATTGGTATTGCTGGGGCTCTGGTAATAGTGACTGCTGCCTTTATTCAGGTCCAGACCCATAAGTCCTGAACGCAGGCCAAGCAATAACAAGTCACCCTGAATAGTCAGGGCTCTGATTTCAGTGTTGATCAGTATGGGCTCGTTAAACCAATGGCCGCTGTTGCTTTGATGCGGGGTTAACTGAAACAAACCTTTGGAGGTGGCGACCCAGAGGGTTCCGTTCTGTTGTTGTGCCAATTGCCAGATACGTTGCCCGGCCAGAGGTTGCCATAGTTCAGCTGTTGCTGCGCCTTCTTTGATGACAAATAAACCTTGGGTGCTACCAATCCAAAGATTGCCGGCTTTGTCAGTAAATAAGCTTTGGATCTGAGCGTCTGGCGGTAGGGGGGTCGTCACTTGTCGCCAGTTTTTACGCACTGCATCAAGTTGCCACAGGCCATGCCCCCAGGTCCCCACCCAAATTACATTTCGCCGGTCAATCTCCAGCTGACTAAAACTCAGGTTGGTCTTTTGTTCTGCAGGAGTAAATTTTAAATAGTGCTGGCCATCAAAACGAAGCAGGCCATCGTACTCACTGGCAAGCCAGAGAAAGTCTTGTTGATCCTGTGCAATGTCATAAACAATGCTGGGCTCGTCTTGTTGTTTTTGAGGTTCGGCGGCACCTTCGCTGATTGCATAAAGCGGAGGCAGACAGATAAAAAATATCAGCGTTAGCCAGCCAATAAACTGCAGTATCCGTTGCAAAATAAAAATCCAAAATGGCAATTAGATTGTACTTTATACGAACTAATGCCTGTTTGCCAGACAGCAGCCCCCTGAAACAACAGCTCAGACAGTGTCAACAGGGCTGGTCAGGAGGGGCTTTTGGCTTTTGCAGATCTATCTCTTTGTTAAAGCTATATTTGTCATTGTTTTTTTGTATATAGTAGAAAGAACTTAACTAACAGGATTGCTCTTATGAAAACCGGATTAGTACTTGCCGCTGAAGCCAAAGCAAAAATTCAGGAACTGACAGTGCAGCAACTGGCTGCGTTAGTACAAAGCAGTCAGGTGCGTATTATAGACGTACGTGAGCCCGCTGAATTTGCGGGCGGCCATATCCCGGGCGCAGTGAACATGCCGCGTGGAGTCTTGGAAATGCAATTACCTCAACATCCTGCGGTAGCGCAGCATAGTGATGCAGTCACAGCTTTAACAGAACTGGCGACCCAACCTTTGTATTTGATTTGTCGCTCAGGCGCCCGATCTGCCCTGGCGGCCGAGTCATTACACCGAATGGGATTCCGTGATTTGTATTCTATAGCTGGTGGCATGCAGGCCTGGACGGATTGCGGTTTTCCAGTCCGGCAATAACAGCATATAGACCAAAGCGACCTAGACTTTAGTCGCATTCCCTTGTGGATGGTTTGACAGTTGCTTGCATAACAGAAACACTGCCAGAATCAAAATGCTGTAGAGTTGTGAATTCTATAGGCTTTGTTTTGCCATGTTGCCTTTGTCGAATGGGAAGTCGTTATGGAAAATGTTCGTGCTGCAGTGGTGTTTGTTGTGCTCTGGCTGCTTGCCCAGGTCTTGTACCTGTGGTTGGACTTTAACAGCTGGCTGTTAGTGCTGTTCAATATATTGGCTGTAAGTGGTTTTCTGTTGTGGTCCGCTCGCAGACAGCCAGTAGCAGAGCCTGTACAAGAATCCAACGCGCTGGCCGATAGCGCTCATCACATTACCGAAGCCACTTCAAAAATGGCGATAGGGGCAGCAGAAGTTTCTTTTTATATCGATGGTTTAATTAAAGATATCAAACACAGCGGTGACGACTGCAGCCAGATTGGCAACGCGGCGACAGGCTTAACTGATACCAGTGGTCAACTCACAGATAATCTGCAGCAAATCAGCCATAGCATCACTCATACCGCTAACGCCTGCAGTGCAGCTGATCAGCGTTTGCAAAAAAGTGTTGATAACATCAACCAGTTAGCTAACGCAGTCAGTGATGCAGCCGCAAGGCTGGAGCAACTCAAAGGCAGTGCCGACGATATCCAGCGTATTACTGAAGTGATCACTGGTGTTGCTAATCAAACTAACTTATTGGCGTTAAACGCCGCTATTGAAGCGGCGCGGGCTGGTGAACAAGGCCGTGGTTTTGCTGTAGTCGCAGATGAAGTGCGGGCTTTAGCGGGCAAAACCTCAGAAGCAACTAAAGACATTGCAAAAATGCTGGCTGATATTCGGCAGCAGAGTGAACAAACCGCTTCGGTCATGACACAGTTAGTGCAACTAAGTGGTGATGTGCAGCAGGAATTACAGTCCGTGGCCGCAGGTTTTAACGGTATTAATACAGAGGTGGGCCAGGTATCGGCTGCGTTGGAGCAAATAGAGCAGGTTAGTACCGGGTTAGAAAACACCAGCCAGCAACTAGGCCAGTCGATTCAGAGTATTAATAAAGCTTTGTCGGCGATAGAACACAAAGGCAGCACAGTAGCAGAGCAAGCCATTGAGTTATCGGTAGAAACTGAAAGTATTTATCGAGAGCTCAGTACGGTCACCAGCCAGAGCTTTTTTAACCCTGTACTGAAAGAAGCGCAGCAAGCGGCGGCTGCTATAGGCGCTTTATTTGAAAAAGCCCTAAGCGACGGCAAGCTGACAGAACAACAGTTATTTGCTGAGCAGTATCAGCCTATAGCCAACACCAATCCGCAAAAATTTCATACCGCTTACGATAGCTTTACCGACCAGTTTTTCCCTTTAATTCAGGAACCTATTTTGGATCGTCACAGCAATGTGTTGTACGCTGGCGGTGTCGATCGCAAGGGCTATTTCCCGACGCATAACAAGAAATACAGTCAGGCGTTAACAGGCAACTACGAAAAAGATTTACTGCAAAACCGTACTAAACGTATCTTTAGCGACCGCACCGGCAGTCGTTGTGGCAGCAACACCCAGCCTATGCTGTTACAAACCTATAAACGTGACACAGGTGAAATTCTGCATGATTTGTCGGTGCCTATTCTGGTGAAAGGCCGGCATTGGGGCGGGTTTAGAATAGGCTTTAGGAGAGTGTGAAAAAAGTCTTGATCGTGACAGATGGTCAGCCAGAACAAGTTGCTCAGAGCGGTTTATTGCTGTTACCTGAGCAGGCCTCTTACTTCACCGCCATTTTTATCGACTTGGCTGGTGGGCGCTGAAGGCTAATGCTATGCCAAAATGAGTAGGGGGCTGAAAATGACTACCTATAACCCACAGCCAGTGCATTTTACTGACGCCGCAATCTCATAACTCATTAACCTAAACCCCATCCCCTCAAACTGCCAGAATTTTGCCTGAATATCTGGCTGAATCATTTGTTGGATCAGTAACATAGCTTGTATCGAACCTATGATGCCAAGCAAAGGCGCTAACACCCCTAAGCTGCTGCAATTACCGGATTGATCGGTTAAATTCGGGAATAAACAGCTGTAACAGGGGCTTAGGTTATGCGCAAAAGGCCAAAGCATTAACTGGCCTTGCTGGGCTATAGCGGCTGCGCTAATCAGACTGATTTGATGCTGTTGGCAGAGTTTATTGATAATCTTCCGGCTTTTGAAATTGTCGGTGCAGTCCAGTACCCAGTCTGCTTTTGTCAGCAAGGCGTCAGCATTGTCGGCACTAAAATGCTGTTCTACGGCTTTGATCTGTACATAAGGATTGAGCTGTTTAAGCTGGCGCGCTGCTATTTGGGCTTTATTAAAACCTCTGTCGCTGTCGCGGAATAAAACTTGCCGTTGCAGGTTGGACAACTCCACTTTATCGCCGTCAACCAACGTCAGTTGGCCTATTCCCGAAGACACCAGATACTGGCTGGCGGCATGGCCTAAACCACCGCAGCCAATCAGCAGCACCTTGCTTTGTTTTAGTTTCAGCTGAGCGGCTTCGCCAAAACCGGGTAACATCAGCTGGCGGCTATAGCGGATAAATTCTAAATCACTGAGCATGGCTTTTTCTCCAGTTGGGCCTCTGTGATCAGTTGTTGTATCTGTTGCACCCAAAGTTTGGGAGCTGTTGCATTCGCAAAAGCCTGTACCACAGCTAAATGCCTGATGCCCGTCGCCAATACAGCTTTGGCATTGTTTTCATTGATGCCACCAATAGCCACCAGTGGTGTGGTTGGAAAGAGGCTGACATAACGAGCGAGCTTCTGTAGCCCTTGCAGTTTGCCGCCCATCTCTTTGGTTTGAGTGGCAAAAATGGCGCCTATCGCCAGATAACTGGGCTTGAGTTGCTGCGCTCTTAATAGTTTATAAAAACCATGGCTGGATACACCCAACCGCAGTCCCGCTTGTTGCAAAGCTGCTAAGTTGGCGCTGTTGATATCTTCCTGACCTAAATGCACACCATAAGCACCAAGTTCCAGCGCCAGCTGCCAGTGATCGTTAATAAACAGCTGAATATCAGGCTGATGACAAAGCTGAATTGCTTCTTTGATCTGTTGGCGTAGCAGCTGCTGATCTGTATTTTTTATCCGTAGTTGCAGGGTTTTTACTCCGGCTGCTAAGGCCCTTTTTAACTCTGTGACTGAAGGCACTATCACATACAAACCTAAAGCAGCTTTTAAAGGAGCAAAGGCTTTGGCCTGTGGCTGGAGATGCTCAGTCAGCAGCTCTGGTAAATAATTTGGATTACGTGGAAACCCCCAATGGCCTAAAGTACCGTGATTTTCAGTGACAGCAACTGGCTGGCTTAAGCCCTGATTGATATAAGTTTTAGCCACTACAAAAGCATCTTCCAGTGCATAACCTAAAGCCAAAGCTGCCGCCAAAGCACTACTAAAACTACAGCCTGTGCCGTGGTTCAAATGATGTGGTTGGCGTGGGCTGCGCAGGCTGACTTTATTGGTATAAGCCGGATAACCGCGGTAACGAAAATCTGTACTAATAAAAAGCTGATCGGTGCAAGCTGTTGCTTCTTGATGACCGCCTTTCACCAGCACTGCTTTGACGCCTGCCTTGAATAACAGTTGTACTGCCTGCTCAGTATCCGGGCTTTGAGTCAAAGCTGCCAACTCCGGCAGGTTGGGGGTTAACAGATCAATCTGTGGCAATAAATGCTGCAGCACCGCCTGATATAAATCGGCTTCTGCCATGGTTGAGCCAGAACTGCTAATGGCGACAGGGTCGTAAATCACCAGTAAGTCAGGTTCGTTTTTTCTGAGCTGTTGTAAAAGATCAGTCAGCCACAGCACCTGTAGCTTATTCACCAGCAAACCAATTTTAATGACAGCAGGTTGCGCATCTTTTAGTAAAGCCAAAGCTTGTTGTTGAAGCAAATCAACAGAGACTGCCATGCAGGCATCGACTGCGGTGCTATGCTGGGCGGTAATGGCGGTGATTAAAGTACATAGATGCAAAGGCTGTTCTGGCGTAGAAAAACTTTGAATAGTTTTTAAGTCGGCCTGAATACCAGCGCCTGCGCTATTGTCTGACCCAGCGATACTCCAAATCACAATGCTTTGATGTGCTAGATTTGCTGAATAAGTCATGGCGCCTCCTGCAACCAAAACGGCATACCAAGCACTGGTGTCGAAGGGCTGGCAAAGTCCTGTTTCGGCATAGCGCCTGCTAAAAATGCAGCGCGGCCTGCGGATACAGCCTGAGAAAAAGCCTTAGCCATCACTACAGGATCTTTGGCCAAAGCCACCGCAGAATTTAACAATACGCCATCAAAACCCATTTCCATCACCTGACAGGCGTGACTGGGTACACCTAAACCTGCATCTACTATTAAAGTGGCGTCCGGCAAACGTTCCCGTAAAGTCCGCAGTGCATAAGGGTTGATCACTCCCAAACCCGAACCTATAGGCGCAGCCCAGGGCATCAGTACTTTGCAACCCAGTTCATACAACCTTTTGCACAGCACTAAATCGTCAGTGCAATAAGGCAATACTTCAAAACCATCCGCCAGCAGTTGTTCTGCAGCTTGTAGCAATAAAACCGGCTCGGGCTGCAGGTTGTAGTCATCGCCTATCAGCTCCAGTTTTATCCAGTTGGTCTGGAAAATTTCCCGCGACATCTGTGCCAAAGTCACGGCTTGCTGCACTGAGTGGCAACCTGCGGTATTGGGCAATAGCTTTAAGTTTAAATCGCGGATCAGCCGCCAAAACTGCTCGCCGCCCTGCTGTTCAGGCGCTTGCCGACGCAGGCTTAAAGTTACAGCTTCGCAGCCACTTTGCTGCAGGGCTTGCTGCATCAAGGCTGGGTTTGGATACAAGGCGCTGCCTAAAATCAGCCTGCTGCTAATAGTTTCACCGTAAATATTAAATTCGGTTTGCATGTTTAACCTCCGGCTATAGGGCTGACAATATCCAGCTCGTCACCGGCTTTAAGCACAATATCTGGATACTGAACTGCGGCGATAAAACAGCCATTTAAAGCCACAGCAAAAGGGGCTTTAAAGCGGGGTAATACATCAATTAACTGGCTGGAGTTTAAGATTTCGGTTTTGCCATTGAGCCAGATGTTTAGCTCTGTTTTCATATGCTCAGCCATAACACAGTTCCTTAGTTTCGCTAAACTGCAGCAACGCCAACTGAGCGACCTGTTCAGCCAAAGCCGGGCCTAATAAATAACCGTGACGGTATAAGCCATTGATTCGAATCAGGCCAGGCTTGCCGGAAATAGCAGGTCTGTTATCTGGCAAGGCGGGGCGGGCCGAAGCCTGCACGCTTAAAATTTCCGCATCAGCAAAAGCAGGGTCTACTGAATACAAAGCTGATAACAATTCCAGCGTCGAACGTACCGAAGGGCCGGATTGATCGGATGATTCCAGCTCTGTAGCGCCCACCACAAAAATGCCGTCGCCTTTAGGTGCTATATACAGCGCGTAACGGGGGTGAAACAAGCGCACAGGGCGGCTTAATTGCACTGCTGGAGCTTTGACCCGCAGTACTTCACCGCGCACTGGCCTAAGTTGGGACAACTCTGTTTGAGCGCCTAAACCACGGCAATCAATCACCAAGTCAGCGGTTGCTAACTTGGCATTACACCACAGCTCGTCACCTTTAAATTCGGCAATAGAATGAGGTTCCAGCGACACTCCTCTTTGCTGTAACAATTGCAAGGAATGCTTTAAAAAAGCCTGATTATCCAGCTGACCTTCGCCTGGCAAATAACAACCATACTGAAAACGCCCGGCCAGCGAAGGCTCAAGCCTTGTCAGTTCGGTTTTTGTCAGCCATTTGGGTTGATAGTCTGGCTGGGCTTTAATTTGACCAACTAAATGTACTAACAAATGCTGTTGCTGTGGGTGGGCCAGCAGCAAAGCCCCTTGCTGTTGCAGGCCAAAATCCGGCAGTTGCTGTTGCAACTGTTGCCACAGCTGCATACTGCGATAGCCCATCTCCACTAAATCTTGCTCTAAAAGCACAGACTCAGCCAAAGGCGATAACATAGCGGCAGCAGCAAAAGCAGCTTTGGGTTGATACAGCTCTTGGGAAGGGCTAAAACTCCCCATTTCCAGCAGGCGTATATGGGCTGGCTTTGGCCAGAGTCCGGGTTCGGACAAAGCCAAAGCGCATAAACGTCCCATTAAACCGCCGCCCAGAATAAGCAGCGACTGATTCATAGCTGTGGTTCCTCCAGCTGTGAATCAGAGCCGTGATACAACTCTGCACCCGACTGACGGAACTGCTGCGCCTTTTTCTGCATTTCTGCCTGCTGTTGTGCTGCATCCAACTGCTTTACTTCAATACTGGCTGCGTAGTCGCGCACATCCTGACTGATTTTCATCGAACAAAACTTAGGGCCACACATAGAGCAAAAGTGCGCTACTTTGCCGGATTCCTGTGGCAGAGTTTGATCGTGATAAGAGCGGGCACGTTCGGGGTCTAAACTTAAATTAAACTGATCCTGCCAGCGGAACTCAAAACGGGCTTTGGATAACGCATCATCGCGAATTTGTGCACCAGGATGGCCTTTGGCTAAATCGGCAGCGTGGGCGGCAATTTTGTAGGCAATCATGCCTTCTTTCACATCGTTTTTATCAGGTAAACCCAAATGCTCCTTGGGTGTGACATAACACAGCATGGCGCAGCCATACCAGCCAATCTGAGCAGCACCTATGGCGGACGTCAGATGATCGTAACCCGGTGCTATGTCTGTGGTTAGTGGGCCTAAGGTATAAAAAGGCGCTCCGGCGCAGTACTCCAGCTGCAACTGCATATTTTCACGGATCAGCTGCATAGGCACATGGCCGGGGCCTTCCACCATCACTTGCACCTCTTTGGCCCAGGCGCGGTGGGTCAGTTCGCCTAAGGTTTTCAGCTCGGCAAATTGTGCTTCGTCATTAGCATCGGCAATAGAGCCAGGGCGCAGGCCATCACCCAAACTAAAGCTGATATCGTAAGCGCGCATAATGTAGCAGATAGCGTCAAAGTGTTGATATAAAAAGTTTTCTTTGTGATGCGCCAGGCACCATTTGGCCATAATAGAACCGCCACGGGACACTATGCCGGTCAGGCGTTTAGCTGTCATTGGCACATAAGCTAAGCGTACTCCGGCGTGAATAGTAAAATAATCCACCCCTTGTTCGGCCTGCTCAATTAAGGTGTCGCGGAATAATTCCCAGCTTAAGTCTTCGGCTATGCCACCGACTTTTTCCAGCGCCTGATACAAAGGCACAGTACCAATAGGCACTGGGCTGTTGCGGATAATCCATTCGCGGGTTTGGTGAATATAACGGCCAGTGGATAAATCCATCACAGTATCAGCGCCCCAGCACGTAGCCCACAATAGCTTTTCCACTTCTTCTTCGATGGACGAACTTACGGCTGAATTGCCGATATTGGCGTTCACTTTCACCAGAAAGTTACGGCCAATAATCATAGGTTCAATTTCAGGATGATTGATATTGGCCGGTAAAATGGCGCGGCCTGCCGCTATTTCCTGCCGGACAAATTCGGCGGTAATTTGCTTAGGTAGGTTAGCACCAAAACTCTGGCCCGGATGCTGAGTTCGGGCTTCAGTGGCTGCGGCCAGATTAGCGCGGCTTAAGTTTTCCCGTATCGCCACGTATTCCATTTCCGGCGTAATAATGCCACGACGGGCATAGGCCAGTTGAGTCACTGCCACACCAGCTTTGGCTTTGCGTCTTTCTGTTAAAGACTCAAATCTTAAACTTTGCAGGCTTTCATCCAGCCACTGCTCTTTGCTGTAGACAGAGCCAAAGTCCGTCACCAGCTCCGTATCGCCACGCTGTTTTATCCAGTCGGTACGAAGGGCTGGCAAACCTTTGCGGATATCAATTTGAGCATCAGGACAGGAATAAGGGCCTGAAGTGTCGTAGACCCGAACCGGTGCATTGGGTGCAAATAAAGGATTGTCTTTGGTACCGCCAATTAAGCTGGGTTGCAGTTCAATTTCTCGCATGCCGACTTTCACGCCCGGCAATTCACCTTCGATATAGACCTTGCGGCTGGCGGGATAAGGCTGGCCCTGAAACTGCTGAATAAATTGTTCGGCGGCAGCGCGGGTGGCACGACGGTTTTGATTTTCTGACATATAAACTCCGATGAAATAATTAAATAGTTAATTTTCAACAGAGCTTGGGAAAAGCGTGGACAGCCATCAACAGATGAGCCGAATGAGTGCGCCAACAGGCAGACGGATCACCGCCGCTGTATGCGCTCTTGTTTCCCTCCGCAGGTATTATCCTGTTCAGGTTCCACGGATTCCGCCCAAGGGCGGTCTCAGCTGACAAACCAGGTTTGTGCAGCACTCCGACAAGCTAAGTGTGGCCAGCATAAACAGCTTTTTTTCAGGCGGCAAGAGGAAATTGGTTTGGCTTGCACAGAGTAGGGCATGGACAGTGCCATAAAAATCGAGCCGAATTCAGACAATTTATGCTAATTTGCCTGCGGTTCTCATTTTGAAAAGACTTGCTTTTGGACAGACGTCATTTTTTAGCTTTAAGTAGCACTATAGCTTTAGCCACTGCCGCTGGCTGCCAGTTTAGCCCGGCCACATCTTTGCCTGAAGCCTCTGACTGGCAGCAGCTAAAAGCGAACTTTTCCGGTCAGTTATTATTTCCTGCAGATGCAGGTTTTAGTCGTTTTTATAAAGCGGCCAACTCGCGTTATGACGCCATTATTCCTGCCGTTATAGCCCGTTGTGCTAACACTTCCGATGTGCAGCAAATTTTAGCTTTTGCCCGCTGGTTTCAATTGCCAATCACAGGCCGCAGCGGCGGCCATAACTATGCCGGTTATTCGAGCACTAAAGGTATTTTGCTGGATTTGGCGTTAATGGCGGATATTCAGCATGAAGCTGAAGACGACACAGCCTGGATAGGGGCTGGGGCTAAGTTAGGCGATATTTATGATCAGTTGAGTAAAAAAGGCCGCTCTATTCCCGGTGGTAGCTGCGTTGGAGTAGGTATTGCCGGTTTAACCCAGGGCGGAGGTTTTGGCATTGCAGACCGTTTGTATGGGCTAACCTGTGATGCTTTGCTGGAGGCCGAAGTTGTGACAGTGGACGGTGAGGTGCTGCGTTGTAACGAGCAGCAAAACGCTGATTTATTCTGGGGCTTAAGAGGAGGTGGTGGTGGCCAGTTTGGCATAGTCACCCGCCTGAAGTTTCAGACTTTTGCCACCAGCGATATTTTAAGTTGCCATGCTTATTTTGCGTTAAAAGACGCTTTGCCTGTGCTGAATTTATGGCAACACTGGAGCCGTCAGTTACCCGAAGCTTTATGGTCTCAGGCTGCCTTATGGTGGAGCGGCGAACAGGGCCATGAACCTCAATTACAAATACGAGTGACCAGTTTAGGCCAGATTAAGTTGTTGCAACAGCAATGGGTGAATTGGTTACGGCGTTTGCCTGTGCAACCTGTAGAGCAGGATGTGGTGCTGCATAATTACCGCGAATATATGCTGACCGACTGTGCTGGTTTGGAGATGCCGGAGTGCAAATTACCGCACCAATCAGAGCAAGCCAAACTAAAACGTGTGGCTATGGCGGGCAGCTCAGATTTTTTTAATCAAGCGATCAGCAGAGCCGGATTAGAAGCTTTATTGGGGCAGGTGCAGCAGCGCCAGCAACAAGGTTTATCCGGTGGTATTTTATTGACCCTGATGGGCGGTGCTATCAGTTCTGTGCCTGCGGATCACACTGCTTTTGCCCACAGAGATGCGCTCTTTAGTGCTCAGTATCTGGTCAGTCGCCCTGTCGGGGCAGATGAAAAGTTCATGCAGGGGGCTGCGCTTTGGGTCAATCATATGCGTACTGTGATGCAACCTTACAGTACTGGTGGGGCCTATTTAAACTATACAGATGCTTTGATTAAAAACTGGTCTGAAGCTTATTATGGTAAGCACTATGAAAAGTTACAGCAACTCAAGGGCCGTTACGACCCTGACCAGCTATTGCGGTTTGCTCAAGGCATAAAGCCAGCTTAAGAGACAAAGGATAGAACAGATGAAATATAATTTACTGATTTTATTGTTATCTTGTGGCGCTTTAGTTGTGCAGGCTGAAACATCAATCGACAGCACAGATTTTGTGCCTGACGGCGTTTTTCACGCCACCATAGAAGGTCCTGCCACAGACAAAAACGGTTATTTATATGCGGTGAATTATGGTGTCGAAGGCACTATTGGCAAAGTGAGCCCTCAAGTTGAAGTGAGTTTGGCCCTGACTTTGCCCAAAGGCAGTATTGGCAACGGTATTCGTTTTGACCAAAAAGGCCTGATGTATATAGCCGATTATACTGGCCATAATATCTGGCGTTACGACGGTAAACAGCTGCAACTGCATGCCCATCAACCTTTAATGTTTCAGCCCAACGATTTAACCATAGCGGCTAATGGCGTTATTTTTGCCAGTGATCCGGACTGGAAAAACCGCAAAGGTCAGTTATGGCGTATTGAAACCGATGGTAGCTCCAGTCTGGTCGAAACAGACATGGGAACAACAAACGGCGTGGAAATCAGCCCGGATCAACGCCGATTGTATGTTAATGAAAGCGCGCAGCGCAGAGTCTGGGTGTATGACCTGGATAAAAAGCTGCAGGCCAGCAATAAAAGACTGCTGATCCAGTTCCCGGATTTTGGTTTAGATGGCATGCGCTCTGATGCCAACGGCAATTTATATATAGCCCGTTATGGCAAAGGTGTGGTTGCCAAAGTCAGCCCGGATGGCAAGTTGCTGAAGGAATACCAGCTAAAAGGCGAGTTCCCAACCAACGTCACTTTTTCACAAAAAGACCCGACTTTGCTTTATGTCACCATGCAAAAACGTGGTGCTATAGAGCTGATTAAGCTCTAACTGCGCCACGATATTGCTGTGGGCTTTGCCCAAAAAGCTGCGAAAAACGTGCACTAAATGCAGAAGCCGATTGATAGCCGCATTCCAGCGCTATTTGCTGCACTGATAAGTTGGAAAACAGCAATAAAGTACGGCTGTGCTGCATGCGTAAAGTTGTTAAGTACTGACCTGGGCTGCGGCCTAACTGCTGGCGAAACAACTGTTTAAACTGACTCAGACTCAAACTTGCTTTGCTGGCCAACTTCACTAAATCTAACTCTTCTGCCAGATGGTCCTGCATATAAAGCAGAGCCTGACGTACTCTTTTGTCCACTGCTGGTGCTGGTTGTTCTGCTTCGAGTAATTGTAGAAAAAACTGCTGTGCTGCTGGCAATAGTTGCTGATTTTGTTGCACTAACAGCTGCTCTAACACCAATAAGTAAGGCTGCATCCGATCCGACAGCTGAAACACCGGCTGGGCTAAATGCAGCAAATGTGCAGGTAAATGCGTTAAATCTACGACTAAAAACCGGCATTGTTCTGCGGCAGAAAAACCATGTTCTGTACCTGCAGTGATCACCAGACATTCTGCAGTACCCACCTGGAATTGTTGCTGATTGATCAGCAGATTTAACCGGCCAGCCAAAGGCAGCACTAGTTGATGGTGATCATGGCTGTGGCTTTGAGGTTCAGGGTTATAAGCGCGAATGGATAGGCTGAGCATGAGATACCGGAAATAAACGATCGTAGCCATAGTTATACAGGTAGGTGTACATCAAAAACACGATAAACATCAAGGCTTCCCGCCATAAAGCCTGAGCCAGATGAAAATCCAGCAGCCATAAGGTTAAAGGAATACTAAGTGCTGCGCCGGCTAGTTCATAACTGACACAATGCAAAAGCCGCACTTTGCCTGTTTTGGCTAAAGAGCCAGTGGCGCGCCACAGGAAGTAATCAAAAACTTTGGTGTGAGTTAAGGTGAGAAAAAACACAGTAAATGAGCTGAATAACGAAAAAGCTGAAGCGCTGCCAAGGGCTGTATCCGCCACAGCCAGAGTGCATAAAGTTCTCAGAACTATAGCGCCACATTCATAAACAAATGCATGACGAAACCAATCCAGGTTGCTTCGCATCAGAATGACTCAGTTAATAAAATATAAGCAGCAGTGTAGAGGATAAAGCTAAAGCAGATAGTGGCCAAAAGCCGCAAATATAACGCAAAAAGCTGCTTTTCAGCAGCTTTGATCACAAGACTATATGCTTAATGCACCTGATAATGCCGACAGAAAAAGTCGATCACTTTGTCCGGATCCGGACGGGTTTGCATATTATGTCTTAATGCCAGACCTGTAGCTAAAGCGCGCAAGGTCACATCCAAAGGTGCACCTGCTGGTTTTTCAATTTGATAGTTCTGGAACAAAAAATTAATTGCTGCTCCGGCATAAGAGTTTACTGAATGTGAAGGCAGCAAACGTAGTTCCTGAAGACGTACTCCAAGTTCACGTATTCTTTGTAAGCGGCTGGCTTCGTTCATTTGTATCTCCTTATCAAAAGCAGTGAAAGCTGATGCTTTATGTATCTGCCGCGATCGGAAAAGCTTTAATGAAATCGGCTTGAGGAGGTTTTTTTGGGACTAAGTTGCAGCTAAATAACTGATTCTATTTAATTCTATTTAGTTGAGGAAAACGCCGCCATAAACCATGAAACCAGGCAGAGTGGAGGTCTTTGGAGGTACCCGTGCTCTGTGGCGGCTTTCAAAAACCCCGTTCCGCGGGAATGACTACGAAACGGGGAAAACCAGGAAGAAAAGCATGCTGTCGGGTTGTATTACCTTCCCGACAAGGGGCTATCAGGCATACATACGGTCAAAAATATTCAAAAAAGTTGGAGCTTTTTCAATATGAACCGGAATATGCAGACGGTTGGCGATATCGCTTGCGGATATGACGCCGCGGATATGGTGTGATTCGGTATCTATCACCAAACAATGCTGCTCACCATTGTGTTGTAATGTGTTCAGTACATCGCCTATGGTGCAGTGTTTGATTTGCTCATAAGCTAAGGCTTTGATTTCAGAGCGCGGGCGCATTAAATCAGCCACTGTTAAATCAGTGCGATTCACACCTTTGCCTAAACGTTGCAATACATTCTGGATAGACAACTGTTCGTAGCTGATTAGACCAATCAATTCCTGATTGGCGTCTATCACCAGTTTTAATTTGGTATGTTCATGATTCATCATGTCCTCTGCTTCGACTGCACAGGTATTCGAATCAATCATCATAGGGCTGTTGGTTTTAAAATCAGACACAAAGTCCAGCGCTGCTGAGTTTAAATTGGCTTCAGCAAATTCGGCTGGCTGAACTAAATGGTCTATTACATCAACGTTGAATAAATTTAACTTTTTCATAGAAACCTCTCGTCAGTCCGCTCAGAGGCAGCGAAACTGAAATCAATACAATGGATTTGTCAGATAGTGACTAAAAAGCCGGAAACTCTGACAATTTCAATGATTTAGGAGAGGGCTACTGGTGGGGCGCGTGCTGCGTAACAGCGTTTTTGCACCTTGTTGAATTGATTTCGTGCCTGCTGATAAGAGCTTGCTGATGCTAACGGGAATTCAAAACTGTTCCAGTAAACAGGGCCCTTCTCATCATCACCTGAGGTTTCTGCTGAATCTACAGTGGAGTGTGTGACCGCGGCAACCAGTGCAAAGCTAAAGTTCTTATTCGGCTGTTGTAAATCTACCCAACTGCTGGACGCAGAATAGCCTGCTGCCGGAAACAGCAAACTGAGGTAAAACAACACTGCGATAAAACTTAAATACTTCATCTTTCGCGCCCGGTCAGAACCAAAACAACTTGGCCTTTTCCTGACTATAGCAGCAGTGTTTTTTTAAATGCAAATAAAAAAATGAAAAAAATGAAAACAACAGGTCTACGGATTGACGCTTTATTTGCGTCAGATCAATAAAAACCTGTTATTTTTTAAGCAGAAAAGCTTGATTTCTAATCGGTTATAAAAAATTCATCCCTTGTTTTAGTAGCCAGGCAATCAAAGTTAAAGTTAAAAAACCAGCCAGATATAAAACGACAAACCATTGGGTTTGAGACAACTTTTTGCCAACGAATTTCATCAGTAGCCCTCCTGATAATCTTCCACTTTACCGGCGAAAATTTTGTAGCCCCAGAGTGTATAGGCGCAAATCAGTGGCACAAAAATGAAGATGCCAGGCAACATAAAGATCAAACTGCTATCTGGCGCTGCGGCTTCCATATAGGTCAGTTGACGTGGCAGCAGGTAAGGGAATACGCTGACCAGTAAACCGATAAAAGCCAGCAGGAATAAGCCAGAGGCCAGCCAGAAAGGCCGCTCTTCATGACGTTCATGCACCGCAGTTTCCGCTTTATGGCTACGGTTGACCCGGCCTAAATCGCGGAATAATAAACGGGCGGCAAGCACCGACAACAGAGGCAGTGGAATTAACCATAAAGCGTGCCAGCCGCCAAACCAACGAGCCCGAATTTCCGGCTCAATCCAGACTGTCCATAAGCTGACCAGCAGCATAGATAACATCACAATCAGTAATAAGCGTTGGCCATAACGCGCCGCTTTTTGTTGCAGTTCACCGCGACTTTTCATCACCAGATAACAACAGGCGAGCAGTGCATAGCCCGCCATTACCGCTAAACCACAAAACAGACTAAAAGGACTCAACCAATTGAAACTGGACTGATTGATAAAATCTGCCGGAACGCCTTGTACCAGGGTTCCCAGCATCAGGCCCTGGCAAAACGCTGCCAGACTGGAACCAACAGCAAAGGCCATATTCCAGTATCTTTTCGATGTATCTGATTTAAAACGATATTCAAAAGCCACACCGCGGAAAATCAAACCTATCAACATCAGCATAATAGGCAGATAAAAAGTCGAGGCGATGGAGGCATAAGCGGCCGGAAAAGCGCCAAATAAAATGACACCACCAAATACCAGCCAGGTTTCATTACCGTCCCAGACGTGCGCAATGGACCGCATTAAATGGTCGTGTTCTGCGTCTGTATTAAACCAAGGGTATAAAATACCTATGCCCAGATCAAAGCCATCCAGCAATACGTACATCAGGATTGCAAAGCCAAGTAGCAGCAGATAAAACAGGCCTAAACTCAGTTCCAGTTCCATTAGTTGGCTCCTTTGGTTGAAGTTGCATCAGCGTCAGTTGCTAAAGTTTTGGTAAATGACAAGGCATAACCTGAAGCTTTCACCCCAATACGTTGTTGTTCCAGTTGCTCTATCGGAGCCGGACCTTTTTTGATTAGCTTGCGCATAAAGTACAGATAAACACCAAACAGCAGGCTGTAGGTCAGGACAAACAGAGTTAAAGAGAACAGCACACGTTCTGCAGGCAGAGGGCTGACAATCTCGCTGGTGCGCACCAGGCCATAAATAATCCAGGGCTGACGGCCGATTTCTACCACATACCAGCCCGCCAGTACCGCGATAACACCTGTTGGCGCCATAAAACTGACTGGCCAAAGGAACCAGTTACTCTGATACAAAGTACCACGCCAGCGCAGGTAAGCGCCCAGCAATGCAACACCTATCATCAGCATGCCAATACCGACCATAATGCGGAAGCTGAAAAACACCATAGGCACATTAGGTCTGTCTTCTGCTGGTACTGATTTTAAGCCTTCTAATTCACCCTGCCAGTCGTGGGTTAAAATCAGACTGGCAAGGCCAGGTATTGCCACTTCATAATGGTTTTCTTCAGCTTTCATATCCGGCACTGCAAACAGCAAGAGCGGCACGTTGCTTTCTTTTTCGGCCCAAATTCCTTCCATCGCAGCCAGTTTCACTGGTTGATGCTCTTTCACATTTAAACCGTGTAAGTCACCGACCCAGGCTTGCAGTGGAGTCAGCACTAAAGCAAACCACAACATCATCGACAGCCCTTTGCGGCCAAAGTCCTGATGCTGGCCTTTACGCAAATACCAGGCGTGAGTCGCCATCACGACAAAAGTAGCTGTGATAAAAGCCGCCAGCAGCATGTGGGTAAAACGGTAAGGCATAGAGGGATTAAAAATGACATCAAACCAACTGACGACCTCAAATTTACCATCAACAATTTGATGGCCTTGAGGGGTTTGCATCCAGGAGTTAGCCGCGATGATCCAGAAGGCAGAAATCCAGGTGCCTATAGCCACAGTGACTGTAGCGAAAAAGTGCATTTTGGCACTGACACGTTGCCAGCCAAATAACATCACGCCTAAAAAACCTGCTTCGAGGAAAAAGGCTGTCAGCACCTCATAAGCCATCAGAGGCCCAAGCACTGCGCCTGCGATTTCAGAGAATTTGGAAAAGTTGGTGCCAAACTCATACGACAGCACTATGCCGGATACGACGCCCATACCAAAGGTAATGGCAAAAGGCTTGATCCAGAACTTGGCCAGTTGCAGATACTGGGGGTTACCGGTTTTCAGCCATAAGCCTTCCCAAATTGCTATCAGCGTGGCCAAACCTATGGTGATAGAAGGGAAAATAATATGGAAGCTCACAGTAAAAGCAAACTGGATACGTGAGAGGATACTGACATCAAGTTCCATAACTACCTCAGTTTTTAGACGTTTTTATCCGACTTAGCGCAGATGGCGCAAGCGCCACAGACAACAACAGCAACATGGTCAGCAGTTCGGCAGCGAGCATAGACAGGTCTGGCATAATGTTCTCTTTGTTGACAAGTTAGGCAGCAACAGCGCTGCGTATTCCTGTATTGCCAGAATCAGGCCATAATTTTAATTATTTGTAACTTTATGATTCTAAATCAATAAAATTATAAACTTGCAGCGGGTGTCAACTTGATTTACGATTTATAACCAAAGTGATGACAACAAAGTTGACGGTAAGCAGTGGATTTGATTTTAGCTTTTGAGCTGATGATGCTTGTCACCAGCGCGTGCGCCGGATTGATGTCAGGCTGGCTGTGGTGGCATTCGAGGTATCAGCAAAGCCTGGCTGGTTTGGCTGGCTTTGGTGCCATGATGGCGCTCTGGTGTTTAGGCCATGTGTTTGTGATCCATGACCAGCCGCAGCTGGGGCGTTATCTGTTATTGGCCAATCCATTGATGCCAACATTTTTCCTGCATTTTGCCCTGAGATTTGTTGAGCAGGATAAGGTGAAAGCCCCCTGGTTAAGCTGGGCCCGACGTCATATTGGCTGGCTGTATTTTCTGACCGCTCTGGTCGTGCTGCTGAGCTGGAGTCTGGATGCCGGTGATGTGCTGCAAAGCATTGCTTTAGGCCAGGTTTTTGTCTTTCACTCCTATGGTTTTTTAAATCTGCTGTACACAGTCACCCTTGGTATTTTGGCTCATGCCGTGTTGTGGTTCGGCTGGCGTTATCATCAGGGCAATAAAAAACGTTCTATTGTTGCGATGTTTTTAGCGGGGGGTTGGGGTTTATTACTGGCGACCCCCGTGGTGTTTCCTTCTTTTGGTCTGGACTGGTTCCCTTATCCCATGTTGTTGTTGCCAAGCTATCCGGTTTTGCTGGTGTATGGCGTAGTGCGTTACCAGATGCTGGCGGTGAATGCGCTGGCGAACCGCGCTTTACTCTGGTTAGTGATGTCCTTGTTATTGCTGCTGTTGATGGCGTTGGTCAGCTCTGTGTTTGGACAGTTAGGGATGCGGGCTTTGGCTAGTGTGCCGGGCTGGCAGTTATGGTTGTATTCCAGTCTGGTACTGCTGCTTACCGCAGCCTGCTACCGACCCGTTGCCCGATTGGCGGAACGTTTAATTTATCCCGGAGCTACTCTGGATCAGACGTTGATCAACACCTGGCGCCAGCAATTGAGCTTGTGCCAGAACTGGAGTGGGCTTAGCGAAAAAGCAGCGCAGCTACTATCTGCTGCACTGAAGCAAAAAGTACAGGTTGAATTGCCTCTCGCCTCAGGGGGGCCAGCTATCGATAGTCAGTTAAAAATTCGTTGTTATCCCCAAAGCGGACGTTGGCAGGTGGAATTGTTGGGCTGGGATGATATGACGCCTGGTATTCGTTTAGTGGCTCAGGTGTTTGGTTCTTTGCTTGGCAGTAGTTGTGAGTTATTGGCGCAGTCGCTGCAATTGGCTGAAGCGGAAAAACAGCAACTGGCGCAACAACACCTGGTTGAAATGGGCGCTTTGGCGGCTTCGATGGCGCATGAGTTACGTAATCCACTGAATATTATTTCGATGGCATCTGCTGGTGTTGATGCGGAGTTAAGAAGTCATATTCAGCTGCAATTGAAAAGAGCAGACCGGCTGATTTCCGATATGTTGGTGTACTCAGGTCGTCTGCAGTTGCAATACAACCAGATTGAGCTGGAGCCTTTGCTGCAAAGCCTGTTGCAGCAGTTTGACTGGCAGCAGGTCAAACTGGAATTGAACATCCCCTCAGGCCTGATGCTCCGAGTCGATCAACACAGAGTGCAGCAAGTATTTTTAAATCTGTTTGATAATGCCAATGCATTTTTACGCAATCAGGCCGATGCCACTTTGAGGGTTGAAGTCGCCATAAAAGGCGATTTCATCCGGGTGTGGGTGCATAATAATGGCCCGGCTTTGGATCCCAGTTTAACCACCGAACAATTATTCCGGCCTTTTATCAGTAAACGCAGTGGCGGCAGCGGTTTGGGGCTTGCCATAGTCAAACGTATTATGGATGCCCATCAGGGCCAGATCAGTTTCCGCACTGATTTGGGCTGGCCTGTCAGTTTTGAACTTTTGTTTCCGAAGGATATCCCAGATGTTTAATGCAACAACGCCAAACCCGGCGCGCATTTTGATTGTTGATGATGAACCCGCTTTTCGTTTACTAGCCGAACGTTTTTTACAGCAACAGGGTTATCAGGTGGCTGGAGCCGCCAATCTGGACGAAACCCGCACTAAGTTACAGCAATTTGATGCGGATTTGATTTTGCTCGACCTGGCCTTACCGCCAGCCTTTGACCCGGCTCATACCCTGACTGCTGTGCCAGAGTTCTCCACCCGGCCTGTGATTATTTTAACGGGCCATGCCGAACGTGAGCTGGCGCTGCAGGCGATAGCACAAGGCGCATGGGACTTTATTGCCAAGCCGATAGACCCGGAATTACTGGCCGTGGTGGTTAAACGCGCTATCACTAAACATCAGTTGGAAAAGGAGGTCCGGCAGTTAAAACAAGGTTTGCAGCAGCATAGCTTTTTGCCGAAGTTGGCTGGTCATTCGCGGCATATGGAAACAGTTCGTACCTTAGTGCAGCGTATAGCGCCGACCGAAGTGCGGGTCTTGGTGACAGGACCGTCCGGTACGGGCAAAGAGGTAATTTCACGGGCTTTGCATGAGCTGAGCCCCCGCGCCGAAAAAGCTTTTGTCTCAGTGCATTGTGGCGCTATTCCGGCTGATTTATTAGAAAGTGAGCTGTTTGGTTACGTCAAAGGAGCTTTTACCGGTGCAGATAAAGACCGGCAGGGCTTATTAAAGCTGGCTGATGGTGGCACTTTGTTTCTTGATGAAATAGGTGAAATGCCGTTGGCGATGCAGGTGAAATTACTTCGGGTGTTACAGGAAGGTACTTTTTATCCTGTTGGTGGCCGCGAGCAGCAAAAAATTGATATGCGGTTAGTGTCCGCCACCAACGCCAATCTGCCGGATTTAGTCAAACAAGGTAAGTTTCGCGAAGATCTGTATTACCGCATCAAAGGCGTCACTATCGAAACCGTGGCTTTGGATGAGCGGCGTGAAGATATCCCGTTACTTATTCAATTTTTTCTGGAACAGCTCAGTGCACAGTATGGTCAGAAACTGCAGCTGGAATCTGCGGCAATCAGCTGGTTTTTGCAAAAGCACTGGCCAGGTAATGTACGTGAATTAAAGAACACGCTGGAAAGTGTCGCTGCTATAGCTCAGCAAGGTGTGATCCGACTTGCTGATATTCAACTGCTGCATTTGGAGCACCAAAGCATCGAGGCGGATAACGATCTGGTATCAGGTTCTGCTTTAAGTAGTTTGGATGAGCAGGTGAAAGCTTTGGAGATCCGTTTAATTCAGCAGGCGATGGCCCAATATAACGGCAATAAGAGTCAGGCTTCCCGAGCTTTGGGTATTTCCCGTCAGGGTTTACTGAAAAAAATTGAGCGATATGCGCTGACTGATTTGGGTGACGACTAAAGCTGTCTATACTCAACTAGTTAGTGAACAGGAGCAGTACCAATGACCGATTCTATTACCCACGGTAAGTTCAGCGTCACCCCGCAGGGGGAGGTGTTATTGTGTGAAATTCAGGGCGCCTGGAATAAAGAAGGCTCAGAACAGCTGATAGAGGATTTAAAAGCTGTGGTACAAGGATTTGCCGGTAAAAAATGGGTCAGAGTGATGGATATGCAGGGCTGGGAGCTGGCGACCCCTGATGCCATCAGTATGATGACGAACTTTAGTTCGTGGGAAGACCAACACGGCTGCGTATTACGCTGTTTTATTGGTTTAAATCCTATTCAGCAACAGTTACTGGAAATGAAATACCAGCACTCACACAAGCCGCAACATTTTAGCCATACCGATACAGCGCTAAGCTACGCTAAACAATTTTTGCAGCGGCTTTAAGTCATCTCAGGAAAGGATACAGACCGTCAGCCTCTAGAAAATTTATCATTGCTCTGTGTTCAATGCTGCTTTAATGTTATGTGATCATAATGTAAATAAGAGCTTGTCATGGATGAGTTAAAACAGATGAAGGACACTGCTGACTTGCCTGCTGAAGTTGCAGTCCCGCGTTATGGTCAGCAAATGGATCAGCAGACTGATGCCGAACTAAGAAACCTCGGTCGATTTTTTCTGAAACATCCAAGTTTAGTTTTAACCTGCGGCTATTTAATCGCCAGTGTGATGGGGCTTATTTTTACTCTTTCTCTGCTGGATGAGTTTGAGTTTCATGTTTTACCTTATCTGGAACTGACCGACTTTTTGCTGGCCGCCATTGCCCACCCTAAAACCATATTGAATCTAATCATAGGTATTGTTTCTGTGGTTTTTACGGTTTGGTTTGAGCGCAAGTGCAGAAAAAAATATCTCAAATACGCCTTGTGGATAGACAAATCTTACCGTTCGACATCATTTTTACCCAATTGGATTTGGGGAGCTTTTACTTTTGTGTTTTATCTGTATTTCGCCAGTACCGTTCAGGTTCCAAAAATCGCTCAGGCAATTAAAAATCATCAGACAGAGCACTATCAGCTTAGCCTGATTTATCCCATAGAGCCGGGTGGTAAAGAAATCCGGCAATTAAATGAAGTGCAGATGATCACCCGCACTGTCAGCTATTTATGGATTTATCATCAGGGTCAGGTCAAGTTAATTCCCCATGCGAATGTAGCGGCTTTAATTCCAGTGTTATTAAAAAAGTCTAATGAAAAACCTGACTTAAAAATTACAGAAAAAGCCGTGGATAAAGCTGATAAAGCCGCCACCACAGATAAAGCTAAGCATTAAAAGAGTTGAGTTAGAATTCTGTAGTTAGTCCGCTGAGGAATTTACCTCCGTGACTTTGGGCACTAAAAAGCAAAAAAGTACGAACAGGATCAGATTCATGTACGACAGGGCGGTAAGGTTGAGCATGGTGGCTGGCAAGAGACCGTCCTGCCAATAGTGAAGTAGGGAAGATAAGGTACAGACAGATGCCGCCAGAGCCAGATAATAACGCATTTTTCTGATAATATTCAGGTAATTATCTTTGTGCAGATAACGAAAAACAATGACATTACCAACACTGTAAAACGCAAAAAAAAGCATGGCCGAAGCCAGCTGCGAAAATGGGATTTCGATCCAGGCGGCAGACTGGAGGCGCTCCAGCATAAAGATGCCATAACAATAAATAAATGCTTCGTAAAAGTGCTCTTTACGAAAGATCAGGTAAAAGCTGTTAACGGTCAGCAGAATAATAAAAATAGTGACGAGCATCAGATGGTCCTTATCTTGTAGCTTTGATTGGGGAGGTTCATGCAAAAAAGTAGCCTCTACCTTAATTGCCGAGCAATGATCATGGTGAGGGTCTCCCTGAGAACTCTCTTGTCTTTTTGTTGATCTTTCCTGACTCAATAATGTACTTGCAATGTTGCAGTTGTAAATAAAAAGTTCAAAAAGGTGGGTGTTGTCGTGGCCGCAGACCATACTAGGTTTGACTCCCTCGCTCTGGCTACCCTGCGTAACGCGGGCATCTGGTCGGAACAAGATTAAACATTGACGAGTTGAAAGGAGTGCAGGCGTTGCCTTCAGCAACAGGGGGAAATAGATGCGGCTTCAACCTGAGTGCTTTTACAGCATGGTGCTCGACAATTTAAACCAAACCGGCGTAATAAGCCTTGGTCAGCACTTTTTCTAAAGCAGCTGCTGTGGCTTGTTTAATCGGCATATTTTCTTTGCTGAGCTCGTAATCCAGCTGGGCGATTTGAGCTTTGTGGTTACGCATCATAGGTGGCGTTTCACTGCTCAGACTTTGCTCTGTTGCTATGACGGCTTCTGGTGCATCGGCTCGTATCACTTTGCAGACGGACAACAAGACTTCGCCTTCGCGGCCACGATACCCTGCAGCACCAAACATACGGCAAACGGCGGGACGGTAGGGGTAGACACCACACTGACCACTTTTGCGATCCTCTGATGTCGCCTGATAAAAAAAGCAACCTGCCTGGTCATGATCATGCTGTTGCAAGGCGTCCAATGTGCTTTCTGCAAGGCCAGTATCATACAAATGCAAAGCCAAAGGCAGCATTTCCAGCACTGAAGCTTCAATGCCCGGATGCAGGCAACATTGGCCACAACCACTGCGGCAAAACAACTTACGATCGTTTTGGTAACGACTATAAATCTGGGCAATTTCGTCGTTGAGGATCATTAACTGAGAAGCGGTGTCGCGCAGCTGCTGCATAGGTTCTCCGAACAAACAGCATTACCCCAATGGGGCGGGGCGCTATTGTAATGACAGCTCTTGAGACTCAGCAATAGGGGCAAACAAATATAGTTTTTGTGGCAAAAACAACAGCGAATAAGCTGCTAGTCCTGTTGATACAAAGGGCGGGGTTTGGCGATGCCGTAGCCTTGAGCGAAGTCGATGCCCATTTCGGTCAGCTTGTGACAAATCTCCATGTTTTCAACATATTCGGCTACGGTTTGAATTTTCATAGCACGGGCAATATCGTGAATGGATTGCACTATGGCGCAGTCAAAAGGATCGATCAGTAAGTCGCGGACAAAGCTGCCATCAATTTTGACAAAGTCGACCGGGAAGTTTTTCAGGTAGCCATAAGAAGAAAAACCACTGCCGAAGTCATCCAAGGCAAACTTACAGCCCAGTTGTCTGAAGTGAGAAATAAAATCCAGCGTCTGGTGCACATTTAAAATCGCCATACTTTCGGTGATTTCAAAACAGACCTTAGCAAAAGGAATTCGATACTCCCGGAACAAGGAGCTGACATAAGCTTTAAACAGCGGGTCTGTTAACGAAGCGCCGGATAAATTGATATTGGCTAAACTCAGCTCCGCCAGATGCGCAGGCTGTTGTGCCAGCCAGCGGAAGTAGTTGCGGATCACCCAGCGGTCTATTTGTGGCATCAGGCCATAACGTTCTGCTGAGCTTAAAAAATTGCCCGGCGCTACCAAGCCTTGTTCTGGCAAATATAACCGCAGCAGCAATTCATAATGCAAGCCTGGCAGCTCTTTTTGGATAGCGCTGATAGACTGCATAAACAGTACAAAGTTATCTTGTTCCAGCGCCTGTCTTAAGGTTTTTAACCACTGAATTTCTGACTGATGACGCTGCAATTCTTCATCGTCGGCATTAAACATATGAATACGGTTACGGCCCTTTTCTTTGGCGACAAAGCAGGCAGAGTCTGCTTGTTTCAGCCAATGTTCGGTGCTTTGATTGTCGTCCGTGTTTTCAGCCAGACCTATGCTGACACTGATACTAAATACGCTGTCCTGCCAGATAAAACGGAATTCTTTGACTGTATCCAGCAGTTGATGGGCAATAGCAAAAGCTTCGTTGCTGCTTAAATGCGGTAACAGCACCACAAATTCATCGCTCTCCAGTCGGGCTAAAGTTCCTCTGTTATTCAAAACCCGCTGCATCTGATTACTGATTTGACACAACAAAGCATCTCCTGCTCTGTGATCGCAGGTGGTATTGATCAGTTTAAACTGGTCTATATCCAGATAAAGCAAGGTCGCCTGATGTCCAAACCGCAGCGTCTGTTCCAGTTGTTCAATAAAATAATGCCGATTGTATAAAGAGGTGAGGGTGTCGTGGGTCGCTAAGTAAGCCAGCTGTTCGGTATTTTGTTTATGCGCTGTGATATCCACTATAGAACCATGCACATAAGCCCCTGCTGCACCTTCACCTTCTGCCAGCCGGGCGGACATCAGAGCCCAAAAGGCTGAGCCGTCGGCACGTAAGCCTCTGATTTCAAAATTCTTGTTATCACCCAGCTGCAGCTGTTTTAACATCTGAACTCTGTCTTCAGGGTTGGCGTAATAACGTGCCATGCCGGTCTTCGATACATCTTGTTGCATTTGCTGTAGGTTTTGATAACCCAACATGTTCAGCAACGCTTGGTTGGCTGTGATCAACTGACCCTGTAAGGTACTGGTAAACATACCTTCCACTGCATTGTGATAAATGTCGTAGTACTGCTGTAAGTGCGCATTGGCCTGGCGCTGATGGTCAATGTTTTGTTGCACTGTACCTCTGATGTTTTGTAACAGGCTAAAACTCATCAGCGCCATGCTGCCCATCACGGCCATCAGTAACAGGTATTGCCAGGCCTGTGCTGTAGGTAAATAACCTATTTGCGACAGGGCTAATATCACAATACAGCCAAAGAAAAAGGCCCAGCCTAGCGCAAAGGTTTTGGCTGCCCGGTCGCCTTTGATGGCATGCATCAATGCGAACAGAGTGTTGATACCTAAACATAAAGCGGTAATAACCAACAAACCCCAAAACCGCAATTGGTTATTGGCATAAAGTGGGCTGAACAATAATAACAAAGCACTGACCAGGCACAGGTAAAAACCAAAACGCCCCAAAATGCCACCTTGTTGTCTGCGGACATGCCAGTTAAATAGGGTCAGGCAGGCAAAAGTAGCACCAGCTGCGACATACAAAATAGCCTGATTGATTTCAGGGTAATCAGGCCAAAGCATCGCAAACGCCAAGCCGTTTAGTATGGCCAGTACTAAAGCGCAGCTAATAAAAAAGCCTGAATAAAACACATACAGTCGTTGTTGCAGTGAAAAATACAAAAACAGGTTGTAGATCGCCATCAGCAACAACACACCGCACAACAGACCATCCAGAATGTTTTTATACAGCTGGTCCAACACAAAGTTATTGTGCTGCCATAACGTCAACTCTACCGGGGCTATAGCGGCATCCCGCACTTTGATAAACAGATCCAGTTCCTGATCAGGTTCAAAATTGAGTGGAAAGGCAAAGCTGCGGTAGGCCAGGGCGCGCTGGTAGAAAGGCACTGAAGCGCCAGTGCTGCTTAATAGCTGCAGATCGTTTTTTGATCTGTTGTAGCTATACACCTGCACGACGTCGGCCAGCGGGAAATCGTACTGCACTATGGTTTGAATGGGGGTCTGGCCTGTGTAATGCAAACGGGTAAATAACCAAAGTGACTGCTCGGTACTTTGCAGAGACTTTTTGTATTCGCTGACCAGCCGGAATGCATGATGCCGTTCTGGATCAAAAATCAGTTCCTCTAGCGGCAGGGCTTTGTGAGTCTGCTGAAAATATAGATTCTGCCCCAGTTCCAGCCGGGAGAGTTGTTTGTCAAAACTATTAATCTGGGCATGAAAAGCAAAAGCACTATGACAACAGATCAGCAGTAGAAACCACCATAGCTTTATTCCATGCTGCAGTTTTACTGTCATCTAATCTCCAAGTTACTGAATTCTTTTGCTAAATCTGACAGTAGCATAGCAGCGCCCACACTGTCAGCTGTGACCCAAAAACTTTCGCTGTAGTCTTCGTAACAAAAAGTAAATGATTCGTTGGCATAGCTTAACCCCAGCTCCACCCGGTCTGCGCCGTAAGCCAAAGTGCCTGTTGTAATGCGACTTGATGCAAACCACAACTTACAATTCAGTACCTGTTCAAAGCGAATGGGCCATAGAGGTGTCAGTAGTAGCTGTTTCTGTTCAATTTGTACTATCAAACCATTGGTTGCTTCGGTGTTCATCAGGTGTCCGTTAACTGCTGCAGGATATAGTCATAGCTTTGCCCCAGTCTGGTGGTGGTGTTGCAAAGGCTTCTTTACCTGGCTGATACTGATAAGGGTGCTGCAGGACCTGCATCAGTTCATGTAAAGGGGCTGTATCCCCTTGTTCAGCTGCTGCAATAGCCTGCTGAGCCAGGTAATTACGTAAAATATATAAAGGATTGACGCTGTTCATCTGAGTTTTGCGTTCAGCGGCGCTGGTATCTTCCTGCGCCAGACGAGCACGGTACAGGCTTGCCCACTGATCAAAAGCAGCGATATCCAACATATGATCACGGAGAGATGCCCCCTGAGCGTCATCCGAAAAATCAGCCAGACGGCGGAAACTTAAGGTGTAATCCTGCTTCTGTTGCTGCAACAAGGCCAGCCATTGGCCTATCAGGGCCCGGTCTGTGGGCTGCTGAGTGGTAAGCCCCAGTTTTTTCCCCATTAAAGCCATGTAATGACTGACTAAGGTGGGTTCATACAAACCAAGCGCCGTACGTAAGTCCTCGACCTCAATCAAAGGCGATAAAGCATGAGCCAGCGCATTGAGGTTCCACAACCCTATACCAGGCTGTTCGTCAAAGGCATACCTGCCGCTATGATCGGAGTGATTGCAGATGTAACCAGGCTGATAGTCATCTAAAAAGGCATAAGGACCATAGTCAAAACTCAGGCCTAAAATTGACATATTGTCGGTGTTCATGACGCCATGATTAAAACCTACCGCCTGCCACTGGCTGATCAGTTCTGCGGTACTGATGACAATCTGTTGCAGCATAGCCAGCGTCGGGTTATCTGCGTTCAGACATTCGGGGAAATGCTGCTGCAGCGTAAAATCGACCAGCCGTTGTAATTGGTTTTTATCGCCTGTGTAAAAACAGTGCTCAAAATGACCAAAGCGGATATGGCTGGGACAAACCCTGATCACCATAGCGCCTTGCTCCGTGGTTTCACGTTGCACTGGTTCGGTGCTGCCAACCAGACTTAAAGCTCTGCTGCTGGGAATGCCTAAATGATACATAGCTTCGGAGGCTAAAAATTCGCGGATGCTGGATCGTAATACAGCCCGACCATCACCAAAACGGGAATAAGGTGTGCGGCCAGCGCCTTTTAAATGCAGATCGTAGTTTTTGCCATCAGTGCCTTTTACATCTCCTAACAACAAACCCCTGCCATCACCCAATTGTGGATTGTATTGACCAAATTGATGGCCAGCATATTTTTGCGCTATCGGCTTGCTGCCCTCAAACAGTTTTTTACCACTAAGGTAGTCGGCTGCGTCAGCTTGTTGAAAGAATTCAGCGGGGATTTGTAATAGCGCGGCAGTCTCAGCGCTGTAGGCTAAAAGTTTGGGCTCTGCAAAAGGAGTCACGGCGACAAGGCTAACTAAGTCAGGTAAACCCGACGCATAAGTGGAACTTAAAAAAAGTGACATAACATCCCCCAAAACTGCAATGGCCCATTGTCGTCGCTGTGTTCAGTTAGCTCAAGCGCTTTCTGGAGCAGTGATTTGCCTGAATTTCAGCCTCTGACTTGTATAAACAAGTACTTAGGTCTTTAATGGAGAAAACATAAAAAATAAAACTCAGGTCCAGCGTCAGGGAGAATAACAATAATGCGATCCAGATTTTTTATAATGTTAGTTTTAGGCGGGTTATCTGCACCAGTTCTGGCGCAGGATGCGGCTGCCGGAAAAACTAAAGCTGCTGTCTGTTCGGCTTGTCATGGCGCTGAAGGCATTTCGGTATTACCGGATTATCCTAACCTTGCAGGGCAAAAACAGAAGTATCTGGAAACATCCATCAAAGCCTATCGTGATGGTCACCGTAAACATGCGGTGATGTCGCCTATGGCTGCAGGGTTGTCTGATACGGATATCCTGGATTTAGCCGCGTATTTTTCTGCTTTGCCGGCTCAGTCGCCTGCTAAATAGTCACTGATTAAATCGAGGAAATCAGCGCCATAACGTCCTAGTTTAGTTTGGCCTACTCCACTGATAGCCAAAAACTCCACGCTATTGGTGGGACAGGCTTGTGCCATTTCTATCAGAGTAGCGTCTGAAAACACCACAAAAGGCGGCACGTCGTCGCGTTCAGCTATGGCTTTGCGCAGCACTTTTAAACGGGCGAACAGCTTGCGGTCATAGTTTTGTGGGGCTGTAGTTTTACTGCTGCTGGTTTTGCTTTGTACTAAGCGCGGCACGGCCAGTTGCAAAGTTTGCTCCGCACGAAGTACGGCTCGTGCTGCTTCTTGCAACTTCAGCACAGAATGCTGACTGATGTCCTGTTGCAATAAACCACAATGCACTAACTGGCGCAGAATACTGAGCCAATAATCGTGTGATTGCTCTTTTCCTATGCCATAAGTAGATAACTTGTCATGCCCCAACTCCTGAATGCGGCTGGTCTGGCTACCCCGCAGTACATCAATGACATGGGTCATGCCAAAACTTTGATTCACTCTGTACACGCAAGACAGCGCTTTTCTGGCCAGTTCAGTGCCATCAAATTGCTTCGGCGGGTCTATGCAAATATCGCAGTTGCCACAAGGTTTCTGGCTGGACTCACCAAAGTAGTTCAGCAGCACTAAACGTCTGCAGGTTTGGGCCTGAGCAAAAGCCGCCATCTGGTTAAAACGCTGCAAGGCTACTTCGGTTCTGCTGTTGTTTTCGTCTTTTTCTATCCAGCTACGCATCCGGGCTATATCGGCAGGGTCCACCAGCATCAAGGCTTCAGCGGACACACCGTCACGGCCAGCCCGGCCTGTTTCCTGATAGTAAGCTTCAATAGTGCGCGGCAGTTCAAAGTGAATGACAAAACGTATATTGGATTTATTCACGCCCATGCCGAAAGCCACAGTGGCGATAATCAGCTGAATTTGGTCTTTTTTAAAGGCTTCCTGTACCGCATTGCGCTGCTCGTTGGTCAAGCCTGCATGATAAGCCGCTACCTGAAAACCTTTGCCGGCCAGTTGTTCGGTCAGCTCATCTACTTTACGGCGTGAAGCACAATAAATAATGCCACTTTGCTGCTCCTGCTGTTTCAGGTAGTTGACCACTTGCTCCAGCGGGCGGAATTTCTCTTGTACTGTGTAACGGATGTTAGGTCGGTCAAAACTGCCCACTGAGATATAAGGCTGCTGCAAATTCAGCTGGCGGCTAATGTCCTTTTGCGTAGCAGGGTCTGCTGTGGCCGTGAGTGCCATCATAGGCACATGCGGGAAGTAGTGTTTTAACTGTGCCAGTTCAGTGTAATGGGGTCTGAAGTCGTGGCCCCACTGTGAAATACAGTGCGCTTCGTCTATGGCAAATAAACTGACACCAACTTCTGCCAGGCGTGACATAAAGTCCGGTTGTAATAAACGCTCAGGCGCCAGATACAACAGTTTGAGCTGTTGATGGCGTAAACGCCGGATCACATCCTGAATTTCTTCTCTGCTTTGGCTGCTGTTAATAAATTCTGCCGCTATACCATTGGCCTGTAACGCATCGACCTGATCTTTCATCAGCGACATTAAAGGCGAAACAACCACAGTGACATAAGGCAATAACAAAGCAGGTAACTGATAACACAGCGATTTGCCGCCACCTGTAGGCATCAGCACAAAAGTGTCCTGACCGCTCAGGCAAGCCTGGATCACCTCCAGTTGTCCGTGACGGAACTGGCTGTAACCAAAAGCTTGTTTTAAGGTGTCGAACAATAGTTGTGGCAAAGGACAAGGCTGCATTATGAAAAATCTGGCGCATTGTAATCAAAACTACAGAGGCTGTCTTGGGCATTGTGTCATTGGCTTTGCTGGAGTAGATTGCGTACTGCTCCTACCAGTAAAGTTGAGAACCTTATGCATGCCGATCAGTTATTACCTTTTATCGCCAATACTTTTGACCAAATGCCTTTTAATCGTTTGTTAGGCTTAAAAGTCACCCGTTTTGATGAACAGCAAGCCGAAGTTCGTTTTGACTGGGCCGGGCAGCTGGTAGGAAACCCGGTACAGCAGATTTTACATGGTGGCGTCATAGCTTCAGTGCTGGATGTGGTTGGTGGATTAATGGCGGTGTCCAGTGCCTTAACCCGATTGGGCGATATTGCAGATGCTGAACTGGCCGAAAAACTGGGCAAAATGAGTACTATAGATATTCGCACCGATTACTTAAGGCCTGGCCGTGGCCAACAGTTCATTGCGACAGCTCAAGTGATCCGCACGGGCAATAAAGTTTGTGTCTGCCGGATGGAGCTACACAATGAGCAGGGCACTCATATTGCGTTAGGCACTGGTACTTATCTGGTGGGCTAAAGCTTATTTCGCGCCCATACAAGCATGATGCAATTATTTCCTTTCAGTTGTTTCTCTTTCAGCTATACCTGATCAGTAGCTTTATTTGTTTTATAAATGGAAGTTTTGTTTTTATCATATTTTGACTTTAACTTGTTGACAAAAAGGCTTAACTGATAATAATGAAACCATGTTTGATGCTGAAACTCTAGTTTCAGCAGACTTTCAGCCTGCTACAAAAACAATGTTGTCATCATTATTGAATCTCGGCTCGTTGTTAAAGTACCCAGCTTTAACTGATAAGGCTTCGAAAGAGGAAGGGGAGCACTATGCAACTGTCGATTAGACAAAGGCTTATGTTGTCTGTCACTGTGATCTGTCTAGGTCTGACGGCCATGACTGCTTTTGTATTTATACAACTGGCCAAGATAGAGACGCACTTAAGTGAAGTGGTCAACAGAGACAACCCTGCTATTGAGCAGTTGACCCAAGTACTTGAACAGCAGTACGAACAGGAGCTGCTGTTGCATAAAGAGTTACGTTATGTGCCAAAGCAGCATCAGCAGTCTGTGGATGAATTTCAGCGCACAAAAGCAGAGTTTATACAGCATCAACAGCAACTCCAAGCTGCACTTCAGGCCGCAGAGCCCTTTTTACAACCTTCAACTGCTATGACAGAGTTGCAACTGAGCAAAGTCCGGGAAAACATGCAGCTGCTGCAGGGGATTGAAACACTGTCCTTGCAGTGGACTTCGATTGCAGAGCAGCTAATCCAAAAAGCTGGATCAGGGCAGCAAGCTGTTGAGCTGGAAAACAAGCTGGCTGCTGTTGATCAATAGTTGATGCAAGACGTAAAAACTCTGTTGCAAAATGTCGAAAATTTTACCTCAGCTGAGATCCAAAGTATTGACCGGCAAACCCGCTCTTTAGAACTACAGGTAGTCGTAGCCGCAGTCTTAGTGTTGCTATTGTCTGTGTTGGTCAGCCGCTCCACCCGCAAGGCCATCCAGAGAGGTTTGCACAAAGCTATGGCGGCGCTCAGAGAGTTACAGCGCGGTAACCTCAAGTCCGAAGTGCTGGCGGATGAGCCCGCAGAGATAGGTGAAATGCTGACATTGATGGAGCAGACCAGGCAGGATCTGGCTCAGTTGTTAGTGCTGGTGCAGCGCTCGACAATGGAGGTTTCTGGTGCTGCCACTGTATTGGCAGACAGTAGCCATGGTGTGCAGGACAATGTGCAGCAGCAAAGTCTGCAAATGGAACAAATTGCCGCAGCTATGCACGAAATGTCAGCGACTGCTCATGAGGTCGCACAGAGTGTGGCTACTACGCACACGGCTAGCGAAGAGGCAGCGCAGAACTCTACCTCCAGTCAAACTATCAATACTCAAGCGGTGCAGAGCACTGAATCTCTGGTAAAAAGTCTAACTGAAAGTGCAGCCTCGTTATCTGAGCTTGAGAAAAACAGTGAAAATATAGGTGCAGTGTTGGTGGTGATTAAAGCCATAGCGGATCAAACCAATTTATTAGCATTAAATGCGGCTATTGAAGCGGCACGAGCTGGGGAGCAAGGTCGGGGATTCTCCGTAGTGGCAGATGAAGTCCGGCATCTGGCGCAGCGCACGCAAACTTCAACCACCGAAATAGAAACTATGATCAGCACGTTCCGCCAGAGCGCGCATCAGGCGGTATTAAAAATGCGACAAAGCAGCGTGCTGGGTGGTCAGGCTATTGATTTTGCAGGTCAGTCCAGCGACTTGATGCAAAAAGTGAACGGCTCTATAGATAAAGTCCGTGGTATGAGTATGCAAATTGCCAGTGCTGCTGAACAGCAAAGCAGTGCTATTGAAGAAATTAACGTCAGCGTCAGTGTGGTACATCAGGCTGCTGAACAGAACGCTGAACTGGTAACCCAGGTCGCCACCGCCAGCCAGCAATTGACAGCTATGGCTGGCACTTTGGAAGGTGCAGTAAAAAGGTTTCAACTGCCAGAAGTGGCATGAATAACTCCTGTCTCAGCAATAAAGAACTCTGCCAGTCAAAGGTGTTAAACAGGTGTGGTGCCATGAAAAAAATTCTTTTATTGCTAGCTCTGGGGGTGGGGCTTCCTGCTTTGGCTGAGGATCTCTATCCCGACTGGGACTACGAAGGATATGCCGGGCCAGAACATTGGGGCAATCTGACCATGGATTTTGCAAGCTGTAAAAACGGCAAAGAACAATCACCTATTGATTTGACTGTGGCAGAGGACGCTAAATTTTCGGCACCCCAGCTAAGTTACGCAGCTCAGCCATTACAATTGACCCATATGGGTCATACCTTAGTTGAAGAAGTCAGCGCTGCGCCACTTCACCTTAGTTTTGGCGGGCAGGACTACAACTTAAAGCAATTGCATTTTCACACACCAAGCGAGCATCAACTGAATGGCAAAAGCTTCCCGATGGAAGTACATTTTGTCCACAGCGATGCGGATGGTCAGTTGGCTATCGTAGGAGTGTTTGTGCAGCAGGGACAAACGAACGCTACGTTGCAGCAGTTGTTGCAAAAAGTCCCTTTACTTAAAGGCGAGACAGTCACAGATCAAAAAGCAGCTTTGGATCTGAACGCCCTCCTGCCAAAAACCAAACACTTTTACCACTATATGGGGTCGTTAACCACGCCGCCTTGCAGTGAGGGAGTGTACTGGCTAGTGTTAACTCATCCTATCGACGCCTCGGCAGAACAGTTAAAACAGCTAAGCCAGTTGATGGGGAAAAATGCCAGACCATTGCAGCAGTTAAATGGCCGAACTTTAACTTTGGTACGCTAAACCAACCAAGCGCTGCAGTAAATCGGGTGACCTGACGCTGATTTAGGCCAATTTGTTTTCAGATAAGGCCAAGTTTTTTATTCCTGCGTCAGATGTCATTACTTAATCAGTCTTCATCCAGTACAATGCGCGCCTCATACCGCAAGGATCCCTGCTGATCAAGGTGATACCCATGACATTAAGTCCTGCACAAAAACTAGGTGGTGCTTTTGCCGCTGGTGCTTATACCTTATGGGGTATAGCGCCGCTTTATTTTAAACAAATCGACTTTGTGCCGGCGCAGGAGATCCTGATCCACCGTGTGGTCTGGTCTTTTGTATTGCTGGTGCTAATCGTCTTTGCCATGCAGCAATGGAGCAAAGTACTGCAGATCCTAGTTCAGCCTAAATTAGTTTTGGCGCTTTTGGGCACCTCGCTGATTTTAGGGGGAAACTGGGGTTTGTTTATCTGGGCTGTGAATAACCATCATATGCTCGATGCCAGTTTAGGTTATTACATCAACCCTTTGCTCAACGTGCTGCTGGGTATGTTCTTCCTCGGTGAGCGTTTGCGTAAGTTTCAGTGGATTGCGTTATCACTGGCGGTGACGGGAGTGGTGATCCAACTGGTGACTTTTGGCTCTGTGCCCTGGATAGCTTTAACCTTAGCCAGTACTTTTGCATTGTACGGCTTATTTCGTAAAAAGCTGGCGATAGATGCCATTACCGGACTTTTTATTGAATCTTTATTGTTATTGCCTTTGGCTTTGTACTACTGGTGGCAGTTTGCCGACAGCAGTGCAGCTGATTTTAGCCAAAATAGCTGGAGCTTAAACTTATGGCTGATGGCGGCAGGTTTTGTTACTACTGTGCCTTTGTTGCTGTTTATCGCTGCAGCTAAGCGGTTACAACTGTCGACTATGGGCTTTTTCCAGTACATAGGCCCAAGTTTTATGTTTGTGTTTGGCGTTTGGCTCTACAACGAAGCTTTAACCACGGCTAAGCTGGTGACTTTTGGTTTTATATGGCTGGCGCTGATAGTGTATTCGGTAGACGCTTATCTGGCGTTACGGAAAAGACCTGTAGTTCAAGTGATTGAATAAGGCGGACCTTTTATTTCGATAGTATTGCCTTCAGGGTCCTGAATATAGATCGAAGGACCCTGACCTTCGGCACCATAACGAGATTCGACAGGCCCCGCCGTTACGCCTTGATGCTGAAAATACAACTGCAAAGCTTGTGGGTCAAAAGGCTCAATACGTAAACACAAATGGTCCATATTGTGACCCTCTATGCCTGGCGCTTCACCACCTTGTTGGCCCAGAGGCTGGTTGACTGGTACTAAGTCAATCAGGCTTAGACCTGCTCTTAATTGATATAAACCTAAGTCGGTTTCCTGCCGCTCCAGAGTGCAGCCCACTACCTGCTGATAAAAATCCAGCATCAACTGCAGGTTTTTCACCCTGAGCACCACATGGTCTATCTGCACAATACGAAACATAATCCGCTCCTTAATTGGCCTGGTCAGTATAAACAGGCTCAGGCTTGAGCATAGATCTCTTTAAAACCTAACCAACGACGTATAAGAGCAGCACAGTTCGGCTGATGCTGCTGCCATAATAGGGCGGCTGCTTGTTGGGCCGCAGGGATTAAATGAGCATCCCGGCTTAAATCGGCTATACGGTAGCTGACTTGTCCTGTTTGTTTGGTGCCGAGTAGTTCACCCGGACCACGGATTTCTAAATCACGTTGTGCTATCACAAAACCATCATTGCTTTCCCTAAGCACTGATAAGCGGGCTTGAGCTGTGGCTGATAAAGGCGCGTGATACAGCAAAACACAATGGGAGACCGCGCTACCACGACCAACCCGGCCTCGTAGCTGGTGCAACTGAGCTAAACCTAAACGCTCGGGGTTTTCAATGATCATTAAACTGGCATTGGGCACGTCGACACCAACTTCAATCACAGTGGTCGCTACCAGTAAATCCAGCTCACCTGCTTTAAAATCGGCCATCACTTGCTGCTTTTCAGCGGCTTTTAGCCGGCCATGTACTAAGCCAATACGTAAGTCAGGCAAGGCGGCGGTCAGTTCCGCTGCTGTCATTTCCGCAGCCTGGCATTGCAGTTGTTCCGACTCTTCAATCAAAGTACAAACCCAATAGGCTTGACGCCCCTCATTCTGTACAGCCTGACGCACCCGTTCTGTCACCTCGGCGCGCCGGCTATCAGGCAGCACCACAGTAGTGACAGGAGTGCGACCTGGCGGCAGTTCATCAATCACAGAGGTATCTAAGTCGGCGTAAGCTGTCATGGCTAAAGTGCGGGGGATAGGAGTGGCGGTCATCACCAACTGGTGCGGATAAAAGCCGGTATCTGCGCCTTTTTCCCGCAGCTCCAGCCGCTGATGTACACCAAATCTGTGCTGCTCATCGATGATGACTAAAGCCAGTTGTTGAAATTGTACTTGTTGCTGAAACAAGGCATGAGTGCCAATCACCATTTGCGCTTCGCCGCTCTGAATGACAGAGAGCTGAAGCTGTTTTTGTTTGGCAGAGGCTTTACCCGCCAGCCAGGCAATTTGATATCCCAGAGGTTCCAGCCAGGCTTTGAAAGTGTTGGCATGCTGTTCTGCCAGCAGCTCTGTCGGGGCCATTAAGGCGACCTGAGCGCCACGGCTCAACACAGTCAAAGCCGATAGTGCTGCCACCAGCGTTTTACCAGAACCTACATCCCCTTGCACTAAACGTAACATGGGTTCAGTTTGGCTTAAATCGTGGCGAATTTCGTTAATGACCCGCTGCTGGGCAGCTGTTGGCGCAAAAGGCAAAGCCGCTAAAAACTTTTGATTCTGGGTTTCATCTACCACAAAACTGCGGCCTTGTTGTACCCGGCATTGCTGGCGTAATTGCAGCATCGACAACTGCTGCGCTACCAATTCTTCAAAAATCAGCCGTTGCTGTGCTGGATGTTGGCCTTGTTCCAGCAACTGTAAAGAGGCATCCGGAGGAGGTCTGTGCAGATAAAATAGTGCATCAGATAAAGACCAGCTGTTCTGACCCAGCACTGGTGCTAAATATTCGGTGGGACTGCTGCGCTGTAATACCTGTAAAGCCGCGTCAGTTAAATTGCGCCAGCTATTTTGTTTTAGTCCTTCAGTGCTGGGATAAACCGGCGTCAGAGTTTCGGCTACATCCTGATCCAAACCATCTTTTACTACTTTGTATTCAGGATGCATCATCTCAAAACCACGCATGCCACGTTTGACTTCACCAAAAACTCGCAAGGTGACACCTGGTGTAACGGCATTTTTCTGTGCGGCATTAAAATGGAAGAAACGTAAGGTTAGGTAACCTGAGCCATCCCGAATAGACACCAGCCAGCTACGTCTTTTACCAAAGGTAATTTCACTGCTGATCACTTCACCCTGCACTGTGGCTGTTTGTTGTGGCCATAAGTCGGCTATAGGATAGAGACGGGTGCGGTCTTCGTAACGCAAAGGCAAGTGAAACAATAAATCCTGCACACTCTGAATACCCAGCTTGTGCAGCAGTTCACTGACTTTAGCGCCAACACCTTTCAGTTGGCTGACGGATAGACTATCCAGTGCTGTTACTGTCAAGAGAAAGACCAAACTAAGTGACTGATAGCAGACAGTTTAACCTGTGATCGTCACAGGGCATAGCCAGAGTTGAACATCAACTGCATTTAAGGCTGCTTTTTAGGTCCAGACTCATCATCCGCCAGATAGGTAGGACCATGTTTGAGAGGATCGAAGGCATAGAGTTTTTTCACTGTACCATCCTGCACCATGGACTCAAGAGCTTGTTCGATACGGTCTTTTAATGCCAGATGTGGACTTTTTTTCGATAAGCCAATATTGATAAAACGTTTTTCTACCACTGAAAAATCAATAGGGGCGCGTTTGAACTGAAAATGCATCTCTTTGTGGTCTGCTATTACATCCAAAGAGCTTTGAGTGGGCACCACCAAGGCGTCGACCCGGCCACGTTGCAGCATTTCAAAACCAGTCTCTATGCTGTCAATCTCCACATGGCGTTTGGAGGTTTTAAGTACCAGCATCAGACCAGGGTGATAAGCGTAATTGCGTACAGTCGCCAAACTGAGTGATTCCAGCTGACCAAAACTGAGAATAAGCCTTCTGTCGCTACTTTTCAGATACAGGGATTCAGGAATACGTTCGTTGTAGGGCAGAAGGTGCATATACTCTGCCCGTTCTTCGGTAAAGTTCAGGTTACTCATTAAATCCGCTTCACCCGTCTGCATTTGGCGAAAGCAGCGGGCCGAAGGGGTTTTTGGACTGAATTTGAGCTGGAACCCGGCACGCCTGGCCAGTTCCTGCATTAAATCTACGGAGGGGCCGTAAGGAGCCTTGCCTGTTTCATAGGCATGAAAACGTGAGAAATGATCCAGACACCAGGTTAAAACTGGTGTTTGTGCAGCGGTTGCCAGTCTGGGTAAAACCAACAACAAAATACAACACAGGATCTTTGTCACTCAGTTCGCCTTATAGGACAGAAGCGGCCATTTTCCCTGTTAGTTGGTCGATGGCACTTCCATCACACCATCAATTTCTATTTGAGCGCCACGAGGTAAAGCGCTGACTTGCACTGCCGCACGGGCTGGGTAAGGTGCGCTAAAATGCTTGCTCATAATCTCATTTACGGTAGCGAAGTTAGACAGATCAGTCAGGAAAATATTCACCTTCACCATATCATTTAAACTGCCGCCAGCGGCCTGACAAACAGCGGTCAGGTTTTCAAATACCTGCTGCGTTTGTTCGGCGAAGTTTTCAGACACCATTTGCATGGTGGCAGGTACTAAAGGGATCTGACCAGATAAATACACTGTAGTGCCAATTTTCACGGCCTGGCTATAAGTGCCAATTGCCGCAGGAGCTTTATCTGTACTGATGATCACTTTTGACATAATACTTATTTCCTTCTGTAAACTTTGAGCACTTCAGGCAATACGCGGATTTTGCGCATGACGTTGGCTAAATTAATACGGTCACGCACAGACAAGGTGATTTTAATCACGTATTCGCCTGTGTCTCTGTCGTCCGTCGACAGGTCCTGAATATTGGAATCCTGTGAGGCTATCACTGTCGTCAGTTTAGCCAGTACACCGGGTTGGTTGACAATAAAGACCCGGATATCACATAAAAACTGTTTATCGCCGGTTTTATCCCATTTCACCGGGAAGTATTTCCCCGGCTCTTTTTCCCAGCCTCGAATATTGCGGCATTCAACACGATGCACGTTTAAGCCTTTACCTGGCGTGGCGTTAGCGGCAATTTCGTCACCCGGAATAGGGCGGCAACACTTGGCGAAGGTGAGTAACATACCCTCAGAGCCAATAATAAAAGCTTTGGTCTTTTGATTGGCTGGATTTTCCGCTGGCAAAGCTTCTTCACCGGATTCAAAACCACCCAACAGACGGCGTGCTACGGCAATAGGTAACTGGTTACCCAGACCAATTTCTACCAACAACTCGTCCAGCGATTTCTGAGTGGTACTTTGCAAAACCTGCTCAATACGTTCAGGTGGAATAGCTTCGAGTTTGACATCACCCAAAGCTGAGGTCAGTAAACGTCGACCTAAACCCACAGCTTCGCTGAGTTGCTGCTTTTTCAGATAGTTACGAATACCCAAAATAGCGCGGCTAGTGACTACATGGTTCAGCCAGTTGGCATTAGGTTTACCGCCAGAGCTGGTAATAATTTCCACCGTCTGGCCAGTTTCCAGTGGTTTATTCAGTGGATAAGGTTTGCGATCGACTCGTGCGCCGACACAGGTATTACCTATATCAGTATGCACCGTATAGGCAAAATCCACTGCATTGGCACCAATAGGTAACTCCACAATCTTGCCCTTAGGGCTAAAGACATAAAGCTCGTCCGGATAGAGCTCAGATTTCACATTTTCAACAAATTCGTAAGTGTTCCCTGAACTTTGTTGCAGCTCAAGTAAACTTTGCATCCAACGCTGAGCACGGATTTGCGCTGTGGTATTTTTATTTTCGCCAGCACTTTTGTACGACCAGTGCGCCGCTATCCCTTTGTCAGCCATTTCATCCATTTCACGGGTGCGCATCTGAATTTCTACCGGAATACCGTGTGGACCAATCAAAGAGGTATGTAGCGACTGATACCCGTTCTGTTTGGGAATGGCGATATAGTCTTTAAAACGGCTTTCTATTGGCTTAAACAAGTTATGGACCACGCCAAGAACGCGATAACAGTTGTCTATGCTATTGATAATGACTCTGAAGCCGTAAATATCCATCACATCGTTAAACATCAGCTCTTTGCTTTTCATTTTACGATAGATGCTATACAGATGTTTTTCCCGACCAGCGACTTCGGCTTCTATACCGGCAGCTTTAATACGCTGTTCTATTTCCGTTTGAATTTTTTCAATAATTTCTTTACGGTTGCCACGCGCCTGTTTGACTGCAGTTTCTAAAGCGCGATACCGCATTGGGTATAAAGCGCGGAAACCCCAGTTTTCCAACTCGTTTTTAATATTGTGGATACCTAACCTGTTGGCGATAGGAGCGTACAGCTCTAAAGTTTCACGGGCAATACGACGGCGTTTTTCTGGTTTGAGTGCACCTATGGTGCGCATATTATGAGTGCGGTCGGCCAGTTTAATTAAAATAACGCGGATATCCTGCGTCATCGCCATAAACATTTTTTGCAGGTTGGTAACTTCGAACTCTTTGATATCTTTAAATTTTACTTTATCGAGTTTACTGACACCCTGCACCAGTTCGGCCACAGTTTCGCCAAACATCCGGCTTAAATCGTCTTTGCTGACAGGAGTATCTTCAATCACATCATGCAGTAAAGCAGCCATTAAAGTTTCGTAATCCATACGCATTTCGGCGAGGATACTGGTGACTGCTACAGGATGAGTAATATAAGGTTCGCCACTGGAGCGAATTTGTGGCGCGTGCGCGTCGCGGGCTACAATATAAGCCTGTTGTACCAGAGCAACCTGCTCAGGAGGCAGGTAAGCGCTGATTTGATTTTTCAGGCCTTCAAACAAATACATCCGAAACTCCCCAATACGCACAACGCTTTGGCGTGTTCCTTTGAATATACGTGGATTTCGAGCTATTGCCAACGGCCGGATACCGTTGGCACAGGAAGGAACTCAGATTATTCGTCAGAAC
>Ga0247725_1000110_pt1 | contig 106468 bp, 77 predicted proteins | sample OKSTACKMCFT3sol_FD_183021 | JGI IMG/M metagenome (GOLD analysis project Ga0247725, IMG submission 183021) | Subsurface sediment microbial communities from gas well in Oklahoma, United States - OK STACK MC-FT3-sol | ecosystem: Environmental > Terrestrial > Deep subsurface > Rock core/Sediment...
CTCAACATATTATTTCAGTTCCTCAGTAGCTCAGCCGGTTAGAGCGGCGGACTGTTAATCCGTAGGTCGTTGGTTCGAGTCCAACCTGGGGAGCCAACTGAAATAATCACAATTTGATAACCGTATAGAATTCCTCAGTAGCTCAGCCGGTTAGAGCGGCGGACTGTTAATCCGTAGGTCGTTGGTTCGAGTCCAACCTGGGGAGCCACCTAAAGCACATCACTATTCCATTCTTAATTATCTCTTTTCTTTAGTGTTTTTCTTTGAAATACCTTAAGCTTATTTTTCATGTTCAAGCTCGGACAAAAAAATTCAGTATGGGTTGCCTGCTATGAAGTCTCCATCCTTGATCGCTTTAAGTCACTGGACTGCCGCTTTGGTATCGGCTTTGCTTGCGCTTTGGCTGTTCTGGTTTGCTGCAGCTCAACAAATTCAAAGTTTGTATCAGCTGCACTACAGTGCTATTCAACAAATGCTAGCCAGTGATCTGACGGGCGATACCAAAATTCTGACCCGCCAACTGAGCAGCAGTTTTGATTTACCTTACTTAAAAGTCAGCCAGCTTGACGGAGTAGTGCTGCACGAACAAAGTAATCCGATGCCTTCTTATACGTTTTCTGCCTGGATGCTGACTCAGTTCGACCGTCCCATTGCCCCTGCTTCAGTCAAAGATCAGGCGCATAATTTACAGGTAGAATTTTTACCCCAACTATCAGAGCAATTAGGTACTCTTGAGCTTTTTAGCTTATTTCTCTTTTTTGGTCCTCTGCTGTTGGGTGTACTGCCTTATTACCTACAACCTGACCGGCCAAAAAAACTCAAAGCTCTGCCGCCTCATCCTATCGAAGCCGCTGTGCAACAAGCTCCGACCGTAGTACAGCCATTACAACCTCAGACAACCACCTCTGGCACAGACTACTTACTAGAGCTGGCACTTTATGATCAACTAACCTCGTTACCGAACCGTCAGCAATTTGTTCGTTATTATGAACAGCAACTCAAAGCCGCCAATGCAGTGCATCAGTCGGTATTTGTACTGGTACGTTGTCACAGTCTGGCTCAGATCAACCATAAACAAGGTTATCTGGCCGGGGATTTGTATATTAAAGAGATGGCGGACTTATTAAAGCAATTGCCGCAACTGTCGGATGAAAGCCCGCTGTTTCGTTTGAATAACACCGACTTCTGTGTGTTGTTTCCGCAAATGACGACCGAACAAATGGAAGAGCTGGTATTGCAGCTGCAACAAAACTTCGATAGTTATCAGCAGCAAAAGCAACTGGACTCTGTGGCATTAACAGGTTTAGTTCAGGTCGCTCAGGGCAAACCTTTAGGCGAATTATTGGCGATGGCCGATACAGCTTTAGGCCTGGCAAAAACCAAACAAAGCAAAGTCACCAAACAAACAAATCTATGGTACTTATTTACTGACGCTCAGGAACAAACAGCAGAATCGTCGTTCAGCACTAAAAACTGGCGTACTTTGATTGATGATGTGCTGCAAGGTCAGCGTTTAAGCTTATTGGCTCAGCCTATTCAGCCACTGAATAAAACCAGTAAAACCTACTCCGAATTATTGGTGCGCTTTCGCAGCAATGAAGATCAGCTCCTACCCACAGCATTGTTTTTAGACATGGCACAAAAACTCGACAAGTTGATCGAGATAGAACAGATGATCGTAGAACAAGCGCTGACTTTGGTTGCTAATCACCCGGGACAGAGTTTTGGCCTGAATCTGTCCGCTCATTCAGTGCAGGATGAAGCCTTTATCAGCTATCTGGAACGACGTTTGCTTAAAGAGAGTGACCTGACACCGCGGCTGGTATTTGAAATCAGCGAATGGGGTTTGCAGCAAAACCTGAAATTAAGCAAACGTCTGATTGATATGCTGCATCAATGTGGTTCTCGGGTCACTGTGGAGAAATTTGGTGCTGGTATTACATCTTTTAAATTTTTCCGCGATTTAAAACCCGACTTTGTCAAAATGGATGGCAGTTACACCCGACAAATCGAAGAAGACAAAAACAATCAGTATTTTGTCAGACTGATGGTTGATTTAGCACACCGTATAGGTGTAGCTGTGTTTGCTGAAAATGTAGAAACTGCGGCAGAGAAGCAAATGCTGGAATCCCTTTTAATAGACGGGATACAAGGCTACTTCTTAAGTAAGCCTGCACCACTGGAATAAAGCTTTTTACAAACATCCACCTGAACCGCGGTATCAATAGACGGGCGTGCGCAGGGGCCGAGGCTTGCCCCGGCCCGTCAATGGGCACCGCGGTATCAATAGACAGGCGGGCGTAGGGGCCGCGGCTTGTCCCGGCCCATCAATGGGCACCGCGGTTTCGTTTGGACGGGCGGGCGTAGGGGCCGCGGCTTGCCCCGGCCCGTCAATGGGCACCGCGGTATCAATAGACAGGCGGGCGTAGGGGCCGCGGCTTGTCCCGGCCCATCAATGGGCACCGCGGTTTCGTTTGGACGGGCGGGCGTAGGGGCCGCGGCTTGCCCCGGCCCATCAATGGGCACCGCGGTTTCGTGTAGACGGGCGGGTACAACACCCGCCCCCACAGTTTTATCCGGCGCCATAGGCTCAGATAAGAGCCATTCGCGTTCAGTACTGTTGTTTCGATAACAACAAAGCTTCATAATAGCGCGACTTTTTTCTGGGGTTCTTTTATGTCGGAATTTTTGCTGTTGCTGGTCAGCACAGTGCTGGTAAATAACTTCGTACTGGTGAAGTTTCTCGGTCTATGCCCCGTGATGGGCGTCTCCAAAAAACTAGAAACTGCAATCGGCATGTCGATGGCCACCACTTTTGTTCTGACCTTAGCTTCACTTTGCAGTTATCTGGTGGATTTTTACTTATTGCAGCCACTGGACTTACTCTATCTGCGCACCTTAGCCTTTATTCTGGTGATTGCTGTGGTTGTGCAATTTACCGAAATGGTGGTGCATAAAACCAGCCCTACTTTGTATCGTTTACTAGGCATCTTTTTACCTTTGATCACCACCAACTGTGCGGTGTTAGGTGTGGCGCTGTTAAACGTCAACGCCCGTCATGATTTTTTCTCTTCTGTGGTCTATGGCTTTGGTGCAGCTGTTGGTTTTTCTTTAGTACTGATTTTATTTGCCGCGATGCGCGAGCGTCTGGCCGCAGCCGATGTGCCGGTGTCCTTTAAAGGTGCCGCTATCGGCATGATTACCGCGGGTTTAATGTCACTGGCCTTTATGGGCTTTACTGGTTTGGTGAAAGTGTAAATGTCTATTATCACAGCCCTTTGGGCTTTGGGAATTCTGGCGCTGATTTTTGGTGCTGTGCTGGGCTATGCTGCTATACGATTTAAAGTGGATGCAGACCCTCTGGTCGAACAAATTGACGAGATTTTACCGCAAACCCAATGTGGTCAATGTGGTTATCCGGGCTGCAGGCCTTATGCTGAAGCCATAGCCAATGGCGATGACATCAATAAATGTCCACCAGGTGGCGATGCTACGATCAAAAAGCTGGCTGATTTAATGGGCGTTGAAGCTAAGCCGCTGGACGCGGCTCAAACTCCGGCAGTGAAACGTGTGGCCTTTATCCGCGAAGATGAATGTATTGGCTGTACTAAATGTATTCAGGCCTGCCCTGTGGACGCTATTGTTGGTGCATCCAAGCAGATGCACACTGTGATTGTCGACGAGTGTACCGGCTGTGATTTATGTGTAGAACCTTGTCCTGTGGATTGCATTGATATGGTGCCATTAGCCAGCAGTATTGAACGCTGGAAATGGGATTTAAAATCTATCCCGGTAAAAGTGCTGGAGTCGTAACTTGCCTACTTTATTTCAACAAATTCAGGCAGGAAAAGTCTGGGACTTTCACGGTGGCATTCACCCGCCAAGCCGTAAAGAGCGCACCAATCAAAAGCCTGTAGCGCTTTTGGATATTCCTGACCGTTTATATATTCCGCTGCGCCAGCATATTGGCGTGGCTGGCAAAGTGCTGGTTAAAGTCGGCGATCGAGTGCTGAAGGGCCAGGCTTTAACTCAGGCGGATAATGCGATGGCCGTGCCTGTGCATGCGCCAACGTCCGGCACTGTGCTGGCAATTGAACTTCATACCAGTACCCATCCTTCCAGCTTAGCCGAACCAACCTTAATACTGGCGCCTGATGGCATGGACGAATGGCGGCCACGTCAGCCGCTGGATCCAGAGCACGTGGACGCCTATACCTTGCTGGAACGTATTCAGGAATCTGGTATTTCCGGTATGGGCGGCGCAGGTTTCCCTACTCATATTAAGGTGAATGTTAAACAGCCGGTTGATTATCTGATTATCAACGCTGTGGAATGCGAGCCTTATATCACAGCAGATGACATGCTGATGCAGGAGCGCGCCAGCGACATTATTGCCGGTATCGAGATACTGGTAAAACTGCTGAGTCCAAAAGCTGTATTGATTGGTATTGAAGACGATAAACCGATAGCTGCGGCCTCGTTAAAAGCCGCAATAGGCCAAAAAGACAACTATTTCGTGCGGGAAGTGCCAACTAAATACCCATCTGGTGGCGAAAAACAACTCATCCAATTGCTGACCAATAAAGAAGTACCAGCAGGTCGCAGACCACTGGATATTGGCATAGTGATGCAAAACGTAGGTACAGCTTTTGCGATAGCTCAGGCCGTGCTGGATGATATTCCGCTGATCCACCGTGTAGTGACTGTGGCCGGTGAAACCTTAGCCCAGCAGCAAAACGTATTGGCGCTAATTGGCACACCTATTTCTGACTTATTAAATGCATGTGGTTTTCAGGCTGAACCGCAGCAGCGTATTATTATCGGCGGCCCTATGATGGGCTTTGCGATAGCAGACTGGTCTGTGCCAGTAGTCAAAACCACCAACTGCATTTTAGCTCCTACTGAAAACGAGCTAGGCGCAGCCGTTGACGAAATGGATTGTATCCGCTGCGGCGCTTGTGCCGACGCCTGCCCTGCCAGCTTATTACCGCAGCAACTCTTGTGGTACAGCAAAGCCAAAGATCAGGACAAACTGGCGGAATACAATTTATCCGACTGCATTGAATGCGGTGCCTGTGCTTATGTCTGCCCCAGCGAAATTCCATTGGTGCATTATTACCGTGTCGCCAAAGCTGATATTCGTGAAACCCAACGTGAAGCCTTAAAAGCCGAACAAGCCAAAGCCCGTTTTGATGCCCGCACTGAACGTTTAGAGCGAGAGAAGCAGGAACGTTTAGAGCGCAATCAGCAACTGGCTGCTCAACGTATCGCACAGCAACAAGCCAGCGGTCAGGCCACTCAAAGCGCAGCAGCTGTGCAACAGGCTTTGGAGCGTACGCAACATCAGGCCGCACCGCAACTGGATAAAGAACAAATTATTGCAGAACGTGAACGGAAAAAAGCAGAAGCTTTGGCCTACCAGCAGCAGAAACAACAAGCTGCGGCTTCAGTTCCAGTTGTGGACGACGCAGCAACTCAGGCCGAAGATCCACGTAAAGCCGCTATAGCCGCAGCTTTGGCCCGTGCTAAAGCGAAAAAACAAGCAGAAGCTCAGCCTGAAGTAGCTGTAGAACCAACTCCGGCTGAAACACCAACTGCTGATGCGGATGCGAAAAAAGCCGCAGTAGCAGCTGCTATAGCTCGTGCTAAAGCGAAAAAGCTGGCACAACAAGAGCCCGAAGCTTCGCCTGAAGTAACCGCAGAACCAACTCCAGCTGAAACACCAGCTGCTGACGCGGATGCAAAAAAAGCCGCAGTAGCGGCAGCTATAGCCCGTGCTAAAGCGAAAAAGCTGGCACAACAAGAGCCCGAAGCTCAACCAGAAGTAGCTGCAGAACCAGCTCCGGCTGAAACTCCAACTGCTGATGCGGATGCCAAAAAAGCCGCAGTAGCAGCTGCTATAGCTCGTGCTAAAGCGAAAAAGCTGGCCGAACAAGCACAAGTGCAACAGATAGAACCTGCGCCTGCAGCAGAGGTTACAGAGCCAGTTGCAGCACCAGCAGAATCAGCGCCAGAACAAGATGCGAAAAAAGCCGCCATTGCAGCAGCAATTGCCCGTGCCAAAGCTAAAAAACAACAAAACAGTGAGCCGTTATGAGTTTTAAAATCGCCAGCTCTCCGCACCAGCACAGTCAGAAAAATACCGCTCAGTTAATGAAACTGGTGGCGCTTGCTGCAGTACCAGGCATAGCTGTGCAGGCTTACTTTTTTGGTTATGGTGTGCTTATTCAACTGGTGCTCGCGATTATCACAGCACTGAGCTGCGAAGCAGCTGTATTGGCTATTCGTAGTAAAAAAATCAAGGTCAAACTGTTGGACCACAGCGCCTTAGTCACGGCCCTGTTGCTCGCTGTCGCTATCCCCTCTTATGCGCCCTGGTGGTTGGTGGTGATAGGGACTGCCTTTGCCATAGTGGTGGTGAAACAACTGTACGGCGGTTTAGGCAATAACTTATTTAACCCGGCCATGGCAGCTTATGTGTTGCTGTTGGTGTCATTTCCACTACCTATGACCAGCTGGTTGCCGGCAGCTCCGGTGCAACATTTATCTGTAGGGCCATTGGATGCTGTCTGCGCTATTTTTACCGACTTTAGTTGCAGCGGTTACAGCGTCAGTCAACTGCGTCAGGATGCGGATGGCATCAGTATGGCGACACCACTGGATACCTTAAAAACCGATCTGTCCCAAGGTTACACCACAGCAGAGAGTATGAAAAAACCTGTGTTTGGTTGGTTATCCGGTGAAGGCTGGTTTTGGGTCAATCTGGCCTATTTGCTCGGTGGTTTGTTTTTATTGCAGCAAAAAGTCATACAGTGGCGCATTCCAGTGGCTGTACTAGGGTCGTTATTTGGCTGCAGTTTACTGGCATGGCTGATCTCCCCTGATACCAATGCCAGCCCGCTGTTTCAACTATTTTCGGGTGCCACCATGCTGGCGGCGTTTTTTATCGCCACAGACCCAGTGTCCGCCTCCACCACTGAAAAAGGCCGGTTGATTTTTGGTGCTTTAATAGGGATGTTGGTGTTTTTGATCCGCAGTTATGGCGGTTATCCGGATGCTTTTGCTTTTGCTGTAATGTTAGCCAATATGACAGTACCTTTGATTGACTATTACACCCAGCCACGCACTTACGGCCATAAAAACAAGGGAGCGCGCTGATGCTTAGTTCTGTCGGTAAAAATGCGCTGTTGCTTGGCACCGCTGCCGTACTTTGTGTATTTGCAGTAGCGGCAGTTAATGAAATCACCAAAGCTGAAATCGAACAGCAGCAACTGGCCAGTAAATTGAGTACTTTGGTCGAAGTAGTGCCGGAACTTGCTGGCAATACTGAAGTACTGAAGGATTGTGTAGCAGTGCTTGATACCCAGTTATTGGGCAAAGACGCGAAACAAAAAATCTACCGTTATCGCGCTGAAGGCAAGCTAAAAGCCTATTTGATGGAGACCACGGCACCTGATGGTTACAGTGGAGCCATCGAAGTACTGGCCGCTATTAGTCCGGACAGCGAAGTGATAGGTGTGCGGGTACTCAGCCATAAAGAAACACCTGGCCTTGGCGATAAAATTGAACTTCGCAAAACACCTTGGGTATTAAGCTTTAATGGCCAGACTGTAGGCTCGGGCGATGATCGCAGCTTTGCGGTCAAAAAAGACGGTGGCCAGTTTGATCAGTTTGCCGGTGCTACTATTACACCCCGCGCTGTCGTCAAAGCCGTAAAAAATGCCGCGGTGTATATTCAGCAACATCCTGAACTGGCCAGCTTGCCAGCCGATTGTGGAGCCTGAAGCAATGAATCAATATCAGGAAATAGTCCGTCAGGGCCTGTGGAAAAATAATCCAGGGTTAGTGCAGTTATTAGGGCTTTGTCCTTTATTGGCCGTGACCTCCAGCCTGACCAGCGCTTTAGGTTTAGGCTTGGCCACTATGCTGGTGTTACTAAGCACCAATACTGTGGTATCACTTATTCGTAACTATGTGCCGAATGAAATCCGTATCCCGGTTTTTGTGATGGTGATCGCTTCTGTAGTGACTGTGATAGAGCTATTGATGCATGCTTTTATGTACAACCTGTATCAGGCTTTAGGTATTTTTATTCCGCTTATGGTCACTAACTGTATCGTCATAGGCCGCGCTGAAGCCTACGCCTCGAAAAATGCAGTATTACCAGCAGCATTTGACGGTTTGATGATGGGCGCCGGTTTTGCCTTAGTGCTTTGTACCTTAGGTGCTGTGCGAGAAGTAATAGGTGCAGGCACTTTGTTTGCCGGCGCCGATTTACTCTTGGGTGACTGGGCCAAAGTACTGACCATTCATTTGTATCAGGCCGACCATCAGTTTTTATTAGCAATATTGCCACCTGGCGCCTTTTTAGTGATGGGCTTTTTGATTGCAGGGAAAAATGCAGTGGATGCCAGAGCTGCAGCTAAAGCTAAACCTGTAGAGCAAAAAATCAGTCGCGCACGCGTCACTCATGTATCTACCCAATAAAGTCGCACGAGCACTGAACTTAATCTAATGAATAAAGAAAAACGTATTCAGATTTTACAACGGCTACGGGACAATAATCCCAAACCAACCACAGAGCTGGAGTTTAACTCGCCTTTTGAATTACTGGTGGCCGTGTTGTTATCGGCTCAAGCTACCGACGTCAGCGTCAATAAAGCCACCCGCTTGCTCTACCCTGTCGCCAATACGCCACAGGCAATTTTTGATTTAGGTGTGGATGGTGTTAAGCAGTACATCAAAACCATAGGGCTTTTTAACTCAAAAGCCGAGAACCTGATTAAAACCTGCCGTATCCTGATAGACGAGCACAACAGCAAAGTGCCGGAAAATCGTGAAGCTTTAGAGGCTTTGCCTGGTGTAGGCCGTAAAACGGCGAATGTGGTGCTCAACACAGCCTTCGGCTGGCCTACTATTGCTGTCGACACTCATATTTTCCGCGTCAGCAACAGAACCAAATTTGCGCCAGGCAAAAATGTCGATGAAGTGGAACAGAAGTTACTGAAAGTGGTGCCAGCCGAATTTAAGCTGGATGTGCACCACTGGCTTATTTTGCATGGTCGTTATACCTGCATAGCCCGCAAACCTAAATGTGGCAGCTGCCTGATTGAAGATCTGTGCGAGTTTGCCGACAAAGTCGATTAAGGAAATTTTATGCGCATTTTACATACCATGCTTCGTGTGACGAACTTAGAACGCTCCTTGGCCTTTTACACTGAAGTCCTCGGCATGAAGCTGTTACGCACTTCAGAAAACGCTGAATACAAATACACATTGGCTTTTGTCGGCTTTAGCGATGAAAGCGAAGGTGCGGTGTTGGAATTAACTTACAACTGGGGCGTTGACAGCTACGAGCTGGGCACAGCTTATGGCCATATAGCCTTAGAAGTAGATGATATTTATGCTGCTTGTGAATTGATCCGCGCTAAAGGTGGCGTGATCAGCCGCGAACCTGGTCCGGTGAAAGGTGGTACGACAGAAATCGCTTTTGTACGCGACCCGGACAACTACGCTATTGAGCTTATCCAGAAAAAAGCCAGCTACGTTCAGCTTTAATCTGCGAATAGCAAAAAGGAGCCGATTGGCTCCTTTTTTAATTGCTCGCTGGCTTATTCAAGCTCAATCCAGATTTTGTCATTCAGCGACATCGCCAGATTGTTGTCGTAATAGGCAGCTTCATTGATAAAGGTTGGATACACCACTTTATCTCCGTCGTAAGGCACTTCAGTGCCATCAAATAAAGTGAAAATCGGATCGCCAGGGTGGATAGGATGATAATCCTTATCCTGCACATTTTTGTGCACCATGCCCAAACGTTCGCCTTTTTCATTCATCGGCAATTTAATGCTGTGCAGATACAGATAAGCTTCAGTGCGTTTTGGCAGCTCTGGCAGGCTCTGGGTGTTGTACAGTTCCACAAAGTCCAGAATATGTGCCGTCATCTGATGCATTTGCTCCAGCACGTCCTGACGCAGCACAGACTGAGATTGCGGCCCTACTTCCACTATCACCCCATAACGACCCAGCGTACACATCAGCGCGTGATCTTCAGCAGCTAAATGGTCTTCATCGCGGGAGATAATAGCTTCTGGCATTTTCATCTTTACATAAGCGGCCATCTGATTATAAAAAGCACCGGCTTGCGTCATGATCAAACAGGCGCCCATATTGCTGGTGGTGTTGTGTAAATCGATCACCAGATCGGTTTTGGCATTGCCTTTTGGCCCCAAAATGTCATTGATCACTTTGGCGCGGCTCTGTTCGTAATTGGTGAGCTCTGGATTGGCCAAATCGACATTTTTAAACTGACGGTTTAAGTCGCTGTGTAAATAACGCTTATTGGCTTTGTGCGCTTCAGGATTAGCAAACAACGTGCTGGTTTCAAAGCTTGGGCGCTGGATCAAAGCTGGATTGGCCTGGTACTGACGAATGGCATAAATACCGGAGAATTCGTTGCCGTGGGTGCCCCCCACTATCGCAACCTTAGCAATTTTAGTCATAAGGTTTACCTCAGGAAAAGATACCAACATTATGCCTAGCCGCAGCGATAAATGCAGCCCATTTAACTTTAAATGCTAATTTTATGAATAAAAATGAAGAATAGTGCTTAGAGGTTCAGGAATTAATTAGGCAGCAGGACGAGTGTTATTGACCATTAACACCGGGATAGGTTGTTGTGACGCATATTTAGATAAAGCAGCGTCAAGAATATCGCTGGCCTGACAGACACATTTGCCACATTGAGTGCCGACACCCAAAGTTTGTTTCAGCTCACGCATAGAACAAGCGCCCGCTTCGACCTGTTGGCGAATGGCTTTATCTGTGACAGCTTTACAAAGACAAACGTACATAAATGCACCTGCGTGTTGAACTGCGGGCATCATAATCTAATCAAGAATTGTTATCAATAGCTTCAAGGAGAAAAAATAAGGGCCAGACAATCTGACCCTTATTTCTTTTTAAGACTGTTATTCGTTGTCTTGTGTCGCTTCAATCAGAGTTTCAGAGAACTCTTCAGGGCCAATCACCACACCAGGTTCAGCTGCGTGCGGGAACACAGCGATAGCTAATTCGTCACCGTCTAAACCAGCAGTCCACTTGTCTAACCAAGTTGCAATGTCGATTGCCTGAGCCTGACACTGAGCCCAATCACCATTGATCCACAGCTCTGCTAATTCAGCATGCGGCCATACTGGGATGCAACGCTCTTCATCAGCATCAACCAATACAAAACCTTCTTCATCGACCAGGATCCAGATTTTTTCCAGATCGGCCACGGCCTGAATGAAGTAGTCGTAACGCTGTTCAGCGTCCAATAAACTGAGTTTGTTTAAATCATCAGCTGTTAATTCGTAGTTCATTGCTATCCCCTCGGAGCGCCACAGAAAAGGCGCACATAATGACTGAAAAGACTGCCATCGACCAGTAAATTTTGTGTTTTACAGGCTTTATACAGCTTTTACTACACGCACAGGCACCTGCGGATAACAAACATCCATATTGCCGTTGCCTTTGTGCTGATAAAACACATGAGTACGGGAGCGACGCTCAGCCAGAGACTGCGAAAACTCAGAACTGGTGGTGCTTAGCCACTCTAACTGCAACTGCCGGTCTGGCGCTAAATCTGTGCCTAAACGAGCTTGCTTAATCACGGTACGCGCCGCTGCAGAACCTATGACACCACCATCTGCAGTGTCACCGCGGCGAATACGATTGATGGCATATTGCCCCCAGATCACTTTACCAAAGGCTGACATATTTTTATCCAGATGACGTGTTGCCTGCCCCATCATAATAGCTATGTCTGCCACACCTGTATCAGGTTCATTGGCACGAGCCATATTGACCACACCAGGGCAATGCACCAGCCATTCCTGATTTTGCTCACGCACTACCGCAAAGCCCTGATTAAAGCCTGTTTCTTCAGCTAATAAATCCGGACGCTGCACTAAAAGATAAGGGTCGCTACTGCGCACAGGCCAGCTGAACTCAGCTTTCATCGGAGTTAGTTTGGCTCTGGTGCCCCACTCGTGTTCCGGTACACCAAACTGAGCGACAAAACCTTCAATCACCCGATAAAAAGTGACACCATCATAAAAACCGGCTTTCACCAGTTGCTTGACCCGTTTGACGTGTTCAGGTGCAAACTGTGGGGCTAATAAAATCACAATACGGCCCTGATCGGTTTCCAGATAGAGCAAATTATCCTGTGGTAGCAGTTGCCAGGAAGAATCTACCTCAGCAGCGGGAGCAGCAGTTGAGGCTGCAGGTGTTGGTGTAGCAGGACTTTGCTGCGCTAAGGCATCCCCAAAGCCTAAAGACACAACCAAAGTACAAAGAGATAAAGCCTTCATCAGATCTCCAAAATTCCGTTCAAACCGCAGGCATCAAACCAATAACAACACCATAACGCAACCCTTTGCCTAAGCCTACCAGCAACACAAACCAAAACAAAGGAACCTTCAGCACACCAGCCACCAAAGTCAGCGGATCGCCAATAACGGGCAACCAGGCCAATAATAACGAAGGTAAACCCCAGCGCTGAAACTGCCCACTGGCTTGTTCTATTTGGTGTGGCTTAAACATAAACCAGCTTTTGTGTTGAAATAAAAGCAGCTGTCGTCCCAGATACCAGTTCAACACCGAACCTAAAGTATTAAATACAGTAGCTATGCCCCACAACACCAGCGCCGGATAGCCTTGAGTTAATAAGCCAACCAGCACCAGCTCTGAACCAAAAGGCAGCAAGGTAGCAGAGACAAAAGCACTGAAGGCCAGACTCAGATAAGGCCAAAGGAACTCCGTCATCAGGCGAGCAAATACGCCATGCTTAACCGCAACCAGAACAGCAGCAACATCAAGGCACCAAATACATAAACCGCAAAACGCAGACGCACATGGTTAGCGCCCACATGCACATAGGCATGTGCCAGACGGCTAATAGCAAACAGCCAGCCCAAAATAACCAGGCTCAAATCAACCACAGCAAACTGCATTGCAAAAGCCACAGCAAATAAATACAACATAGGCAATTGGAACTGGTTATCAAAATTACGGCTGGCGGTGATCACCTGCTCGTTTGCACCAGTTAAATCCATTAGTCTGAATGCTTTGTAAGGCAACTCACGGTTCTTCGCCGCTTTAAACCGACGTTTGCCCATCAATACCATTATCACAAGGGTCAGCACCACCTGCACCAACACAGTTCCAAACAACAACTTATCCATTGTTTCCCCTTCCAGGTTCAGTGCCTTGGCTCTGCCCCCATTATCAAAAAATGTAAATATATCAGAGATTAACCTAAGTTCTGAGGCAGCCGCAATATAAAAGGTCCGAGCCTAAGCACTGTACCTTTGAGTGTACGTTAATTGTCTTCTTACTGTCATCTTCCGACGTTAGGCTACGCCAGACTAATGCTTTTGGTTATACTGCGCCGGACTTCAATTTACGAGACCACGCAGATGGCGCAATTGTATTTTTATTATTCGGCAATGAACGCAGGCAAATCGACCTCTTTACTGCAAAGTGCTTATAACTATCAGGAAAGAGGTATGACAGTGGCGCTGTTTACCGCTGCCATTGATGACAGATTTGGGGTTGGCAAAATTAGCTCACGCATTGGCTTGTCGATGGACGCGCAGATTTTTGACGCCAACTTTGACTTTATCGACGCCTGTAAAACCTTGAAACAACAAGGTGCTTTGGACTGTGTGCTGATTGATGAAGCACAGTTTTTATCTAAAGCTCAGGTGAAGCAACTCACTTATGTGGTTGACGATCTGAACGTGCCTGTATTGGCCTTTGGCCTTCGAACAGACTTTTTAGGTGAAACCTTTGCTGGCAGTCAGGCCTTGCTGGCGTGGGCAGATAAATTAGTGGAATTAAAAACGGTTTGTCACTGTGGCCGTAAAGCCAATTTTGTGGTGCGGCTGGACGAAAACGGCCACGCTGCAACTACAGGCAGCCAGGTGCAAATAGGCGGGAATAATCAATATATCTCCATGTGCCGCGTCCACTTTAAAGCGCTGGTCTGGAGGGACTGACAGGAGTGATTCGATGCGGGTTTTGTATGGTGTGCAGGCAACAGGCAATGGACATATCAGCAGAGCCCGCGCTATGGGCAAGTACCTTAACGCTGAAGGCATAGCTGTTGATTTTTTATTTTCAGGCCGTCCGGCCAATCAACTTTTTGATATGCAACAGTTTGGCGACTATCAAGTCAAAACCGGGCTGACCTTTGTCACAGAACAAGGTCACATCAATTACCTGAAAACAGCCCAACAAGCCAAACCTTTAGAACTCTGGCGTGATATCCGTGAACTCGACTGTACTCCTTATGATTTAGTACTGACGGACTTTGAACCCATCACGGCCTGGGCTGCGCGGCAACAGAAAAAGCGCTCCGTCGCTTTTGGCCATCAATATGCGTTTTTACATCAGATCCCACAAACTCATGACACGCCGCTCAGCCGCAGTATTTTTAAATGGTTTGCCCCCGCCCAGCAGCAAATTGGCCTGCACTGGCATCATTTTAATCAGCCTGTTTTGCCGCCTATTGTAGATTTAGAACCGGCTGCCAATACGGCAGATGCAAACAAAGTACTGGTGTACCTGCCGTTTGAAGATCAACAACAGGTGATCCAGTGGCTGCAACCTCTGACCCAATATCAGTTTTATCTGTATGGCCCTGGCCTGAGTAAAAATCAGCTGGGACATATTCAGTGTTCAGGCCCTTGTGTTGATGAGTTTAAAAGCGATTTAAAACAATCCAGTGCCGTGATCAGTAACGCCGGCTTTGAGCTGGTTAGCGAAGCGCTACAACTGCAAAAGCGTATTCTGGTAAAAGCTCTGCAAGGTCAAATGGAACAAGAGTCGAATGCACTGGCGCTCACACAGCTGCAATTGGGGCAAAGCAGCAGCAGGCTAAATACAGAAGTGATTGCTGACTGGTTAGCTTCACCAGTACGGGCAAATAAGGTGCACTACGCGAACGTTGCTTTAGCTTTAGCTACATGGATCCGCGCAGGAGCCTGCCCTACTGAATTACAACAACTTAATTTATGGCAAAACCACAAACTCTGAGCGGCTAACCTGCACGCCGTATAATAAGTCACTTATACCCAAAGTCGGTTTATGTTGTGGTAGGCTAACGGCTGTTGGCGTAAGTGTTGAGCGTTGAGTGTTTCATTAAGTGGTATCTAAGCGAGCATTTTACCGGTCTAAAAAAGTTCTGGTCATTGAAGATTACGAACAAGTGATAGCGTACATGAAAAGCATGTTGGCGCTGATTGGTTTCGACCATGTAGTTGTAGCCCGCAATGCTGAAACTGCAATGTCTGCCTGCAGAAAAACCGACTTCGATTTTATTTTATGTGACTATAACTTAGGGATTGGCCGCGACGGTTATCAGTTGTTTGAAGCCCTAAAAGCAGAGCACTGCCTGAAGCACGACTGCTGTTTTATTGTGGTCAGTGGCGAACGCCATCGCCAGTCTGTGTATGGCATGATTGAATTCCTACCCGACGATTACCTGCTAAAACCCTTCAGCTACGCCGAACTGGAACGTCGCATAGGCCGTGCCTTTGAGGTGAAACGTGCCTTAAAGTACGCTTATCAAATGATCGCGGAAGAAAACTACCCTGACGCAATTCAGGCCTGTGATGTTGCTTTAGAACAATATCCTATACACCGCACCTATACCCAAAGACTCAAAGGCGAGTTACTTGTTAAAGTTGGTCGCTATAAAGAAGCGGAAGCTTTGTACAACGAAGTATTGGCTTTTAGAGAACTGCCATGGGCTAAGCTCGGCATAGCTGTAGCTAAAGGCTATCAGGAGCAGGATACAGAAGCTGAAGGTATGTTGATTGAGCTTGTTGATCAGGCTGAAACAAAAATTGAAGCATTGGATTGGCTTACTCGTTTGTATTTGAGCCAAAATAGAACTGATGAGGCCTTTAATACAGTACGTATTGTTGCCGAAGCATCCCCCAAGAACTACTTGCGCCAGCACGTATTGGCTAACTTAGCTGTGATCAACAATCAACCAGATCTGGCAGTACGGATTCACAGCAAATTACTCGAAGCCGCCAAGTATTCCATCTACGACACGGCCGATAATATGCTGAATTATGCCCGAGCCATGATTCAGAATGCACAGGATCTATCCATACGAGACAAACGCAATGTACTTGGCAAAGTTGATTATTTTCTCAAAGACGTAAAAAAACGTTTTAATCCGGCGACATACGAGCACGACAAGCTGGTGATTGAAGCCCGTGCCGCTGTGCTGGAAGGCAAAACCGAAAAAGCGAAACACTTACTGCAACAAAGCGAAGAGTTAAGTTTAGGCAAAACCTTGTCCCCTTCCGCTTTACTGGATAGAGGCAGAGCTTATTTTGAAAGCGGCAATTTGGCGATGAGCGACCACTATATGGGCAGTTTAAACACCCTGTCGCAAAGTGCCGACTTATACAACAAAGTACTGAATATGATGTTTTTATCCGAACAGGACAAATACAGCAGCAAAAGATCCAGCATGATGACAACGCACAACGCTGGTATGGAAGCTTACAGCCTGGGCCATTACTCCGAAGCTATTAGTTACTTTATCGAAGCACAAAAAACCATGCCAGCCAACGCCAGCATCGCCATGAACTTACTGCAAGCCATTAGCCAGCGAGGTCGTTTAAACGAGGATCTAATCTACCTGGCCCACAAATGCATGAACGTAATAGACGAAGCAGAACTCCCCAAAGATCAACGTAAAAGATACAGCTTCATCAAAGAGCAAATTCAGCAGATGTTGTGAAATGAAGTCAGACCACATCATTAACAGCTAACGGTAACAATGTGATCTGACCCAATGTTTAGTTGTAGCCGTTAGGATTGTTTTTTTGCCAGTTCCAGCTGTCGCGAACTATATCATCCAGTGTTTTTTCTGTTTGCCAGTTCAGCACCGCTTTTGCTTTAGATGGATCGGCAAAATAACGAGCCACGTCGCCAGGACGTCGTTCGACAAACTGGTAAGGTACTTCTAACTGATTCACTGCCGCAAAGCGCGTCACTATGTCCAGCACAGATAGCCCCAACCCACTGCCTAAATTAAAAACATCAAAGCCTTCGCCTTTGGATAGATGCAGTAAAGCAGCAACATGGCCTTCGGCTAAATCTGTGACATGAATATAATCACGAACACCTGTACCATCTGCAGTGGGATAATCACTGCCAAAAATTTGCAACTCTGATCTTTTACCTACCGCAACTTGCGTAATAAAAGGCATCAGATTATTGGGAATGCCATTTGGGTCTTCGCCAATACAACCACTTGCATCAGCACCCACAGGATTAAAATAACGCAATACAGCTATATTCCAACTGCTGTCTGAACGCTGTAAATCCTGCAACACCCATTCTGTCATTAGTTTAGATTGGCCGTAAGGATTCATAGCGACAGTTGGAGTAGTTTCCGGTAGCGGGCTATTTTGCGCATCACCGTACACAGTGGCCGATGAACTGAATACCAGATTCTTCACACCAAATTCCGCCATAACCTGACAAAGCTTAATAGTGCCGCCTACGTTGGTTTCGTAGTACCACAAAGGCTTTTGTGTAGATTCCCCCACAGCTTTTAAACCGGCAAAATGCACTACAGCTTTGACAGGATATTGTTTAAAAACTGCAGCCAAAGCATCTGCATCCAACACATCGCCTTTAATCTGAACCATTGATTTTCCGGCTAACTGCTCGACACGTCTTAACGATTCCGGGCTGGAATTGCTGTAATTATCAAAACTAATCACCTGCTCACCTGCGCGAAGCAAGGCCAAAGCAGTGTGACTGCCGATATAACCAGAGCCGCCAGTTAACAAAACATAACTCATCACAAATCCTATTGATTTAACTGTAAAAACAAAAGTAAGTTTGAAGCTTAAGGTATCTAACGGCTGGAGAGTTTCAGCCAAAGCCTCACTGCGTAAATAAAGAAAGCCTCCGAGGAGGCTTTCATTTATATAATCAGAACCTACCTTGTAAAAGGTGCTCGAGATTCCGTTAGTGCATTCAAGTTGACTGGCTTATTTAACATCTGACCACCATCTCTGGCAATAGGTATCCATGGAATACGACCGCGGCCAGTAGCAGACTTCAGTGAAAATACATCAAATGGAATTGACACATAAAAACCTTTAGTAAAACTACCTTCTCCATATTCTTCTGATGACATATCAGTAATAGCGGCATAAGCACCAACTACAATGCCACTATCAAAACGTTTAGCAAAATCTACTGTGACACCTTTATCTTTGGCCAGATACTGGCCAAAACTTGCTGTAATCATGGTGTCTTTTAACCATTGAGGAGTCCAATAGAAACTTAAATGACCTGTTACGGTTTTATAGCCAAAAAATGCCACATCACTGTCATAGTCCCGTTGCCGTACGTAGTTAAGATCTAAACCAATGGCAAGTGTTGTATCTATTGGCTTATACAAGACTTCGCCACCTACGCCACCATACATGGTTTCTAAATAACCCGCATAAGCTTGGCCATACCAGTTATCTGCTATTTCATCTTTCCAAAGACCGTATAAGTTCTCCATAGTGACATCGCTACGGCTGACATATTCGCGCACATAAGTACGAACACGAGGCACTCCAGTATTCTGGGCATCAACTTTAAAGTTAAATTGATCGAAGTTAGATAACAAATTCACTTTAACTGTAGTTTGCAAACTAAAGTTAGTATTGAACTGATAACCTCCGCCTAATAATAAGCCGCCCTGATACATATAGAAACTTTCAGGGTTACCAAAGGTCTGGATCCAGAAAATATCGGCGCTATATCCAAAACCACTTTCTATGCGCTCCACAGCCCACTGCTCGTCGTTAGCTAACAATGGTTGTGTTCTGTGGTACGTTGTTTTTACATCAGCTTCTGGCGTTTCATAACGCGCAGCTTTTACAAACTGCTCCGCATTAATTACAGTCTCTACCATAGGTAAATCCATCACCTGGATCACTATCCGGTAGGTTTTAATACGCTCAGGTAAATGTGTTGCCAACACTCGCCCTATACGGTTCATTGCAACATCTTCATCACGGTAGGCGATCTGTGAACCCTTTAAGATAATTTCATCGTCTTTTAATACATAGTTGTTTACGACAAAACCAGCGTTTAAGTACAAATCCTGGCGAAGTTGCGCTTTATCTAATACGTCTATAGACGCCACCCTTATATCAGGAACTTCCTTAGGGGGAGGGTCTAATTTGATCTGTTTCAGACTATTAAAATCAAGTTTGTAATTCACGCCAAAACCAAAGGTATTACCGCGCTGGTAGTTTAAATTTAAATCAAAAGATTCATTGAACGCATAGACTGCACCAATATTAAAATCAGAATCTTGTACTAAAGCCCCAGCTTTGTCTTGCTGGTAGTTATTGCCATCGTATTCCAGTTTTAGCCTTAATGGTTGCCATGGCGTTTGATACTCTATACCACCATACAAAGAGGCTGGGCCTTTAAAAAAACGTTGATAATCAACTTTTCCGCCTGAACCGCTAATACCAACAGGTCGTTCGCAAAAGCCGTCTCGGATTTCACAAAATGGATTAGTAATATTCCCTTTACGGCCCAAATACCCCCAACCTATACCTAAATGCAGGTCAAAAGGGCCTATTCTTTTACTGGCTGCAACAAATTCACTTTCAAATAAACCTGTACCACCAAAATCACGAAAGCCTACAGAGAGGTCCGGCAAAAATTCACTTTCACGCCATAACTTAAACTTAACATCTATGCCTTTGTCTTTATAGGTCTGGTCTCCACTAAAACCAGGGTCGTAACTATAAAGTTGCGTACGCACATCAGAATAACGCACTGTGGTTTCCATCCAGGGAAATAGCATCAAGGAGGCAGACCAAAATCTGTACTCTTCGCTGTCCTGGTAATTCAGACTAAAGGCTCCGGCCTCATTCATTCGAGCTGTTGGCATTTGAATTAAACCAATACCGCCATGATTGCCTTGCGAGTAATTATTTTGCGCCGGAGAAAAATACTCTTGTGCTAAAACTGTGGGACACACCAAAGCAGAAATAATAGTAGCTATACAGGACATCTTCATTGGGCAACAACCTTGTGCAGCAAAAGTTCTACAATTTGTTCATTAATATCACTAAAAGCCTCAGGCAAAAAACGTTGTTCAAAGGGAACAAACAACAGGCTTCCAGGCGATACTTCCTGATAGGTATTATTCCATAAACCTGTTTTGGCTATTAAAACCTTGCCTGCAGCAGTAACAATATAAAGATAAGAACTGCTGCCCCCATCAAGCACTGAAACTGAATCAAGATAATGCACAACAGAAACAGCATCGGCTAGCGCAATGTTTTTCTCGGCCACTAAACCTTCCAATTGCACTACCGTAGGCCTGACATTCACTAACAACTTGTATTGCCCAGCAGAAAGCAAAGGATTAAGCGACTTTTTCGCTCTTACTATGTCTGGGTCCAGCGACAATTGCATATTACCTGCTAATTCCCAGGCAGCTATATCCTGTTCTAACTTTTCAACACTTGCAGCTAACTGAGGTTCTGCATCCTGTTGAAACTCAAGTTTAAGTGCTGCTAACCTACTTAGAAGTTGCTTGCGTTGTTGTTCAAGCTTTAACTTAGTATCAAGATCCACCTTAAAAAGTCTGGCAGCAGGCCAGTATAAAGAGGCTGAGGCATTAAACTGAGTGACAACCAACCCCAATCTGGGCTTTTCAAAATAGCCCTGATACTTGCCCTGATGCTCAACCAACACCACTGGTGTTGCAGCTTTTACAACATTCAATCCTGCAATAGCCAAAGCAAGTAATAAGCAACTCAAGCGATTCATCTTAAACTCCCTTTTTTAATCACGCCTAACAAACGTCCAGCGCTGCTGACATGAATCAGCTCAACTTCCGGCCAAAATGGAGCAATGTTTTGCCGGCTTTTTAATAACCAGCCACTTTTTAAATCAAACCAAAACTGATTAATTGCAGTCTGTCCGTTTGGAAATGTAACGAGTTCAGTAACCAGTTTGGTTTGAAAGCTATAGTCCAATAGCTCGATAGAAGATACTTCAGTATCAATGATCTCATAACGTAGCAAATGCCCTGTTTCTGCTTTTCCAGACCAGTCAGTTTTGGCTTGCCAGCTCTGTCCAACCTGAATTTTTGTCATGGGTTGTTTCAATGGATCCAACTCTTTGTTAGAGATATACAGCAGGTTATTTTCAAATCCCGTTGTTTTCACTAAGCGGCCTTTTTCCAGCACCAACATGGCTTCATCAGCCGACACCCATTTGTACTGACCATGCTCCAGATAAGCTAAAACAAGAACTGCATTAGGTAACGTTCCTACTTTGGCATATAAAACGTCACTTTCCCGACTAGCAAGCTCAGCTTTAGTTAAACTGGCGCCCTCACCTTGATTAAATGCCAGTTCTAAGGTCTGGGTATAAGTGTGAAAAGTGCTGGAACAGCCAAAAAGGGTTGCCAAAGCAAAAAAAATAAAAGGCAGGGCTAAGTTGCGCATAAGATCCATTTCAAGCAAAAGTTGCAGATAACAAAAAGCCGCCATCAGGCGGCTTTTTAACAAGTTACACTGATTTACTGTACTGACGGAGCGTAGGTAAATGTAACTGGAACTGTAATAGTACCTGTAACAGTACCTGTCCCAGTTCCGGAACCAGTCACAGTTACCGTAGAGGTAGTACCAACACAAACGCCACCAACCAGAGGGTCAGCACCATTACAAGTTGGCTCTGGATCAGGATCAGTTGTACAAACACCATTTACCAAAGTTTGACCAGTAGGACAATCGACAGGAGAATCACTACGGTTGTTAGAAACAACAGCAGCCAATACACCAGCTGCTATAGCGCCTGCAACAACAGTACCAGTGGCAATACCACCGATAGCACCTAAACCAGCACCTGCAGCAGAGGCGCCTGAACCAGCACCTGCAGCACCTGCTTCTTCACCCTGAGCCATTACCGCACCAGAAGTTATTAATAAAGCAGCCATCAACACGCTTAATTTTTTCATCACATCATCCCTATTAAAAACAATGCCTCTAGGATAGAGGTTTTTCGTACAACCGACAAGCGATTTTTTTTGTTGTCTGTTTACAAACTTTCAACTTATACCAAGCTGCAATACATTGTTGTATCTGCTATTTACTTAATGCACCAGTTCCTTCCTTACTACTTCACTGGCGTGGCTGCCAACAAAGAGTAAATCACAAATTTCACTGTTGGGCGCGAAGCCTGTTGGTGCATCAAGTAATATTTGCCTGAGCATTTGTTGGTCAAAGCTCTGGCAGGCCACATCCAAGCCGTTAAGCACTAACATTGTAGCTGACCAGGATAAAAACTGTTCTTTTGCCGCTCGAATTCGGACATGCTCCGTCGGGCTTTCATTATCACCAATCAACAATTCTTCGTATAATTTTTCACCAGGCCTTAACCCTGTAATCTGAATTTCAATATCGCCACTCGGATTCGTTTTGTCTTTCAGTTTCAAACCAGCCAAATGGATCATACGTTTCGCCAAATCATAAATTCGAACAGGCTCGCCCATATCCAATACAAAAACTTCGCCACCTTTTGCCATAGCACCAGCCTGAATGACTAGCTGAGATGCTTCTGGAATGGTCATAAAAAAACGGGTTATTTCTTTATGCGTTAAAGTAACTGGGCCGCCCGACTTTATTTGCTGTGCAAAGAGCGGCACCACAGATCCGGACGAACCCAATACATTACCAAAGCGTACCATAGACATACGGGTGACTGTCTGTCTGCTCGCCAATCCTTGTAATACCAATTCGGCCATACGTTTGCTGGCTCCCATCACATTGGTAGGGCGAACAGCTTTATCTGTGGATATCAGCACAAAACTCTCCACTTTGGCCGCAATCGCCGCCTCAGCACATGCCCAGGTACCAAAGACGTTATTTCTAACACCTTCCACCATATTGTATTCAACTAAAGGCACGTGCTTGTAGGCCGCTGCGTGATAAACCGTCTGGACCTGAAACCCTAACATCACCTGTTCAAGTAACTTTTGCTGCTGCACTGAGCCAATCACAGGTTTTAGACTGCACTGATAACCGTACCGACGTTTTAACGCATTTAGCTCACGCTCTATTGAATACAACGCAAACTCTGACACGTCGAACAACACCAAAATAGTGGGCTTACAGCGAATAATTTGACGACATAACTCAGCGCCAATAGACCCACCAGCTCCAGTAACCATTACTACTTTATGCCTTATATTTGCCTGCAATAAATGCTGTTCAGGCTCTATAACTTCTCGTCCCAGTAAATCTTCAATACGAATATCCTGCAAATCATCAATTTTCATATGACCTGCCACTAAATCCACCATTCCAGGGATACTCTGAACTGGTACAGGCAACTTAGATAAGCCTTCAAGCAATTCGCGCTTGCGGCCGCGCCCAGCCGAAGGCATAGCTAATAAAACCCGGTCTACTCGATAACGTTCAATAGCTTTTACAAGCAATTCAGAAGGTAAAACACTTAAACCACAGACTGTTGTTTTTTGAAGTTCAATGTTGTCGTCAACAAAAACCACTGGCTTGTAGTCATCACCGCTTTGCAGCGCATAAAGTAACTGGCGACCAGAACAGCCTGCCCCATATATCAATACTCGACTTTTGGCTTTGTGCCTGTGCATTTGCAGTGCACTTCGAAACAACCAACGGCTTCCGCCTACAAAAATCAAAGCCAAAAGAGCAAAGCAGAGCACCAAGCGAAAAGTATCAGCTGCAGGCAAGAACCAACATAAGGCAATAACTCCAGCTGAACTGGCAAAAATACCATAACCTACAGTAGCGACAGCCTGAGGAGCCATATAACGCAAAATGGCCCTGTACAAACCTAAAGAAGAAAAAACTGCCAGACTAAAACCAAGCCAAACTAACAGCCTAAAACTATAAGATAGGATAAAAGCAAGAGGGTCTAGAATGCCACTAAGCCAAAAGGCTGCGCACAATGCACTTATAAGAAACACTGCATCTGCACCAAGAGAAATCCCGCGTTTTATATTCCGGGGTAGCGACATAATCCACGTCACGCTTACACTCCCTCTTCATTCATAGCACAACCCATTTTGTCTGCAATATGACTGGTTTACCGACCAACAGCTTAGGCTAGCGTCTCACTATCTACCAGTTTTAACCTAACAAAGATGAACTTTATATGAATAAAAATTTCTTTAGGAATCAATATTTACAGCAAGATTACATATTTCTCTAACTTGGTACAACAAAAGAATAGTAACTAAGCGTTAATTTAAGATGAATGGACAGCATCAAATTCTTTGATTAACTTGCCACCATAAATCGCAAATTCCGTCGGTTGGGTTAAAGCCTGTAGGGGCACTGAGCATTAAAGCCCTGATTTTTTCTAAATCATAATTAATAGAGGCTTCACTTAGCTCACTTAGCAAGGCCTGCATATCAGCCCAACTCAAGTAAACCTCATTGGCAGCTTTAATCCGTGGATGGCGAGTCGGTTTTTCATCATCACCAATCAACAGCTCTTCATATAACTTCTCACCTGGCCTCAAACCAGTAATTTTGATTTCTATATCACCATTAGGGTTTTGTTTATTTTTCAGCTCCAACCCCATCAAGTGCACCATCTTTCTGGCTAAATCATAAATTCTAACAGGTTCGCCCATATCCAGAACAAAAACATCACCGCCCTCTCCCATAGAACCGGCCTGGATAACCAACTGCGCAGCTTCAGGAATAGTCATAAAGTAGCGGGTAATGTCTTCATGAGTCAGTGTGATAGGACCACCCTTTTTAATTTGCTTTCGAAATAAAGGTACAACTGAACCAGATGAGCCTAGAACATTACCAAACCTGACCATACAAAAACGGGTGCTTTGCTGCCTTTTTGCTAAAGCCTGTAATGTAAGTTCTGCCAAACGCTTGGTCGTTCCCATCACATTGGTTGGGCGCACCGCTTTATCGGTTGAGATCAGCACAAAGGTTTCAACCCCAGCAGCTATTGCTGCTTCAGCCGTATGCCAGGTGCCAAACAAATTATTTCGCAAACCTTCTATTACATTAAATTCAACCAAAGGCACATGTTTATAGGCTGCGGCATGATAAACCGTTTGCACTTTATAACTTTCCATCATGCGCTGTAGACGCTGCTGATCAACTACAGAACCCAGAACCGGAAGCAACTGAACATCCAATTGCATCGCAGCAATTGTGCCATTTAGTTCTTTATCTATTTCATACAACGCGAACTCGGAAGCTTCAAATAACACCAGCTTAGCTGGCGCCTGCATAATAATTTGCCGGCATAACTCAGAGCCTATGGAGCCACCAGCACCTGTTACCATAACTACTTTGCCAGTAATATTGGCTGTTAATAAAGATTGAACGGGCGTAACCGCGTCCCTGCCAAGCAGGTCCTCAATTTTAACGTCCTGCAGCTCATCAATTTTCATTTTGCCATCGACCAAATCCGTCATACCAGGAATAGTCAACACAGGTAGGCCCAGCGGTTCAAGGCGCTCTATAAGTTTTGCTCTTGTACCACGACTGGCAGAAGGCACAGCAAGTAGAATGCGACTGATACCGTACTTTTTAATCACATCTTCGATGCAATCCGGTGCGTGCACCTTCACATCCCGAATCATTACGCCATGAAAAGAAGGGTCATCATCAATAAAAGCGACTGCACGAAATTCAACACTATTGGCCAACGCAAGCAACAATTGTCTGCCGCTGGCACCAGCGCCATAAATTAATACTTTGTGGTGCGCGTCGCGGCCTCCTGCTAACACAATCTCCCGCAACAAAATTCGTATACCTGCAACACCAGAGAATGCAAAAAACACGTAATTAATTATGACGGAGACACTATAGAGCACTGCATTTGCATCTACCGCAAAATGAAGGAAAAAACCAGATAAAGCTGCACCAAATGCGATAGACAACATGGTTCTAAGCCCCATGTAACGCACTACGGCACGATATAATCCAAGAGCACTAAAAACCACCAAAGTCAGGATCAAAACAAAAAGAAAACTTACTAAAAAAATCTCATCGTCAAATAAAGCAAAATGATCATAACGCAGATAATAAGCTCCAGACCAAGCCAAAAACAAAACAGCTGCATCAGCACATAATGAAATGCAATGTTTAACCCCACGGGACAAAGCCATTAGTGGCTTGAGGCTTTGAAATAGAAACTTAGAAGAAAATTTACCCAAAAGAGACTCCAGAATTAAATCCTTGCTTTCATTGCTCAGCTATATACGACTACAAAAATTATTTATAAATCTCCGTCTACCCCTGCGAATTAATCTTTACTCAAATATAGCTAAAATAATTTCTCACTTAAGGCAGTTTAGCCCAACCAAAGCTTATTCATCAAAAATTTATATATAATATCGCCCAGATTAAGCCTGACTCCTAATACAATGCAGTGCTAAACTAAGGATTGGCGTAAGTGCCGATAAACTAACTCAGGATTTAACCCTGTCACCAGAACCTTTACCTGCGATAGTCATAAAAATGTATTTGAAGTAATGTTTTAAGCTAAGATTAGACAACATTTTCTGGTCCGTGTCAGCCAATAATTCAGGCGTAGACATATCAATTTCATTTACTTGTGCTAACCCTGTAATACCGGGCCGAAAATTAAAGACTTGCCTTTGGTCGCGTTCAAATATCAGTTCTTTCTGATTAAACAAACAAGGCCTAGGACCAACTAAGCTCATTTCACCTTTTAGCACATTCCACAACTGAGGCAACTCGTCTAATTTAGTCTTGCGTAAAAAACTACCAAAAGGAGTAATAGATGATGAGCTAGCCAAATGACTGGCCACCGACTCTGTATCTAGCATCATAGTGCGAAACTTTACTAATATAAAAGGTCGTTTATATTGCCCAACTCGTTCTTGCCGAAAAAGAGGAGAGCCAGTGTCATACAACCCAATAAAAAATAGAAGAACTAAAATTGGAAGTCCTACAACCAAACCTATAATTGCAAAAAAAACATCAAAACAACGATAAAACATTATAATGTTATTCCTTGATAAAACATTTATTTATAGCATCTTGTACTGAAACTAAAGGTTTCCAGCCAAGAGTATTTTTTGTATGTTCAATATCTACCTGCAAATTACCACACAGACGATCAATAGCACTTCGTTTACCTGTGATTTTTCCGAGAAATCTCAATAATTTTATAGGGATTGGTAAAAGAGTAGTCCTTTTTCCCGATGCCTTAATCATCATCTCCAGTAATTGAGTAATAGAAACATCTTGACCATCACTAACCAGAAATATTTGATTGCCAGCTTGGACATCATCCATACATCTAACTATTAAATCAGTCAAATTACAAAGTGAGATCATGCTCCGTTGGTTATTTATCGCTCCAAAAGGTAAAGGTAGACCTGAATTTACTGCTTTTGTCAACTTTCCAAAATTACCGGGCGCATTAGGTCCATAAACGAGAGGAGGCCTGATTATGACAACATCCATACCTGTCCTCGCTGCGATCTCAAACAGTCCGATCTCCGCTTCCAATTTAGATATCGCATAATGTTCAACTGGTGCAGGCACATCACTAACTTTAAAGGGCGAAACACTAGAGACACCATTGACGCCGATAGAACTAAGAAAAATAAATCGCTTAGCACCCGCTGCGGCTGCCTTCTCTGCTAGATCAAGAGTTAAGTCGCAGTTTATTTTCCTGAAATCCTGTAAGGAGTTTATTGACGCATCTTGCGCAATGTGCGCTCGAGCGGCCAAATGAATTACAACATCGCAATTGTATTCCGAGAAGTAATCAGTGGTAATATTTGATAGCTCAGGGAACACTGTGTAAATACCTAAAGACGGACAAGTAAAACCCATATCTCTAACAGGAAGCAACAATTTATATTCCGAACGCTCGGCCAAAAATTCAACAAGATGTCGACCGACGAACCCAGTGGAGCCAGTAATACAAACAGTAGACTTCATTTTTGAATCCAAACACCTTTAAGATTGTCGAAAAACAGACATACATTTTACAAATCAGTAACTCGTCACTGGTTTTTAAAACAAAAGTCCAGTCTAGGCTAACAACCATCTAATTTATTGTTGAAACCCCTTGCCAAAAACTAGTTCTAATTAAGGGATCCGACTGTCGCTTATATATGTAACCAAATTGATAAATCTTACACACAATTAAAGCGAATTAATTAAATTCTCTTTTTATGAAGAGCTTAACGTATTAAAACCTTTAAAGCACGAAGGACAGTTTGAACTAAAGCTTCAGCACTTGCTTGTCCAGTAGATTCAGCATAACAACGAAGTTCGGGTGCATTACCAGATGGACGCAAATGTATAATGTCATCATCTGCGAATAATATTCGCAAGCCGTCCGTTTGATCTAAACTTTGTATTTCCCTTGTCGACAGACCCAATTGATTCAACAACTTGTTTGGCGAAAGTAAACCCTCAGCCAGTAACGCTTTACTCAAATGTGTTGGTACCTGTTGTATACGATCACTAGCAGTGAACCGTCGTGGCAAAGAATTCACCATAGTAGACAATTTTTTACTACCTATTGACGCCAATAAAACCAATCCTGGTAACAACGCATCACGAGTCGGAAGTGCTTTTAAAAGCCGCCCTGAAACGACCACATCAGAACCTAGCAAAAAGCCACCATTAGCTTCAAAACCAGCGTAACTTATCTGTTTAGTAAAATCAGAAAAAGCTGAGATAACAAATGGTGAACCAATGCAAGTGCGAACAACCTTAGTAAAATGTCCACTTTTTTCAATTGCTGTGTTGCAATTAACCGGTACAGCCAATGCTTCTATATGCAACGCTTTGGCACACAACAAACCTACTATATCGCCGCGTAACCATTCTCCTGTCTCATCAGCAATAAGGGGGCGGTCTCCGTCACCATCGGTTGAAAATATGGCATCAAATTTATACTGCAAAGACCAATTGCGAGCTTTTAGCTTATCACTCTCGGAAACAGCCTCGGTATCGATAGGCACAAAACTATTGCTACGCTCCAAACGGGTAACCTTGGCGCCTAAGGTTTCAAACAAACTATAATATAAATCTCTACCAGAACTGGAATGCTCATAAATACCTATATGTTTACCTAACAAAGAACCAACAGGGTAAAGATTAAGGTAACGTTCCAAATAACTTTGCGCTGCCTTCGTTGATACTTTAAATTCCCGCACACTGAAACTCGGTAAAGCAACACACAAAGTTAAAATAGCATTTTCATCAGCTTTGTTGATCTCGCCGTCTGGCCGATAAAACTTCATTCCATTGCGATCAAAGGGGATATGACTACCTGTGATCATTATGGCAGGTTGCATATCCTTTAGTGCCTGATAAGCGAGAGCTGGGGTAGGTAATACCCCATAATAATCGACTTCCAGCCCCAGCGCATTAACTACACCAGCTACAGCAAAAGCCATATGCTGGCTACTTGGTCTATTATCAATACCAATAGCTACACGATTAAAACTATAGTTTCTCTGCATGACGGTTATAAAATTCGTTGCAAATGCTGCACAAACATCGTCGGTAAAATCAGAAACCAAACCACGAGCACCACTAGTGCCAAAAGCAATATTACTGTATCCAATAATTTGAGCAGTGCTCAGCATCATTACGCCCTTCTATCTGTCGGAAAAACATCTATGTACATCTATAAAAGTGAGAGCCCGACTACGACACAACCGTATCCGGCCATTTAAAGATACTAAAAAGTACAGCCACTAAAATAATATCATATCGACAATTGAACTGAGCCAACTCAAAACAAAAAAGTCTCCAATATGATATCCGCTTTCTTGACTTGCAATCAAACTGTGCAAATCACCTACCATAAAAAACAAATTTAATAACCAAATAAAAAAGTTAAATTAACCATCATAAAACATACTAAATAAAAAACATACCCTGAGTATTCTAGCGAAACAATCAGCGGACACGATTAAGCAAAAAACTTCAAACTAAATATATATTTCAAAAATTGCACAGAATATGGTGCGACTAAATTTACTCTGGACGATGAAGCCAACCAAGTTTCACTGCAACTCGAGGGAGCTTATTCCTAAAAAATGCACGAACTGAAAATCTACATACCAAAAAAAGCGCTGAGGCCAGACTAAATTGTTCATTAACTCTATATAATTTAAATGTCTCAACGGTCATATTCATTTTTTTTGCAGAAGATTGCGAGGAATAAACCCTATAATTCGCTAACGCAATATTAATACCATAACCCTTACTATGTATCTTCAAAATGTTTAGCCAAGTAGCATAGTCTTCTCTCTTGCTATTGATAGGCATATAAATTTTACCTAGTAAATGCGTATCATAGACAACGGTAAGACAACCGATAAAATTACTTTTAAGCATATCTGAGTAGGAAACGGCCTTAGGTACGCCAACTGATGAGGTTTTAACATAATTTTCATCAACCCGATTATATGCCGTGTAAGAAAATGCCTCTTTACATTCTCGCATAGCAGAAATTTGAACCTGAAGCTTATTTGCTTCCCAGCAATCATCACTGTCTAAAAATGCAATATACCGACCTCGGGCCTTTTCAATAGCAAAATTTCTTGCAGCAGCCGCTCCCTGATTTGTCTTTAATCTAAATATGCGTATTTTAGGATTACAAACAAACTGTTCAAGAGCTTTCGATGACTCACAACTGGAACAATCATCAACGATAATCAACTCCCAATCACATAACGTTTGATTAACAATTGATTGAACAGAATCACTTATATATTTCCCAGAATTAAAATATGGCATGACCACAGAAATCAAAGGATTATTCATGACGCACTCGAAAAATAAAAATCACTTCCCAAAACTTTCAAAGAAAATTCTTTGTTACTCTGGACGCCTGATGAAAGAAAAGCATTTCGTTCTTGCAAGTATCTATTTCTATCAAACTTTGAAAGATCAGAGCTTTCTATGTCATCAACAAAAATTATCAGATTTGGATATTGACTAGCAAAATTTAACAAAGACAAATTCTTGTTCATAGACACTACAATACAACCAGCTGATATGTATTCGTAGAGTTTAATGGGTGCACAAAGATCATAGTTAACTTCACCTGTATAGTAACTAAGAATTCCGTATTTATATCTATTCATAATTTCCATCATTTCATTATGTGTAACACTCCCTTTGGAGGATATTTCTTCAGAAAATATACGCAAATCACCACTTGAGTTGAGACCATAAACGTCAATTTTGCATCCTAATATCTCAAAAAACTTTCTAAATTTAGGATAAATTTCACCATTGAATCTCTTGCCTGAGACTGATCCAGAAAACAGCGCGCTAAATTTTTCTTCAAAAGTAACTTCTGGTAGCTCAGAAAATGCGGTGAAAGCACAATTCTCTAAGACTCCAACATGCTTCTTGAGTCCGTAAAATGATCTAACATAACTAGCTCTTTCATTAGATGACACATACACATTATTAAAATAAGAAAAGACAAACTTATCTATTAAATATACGAGTGACTTTTTGGATTCAAACGGTATCTCATTATAGATATAAAAGCTTTCTTTTGTTAAAAATGAAAATAAGAAAAACACCCTATTCAAATTAGTCCCAAAATAAACCACCTTTACGTCAAACCTTAGCATTAACATCAACACATGAATAAATTGTTTAAGTAAATGAACAACGTTTTTAATGTAAGACCTTTTAGCTGAAAACCAAGATTCATGATGCGAAATTTTGACTAGCTCAAACTCTACATCAGACTGAATACATGATGCTTTTAAGAAGTTAATAAAAGCAAGTTCGGTTGACGCCCAGCTCGCGACCAACACCTTTTGCTTACGAAATTTAATCAAGTTCATACTCCTATCTAAAAAAGCTAATTGCTAACAGAATTTGACCGCACGCAAAAATAAAGAAAAAATAATAATAAACAAGTGTGAAGGGAAGATGTGAACAATACTAGGAATAGTATGCTTAAAAATCCTCCTAGCGAAAACCATCCTGCACCATTTAATCTTCTGCCTGCTATAAAAAAAGAGGACACTAATAAGATAACCCCGCCCCATTTAAACAACATAACTATACTTTCATGAACGTACTGATAGACTGCGCTATCTAATTGATCTTTAGGATAAGTTGCATCATGCAAAACAACATAATTCCAGAGTTCACCGATCGCCGTATATGTAGATGACACACCTTGACCGACGAAAAAAGAAAATAAATTTGATTGAACGACCAAGGCTTGTAGCTGTGCAAATCTGATCGTAACAGAATCACTTACACCAATAAAACCGCCACTAAAAAGTAAAAACACCTGGCTCAATTTGAGATACAACCAATCTGATGGTGACAAATATTCAAGAAGTAAATACATAATAACTGGGCAAGATACTAACACGATAAAAGTACTAACATAAAAAAATAGACTTTTCTTCGTCTGTACGAATAAGGACATCAGTATCGCCAAAAAAATCATTATGAAATGCACTGACTGAAACGAATACGAACAGTAGTAAACTGTAAAAAAAAGTAATGATTGTTTAACTACATAGGGGATCTTTATATTTGATCTTCCTGAATAAACTTGAAAAAAAACAAAACTACAAACGATGCCAAACCAGTGACCAAAAAAATATACGGAACCATCCCCTCCCCTATTATCTCCTAAGTTAAAAAAATCTATAATTACTGCGACTGGAATTAGCAGATAGAAGAAAAACTCAACGGTAGTAGAAATAGTTTTAGAATAAGGTGACAACGAGTCAAAATTTAACGACAAAAATGCTATAAATATTAGTGCATAAATAATTTCGGCACCCATGTTACCTGAATTTCCGGAGAAAAGCATAACAGCAAAGGAGGTAATAAAAATCAATAGTAAAATTGAAAGATTAAGCCAAGAAAACTTTAATGAAACCAATGTTGCGAGAAAAGCTATAACAAAAAACTTAGCGACGAGAAAAGGAGATACGTAATTTTCAATATACGGGTTAGCGGCAAATTCAGGAAATCCAAAAAGAAGAACAACAACTGCAAAAACAAAAACACATCTACTACGTGTGAGAAAAAAAGCAAAACAAGAGATAACGAAGACGGCGATTGCAAGAAACGCTGGTACGAACGAAAATCCAGACAAAGATAAATACTGGTTAACACAAAAAAATATCGCTGAGGCTGAGCCAAGCCAAATAGCGGAGCTCGTTTTAAAATCTACTTCTGACATACTAATCTCAGAAGGTAGAACGCGACAACGATATAAATCAAGTCAGCAAGAACTCGCGATATAGCAAACAAGAATGAAGAATCCAATTCCAGATAACCTTGAATTGCACTACAAAGCACAAAAAACAAACAAGAAAGAATGGTCGCAGTTAAATCCATACCAAATTTCCGCTCTATGTAAAGGCCACCTAACTGAAGAACTGTTTTATAATATGACACTAGTAACAACATAGAAAGTGACATAATAGTCAATAGCAAATCTAATGAAAATATGATGCCAAAAGCAAACATCAGGAAAAATAACGTAATAGGTATAGAGGTTAAAAACAACGTGTAACACAACAACCTATAATTCGATTTAATTTTATCATAGCTATCATCATGGCGATAAAGAAAAATAGCCTTGGAACCTGACTGAGCTACACTTTGAAAACCAACTATAACTTTTCGTGTCGCAGTGTAGATAAAAGCATGAGAAGGCTGAAGAACCATAATTGCAAACATAACATCAAGTCTAGAGAAAATGGAAGTTACACCTTCAGCAATTGTAGGTAGAAAATAACTTCGTAGTATTCTTCTATAAAGACGAAATTTTAATGGCAGTGTAATATTCAATTGTCTGCAGATTGGTAGTATGAAAATAACACTCCCAATCAGATAGCCAAACCCAAGCGATAAAACAGCTTCAAATTGAAACAATATTAATATTGATGCAAGAGAAAATCTAAAAAAAGCAAGACAAGGCGGCACCCACAGCGCACCTTTTCCTATAAAAATCCAGCTTGGTTCAATTACGACGGCAAGTAATATCATGAAAAAACTGATTGCAGTTAAACTTGTCAAATTTGAATTTGACAAATGTAAACACGCAATGCCTACAAAAAAAATAAACGTCGCAAAAAAAAATCTACCAGCAACAATCGTAGATAGCGCGCCTTTTGAAATTAACCTCTTTTGTTTTTTTGCCAAAAATGTTGAAGCAGAGAAGTCTATTGCTACGATGCCAAATCCAACAATAGACTGGATAAACTCGGAGGTAAGCGCCTGATGCACACCTTGTTCATAAGCGAGTTTGAGATAAATAAATGGCGCAATTATGGAGAGAGCCTGAAATATGAAAGGCACTGCCAGTATTCGGTTAATAGTCAAATTACCCTCTTACACCTTTTAGCAGTCCAACAACAAACCCTATTGAACTAGACATCAACGTTACAAAGTAGACTAACACGTCAAGTACATTTGCCTTAGAATTTCTATTTCTTATTGTGTTTATATTTGCTTTCAAATAGCTAGAAATATAAAGATACGGGAACAGTAATAGTAGGAGCAAACCACTTGAAAAAAAAACACTTAATGTCAAAAAAATAACGATGGGGACTAAAAAAAATGCGATATGTAGTAACCTACCAAAATTATTTTTTGCTATACCGTCCCAATACGCATATCTATAATTTTGAATATAGATCGCTTTAATATTTTCTCTTGGCCACCAAGAAACTATTGCATCTTTTGCTATGGCGTAGTTTAACTTCCTTGCTTTAAGCCTGTAAATTAAATCTGTGTCTTCACCAATCACAAGACTTGTATCATAGCCTCCGATATCCAAAAAAACTGATCTTTTGATCCCAAAAGATCTAGATGATGGTAAAAAAGAAGAGTCATCTAGGGACTCGATGGGATCGTCAAATAAATTACAGAATGATTCTTGTATTTTATTTGAAGATATCATTCTATATACTCCACCAACCCAATCTTTATCTTTCAAAGATTGGTACAAATTTTCACACCAGTGAACATCAAATTCAACACCAAAATCAGTTATTAGACAAGCCTCGTTGGCAGCAATTTCAATTCCTCTATTTCTTCCTTCTGATATATTACACTTTTCAATTTTAATCGTAAGATCGCCCGTATACCCTTGTTGAACTAAGTTCTCTTTTAATATTTTTACGGTCATATCAGTTGACATTGAGTCTATTACAACGATCTCGCTAGGTAGCGTGGTCATAGACATAAAGCTTGAACACCATTCACGTATCCGACTTTCTTCATTGAAAGAAGTGACAATTAAGCTAGCTTCAATCATTTTTTTTGAGCACATAGTTATCATTTTTTACTTCTAAAAATTATTGCAATTTTAAAACTACTATTCTTAATATCAGCGCAGGGAAGCTCATCAAATTTTAGCATTTGATGAGCTATTACCTCTATGAGTTGCCGTAACTAAGCTCTGCCATACCGATCTGAAAACCTTACAATGTCGTCCTCACCCAAGTAAGAACCAGATTGCACTTCAATTAGTTCCAGTGGTATCTTGCCTGGATTCTCTAGCGCGTGCACAGCACCTAACGGAATATATATAGACTCGTTTTCCGACAATAAAGTATCCTTACCGTCGATAGTTACATTAGCAGTACCAGACACCACAATCCAATGCTCCGCTCTATGATGGTGCATTTGAATAGACAATTTTTCTCCAGACTTCACTGTTATGCGTTTTACCTGATAACGAGCACCACTATCTATTGAATCGTATTTGCCCCATGGTCTGTAAACTTCTCGGTGTATTTTGTGCTCACTACGGCCTTCGGCCTTTAACTGTTGCACTATCGCTTTAACATCCTGTACTTTATCTTTGGCGGCTACCAGTACAGCATCTTTCGTTTGCACTACAACTATATTCTCAAGGCCTACAGTCGCAACTAGCCCAGTTTCAGCAAACACAAAGTTATTATGGCTATCAGTGCTTAGCACATTACCTTGGTGCACATTGCCGTCAGCATCTTTTACACTAACGTCCCACAAGGACGACCAGGCACCAACATCACTCCACCCCGCATCCAGCGGCACTACAATAGCTGCAGTGGTTTTTTCCATTACGGCATAATCAATAGAATCATCAGGGCAGGCTACAAAGGCCTCATGATTGATCCGAATAAAATCCAGATCCGGGTTAACATCATTCATCGCCTGCTCGCAAGCGGCATAAATATCTGGCCTATGCTGCTGTAACTCTGCCAGGTAAACACTAGCTTTAAACATAAACATGCCGCTATTCCAGTAGTATTCGCCGCTTTGTAAGTACTGTTGCGCTGTAACCAGGTTGGGTTTTTCCACAAATTTTGCCACAGTAAATGCACTGCCAGTTGCATCACCCCGTTTTATATAGCCATAACCTGTTTCAGCTGCAGTCGGCACTATGCCAAAAGTAACAAGTTTGTTGCTTCCGGCAAAGGCAGCGGCTAGTTGCACCGCTTTGGTAAAGGCTGCTGTATTAGCCATAATGTGGTCTGCAGCCAACACCAGCAATAGTGGGTCGGTTCCTTTTTTAATAGCGGTAAACGCAGCAAGAGCAATTGCTGGAGCGGTATTTCGCCCTGCCGGTTCTAAAATAATGTTATGGTCCAACTGACCAATTTGCCTTAACTGCTCAGCAGCTATAAAACGGTGTTCTTCATTGCAAATAACTAATGGTGGCAAAGCGTCTACATCTGCCAAGCGCTTAACTGTTGCTTGCAGCATCGTCTGCTTGCCATCAAGCTTTAAAAACTGTTTTGGCATTAAATCACGTGATAACGGCCATAAACGGCTACCAGTGCCACCGGCCATAATAACGGGCAATATCATAATCAATCCTTAGTAAAATACACTTTGGTATGCTTGTGCACCATAGGGTTGGCTAACAGCTCTGCAACGCTAAACCAGCGATAATCACTGTGCTGCTCCTCAGGTAAAGCCGTTAAACCAATCTCGTCCAAACGATACGCAAGAGCCACATAATGTGTAGACGGCGCTTCACCGAAAACACTATCGCTATAAAAGTGATCATAAGGCCCTTGTAGCTTTGCATCTGCTATTGCACGTTCCTGTCCCAGCTCATTTATCGTTAAGCGCGAAAAGGCTGCGGTTAAACTTTCATTTTTTAAAATACGTCCACCAGGAACAAACCAATAGCCCTGCGCCGGGCGGTTATTGCGTTGGCCAAGCAAAACTTCACCTTTAGAATTTTGCACAATTAGATCAATGGACACCAATGGCGTGTTGCCTATCACGTGTTTAAAGGTAATTGCATCTAAAAACATTGGCTTAAGCTCTAAAATTGGCTTGGTTGTTTAAAAACCACTGGTACGAGTTAGTTAAGCCGGCTTCCAGATCAATACTCGACTGCCAACCCAATGCTTTTAATCGATCCACTTGCATCAACTTGCGAGGTGCACCGTCGGGCTTACTGGTATCCCAAACAATCTGTCCCTGGTAGCCCACTACTTTGGCTACTGTTTCCGTTAACTCTTTGATTGTACAGTCTACGCCTGTCCCCACATTAATATGGCTTAACATAGGCTGTGTATTGGCTAAATAAGTATCTCTGCCTAAATTCATCACAAAAACACTAGCCGCTGCCATATCATCTACATGCAAAAACTCTCGCATCGGCGAGCCGCTTCCCCAAGCTACAACCTCTGGCGCCCCAGCTAGTTTGGCCTCATGAAAACGCCTTAGCAGGGCTGGAATAACATGGCTGTTTTCAGGATGGAAATTGTCGTTGGGGCCATATAAATTGGTTGGCATTACACTACGATAATCTCGGTCATACTGGCGGTTATAACTTTCGCACAACTTTATACCCGCGATTTTTGCTATCGCATAAGGCTCGTTTGTAGGTTCTAAAGTACCGGTTAACAAGGCACTCTCGGCCATAGGCTGCGCTGCCAGCTTAGGGTAAATACAGCTTGAACCTAAAAATAATAATTTTTGAACATTATTTACATGTGCGGCGTGAATAATATTGGCTTCTATCATTAAATTTTCGTAGATAAAATCAGCTGGATAAGTGTTGTTAGCTATTATGCCGCCCACTTTGGCTGCGGCCAAATATACTTCGTCGATGCGGTTATCAGCAAAAAACGCCTGTACCTCGGCCTGGCTTGTTAAATTAAGTTCGCTGCGGCTGCAAGTAATAATTTCTGTATCAACACGCTTGACTAACTGCCGCACTATGCCTGAGCCCACCATGCCGTTATGTCCGGCAACAAAAACCTTTTTCATAAAAACCTCAATGAGTAAACCACAGTGCACCTATAAGAGCGCTGTGGTTTTCAGGCACAAATACTTACTCAACAGAAACAGGCAATTCATACCCATGCTCTTTTAACAAAGCATGGCGCTTAGCAGCTTTTAAGTCTTCGGCCACCATTTCAGCGCACATTTGCTGCGTGGTAATTTCCGGCACCCAGCCTAGTTTTTCTTTCGCTTTAGTTGGGTCGCCAAGTAAAGTTTCTACCTCAGCAGGGCGGAAATAACGAGGGTCCACTTTTACAACTACATCCCCTACTTTTAAAGCAGGAGCATTGTTGCCAGCAATCGAATCCACAATGCCTTGCTCGTTTATGCCTTCGCCTTCAAAACGCAGCGTTACGCCAAGCTCTTTGGCAGACCAAGAAATAAATTCGCGCACCGAATACTGCACGCCAGTGGCGATGACAAAATCATCAGGTACATCTTGCTGCAACATCATCCACTGCATACGTACGTAATCTTTGGCATGGCCCCAGTCGCGCAACGCATCCATATTGCCCATAAATAAGCAGCTTTCTAAGCCCTGAGCAATATTGGCCAAACCACGGGTAATTTTTCGGGTCACAAAGGTTTCGCCCCGACGTGGGCTTTCGTGGTTAAACAAAATACCGTTACAGGCATACATACCATAGGCTTCTCGGTAGTTGACAGTAATCCAGTACGCATACATTTTTGCCACTGCATAAGGTGAGCGGGGGTAAAAAGGTGTAGTTTCTTTTTGTGGAATTTCTTGTACTAAACCGTACAACTCCGAAGTAGACGCCTGATAAAAGCGGGTTTTCTTTTCTAACCCCAAAATACGGATAGCTTCTAATATACGTAAAGTACCCATAGCATCCACATCAGCCGTATACTCCGGGGCTTCAAAACTAACGGCTACATGGCTTTGTGCACCCAAATTGTAAATTTCGTCTGGTTGCACCTGCTGAATAATACGTATCAGGTTAGAGGAATCCGTTAAATCACCGTAATGCAATACAAAGCGTTGATTGTCTACATGAGGGTCCTGATAAATATGATCTACCCTTTGGGTATTAAACAACGAGGCACGGCGCTTAATACCATGTACTTCGTAGCCTTTTTCTAATAAAAACTCGGCTAAATACGATCCATCTTGGCCAGTTACGCCGGTAATCAGAGCTTTTTTCATAATTCCACCTACTAAAAACAAACTAATCGATCAATACGCAGTCTTGACGGAAAGAACTGAATAAACTTACAACAGAGCTGTGAAAATGCGCTAGTTCTAAATTCTCACTCAAAATCCCTGCCGTGATAGAAAATGTACTGCTTGACCCAATCAAATATTTAGCACTTCTTAAAAGTAAAAAATCTTGAACAACATCACCAGTAATACAGCGTATATCATTAATATTTCCAATATTTTCTCTAATTTCTCTTACAAGAGAAACTGCAGAGTTCTCATCATTTGTGACTATACACACATTATGCAGAGACTTTTTCTGCCTGAATTTATTAATCATTTCAATATAATAACTATCAGGAAGGTCTATTCCCAGTGCAACAAAGTCGCCCTTTCTGTAATGTATAACTATAGCATCACTAACATCCACAACAGGAACAAACGTTCTCGCACTTAAAATATTGCCTATTTCAACTAAAGAATGACCACAATAGCTTTCTTTGTCTTGAAAATAACCTAGATATATAAGCTCCGATATAGATGGAGAACATTTACCAAAGTTACAATCCAGTGTGGAAAATAGAGTCCTTCGGGAAAGCTTAAACATAATTATATCTATGCACAGAATAAGGAAATAGAAAAAAAAATGACTCTTTTTAACTCCAAACAATTCAGTGCTTACATTTGGATGATCAGTATGTCCCAAAATCCGTCTAAATATACCAGTTAAAAGCAAATCACTATAAAATACATCTTTATCAGGATATTTAGTTCTAGATAGTTGAAAAAAAACATTGCCTAAACCCCCAATCAAAAAACAAACTTTTTTCAACTACACACCCCGAAACATCAATATAATTTACAATAAATTTAATACATATCTATATATGTAGCGTATTTATACCTTTATATTATTTACCATTTCCAGAATAGAAACGCGCCCTTTGAGAGGAAAAAATCATCAACATGCAAGATAATATAAATGCACACATGGATACTATAATTATTATTCCAACTCTAGCTGGCTTAATTTTCTTTTCAACTACAACAGCTGGATCTACGACTTTAAATATGTATTCATCCCGAACATTTGCCAGCATTACCGTTTTTGTCTGCTCTTCTATTAAAGAATAAAGCATTGTCTTAACGTCAGATATATTAGTTTTTTCAATCTGATTATTTAAATAACTTATGCTCCGTTGGGCTTCAACTAAATCCCTGTTGCGCATTTCATCGTTTATAGCTTGAATCAAATCATCTATAAGCCGTTTAGCTAAATAAGGGGAATAGTGCTCAAAGCCAATTTTAACCATACCACTGGCTTTCTCTTGGGAGATAGTAAAGGATTTCATAAACTCTTCGTGCACTTCTAACAAACTTGGCTTAGGTGCATATGGCACTTCAACTTTTCGAACCCATTTATTATTAGCTACATCATAAATATCAGGGTCGATAAGAAACGAATTGTCACTCCGATTCCATCCTTCTGTGGCCATCAACGTTACGTATAAGTCATTCTTTTCTATGAAGTGACCTAAGAACTCACGCGATTTTATGATTTCCATAGCAAGTCCAACTTTATTGCTACCGGCCAAACCACCTAAATTAACACCAGCCAACGCAGCTAATCCGCCTAACTGGCCAGGTATTTTCATGCCCGCATCTTCTGTAACTGGCGCAAGTAATGCCTCACTTTTATAGATATTTGGCAGACTAAGAGCGTAGAACACTGCCGCTGCAGTGGCTAGTGACGTAGCGACTGCAATTATCCACTTGCCTTTCCACAGAGCAGAAATTAGCTCACCTATATCGATTTCGTCTACACCGGAACGATTTTTATGTATTTCATTCATATCTGTTGTCCATTCATCAGAAACTATTAATAGCAGCAACAGCAACCGCCGACTGATAGAAGATCTGAGTTACAGCTGTCCATAACGACAAGCTATCTTTATATTCCGTATCGACTGGCACAATAATAGTGTCACCTGGTTCCAGAGTTTCGGATTTAACTGCGAACCAACCATTTTGTTGTGGAATTACCACTGAACCATTGGCTTTAATCACGTAAACACGCTCAGAGTCTGCTCGTTTTCTTAAACCACCAGCCAACGACAGATAGTCGTCAACGGTGAGACCTGCTTTAAACCTGTGGCTGCTGGCATGTTGTACTTCACCCACAATAGAGACGGTGCTATCCATTCTTGGGATATAAAATAAATCGCCATTCTCTACCTGAATATCAGCTTCTGGCTCACCGGCCAAAATGGCTGGCATATCCAGCACTAACCGGCCTACAGGAGGTTGATTTTCAATTTGACCGATCATTAAAAGTGCGTCTTGTGGTGATGTCGTCATGCCCTGCTCAGAGAGACTTTTACTGGCGATGTCGGCACGCAACTGTTCAGTTAACTTTTTCAGTTGTAAACGTTCGCGCTCTTTCACACTTTCGCGAGTGTAGACTACGCCCTGCATAAAAGCGTTACGACTTAAGCCACCAGCTCGGGCGATAATGTCAGATAACATTTCGCCACGTTGAATGGTATAACGACCTGGGAATTTCACTTCCCCACGAATTTCGATGGTGTTATCAATATTCCAGTCTGGAATTGGGAATACGTTTAATCGGTCACGGCTTTGTAGTGCAATATCATTGGAGCCTGCTAAGGCACCCTGCAGATCCACAGCGATGTTTTCTACCTGCACGCCATTGCTATGCGAATCAACACTCACTGCCCGTGTTAATTCTGCCCGGCCTAAATAGGCAGCGTCTGTTACACCACCTGCAGCAGAAACAAGTTGTGTTACTTTTGCGTTTTCAGCCAGTGGATATTCGCCTGGAACCCTTACTTCGCCGCCAACCCGAACAACATTGACAGTTTGGCCGCTGCGTGATTGTGCTTTTAACTTAGCTAAAAGTGGATACAACAGCTCTGTTCTGTTAAAACTGGCAGACAATGCAAGCAGCTCTTTGTCATGATACAAACGTTTCATCACATCACTCATGATTTCCGGCAGTGCATTTTGGCTAACGGCTTCCCTAAGCTGTGTGCGGCCGCCTTCGGTCAACTGTGCACCAGAGCTATCTGCCTGCGCTCTATCGACTATACTCTGCCCTGCAATTGATCCTGATTTGCCAACAGCGTTAGCACTCTGTTTCTGCTGGTTTGCATCAAGTAGCAAATTGTTAAAACCCACTGTGGACAAATCTTCAGTACCAGCCCAACGCATCTCTTCATTCAGACTGTTCCGTTCAATCAGCTTTTTACGTAAATAAGCGTTAATGGCGTCTCGATGAGTAAATTCATTGGCATGGTTGAATACCAGCACTAAATCGCGTGGTTTCAATAATAGGTTGTCTGAACTGTTGGCATTATTGATGGCGTTTGCAAGACTAAACTGCAGTACTTTTACATCACCAGCTTTATTAATTTCCCGGACAACTAATGCGTAGTCAAGATCGGCTGTCATATGTAAATCAGCCCAGAATGATTTGATTAAATCATTTACTTTCATCCCTTGCTGCCAGGAATAGTGGCCTGGACGTACCGCAGCGCCTGCAATAGTTACCACATTCTCAATACGTGGCGAAGTTTCAGGTAAACGCAGAACGTCACCGTCACGCAGTGCCATTTGTCTATTTACTTTATTGGTTAAATCAAGATTTAATAAATCGCGTAAGTTATCGCTATTAAAGCGCTCTAACACTACAGACTGTGGATAGGCACCTGCGCTGGCCCCTCCTGCCATAGCAAGCAGTTGGTCAATAGTTTCACCCGATTTTACTTCATACAGCGCCGGGCGTTTTACTGCACCTGCTACTTCAACAGAAGCACTCATTGGAGCAATAAACACTACATCGCCATGCTGAAGCTGCACATCAGCAGAGCTATCACCGCGTAATAACAGGTTATATAAGTCAAAATGACCTACGGTCTGACCTGCACGTTTTACCTGAATATCCCGTAAGCTGCCGATATCAGAGACGCCACCTGCAACATATAGAGTTTGAGTTACCGTTGTCATTGCAGACACAGCGTACATGCCTGGTGTTTTTGCCTCACCTGCGACCATCACGTTAATAGTTCTCAGCTTGCCCATACTTACGGCTGCATCTACACCTATCATTGCTTCTTTTAGTCTGGAGATAATCAACGCAGAAGCTTGCTTCAGACTTAAACCAGAAACTGTTAAAGGGCCAATTTCTGGCAGATTCACTTCACCAGTGCGGCTGATGAGCAATTCATGCTCAGCACTTTGTTTACCAAATAGTTGTAATAAAATAATGTCGTCGGGACCCAGACGATAATTGTCAGGAACAGGGCCATTGTCCACAGGTGCAAAAGTACTGACCTGCGAATTAAACATATTCAGGCCAAAACGTTGTTTTGACGGGTCACTTTCTTTAGGTTCAACTTGCGCCAGGGCCATTTCGTCAAAAGCAACCTTTTGTTGCTGCGGCACTAATACTTCTGACTCAGCTTGTTGAGTCTTTGAAGCCCCAGCCATTCCGGCAGGCAAGGTTACACCGTACTGCTTCGCTAATCGCTGTTGTTCTGCCGGTGGAAGTTTTTGAAATTGAGCTATCATAGCTGGCGATGGCGTCACTGCACATACAGGCAACGCTGTAAAAAAAGCAGCAATAAAACAAGCTTTTAAACCTTTAAGCACCCTGGAACTCCAATCATTAACTGTTATTTTAGCTGTTCAATACGCGCATTAGTTTACCTGCTTTATTCGCCTTTCCAAGCAAAAATAACAGGCACGAGCGGCTATTTATCTGTGCATTCAGCTGCGGTTACTTTGAGCGACTTAATAAACAAGGGGTTACGGAGAAACACTGAAGAATAATTCCGCATATCCATTGCTCAAAGTCCTTACGGTTCTTTACCTCAAAAAACCGGACGCGACTCTAGCCAATTCAACGAGGCTTGTCCATAAAAATTCCGATTTTGGTGTATCTGCCGGGCTATTGTACACGTGGGTTGAAAACACCACGGTATCATCACCACGGGCTGGTACAAGACCCATCAACACCGCGGTACCATTAGACGGGCGGGCACAAGGCCCGCCCCTACTCGGTTTTTTATTCAAACATCGGTTTTTAACCGTAGGGGCCGCGGCTTGTCCCAGCCCGTCCATCTACACCGCGGTGTATTGCGATACAACACCACGTTTTTTATTTGTTAACTGTCAGCGTTGCCTTAATCGTATCAATAATACGTGCACAAGCCTTACCATCACCATAAGGGTTATGGGCGAAGCTCATTTGTTCATAGTAGGCTTTGTCCGTTAACAAGCGGCTGACTTCGCGTACTATCACATCCGCATCTGTTCCAACCAATTTAACTGTACCAGCAGCAACAGCTTCAGGGCGCTCGGTGGTATCGCGCATAACAAGCACCGGCTTACCCAGAGATGGCGCTTCTTCCTGAATACCGCCCGAGTCCGTAAGCACCACTGTGCTGCGGCTCATCAGATATACAAAAGGCAAATAGTCCTGCGGCTCTATTAAATGCACATTGGATGTATCACTTAACAAACGGAATACAGGTTCACGTACATTAGGATTTAAGTGCACAGGGTATACCACATCAGTGTCTGGAAATTGCTGGGCGATTTGTTTCAGGCCAGCGCAAATTTGCTCAAAGCCACCACCAAAACTTTCACGTCGGTGACCTGTCACTAACACCAAGCGACGGCCATTTAAGCCATATGGGAACAGTTGTTCAAAGTTTTTTGTTAAATCAGCATCGGCGTCAATTTTTGCCACAACCTGATGTAAAGCATCGATCACTGTATTGCCAGTCACGACAATGCCCGCCGCATCGATGTTTTCATCCAGCAGATTTTGTTTTGAGGTGTCAGTTGGCGCAAAATGCAGTTTTGTTAAGGCACCTGTTAACTTGCGGTTTGCTTCTTCCGGCCATGGGCTATAGATATTGCCGGTGCGCAACCCTGCTTCTACATGCCCTACCGCCGTTTTTTCATAGTAACAGGCTAAAGCTGCAGCAAAAGTGGTGCTGGTATCACCGTGCACCAGCACTATGTCCGGTTTAAAATCACGCAGCACAGGCTTAATATTCAGCAAAATACTAGTGGTCACGTCGTATAAATCCTGGCCAGCTTTCATAATTGCCAGATCATAGTCCGGCACAATGTTAAACAGCTTCAACACCTGATCCAGCATTTCCCTGTGTTGTCCGGTTACACAGACCTTACTTTCAATACCTTCAGTTTGTTTCAGTAAATTGACCAGAGGGGCCATTTTGATAGCTTCAGGCCTGGTACCAAACACACTCAACACTTTAATCATACGTATTCCATTTAATTTTTAACTGAAAAAACCAAAAGCTATCTATATAACACCAGCTTAAAAAGCTGTTGCTGAACAGCAACTGAAACCCTTAGTGAGCACCGATAAAAGTCCGCACCATCAAACGCCTGAATCTTTGCAAAAAGCCATTGAGTTTAATGACCTTTGCACGCTCTGATAGCTCTCTAATCGCTTGTTCTGGCTCTGCCATCTGTCCAGACTGCGGGCTAAGATACTTAGCGTAACGGATCAGTGCAATATAAATAAGCTCATCCACAGTCAATAGGCGTTGCCGTCTGGAGCAACTTAGATAATCAACAGTCAGCCCCCAACCTGCGTAAAAAGGCATACCGTGACAATGTACGTCTTTGCCCCGGATCAGGGCTTCAAAGCCAGCAAGGGAGGTCATCACATGAATTTGGTCCACTTGTTCGATCAGCGACAGTATAGAAGCATCAGCCACTATTTCATCGCAATAGCGGAAAAACTCTGCAGCCTCATGGCTTTGCTGCCTTAAACCAGCCACTTCATCAGGGTGAGGTTTGTAAACAATATAATGCTGGGGATATAGCGCCCTGACTTTTTGTAACAAAGCCCCATTGCTGGTAACTACCGGACTGCCTAAACGGATTGACGCATCAGTTTCAACCTGCCCCACGACTAAAATCACCGGTGCCGCCCTTTGTGGCCTGCGCCATTGCACCTTTGTTAAATTGTATTTTGTTACACCGAATGTCAGCAAATAATCTCTTAGCAATGCTGCCCGTTTTAGCTGCTGCTCTGTTAACTCAAGGTTTTGTAACTGAAGTTCCAGTTCGGAAGCCTGAGTTGCGTCGTAATAAATACCGCTTTGATCAATCACCCATGACAAAGGCGACCGGAGTTCAGCTCCAAGTCCAATCGATCGCACAAATCCGTCTTCCACTCTACAGATCTGGCTGGAATTGAGATGAGACACATCCTTCATTCCCCACACCAATACCTTGGCATCCGTAGGGATCTTCGTTGCATCCTCAATAAACTGTAAAGGCTTGCCAGCTAAAAAGCTTTGTAAAAACCTGCGCTTCCAAAGCGGCATCTGAAATGCAACCCAAGTTTGGTTGAAACTTTCTGCAGCATTCTGTTGCCGGGCAGTAAGCTCGGTTCTGACTGCTGCTAAATAACTGATCAATTGCTCAGCTTGGCAGGGTTGCAACTGAAGGGGATCCAGGTACCTTGGATAATCAACTAAAGCGGCATGAATCAATTGTTCCAAACTGACTGCTTTCCGGCGAGAAGGCGCTGGCAAATAGTCATGGGTCAACCCCCAACCAGCGTAAAACGGCATGCCAAAACAATGAACAGTGCAGCCCCATAACAAGGCCTCAAAACCAAGCTGGGATGTCACAGTAAAAACTGCTGCAGCTTTTTCCAGAAGCGCCGGAGGATGAACATCATGAGCCAGCACCACAATACGTGAATTTGCTCGCAGGTCCTCAAGCGCAAAATAACCACGTTTTTTTCCTGCCACTACGTCGGGATGAACCTTTACCACCACTTTATGCTGCGGATACAACTGCAGCGCCTGCTCCAGCATCAATGAAAAACTTGTTGCAGAGCCTAGCCCGTAATGAACAGATGCGTCCCCCCATGTCTGGTCAACCACCAGCACAAAAGGCTGTTCAACATTACACAATTCAGGCGCATGGTTGTATTTGGATACCCTACTTACCCGCCAAAGCTGCTGCAATCTTTTTGCCCGCTCGCGCTCAGAGTCATTCAGTTCTTGCTGAATTTGTAGTTCAAGCCTGGAAGGCAAGCTAGCGTCGTAATAAATGCCGATGTCATCCAGCACCATGGAATAAGGTTGGGTATGGCCGAGGCCAGTGGAGCGCAAAAAACCATCTTCGAGGCGCAATAGGGGTAACGTAAGTATTTTAGCGAGCAGTTCAGCCCTTCTGGCTGTAGATTTTCGTCCCCAAGCTAGTACTGCCGTCGCATTATTACGTTCAAAAAGGCTTGCTAACGAACAAAGCACGGGTGCGCCAATAAATGCCGATAACCCTGGTATTTTTGCGATAGTACGCGAAACAGACAATACAGTTCCGTTTTCAGATAAATGATTGGTTAGTTTAGCTATTTTATAATCCATAAGCTGCAACAGCAGTTCAAACTGGGCTGATACTATACTATTATGCAGAAAATCGGGCTAGAACAGCGCATTTTGTTTGGATAGGCGAATTGTAGGGGCGGGTCTTGTACCCGCCCGTGGTGATGATACCGTGGTGTTATATCGCAAAACACTGCGGTATAGATACACGGGCCGGGACAAGCCGCGGCCCCTACGGTGAAAACCGATGTTTGAATAAAAATCCGTAGGGGCGGGGCTCGCCCCCGCCCGTTTTGACGACACCACGGTGTCATTTAGACTTTTCAGGGATATAACATTTGAAACTGCTTTCAGTTACCTTTGTTGCATGCAATAAAAACCCGGCACTCTACAGACAGGATCCTTCATTTATTTACCGCTGTGAAAACTTAGGTCTGGCTTTGCAGTCTCTGGGGTGCCAGGTCAAATTTCTGCATTACTCTGAATTACAAATCTCTGAACCCAGTCAAATTATTCTGTTCCACCGCCCCAACTACAGGCTGTTTTTATCTTACAAGCTGCAACGTCTGGCGAAAAATGGCAGCATTTTGGTCGCAGATGTTGACGATCTGATCTTCCATCCGGATTGGGCTGAGTTTAGTCCTGGCGTTCGCAACCAACTCGTTTCTAAACGGGTTACGGCAGCTGCTTTCAAAAAGAATATGAATGCACTTAAATTGTTCCGCTACATCAGCGTATCCACCACCGAACTACAACAACGGCTGAAAGAAGTTCTGCCTCAAGCCAATACAGTGGTGCTGCACAATGCGGTACATCTACACTGGCATACATTAGCGCCTCAACAGCAAGAAGACATCGCAACGCCTTGTTTGATCAGTTATTGGCCTGGTACACGCAGCCATGATCGTGATTTCCAACAAATCACAGCACCACTGGAGCAGATTTTTGCAGAACATGCTCACTTAAAGTTAGTGATCACCGGGCCATTACAAACAAAGTTGAAGCTAAATGAACAGCAACTCATACAGACTGAAAAAGTAGCATTTTCCAATTATGCTCAAGTAGTAACAAAATCCCACATCAACTTATTGCCGCTGGAACAAACCTTTTTCAACCAACATAAATCTGCCCTCAAAGTCATAGAAGCAAGTTTCTTTGGCATACCTACGTTATCCTCAAGCTTGCCAGACCTGGCTCATTTGCCAGAGCGCAGCTATAAAGTTATGCATAGCGAACAAGACTGGTACAACAGCCTAAAACTTTTGATCAGTCAGCCAGTCAAGCGTTCAGACTATCAGCACAGTCCTGATACTCCGGCTGTGCTTCAATCTGCCCGACAGTTTGTGAATTGGTTGATGCCTGATGGATCCGCAACAAATGTTTAGTCCGTTTCGTCAAAAGCCAGAGTACCAAGCCTTACGCATTGAATTGCGAAACCGCCGTACCTTCAGAAGTAAAAACCTGCAATTGCTGCGTCAAGGCTGCTATAACCTGACCACAGTCTGGCGCCATCGCCTGTTGTACTTGCATACTGGCCAACTGAGGGATTATGTAGACTACTTGTCATGTCGCAGGGCTTTCGGCTATCCGGTTACGCCAAGGCAGCACAACAAACTAATGCGCTACACCTTACTTCCCTTCCCATTTCGCTGGTTTCAGGCCATGTATGGGATAAGAGCCTTCCGCTACCAACATCTTGCCAACTTGTCTGACGGAAGCCCCGACTGGCGTAGGCGGCAACAACTTAACATGCAAGAGCTGAGCAACACTTTTATACAACGCGTTCAGCGCGCCAAAAGCATCATTGTGGTAGGCAACTCCGCCAGTTTAAACAGCTCCAACTCTGGCAGCTTTATCGACAGTCATGAATTAGTTTTCAGATTTAATCACTGTTTTGCTCAACCCATAGCTGAGCAGACCACAGGTAAAAAAATCTCATACTGGGTAATAGCGCCAGATTGCCAGACGCCATTACGACTGACTCCCGAACAGTGCTGTGTGCTGTCAGGCCCGGAAATATTAGACTGGATAAAAAGCACAAAAGCACTACAACACTTAACCGGGCAAAACAACACAGTGCAAATCCCGCTAGCCATTTGGCGCGAATTGGTCGTACAACTTGGCGCTCCGCCAAGTTCAGGCTTGCTTATACTGCATTGGCTATTTACACTTGTTACGGATAAAAGCGTTATTCAACGAATTGGATTCTCAGCACCTGAGCAGTTTGACCAGGAACACTACCACAGCATATTACCAGCGCATAAAGGATCAGCGCGGCATCATTGGAACATGGAATGGAAACTACAAGAAACGTGGTTTCAAAGTCAGCTTAGATTAGAGTAGTTATGAAGTTAAACGCCCTATCACCTATTGAATTCATTATTGACAATCCAGACTGGAGCATCAGCCAGCAGAGCGCCCAAAGTATTTTACTACTTTGTACTCAACCCCAATCACAGTGTTGGTTTGAAGTGGTGATCGAAGCAAAAGAACAGTCTGGTTTTCTCGAACAAAACATTTTTTATCTGCACCAAAACAACAATCCTCATGGTGTCGATCTGCATACTGAACATAAACAGCATAAAAGTCTGATTTTTTTCCGTCATAACCCGCTGACCAAGCTCGAATTACGCTGGACTAAAGCACAACAACTGCAGACCAGTCCGGTTCTGAAATTCACCATCAGACAACTAAATACAACGACGGCCATTTTCAGAATGCTGAAATTTATCAGCAGCAAAGATAAAGCCAACGCGGTTCAAAGTAGCAGAATATACCGCAAAAGTTATGCCCGCTGGCGTAAGCTTGGCTATCAGGGCGCTCTGGAAAGATTAATACGTGAATACAAACACTTATTAACTCATCAATTGATTAGCTGTGAACCCTATCAGTACTGGCAACAAGAGATTGAAACCAGGCGCAAATTTGAGCTGTTAAACGAGCAGCCAACGGAAAGTAAATCTTTTGAATTTGTTCTGCTGATAAAAATTCCGCAGCAAACCACACTTCTGCAGGAAAGTCTGAACTCCATACGTCAACAGTCTTATGCCAATTGGCGGGTATTATTGCTCAGTGAAACGCAAAACAGAGATGATAAAAAATGGCAACCCTTGTTGGACGCAGAACCCCGTATCGACATCATGCAAAGCAATCAGGACTTTTTGTTTAAAAAAAATCAGTTCGTGATAAAAATGGCAGCTGGCGATCAGTTAAGTCCTGATGCACTTGAACTCTGTGCACACAGGCTCATGCACAAACCAGAGATAAAAATACTTTACACAGACCACGATGTGCTCAATGCAGAGCATCAACGTTCAGAACCCGCTTTTAAGCCCGATTGGAACCCAGAGCTTTTTTTGTCCACCAACTATATGGCGCCTGCAGTGTTTTTAAGCACTGAGCTGATGCAGTTGAAAAACCCCAAAGATCCGTTGTGGTTTAAGCAAAACAGCTACCTGTGGCTTTTGCAAAACGTGGGGAAAATAGCAACCAGCGACAGGTTTCTGCAAATAGACCATTTGCCTGCTATTACTTATCACCAAAGTCACGTCAATCACGAGCGTAGCTATTCGAAAGAAAAACGCGAACTGATCCAGCAAGCTATGTCTGACTTTTTGCAAAACGATAAGGAGCAAGTGCTCAACATTGGCCGTGGAAAAACCAATCGCAGTTTCAGAGCCCGGTTTAAAATTCCACAACCTTTACCTTTGGTCAGTATCATTATTCCAACACGCGACATGTTGGACGTGCTTCAGCAATGTATAAAAAGTATTTTGGATAATACCAGCTATCCACATTTTGAAATTTTAATCATCGACAATCAAAGTTCCGAACCTCAGACCCTGCAATGGTTTGACACTATAACGAGTGACCCAAGGATCAGGGTTGTTGACTACCCCTATCCTTTTAACTTTTCTGCCATTAATAACTATGGTGTGTCTGAAGCCAAAGGATCTATTGTCGCAATGGTAAACAATGATGTTGAAATCATTTCTGCGGATTGGTTAACAGATATGGTTCAGCACGCTTTGCGTCCCGGCGTAGGTGCAGTAGGTGCCAAACTGTATTATTTTGACGACACTGTGCAACATGGCGGCGTTGTGCTCGGTTTATGGGGTCTGGCTGGTCATGCACATAAAAATTATAAGCGAACATCCGATGGCTATTTGCAGCGGCTCAACTGTACACAGAATTACTCTGCCGTAACAGCTGCCTGTCTGGTTGTCATGAAAGAAAAATATCTGGAGGTTGGCGGCTTAAATGAAACCGATCTGGCGGTTGCATTTAATGATGTCGACTTTTGCCTGAAACTCAGTGCCAAAGGCTATCGCCATATCTGGACACCATATGCTGAATTGTACCACTATGAGTCCAAAAGCCGGGGGCCTGAAGATTCGCCTGAAAAAAAGGCACGTGAACGCAAAGAGATCCAATATATGAAGCGAACCTGGAAAACTCAGCTTAAATACGATCCTCATTACTCTCTGCACCTGACCAGGGTACGTGAGGATTTCAGTATTGGTATCGAAGGATAAAAGTTCTGGTTCTGTTTTATTTATGCTAGTTTAACCGGCAATTTTGAAACATTATCTCTTCAGCCCGTGCCGGAACTTAATCCGCTGAATCAAAGTTCCGGCGCTCATTTTGCAAAGTACGGGCCGCACATTTTAAGTAAAGGTTGTTTATGCAATACCAGTCTTTTGACAACACAAACGGCAGTTCTAAATCTTTTGAAAAGCTGGTGTGTTTACGTATTCCGGAGCTCAAAGGAAAAGCATTTCTTGACGTTGGCTGCAATGAAGGTTTCTTTTGTGGTTATGCCCTGCATGCAGGCGCTGAAAAAATCATTGGTATAGACTTATCTGCCAAAGCAATAGAAAAAGCAAAAATCCGTTTCCCTGAGGTTCAATTTTTTAACCAGTCCTGGGATCTATTGCCTGAAGGACAGTTTGATGTCATCACCCATTTATCTGCACTGCATTATGCAGAAGACCAGGCTGCCCTTATCCATAAACTGGTAAATTCGCTCAGCCCAGACGGAGTGTTGATATTGGAACTTGGTATTGCTTCAGGTTCTGAAAGTCACTTTGTTAAAGTGCAACGTACTATTGATGAACGTTTTTTTCCGACCAGAAATAAACTCCATGAAATTTTAGATCCCTATGCCTGGAAAGTGCTTGGCCATAGTGTAAATCAGGCTGGAGATCCTATTCAGCGTTATGTCGTGCATATTCGCAAACCAAGACCCTATGCATATCTGATGATGGCCCCTGCTGGTTCTGGTAAATCGACGATCACCCGTAAGCTTTTTAAGCAAACAGATGTAGTGACTTTGTCGGGTGATCTTATTTATTCTCAAATCAGCAAAAGAAAACATCAGGTTCCAGCGGCGTTGCAGGATTTAATAACTAAAAACTATAAATCTTCCTCAATAAACCAGTTGGTTCAGGAAATATGCGAAACCGGACAGCTGCCCGACGTAGTCGACTTATGGCTATCTCTAGCCAAAAAGCAGGATTTGGTGCTGGACTCCTATGTGCCGGACGAATACAAATCGCTGGTCACTCAGCTCATGTTCGCTAAGGGGTATTTCCCTGTCCAACTCTGCTGGGATATAGATCAATCACTGAGTCCAGGTGCGCCAGGAAACCTTTACGCCGATCAGTACAAAGATTTTTTAACTGCGCGCTCTGAGCAGGATAAACATTCAGTATTAAGCGTTAAAAGACATGCAGGCCCTTTAACCAAACAATTACTGGGCTATCATCTGGATTCTCCTCAAATGGGAGAAATTTTCGCCAGCAACGGTAGAGTCAGAATAAGTGGCTGGGCATTGTCAGCTTCAGTCCCTGACACACCTCTGCGGGTGTATTTACAATGTGGTGAAACAAGAACAGAGCATCAATTCAACAAAAGCCGTCCTGATGCTTTAACAGCTATGTTTGAAGACGACATACCCGATTACTGGAACGCAACAGCCTGTGGCTTCAGTTTTGACGCATTTATTGGTGAACAGCAATGTGACATTGGCATCAGCCTTAATAATGTCGACATAGTAATAGCAAGCTTGCAAGCATTACCAAACAATGAATTAACCGAACAAAACAAAAAACACAAAAGCAGCTTTTTTAAATTTTTTAAACTGTAGGGGCGGGCCTTGTGCCCGCCCGTGTCGACGAAACCACGGTATTTCATCGGCAAAACACCGCGGTGTTGTATCGCAAAACACCGCTTTACAGACGGACGGGCCGGGACCGTAGGGGCGGGTCTTGTACCCGCCCGCACGGCCCCTAAGGCCTCCCCCCGCCTAACGCTTCGACTAATTTGGGTTTAACTACGGCAGCAGAATACAAAGCCACTGCTTCTGCCCGGGCTGCATCAGCAACACGGCGGCACAGTTCAGGGCTGCTACTTAACTGCTGTATCCACTGAGCCACAGCCGCAATATCGCCCTTTTTGCAGATAAACCCGGTTTCGCCATGACGGATCAACGCATCAACAGCGCCGCCCTCGTAAGCGATCACTACCCGTCCAGCAGCCATTCCCTCAAGCAAGGTCCGGCCAAATGATTCTTCAAAGTGTGACAAGTTCAGCACAATATCAGCGTGTTCCAGCGCCAGCAATGGATCGGCCAGATAGCCGCCGTCATAAACAACTGCTTCAGGCCATTGTTGACGCAGTGACTGCAGTTCCTCTGTGAAAGGACCATAAAGCCAGCATTCAACCCGGACAGACAACTGCTGCAGTCGTAATGCCAACAGAAAAAAATCCTCTATTCCTTTTTTACGAATATTGCTGCTGATAAGCACCAGTTTCAGCGGTTGGTCGAATACCGCTGGGGCAAGCTGTAGTAACCCGTCGTTAAAAGCGTTGGGGATAACCTGCACATTTTGATGATCAAGATATCTGGCTGAAGCCTCTGAATTGGCCAGGCAATAATCTGAATGACTCCAGACAAAGTCCCGGATCTGCGTGGGTGTCGCAGCTAAAGCTTCACACAAAGCTGGATCCGCACCTGGAAGCTCCCGCACATGAGTAATAACCCTAACGCCCGCCTGCTTCGCCGCAACAGCACTTTCCCACAACACCAGCGTATTTTGATACAGCACCCGTACATTAAAACGCTGATAAAGCAGTTTGAATTGTGCGGTTATTTCCTGATCTTCAGCTCTGTCGTTACGCCACCACAGATAGGGCCACACCACAACCTGATGACTGAGCAACTGTAGCTGCGATACATAAGCCGAATTTTGTGCCGACGGCAAGGTTACTATGATGTTCAGCGGCTCATCGGCCAGCATTTTCAGTACATCCAACAAACTTCGTTCTGCACCATACAACTGTATACCCGCCTGATGAGCACACACCACAGCGGTTGGCCATTGTGTCTTGTAACTTTTAGCTCCAGCCAGCACTGTACCTTGCGGAAAAAAATGCTCTGCGCCAGTCTCCAGACAATGCAACAGGCTTTCTGTACCATCTGTATTGGCGCCTAGCCACAAAAGGTAAGCCGCCGGATCAAAAGCCGGACTTGGTATACGTCCTTCTGCATCACCATGCTCAAGATAATGCACTGCACCTTCCATACCGGCTGCGCTTATATCTGGATAACGACTCAGATACCACTGTTCGTTAAATAGCGGACTTTGCTTTAGCAGTTGCAACAACTGAGTGCGCTTTTGATCCGCGGGTAACGCCAGCATGCACAATGGCGCAGGAAAGGGCCTCTGATCCGGATTGGCAGACAAATACAAGGTGTCAGCAGTACTGTGCCAATGCTCAGCAGCCTCTTGATACCAGCGCCTGACACCAAAAAATTGTGTACGTAAATGAGTGCGGCTTTGTTGCGTCAAAGATTGCTCTGTACTGCGGCCAAATGACAGCGGCACGCCGGCTTTGACGTGCAGCACTGCGCCCTCTCCATACACAGAGGTTAAACGCCGCATGTACTCGGTATCGGCATTTACCCTGACATTGTCCCAATAGCCCAGGCGCTGAACCACCTCGCGGCGAAAAAGTAACGACGATATATTGGGATAAATCAGACTGTCTTCCATACGCCAGCGGGAAAACGCCAGAGTTCCTGACGCTCTGACCCAATAAGACAATGAGGCTAATGCATTTGAGTGTCGAAGAACCTCCAGCTGCAATTTAAGCTTATCAGGATGAGACCAGTCATCTGCATCATGACAGGTAATATAGTCCCCTCTGGCTTGCTGCAAGCCGGTGTTTCGGCAACGATAAGCACCTTGATTGACAGTATGGCGGATTAAACGAAACCGGCGATCATTCGCACAAAACCTGTTCACCACAGCCACAGTGTCATCCGTAGATGCATCATCAACAACCAATACCTCTAGCCTGCCGTAACTCTGATTCGCCAAAGATAGCAAGGCTGTAAGCACTGTAGCACCAGCATTGTACACAGGCACAATCACGGTCAGCAAAGCGAGATGATGAGTACGAAACGGCCTTAATAGTTTGCTGATCATCCCGGCAGGACGCCCAGCCAAAGCATCAAAAAGCAGAGGTTGAGAAAAATCCGCTTGCACTGCCGTCAAACCATAAGCGGACCAAAGCCTATTCAAAAGCCTGAGCGCTTCAGACGCCGGAAGAGCCATAGCAGCCAATAAGTCTTTGTTATGCCCTACCACCTGGTCTGGTAGTTTGTGCACATACTGCTGGTAGTGAGCTTTGTCAGCTGTGTTCCACAACACCAAAGCATGCAATAGCCAGGGGCCAGCGTGCCCAAGCACAGCAGCGCAGAATCCGGACAGTCCGCACCTTTCACTAAAACACTCAGCTTCTTGCCAACGACCGTAGCTGCCATACCAACGGGCCAGAACCCAACACGCAAATTCCGCTTGCAAACCAAAGCCCGCAGCCAGTTCCTGCAGCTCGGTTAGCACACTTATATCGGCTTCACACCATAGTTTCTGTTCAAGATCTAAAGCTTTAATAGCACAAGGTAAACGCCTTTCGGCATAACCGTGCTGTAGATAATGCTGCCACGCATCCATGCCTGCAGATGCAACATCCTGATACGTCTCTAAATACCAGAAAGCGTTAAAATATGGCTGTAATTCCTGCGCTGTAGCCAAAGATAAAATAGAAGACAAACCAGAAGGATCCTGTGGTTAAACTGCATTGGTAAACTTAAGGAAGAGTATGCCAGATCGAGACTGGTGTAGGCGATAAGAAACATCCCTTACTGCAGAGCTACTTTACTGCGACTGGTTCTCATTCTGCCAAATACTTGTAAAAGTATAGTAAGGAAAAATTTTTATTTAACATTGTAATTTAGCTGGCTGGAATAGACCTGATTAGTTGACTATCATTTTGCAGGTCTATCTGAAACAGCCAGAAGGCAATAACCTATGAACATTAATTCTCGGAAAAAATTTACAAAAACTAAAATAGCGCTGATAGCAAGCTTAGGCTTAAATCTTGTTCAGGCCGCCGCAGATGACACGACAGAAGTAATTGTATCAGCGAAAGAAGTACGGGGTGGCGAGTTCTATCCTGCCACTCAATCGGTGCGTCAAGGCGGGCAGGCAACAATCCTTGTCAGTCCGCAGTTTGGCTATAAGCTCAAAGCAATCCAAGGTTGCGGCGGCAGATACGAAAATATGCTATTTATTATTCCTAAAGCTACCTATAGCTGTACTGTGACTGCTGAGTTTAGTCAGATTTCAGACAAGCAAGCAACATTCAACAACCAGACAACAACATCATCAACAGCGATGACAGACAATAATAGCGCCCCCCCACCGTCAAGCAGTGCAGGATTATCAACAAAAAAACTTAAACTTTTATTAATAGCTGATTATGTTACCAACTATATAACAGCCAATGCTGTCGTGACTTCGGGCGAGGGAACCATAACGCCTTCCAGCCAGCAAATAAGGAGGGGCAGCACTGCCACTTTCACAATAAACCCTGCGCAGGGATATATAGTTAGCTCAGCTTCTGGCTGCGGTATATCAGAAGCTGACTCAGGAAAAATCACTACTCCAGCGCTTTCCGAAAACTGCACCATCGCAGTAGAGTTTGCTGTGCAGCAAAGAAATTTATGGGACCAATTTAGCTGGGATAATGCAACCTGGGGCTAAAGGCAAACTAAGGATATTCACAGAATAATAGTAAGCGTGCAAAAAAAGGAACAGCTCATGAAAATTTATAAGCACAAACTTAGTGTGGTTTTAGCGCTAAGCATGTTTTTAATCGCGACACATTCACTGGCCGCAGACCTTATTCAATTTCAGGCTGGGCAACCAGCAAAAGCTGCTGAAGTTAACGCAAACTTTCAGGCGCTTAACCAAGAGTTAACTGCTTTAGGAAACTTTGAACAACTTTCAACAGAACAAGTCGCGAAACTACGAGCTGCGGTTGGAGTCACAGGGGATTTACTTGAAGTTAATGTAGATTGCACTTCAAACCCGGAAGCTCTGCAACAAGAGTGGCTAACTATTGGTGAACGAACCAACTGGGTTTCGTTCAAGATCAAAGGCTCATGTTATGCAAATCTGGTTCGACAATATCATAATTTCACGTTGATGATTAACGGCACAGAAGAAAACCGTGCATCAAAACTTATTGCCAACGCAGAAGGAGAAATTTCTTTGCTCGGCAGTTTTAATGGTGGATTGTATCTGGACAATCTTACTATCGACGCACCAGCGACCTCAACTCCGGTACTCTTTTCAAGAAGCGCTGAGGGTAATATTAATGCGGTCACCATTAACGGTGCGAGTACAGCTGTGAGTATTCAGGCAAATGCCCAAGCTTACATTTCGAATATAAACATTTTCAATTCGTCGAACCATGGCATAAGAGTGAGTACAGGGGGGAGTCTAAGGATTTTTGGAAATGAGGATGGTACTCCTCTAGTGCAAACCCAAAGCGGAACAGGATTGACAGTTGATCAAGCACATGTCAGTTCAATTGTGGCAGTTAAGTTCAACGCACCAACTGCCTTAAATATATCAGGTAATTCAGCCACTTTTTTCCAATCACTTGAGGCCAACGGCGATGTCACGCTTTCAACCGCTTCTCAACTGTTTGCGCAAAATTTTAAAGCTATAGGTAATATAAACCTGTATATGAGTTCTGCATTGCAAACAAATTTCACTGATATCATAGGACTAGTCAGAGTTTCTCAAGGCAGCAGTGCAGTATTTTCCAGAGGCTCAGTTCAAGCGTCAGAACCGAATAGCGACGATTACAATGAAGCACTTGTGTTAGACCTGAATAATAACAGTTCTGGATTTATTGGTACTTTTTCTGAAAGTAACCAAATCACTGTTATGGGGCATGTCAACTTATCTCAAGGATATCTTAGAGCGGAACGAGCTAACTTAAACATTTCGTTATTCAGTGAGGCTGGTTCAATAGATGCCCGTAACAGTAGTTTGAGTAGTAGTGATGAATATCCCGTTAACATTACCAGTAACTCAAGCGTAATCCTGAGAAACTCAATGTCTAGTTTCAAAAATTATAGCTTGCAGTCAAACTCTTCGTTTTACTGCAATGACTCTTCGCTCAGTCAAACCAATATTAATAGTTCAGCCTCTACGTTTAAAACAGATACATGTACTGCCGCTGGCAACATCAACCTATCTACAGGCAGTTCTGCCGAGCTAAGAGGCGCAGATTTCAGAGACATGTCAGCTAACCTTGATGGCAATTCAAGTATCAACGCGTACGATAGCAAACTAGCAATTTTCCATGTTAGGAGTAATTCTGATGTCACAATGAACCAAAGTGAAATCACTGGTAACGTTACAATGGGATGGGGTGACGACAATATATTTATCGACAGCAGTTCATCTGTTGCGATAAACGATTCAAGTATTCAGGGCATTCCTATGCTGAATAATAATGGCATTTTGCGATTTCAAAACAATGTGTCCACTTCGAACTTAATAGTAAATTGCTCTAATCGTTCTGGAGTTGATTATTGGACTACACCGGAGCAAAAATCTGCGTTAATTGCTGGTTTTTCTCAATACGGATGTTCAAATAACGAACAATAACAGCTTTGGACTCTAGTCTTGCGATTAGAGTCCCCCTCCTAATAACCAAGCCATATAAAGCTTCGAAGTGCTGCAGTTAATAAAGCTAGTGCTTCGAATACGATGAAAGTGGTCGGTCCATCTGGCAATGAACGGGCTGAATACCAGTAATTGATTCGATTAAAATGCTCAATTCCAAAAGAAAGTCAGTTACAATAAATGTAAGATAATAATAATTACGCAAGGCAACGCTGCCAGGAAGAAGACTCTATCAATGCCAACTTATTTGTTCAAAAAAATTGCCCGGTTGATCCGTAAAGACTCTACTGCACTACCTGCACAACCTGCACAAAATTTGACGCCACTTGAAATACTTAGCAGTAGCGGAAAATTTAACTCTCAGTGGTATGGCGAAAAATATAGAGATGTAGCCCAAGACCCAAGATGGGCGAATAATCTTGCCTTGCATTATCTGCTTGTGGGCGGTTTTGAAGGGCGTAAGCCAACGCCTTGGTTTGATTCTGCTTGGTACCTCTTAACCTATACAGATGTCAAAGCATCACAAATGAATCCCCTATTGCACTACATCATGCATGGTAGTAAAGAGGGACGTCATCCTAACCAAAAAAAACAACAAGAAGCAGCAGAAAGAACTGCATCTAAGTTACAAGCTAAAGCATTAAAAAAAGTAAAAAACGAAGCGTTACCTACGACTGACAAACTAAAAACAGCAGATAAAAAAGTCAGCAATGGCAAGGCGCCAAAAATTGAGAACGTAGAAACAATACCTGCAGTTCAAAAGAATCAAAGAACACATACAGCAGTAACCTCAGATAATTACCTCAAAGATGTACTGGTAAAAAATTTATGGGGAGGCTACCCATCAGCAAGCCTGAAAATGCTCGAAAAAATGTATAACGATGTTAAAACGTCGGCAGAGCACCGTTTCTCAGCATGCATGCATGCTGTACGTTGGTATTTCTTTGTAGAGGACTATCACAAGGTCTTAGAACTTGCTGCGCTGGCGGAACGTATTGATGCCAAATTCGCAAATAGAAAATTTTTTGTTTCTGCAACAGTCAGTACGCTTTGCAAGCTTAAAAAATTTAGTGAAGCAAGCAAGATAGCAGAGCGTTATTTAGCTACTACTGAAGATCCGGATGTACGGTTGTTACTAGCAAACACTCTGCAATCAACTGTAGAAAAACTCTCGCAAATCAACAAAGTATTCAACGCAGCAGAACTCTCCCCTATTGAGCTTAAAGATCCGCAAAAGCCCCTCAATATGGACAACATAGTAAGCCATGCGCCCGTAATACAAAGTAACCTGAAAGTCAGCGTAATATTACCAGTTTACAACTGCGGAAGGTTATTACCCATTGCTATAAATTCATTACAAAATCAAAGTTGGAGAAATCTCGAAATCATCATTGTCGATGATTGCAGCCCCGATAATACCTTTGAAATAGCTCAACAACTCGCAGCTCAAGACTCAAGAATTATTGCTATTAAACAGACCCAAAATGCTGGGGCTTATTCAGCTAGAAATACAGGCCTGCAATTTGCGACTGGTGATTTTATTACCACACACGACGGTGATGACTGGTCTCATCCTCAGAAAATCCAAATGCAATTGGAATTCCTGCAACAGCATCCTCAGGTAATGGGCGTATGCACACACTGGATTCGAGCCTTAAGCGATTTAGAGTTTACACAGAACTGGCGGTTGGAATCCCAACTTATCCATTGGAGTCATTCTTCATTCCTGTTTAAGAGACAAATCATCGAAGATATTGGTCCTTGGGATAGAGTTTTGGTTGGGGGGGATACTGAATTTATATGGCGTATTCAGGCAAAGTACGGCCAACATGCTGTGGAAAAAATTCACAAAAAGGTACCGTTTTCATTCGCTTTGGATGACGATTCTTCTCTTACCCGTGCTAAAGCAACCCATGTACGCACTATCCATAATGGTTTAAGACACATATACCGTTCTACAGCTAAATGGTGGCATAGAAGCACAGACCCAAAAAATCTATGCATTACAGGCGTTAAAAGAGCATTTCCTGCACCAGCAACTATGTTGGAAAGAGAAAATAAACCTTTGTTATTGGATTTGCTGATTATTGGCGATTTTTCTAATTTAGATCCAGATGAGCAACTTCTGCAGATCAATAAAGATCCTAACAAAAGCATTGGAGTATTTCATTGTCCAGCCTTTGGCAAAAAGTCTGGTGAACTTTCAGACATTTATTTCGAATTGATCCAACAAGATAACATCCAGCCTATTGTTTACGGACAAAGTGTAGAAGCACAACGTGTAGTATTTTTAACTTTGGATTACCTCAATGAGCCTCCGGAAGAATATCCAAACATCTTATCGAGCCTGGTGACCTATAAAGTTGGAGAACGTGAAACAGAGATTGAGCACCCTCAACCTCTGATCCGTCCCATGACAGCTAGCTCGTAAAATGTGTAGCTATACCGATGAAGTAAATATGCACTAGCAGCCTCTAAAGCAGAGGCTCGGGTTCAGCGAGAACATCGCCTCAAAGAAAATTGTAGGGTCTATATTGGGTATTGATACACGCACGTTAGCATTAGCATCAACACCTGCAGTATCTGATAAATCGTGGTATGTACGCAAAAACGAAATCTCATTCTTATCCACTATAAGTTTTTTCACTTCGTTCACTTTTACATGATTACCCAATCCGTAAATCGAGACAAAAGGAGTGTCATCCTGTGGATCAAACCATCTTATATAGGTTAATCCAATAGCAACTTTTGGATACAAAATCTCTTGGAAGCCTGAGTATTGCAGGGTTTGACTATTAAAATTTGCATTGATGCCTCTGGCAAGCGTAAGACATTTATCAGCATTTTCTTCAATTAAATAGCGGTCCACCGTTGCTAAAAAATTTGCCGACAATGCGTCGTCGTCATCAAGCCGAATAGTGGCCACCAAAGTTTTCTCTTCAAAGTGTATTGCTTCATCTATTACTTTCGAGATGTTACTATCATGCGTTGCCAAAACCACTTTCAACCACGAATATTCAGAGGCTAATGTATAAAGTCTGCTTAAATACTTATCAGGTAAATCTTCTGATGTAATTAACATGACCGTCACAGACTCTTCCTTTTTGCCATGGATCTGACGTACCAGTGACGGCATAGTTACATTCAAAAAAAGAAACTCATGCATGTTCAAACGCTTTTCGTCGAACAACTTCTCCTTGTATTGCTCAGTTGTATTTCGTCTCGCAAGTATAAATGACTTAGTCTTAGCAAAATAAACGCTATATCGAATAATAATTACTTTGTGCGTCCTTAACACATCAACCTCGTCATATTTTATTTTCCATTATGTGACTCATCACAAACAATTTCGTCATCGTCACTACTCACAATCGCAGGACTCATTTGTAAAGCGTTAAAAAAATGTTTCATTACAAAAGATACGCCCATGTCATTCACATTTCTTAAATCAGGATCATAAAACATTCCTCTGGATGGATGGCTAGCGATAATGTCATAAGAAGGAAAATAAAAGGCATTTTTGACATTCTCAACAAAATCGGCAGCAACAGCTCGTAAAGTTGCTTTCGATCTATTTGTCGCAACCATAACGTGCTCACCTGTCGCCGTTGCGTTTAATGGCACAGGTGACACTGTTAAAAGAATTTTAGCCGATGGATTCACAGTCCTTAACATCTCAACAAACGCCGTCAAATCATCCATCACATCGTTGTATTTAAAATTTACAAAATGATATTTGTCAGGGTCATGCGAACCGATAATAGTTCCAGCCGCTGTTGGGTAAACAGTGCCATCCAAATTACTTACCCAAGCCTCAGTCAAACCTAAAGTAAAAACAAAAACGTCCAACTGTTCAAACATAGTTCTTACAGCTTTCAAATGTTGCTGTCGAAGCACTACTATGTGCTCTGGAGTTTCGTAACCAACTGGATCAACAGAGGGTCTTAATGCATCAAAATACCTGCCATCCCTTGTCCAAACATAGTCTACCGGTACTCGACCACGCAATGCCTCTTCGGCTAATTGTTTGAGCTGTCTCGTCGTATAAATATTGCCATATCGGCAAGAGTAGGTGTTGTAACCGAATCTTTTGCTGTCTACTTCCGATATAAATTCAGGTTTTGGCTCCATATCCATATAAAACGCACCACTATTTTTTAGATGGCGCCCTATGTGTTGAGCAAAACAACTTCCCGCAGTTGCAATCTTGTCCGTTAGGGCTATTGGAATAGCGCCAGACAAATCTGCCAATTCGTAATAATGACGGCTTGATACCGCAGTACGCCAATATGCGTTGTCGCTTAAATTACGATATGGACTTAAAGGCTTACTCATGTGACTCCCTTTCTGCCAGAGAAAATATCTGATTTGCAATAGATAAATCAGACAAATACCTATCGTTAGTAACGTTTTCACTCAGCGCGGCAACAGAAGGAGTTGAATGCACTTGAGCTTCTTTTTGTAATTTTTTAGCGTAAGCGGCGATACTAAATACTTCATTATCATCAACAGACACAGCTGCGTTCACCCACAAACGTAAGAAATCTTTAGGTGTTGAATGACCTATATGAGAATCAAAATAATCAGAGATAAACAGTAAATTGCGCCCTTGAGAAAACTGTTCAGCAGTTTTGGATAAAAATGGGACGGTTTTACCCCAAAAGTGATGGTCAGAAGAGTTATTAAGTAATATTACCTTGTTAGTTGAGCCCTGTTTATAACATTCAGAAACATCATCAATAACCACAGTAGCTAGAGCTTTCGCATCGGCCAAGTGTGGCCAACACCTTTTTAAATATAATCCTACGTGCCACTTCATATAAGTACTGATCACTGTTATTGGATTACATACAACAGCGACACTATTAGCAACAAAAGACGATTGGCTTAAAGCTGCATGACCACCGGTAGACGTACCAACAAATACAGTTTTACACGGAGTTAAAGCTGCAGAAATAGATGCTATAAACGTCTTAATCATATCTGACGTATTAAAATCCGCCGAGCCGGTATACCAGGTTGTCGTTAAGTCTGAAAACTGTTCCAGTAAAGGGTCTGATATAGAAATAGTTAGTGCACGGTCTTGCAGGTCAGTGCGTAAATATCCGCCTTCGAACACAGGCACAGTCCTCTTGCGACGCTCAATCAAGCCATGAAAACAAATCACCAAACTAAATACCGCATTAATTGGCAAGGAGATTATTTTAATTTTTAAAGGTAGATTGAACTGACTGATGGATATGGTTAACTCTTGGTCTACCTGTAATTTTTTCTCTTTTACCAGGTGAATAAAATCCTCAGGAGAGTAGTTTTCGGTAAGAGGTGCAGTCATGTCGTCTTTGATAACCATTAATTAAACCTGTATTAGTACTCGTTTTTTTATAAGTCTAAAGCGAGTTGATGTTTCAGAGTTACTTTTGCAGCAGTCTGGCTGGTTTTTAAGTGTCGTGTAGCTATTCTACACGAACTAGTGCTAAAGCAGCACAAAGGTTGGCAATCCGCGGCCCTTCAGGTCCGTCTGACGGCTCCCAAACGAACAAACTTTACTATCGAAACTTAAACAGGCTTTAGGGAATTATTTGCAACTGATTAGTTACTGTTGGTTGCTCTGTTTCCTCTGAGTCGCTAAAGTCCTCCTCATCTGGGTCTAGTGCAGGCCCAATGTTAATCTCCTCCGTGCTTGAACTTGATACTAACAAATCCTCAGTATCCAGATATGCACCAATGCTAATCTCCTCAAAACTATCGTTCTGCGGAGGCAATTCTTCAGGATCTACATAGTCGCCAATGTTTATGTCGTTTGTGTCCGAAACGTTTAACGGTATGTCTTCGGGATCTATGTATTCACCTAATGAAAGTTCAGCCTCTAAGTTACCTAAAGAAGACCTGACCTCAGTATCACCAGTGTTGCTAATAACAGACGTCAAGGCAGGAGTATCCTCCGCTAATTTTATCTGCCCATCCTGAGCAAAATCAGCCTCTAATAACGGTCTGCTTATTCCCACAGCGTCAGTGCTAGAAATTTCTGATTGTGAGTCAAAAGAATGATTGGCCACATAAAATACAAACAAAAGAATAGTAACAAAAAGCAGCTTAATAGCTATTTTCATAAATCCACCGAGAATAAAACCGGGATAACCCGGTTTTGCGTCTAACAAAAATTTATTTCATATCAGTACGTGTTACTAAACAAAAATTGTTATGTTTTTTAGAGTCTTCCACATCGAATCGTATAGTCTTGTTCATAAGATAGGCAATTTGAGCCTGCTCAAATAGAAACTTACCGGTTTCGGCGTCCTGCAATTGGCCAGAGCAAGAAAATGTAACCCAACTACCGGTAGCAGCACCACTACAAGACGACGAATATTTCCGAATGTCATAGTTCACTTTTACAGCACAACCTCCATATATAGCGCCATCGGTTGCTATTATGTCAGTCACTTTGCCATAAATAGTTCGAACAGATTTAGCCTCAGCATTTCCGAGAGTAAACAGCGCGGCAATAACTACACTAGCAGTAATTAAACGTTTCATAGAAATTTCCTTTTTACTAAGCTCTAAAGCATGGTTTCAAGATTAACACAAGACATAGATTTGGCAAGCTGGTAGCCAGCACCATGCTTGCCGGATTACACTACTTATCTGCAGCCTGAGAAGCAGCCCAAATAACCCATATAGGGATTCGTCTCTTCACTTTTGCCTCACCCTCTTCATTTACAAATAAGGTCAAGCTAAAGGTATAACTTGAGTTGCCCAAAGTGACTGTCACAAGTAAGGTTTGTTTACCTGTTACCCCTTTAGCAGGAACAAACTTAAACCAAGAGCCAGTCCACTCAAAGGTTCCGAGCGCCTTATCTTCATCGCGTTGAAATTCAACAGCCGTTATATCATCCCTGTTGCTACGAATAGTGATGCTCTTTCCATCATCGGATAAACAATAGAAATCAAAGCTTGCATTAGCCTCGGGTTGCGCAGCTTCAAAAGCTGACATTTCAGCGCAAGTCAAAGGATAGCCAAAAGAGTAGAAAGAACTAAGTTTCGGCAAGGTATGAACTGGTTTTAATGACGACACATGAGTGTTATACAAGTACAGATGTTTTAACTCAGTGGCGTTAGTTAGCAAGCTAATATCGGCAAAGTTCTCACCACTTAAACTTAAAAACATTAGATGCGGAATTCGCTTAGCAATATCACTCAAACCAATTGTCGTATCGTACAAGCCCAACTGCGTCAGGTCACTTAAATCGCTCACTTCGGCTATTCCAGTAGCTGGCTTGGCATCATAAAGATATAACCAGGTTAACCCGCTTAATGTCGACAATCCGGATAAATCTTTTAACGCAGGGGCCCTCAAACTCAAACCCAACAAACTGGACGGCTCTTCAAGCATAGCAATCACTGGCGATACCGATAACAAACCAGAGCCTTCTATATTCAGGCTATAGATTTTATTGCTTAATCGTAAGCCGTTGAGAATAGACGCGGAGTTCACCGTAATCGACAAGGACGTTAAATCCTTTAGCTCCTGCACAGGCTTTAAATCAGTCACTGGATTATTCAGAATATCCAAGTAACTTAAACCAGCGACAGCTTGAATGCCTTCCAGACTAGTTATAGCGTTATTCGAAAGCACCAATGTTTGCAATGCCCCCATACTGGCAAATACAGGCCAGGATGCCTGAGTTAACTTATTCTGTGGCAAGTCCAGGTAAGCGAGGCTGTTGTTTCCGCTCAGCGCACTGATATCTGCGTCCCCAAGATTGAAACCAGACAAAGTGAGGTACTGCAAATTGGGCATACTGAAAACTTCACCCAGGCCCTCAACCAGTGCTGGCTCCGCAGCGGTATTGTACAAATCTAAATAGTTCAGCTTTGTTAAAAACTTTAAAGCCGTTAAGTCGGTAAAGTTGCCATAACAAGCAGGAATAAAATCAATATCCTCCAGATAAGCACCGTAATTTCGAATGCATTGAAACAACGCAGGGTCCTTCACATTGGCTAAAGTGTTCGCATGCTTTGGAGTCACGCCGCATTCACTGGGGCCGTTAAAATGGAAGAACCGTGTAGACTGTGCGTTTTGAATTGCAGCTATCTGCACGCATGGTAAATGAATTTGTCCAATTAAATCTAGCTGGGTCAGGTCTGTATAACTGGCGAGGTTGTCAGTGAATGCTGATATATCTTCCAACCAATATGCTGACATCGTACCTCTGTTTATTCTTAAAAATCTAATCCCCAAAGGCAACTGTAGCCCTTGCAAGCTTTTGATATTGGTGTAACTCAAATCGAGTATCTCTAGCTGGCTCAGGTTATTAACAAAGCTAAAATCAGCAATCACTGTATTCGATTGTACCCCCAACTCTTTCATGTTCTGCAATACATGCAAAGCTGATAAGTTAGCAATCGGGTTGTCTCCGATGTTCAAGGACGCCACTGCAGCTTTGTCTGCAATTTTTTGCAAAAATTGAGACGTTTCAGCAAAACCGTTACTCCACAAATCCAAATGTTGCACACCTGATGGCAAGGTAAAGGAGCGCGCAGCAAGATTCAGGCTCCCAAGCTGCAAGGTGATCACGTTAGTTAGTTTGTGCAAGTTAGCCACGCTGCTGTCGTTCAGTGGGTTATTACCTATGTTCAAACTTTCAAGAACAGGGAAATCATTCAGCCATTGACTATCAGTAATTCTGTTATTCGATAACCCCAACACTCTGAGCTGCGACTTGAGTGGTTGAATTTTAGCCGCAACATCGTCTGTTAAATTGTTACTCCACAAATAAAGATATGCCAGGCTTTGCGGCATCTCTTTGAGAAAATCAAGATCAGAAGCCGACAGATTGTAGCCGTTGTAATAAAAGCTAGTTAAATTCTTAAGCCTGGTCAGCGGCGTATGATCAGCAATAGCCTGCAATTCATTGCTATTACTATAGAGTTGTATTCCAACCAGGTTTGAAAGCTTATCTAACCCTGTTAAGTCAGTTACTTCACCACAACTCAACCAGGTAATGTCCGAACTAAATTGAGCTCCGGTATTTTCCACGCAAGCTTTCAGGTTCATATCCTTAAAATCAATATCCGTAATAGCGATTTTCTCAATACCACATTGCTGAGGATACTGAACATTCCAGCCCTTTTCGTTTTGTAGTTGCTTCAACTGCTCAATTTGTTGGCAGGGAATACTAATTTGATTCATTAAATCCAACTCAGAAAACTCGGTCAACTTTGCTAATTGCTGTATGAGCTGGGATATATCTTTAAGCTGTTTAGTATTGCTGCTAAGCCCAAGATTACGAAGGCTTGCCGGCAATTCAATGGCAGTGAAAAGGGTATTGGATAAATACAACTGCTGAAGGCTCGAGTAACTGCCTAACCAGCTTAAATCGGTAATAGGGTTTTGTCCCAAGTCCAGGCTGACTAATCTTGATTTCATTGGTTCAAGCTGAGTAGCAACATCATCATCCAGGTTGTTGTCAACCAAATATAAATGTTGCAATGTCTCAGACATGTCTTTTAAAAAGCTCAAATCCTGAGCAGTTAACTGATACCTGTTGTAATTAAGGTTCATTAAACGCGGCAGCTTTGTCAGCGGCGTATGATCAACAATTTTGCCCGGAGCCCCGCTGTAGTTATGGAGCTGGATGCCCGTCAAATTCAAAAAATGCTCTAATCCAGACAGGTCACTAACACCACCACAACTCAACCAGGTTACATTATTAGTGAATCTGGCGTTTGTAGCGTCAACACAGGCTTTTAATTGAGCATCCTTAAACTCTATGTCAGCTATTAATGTGTTGACGACACCACACTGCTGCGGGTACTGCACGTACCAGCCCTTTTCACTTTGTAGTTGCTTCAACTGCTCTATCTGTTCACAGTCAATGCCATTATGTCCATACAAGTCGATGTAGCTAAAGGCAGGCAAAGGCTTCAAGCTTTCTATCAACTGACTGATATCGCGGAGTTGCCCTGCATTGTTAACACCATGATTTAGTGTAATTCTGCTCAGGGTGGCTGACCATTTTATCGATGGAAATGTCTTCGGCACTAAAGAATGACTCAGATACAAATCATTCAATACAGGTAAATCTGCTAAAAAGTTTAGGTTTTGCAGCACGTCGTTTTTTTCAACAAATAAACGGCTTAAGGCGGTAAAGTCTGCTAAGCCAGACAAATCAGCGATTTGGTTTTCAGAAAGACTCAGCCCCTCAAGTAAAGCAACATCATCTATTGAAGCGGAAATTTGAGCGAGCTCAGTAAAACCGTTGTTATCCAAGTATAAATGCCTTACCTGTTTTGGCACAGTAAAAGGCCGTTCAGATAGTTTATTACCTCGCAGCCTTAACCAACTGATAGTTTCAGGTAACTGATGCAATTCCTGTATGGCTTGATCAGATAAGTTGTTGTAGCTGATATCTAAATCTTGTAATGACGAAAAAACGCTTAACCAACTGAAACTGCTAAAGTCATTATGCTCTAAGCTAAGGTAATATAATCTATCCTTGGCAGGCATTAAGGCACTCACCGCTGAATCAGTGAGCTCAGCTCCATTAATAGCTAAAGAGCCCAACTTAGAGGCTTTGGTGGTCAGTTCAAGGACATCGCTGTCGCTCAGCAGGTAGTTATCAAAACGCACTGAACTTAGAGCTGGTAGCTCGGCAAGTGGCGTAATATCGTCAAAACTAAACTTTCCGATAAACGAGGTAGAAAAGTTATAAAGCTGGATATGGCGCAAATTTTTAAAATGTGTCAGGTCACTCAAAACCAGGGCTTCACCACAATTTAACGATTGCACCTGGCTGGCATATTCAGCCCCACTCCAGCTCACACAATTTTTAATGCGGTCATCTACAAAATTAATAGATGAAATCAACACGTCATCTTGCTGCGCTTGAACAGAGTTTAACTGCCCAAACAAAGCCACTCCGCTCTTCGATTTATCCAGTGACGTCGCTGCTTTCGCACTCACTGCTGCAAAATCTGTCACTTGCCCATCAGCCTGCACCACAAATGTCTTACCACGCCAGGTTTTGGCAGGCGAAACGATAACTGAGGGCACGGCTGGTGGGGCCTTTAAAACCTTTCCCACATTGGTATAGGCTATTGCATCAGCCAGCACTTCAGGCACCAAACGACCTTGATGGTCTGGGCGATAGACGACAGGCGTCCCCGCCGCATCTTGCCACTTTGCATCTGGTGTTTTAACCGCTATTTGTTGCTGTAATTCAGCCTGAACAAAGGCCGAAGTTTGGAATTTTTGTACTGAATTACTTTTCAGCCTGGTGCTGTGCTGAGATGATGGCAAAAACTGTTGTTCAAACCGCTCTTGGGGTGTAAGTGGTTTTTGCATATCTATGGAGGTCTTGGCACCTAGTGTCGAACTAACGAACAATGCAAGCAGCGAAAAGCATCTGAGTTTTATCATAAATCATCCCTTTAGTTCAGAATGACACCAAAGGCCTAACACCCTTTGGCATCTGTATTCTTTGTTCCATGCCCTTTTGAAAAAGCCTGTCTTTCATAGACAAGTAAAAATATGGCATAGCTCTATACAAACTTTGGTATCTATACCAAAAATTCATCAAAAAGCAGGCGTCATTTTCATGCATTTAAGCGACAAAAACGAGCAATTTAACGTGAATCACTAATTGAAACTTATTTTTCCATCTTATATTTCATAAGGTTACACACTATTCAGACTCTATTCTTATTCCTGTATTCAGTAGGGCTTAACCCCAGGTAAGTTTGAAACTGACGCTGTAAAGTCTTTATCGAACCAAAACCACATTCTGAACTGATGGCCTCCACACTTAATAAGCAATCGTGGTCAACAAGCATCCACTTCGCTTTTTCCAATCGATAGCGCAACAACGCATCCATGGCAGTAACACCGTACAGTTCTTTTACTATGCGGTTTAACTGTGAAGGACTTTTACAAAACTCATTGGCAATGTCTTCAAGGCGGGTGCTTGGATTTGTGTAGCATTTATCAAAAATCGATTCCAACTTGCGTTGAATTACATTATTTCCCCCTTGGCTTTGTTTATTCGAGACTAACTGCAGGGCTTGTGAGAACTGCCTCGTTTGAATGACTCGCTGTTGAATTACGTTTTTTACTGCAGCCAACAACACCTCTGGATCCGATGATTTGGTGACATATACATCAGCCAACATTTCATATCCCCTAGCAATACTGCTTTGATCTCCTAATGCGGAGTACAAAACTACCGGGATATGACTTGTTTCTGCGGAATTTTTTAGCTGCGCCAATAACTGCAAACCACTATCAGGAACTTCCATCATCACATCGGTAATCACCAGTTCTGGTTGATGTAGTTTTATATAATCAAATGCATGCTCAACCGAGTTCAACACTGAACAGCTATAGTGCCGGGACAACAATTGTTGCATGCTCTCCTGAAGTTGCAGGTTATCCTCAACTAACAGGAGTTTTGGCGGGAAACATTTATCTCCACTATTTCTAATCTCTTGAGCTGATATCGAGGGCTTCTCGTCATGATTTGTCCAAGACTCCGGTTTTAATCCAAGAGGCAGCTTGACTACAAATTCAGCGCCCAGCCCTCTCTCACTGTGTAAACGGATTTCGCCCCCTATATCATCCAAACAAGCTTTTACCTGAAATAAACCATTGCCTGTGCCTTCGATATTTTCGTGCTGCAAACAACGGTAATGTTTCAAAAAAATCAATTTTTGGTCATCAGTTGCAATGCCGTCACCGTCATCTGTTACTGTAAGAACAACAGATTCCGAAGTAGAGCTGAGGCTAACGGTTATGTTTAAAGCGCCATATTTCAGCGCATTACTTAGCAGGTTAGACAGTATCAGTTCTATCACACCTGGCAAAGTTTTGACCCATACGTCCATCAGCTCGCTCACTACTTGCTGCTCAGTATTTTGCAATGCTCTGAACCGTGCTATGGTCCGCTCAACAGCGGGTTTGGCAGCAAGATTAGTTATCTGCAGATTTGCATCTAATTTCATTTCTTCGATCAGTAAATGGCTGCTTACAATATCTTCCATATCCTTGACCCTTTGTTTCACAGAAAGCAAATGTTGCTGTCCGGCTTGGCTATCGCCAGCCGCAACGGCTTCCATCGCCATTTGCAAACGCACACCCAAGTTGATAATTGGTGTTCTCAGCTCGTGCGCTGTGTGCTCAAACTGTAATTTCAGGTGACGGGTTAGTCCAAGCTCCCGCTCTACCCCTAATACAATTTCTTGCTGTAGCCATTTTTGTTTTTTACGTTGCCTGAATACATACAAGGAAACGCAGAAAACAACAGTCACAACATAGAAGAGCAGCGCCCAGAGAGTTAATAATGGATGTGGCAGAATTTTAAATTCAAATAGTTTCGCAGGGTCACTCCAATAGCCATCCGGATTTTGTGCTTTAACCCAGAAGCTGTAGTTACCGGCAGGTAAAGCGCCATAGCGAGCATAATCTTCTGCAACGGCCGAGCTCCAGTCAGTGTCGACGCCTTTGAGCGTGTATGAATACCTGACTGCATCTGGGTCGACAAAATGCAATCCACGGAAAAAAAACGCCAAATGATTTTGATCATGAGTAAATTCAAAAGACTGTGCAGATTCAAAAGCTGAGCTTAAGGGATGCTCATTGACGGTCACCGCGACCAAGCCGACCTTTGGCGCAACAGCGTTGTCAACAACCATACTAGGAAAAAAAGCATTTACGCCATTTACTCCACCAAAAAACAGCCTGCCGGATGGGCCTATATGACTGACACTGAAGTTAAATTCATTCGATTGTAAGCCATCCCTCAGCTTGTAACTTCGAACACCCCATGTGTTGGGATTTAGCCGAAAAATACCTTCGCTAGATGAACACCAAAGATTACCTTCAGCGTCACCTAAAACCGCATAAATAACATCTGAAGGCAATCCATCACGTCTGCCAAATCGCTGCCAATTGGCGTTTCCATCCTTATCAAGGACCAGCTTATTTAAGCCGCCTTCTCTTGTCGCCACCCAAAAAATAGAATCATCTTGCTGCCATACACCATGCACCCAGTTGTGGCTCAGGCTATTTACACCGCCTGACTGAAACATATTTAAATATAAGGTCAAAGGGTTAAAACGAATTAAACCTTTTGTACTGCTGAGCCAAAAATCACCATTGCGTGCAATAGTCATTCGATACAACCAATTCCCAGCCAGCTCAGGATAATCTGAAGGGCCATACCATTGCAGCACAGATGACAGATCATCAGCAATACAACCAAATCCAGCGTTGGTAGTAATCCAGATACAGCTTGCAGATCGCTGAATATCTAAGACATGAAGTGGTTCATTTAAAGCTGCTTTAGCCTCAACAGACTTAAGTACATCATTCAAAGGCGCACGGCGAGTCTGATTAGAAACTGCGGATAGCTCCACTATACCTTCCGTTGTCGATACTAAAAACCGGCCATCAGCCAAACGAAAAAAAGCATGTACATCCAAGTAAAGTGCTGCATCGTCTGACAACGGAAAATACTCCGTTTTCAAAACAGATACACCATCCTTAGCTAATGTCAGGCGCTTAATGATGCTAGCTGTACCTATCCAGACAAAATGCTGCCCCTGATATTTCTCTTCCAAAACAGCACGCACCCCGCGCCCGCCGATGGAGCTTAGTGAGTCAGCTTTCTCTGGGTTGTAGTGAGTAAACTTAACTGCATTAGGTGACCACTTATATAAGCCACTCTGGCCAGTGCTAAGCCAGATAGTGCCGTCCCGTAACTGATAAAATCGTTCTACAACCGATGTCAGGCCACTATCATCGATAGAAACAGGCACAAACTGCTTTGTTTTGGTGTCATAGCTGAATATGCCCGCAGTGGAGCTAATTAATACATGGCCATGGCTGCTATTAAACATGTCATGCACAGCGTAAGAACCAAAAGACTTGCCCCCTAATTCAAAGGGTATTATTTTGCCCTCTGCCGTTAGCTGAGCTAAACCATCATTACCTGATAACCATAATGTTTTATCAACACCAACGAATAGGCGTTGGATATCTCCTGTTGCATTTATGAAGCTCAACTCTTGCCCTGTTTTTTTAAATAATTGGGTTTTCGAATAGTCGCCGGACAGTAACCAAATTTGAGTTGCAGACAGCTGCACCCAATCAATTACTGGTTTTGCAGCAAGGATTTCAATTGACTTAGAGTGGCTATCAACCGCCAACAGGCCTGAGTCTCCTGCGACAAAAACCTTTGAGCCCTGCTTGCTCAATTTAAATACTCTGGTTAATTGTTTTCCCTGATGCAATAAAGGAAGAAAGGTGTTTTGCTCTTTATCAAACCAATAAACCCCATCATTACCCGCCACCCAAAGAGTGCCAGCGGAATCCTCCTCTATTGAATAGAAAAAATTTTGACTTCGCTCAGTGGCTCCATCTTGTTGCAGATAATTAAAAAAGCGGCCTTCTCTGTACTGACTTACTCCATTGGCAGTGCCAATCCACAGGCTTCCATCACTGGCAAGCAGCAACTTATGCACCATGTTTTGAGGTAAGGAATAAGGATCATCAGCATCATGCAGAAAAATCTCGCTGTGCTTACCGTCATACCGGACCAGGCCTGTACCGGTGCCTAACCACAAGTAGTCTCTCTGATCCTGCACCATGGTAAGCACTGAGTTTTGTGGTAAGGCAACATCAACTTTTTGAAAATCAAATCGCGAGAACGCCGAGGCAGAAGCGCTGTTATATAACAGCAGGCCGATAAACAGTAGGGGAAAAAAGCTTTTATAACCAAAAGGTTCTGTATTAAGTGAGCGTCTCTCAGCCCTTCTTATATTTAACCCAATACCTGCGCAACGACATAAAACAAATATAGCTACTGCATTAAATACAACAGGTATCAACATGTATCATCCTTAATACAAGCACGTTCTGATTGCTGTCAAAGACATGGATAACCAGATTCCAATTACAACTATTTACAACATTGTTGTGCTGGACAGCAATACCTATGTCCAAGAAAGTTTGAAGATGTAACTACCTATCTATTGGATAGATTGCCAAAATTTGTCACGTTAATGCATTAATTTGCCTGTATCCGTCACAATTTGAAATCCAATATTGCCCGCTAAATTGTAAACAAGGAACTATTAGCAATAACAAAAACTCAGGTGTGCATAACCCAGTTGTCTTTTTTGTTAGCTTATCAATGAGGAGGTGCTTAAATGTCAGCCTAAACCTGAACCAAACGCCCCAAAATTCTTCAACAATTTCCCCTTCCACCAGTCTTTTTACCAAAACAGATCAGCTATGATGTTGGTATTAAGCCTTACGGAGAATTGTAATGATTCATGGAATGAAAAAAGTAACTTTAGCGCTGTTAGCAGCAGGTGTAGTAGCCTATAACCCCGTTTCCGCCTCAGTAGACTTCACAGGCCAGGGTATCCACTACACTCTGTCCGGACAAAACCCCCAGTCTTTTTCAGGAATGCCTCAAGCTGTATATGTTCAAACTATCGCACCGCCGGAGCAACAGGAGCGGGTTATTCTGGTGCTCAGCGAAACGGCCTTACAACCATTCGAACGTGCACTGAATCAAAACTACTCAGCAGGTTCAGCAAAAACTGCTGCTTTTGCACAACAGCAAAGCATTCAACTAAAAAACCAGCAAAACAAACTAAAACTGCAGCAGCAACAGCTATTAAGCAGCTTGAGTACCAGCAGGGTTCAGTATCAGCTCAAACATAGTTTTAGCAAGCAAATTAACGGTCTTGCTATCTCCGTGTCTAAAAAGCAAAAAGCTATGCTGGCACGATTACCTGGTGTTAAATCTGTGCAACCCGATCACAGAGTAACAGCCTCCATCAATACCAGTATTCCCTATCTTGAAGTGCCTTCTTTGTGGCAGATGAAAGATAACTCAGGCAATAGCCTGACAGGTCAGGGTATCAAAGTAGGTATTATTGACACTGGTATTGATTACACCCATACGGACCTGGGCGGTTGTTTCGGAACCTCTTGCAAAGTAGCGGGTGGCTACGACTTCGTTAACAGCGACAACGACCCCATGGACGACAACGTACATGGTACTCACGTCGCTGCTACAGTAGCCGCAAATGGCAGCATGAAAGGGGTTGCGCCTGATGCCACTTTGTATGCTTATAAAGTGCTGGATAGTGGTGGCAGTGGTTGGGACAGTGATGTCATCGCCGCAATTGAGCGCTCAGTCGAGGACGGTATGGACGTCATCAACCTGAGTCTGGGCAGCGGTGCCGGGCCCGATTCTCCGGCATCAATGGCCACTAACGAAGCCATGAAAGCCGGAGTCATAGTAGTGGCTGCCGCAGGCAATAGTGGTCCTGGCTACGCTACGGTAGGAGCCCCAGGCAATGCCAAAGACATTATCACAGTGGGCGCTAGTGACACTCAGGGCAATATAGCCTGGTTCAGCTCCAAAGGCCCAGTACCAGGCTATGACTACCAAAAACCAGAAATTATTGCCCCCGGAGTAAATATAGTTGCTGCAACTCCGGGGCAAAACTATGCCAGCCTCAGTGGCACCAGTATGGCCGCGCCTCATGTCGCTGGAGTTGCAGCACTGGCCAGGCAATTTAAACCCGACTACAGCTCACAACAAATTAAGCAATTATTGCTCAGTCAAAGTAAAAGCCTGGGTGCCGACACTTACACTCAGGGCGTTGGTTTAATTCAACCCGCAGCTATGATCGACAACAAGCTGTTGTCCTCACCCGCAGTATTAAATTTTGGCCGCATTGATGCGTCGCGCTCCAGTTGGTCAGGGCAAACACAATTCACCTTACACAATACCGCAGCTCAGGCTATTCAAGTGACATTACAGCCCTCAGCAAATTTACCTTTAGGTTTAACCCTAAGTGGATTACCACAAGGCGAATTTAGTTTAGCCGCGGGAGCCCAACAAGTGTTTACACTGAGCTTAACAGCCAACAACCAACTACTGGGTTTTCCAAATAACGACACCGGCACTTTTGAATTTGCCATCGAGCTACAAACCGATGGCGAAGACAGGCTCATCCCCGTAGTGGCTTCAAAATCCTTTAGCCTGAGTTTGCAACAATCTGATGGCCTGGTTCATTCTGTATATGCACTAAAAACTGATGGAAGTTATCGTACCTCTTCAGATTTCAATACACCTACAGCCTCTCTCCAGCTAGCTCCGGGAACCTATCATTTGTTTGCGGTAAACTCGGTGAATGGCCAGTTTGGCTTAGTTTCTAAACAAAATGTGGAACTTAGTGCAGATCAGGTATTTGATCTAACAAAAGAAAATTATCCGCACCAGCTGACCATTGCCAGTATTACTGACGAACAAGGCTTAGCGCGAAATACCTCAGATCTAAACGTAGAAACCTTGATGCTTACGGCACGGTATCTGCCTGCAGATTCAGGTGAAAACATTTACTACCAGTTTTTTAACTGGATCCAAGGCAATAAGCCGTTGCGAATGACGCAGGGAAACGATCAATTTGCCCTTAGTTTCAGTGCGGTCGTTTTCGATCAGGGAAGTGGCCCTAAAACCTTCTACAAGTTACAGCACCAGCCAACAGATTTAAATTTAGGAAAAACATGGCATTTAGATCAGCGTACTATGGGAAAACTGCAGTTTGAAAATGGCGACCCTGTGCAAGTTGCACAAGGTATCACCCAATTTGTCGGACACTATGGCCCCTTGGGTGGTGCAGCAACAGCACCAGCGCCACTTTTTGAAAAAGTCAGTTTTCAGGCCTTTGCTGAAATGAGCTCGTACAACCAGGATTCGCGCTTTTTATCAATATTTAGCGCCACACCAAGCGACTGGTCTGGCCGTGCCAGTGGCCCTCTAGCTTTTGATAACACTACCAATTTTATCAAAATCAAAGGAGGTTACAGTCCGGAAAGTTACATGCAGCAGGTATATCGGTCTCCTGACAATAACTTGTCGATGACACAAGGAGCACTGTTTAGTGCCATGCAAATTGGCTTTGACAACTATTCCGATTTAGTTAATGTACAACCAGATGTCTATGGCCCTGATTTTATGTTAAAGGATGAACAAGCCAACTATTATGCCCAGGCTATGCCTACCCGGCTGCAATGTGATTCCCAAAGCACCGAAACAGAATTTGCCCAAGCCTACGAGCAACAGCGGCTTCCATTTCAGTGTAGTCAATTAAACATCACATACAGCTATACCACAGCTTTCGACGGCGAAACGACCGAATCAAATGTATCGATCACAACCTCAGGCCAAACTCCTGTTGCTGCGCTAAGCGAAGTTGAATTCACAGATAACGGTATAACCAGCAGAGTGTTAAGTTCTGCAACCGCACAACTTAGCTTCACATTACGCTTATGGGAGCAACCATTTATTGCCAGCAGTGTTCAGGCTGCATACCGTATTAATGGCAATGAAACATGGTTACCACTGCAGGTCAGCCTGCAAAACAGCCGCTACAGAGTGAAGCTTCCTGTCTTGGTCGATGGTGGTATAGCCTCTTTTAAAATTCAATTCGAAGACCAGAATGGCAATCAAGCTATTCATGAGTTGAATTCTGTTGTCGTACTGCAAAGCGAATTAACTAATTATCAGCTGACAGTCAGTAAAACAGGCGCCGGTGCCGGCACAGTCACCTCAGCACCCGCAGCTATTGATTGCGGCTCAATCTGCTCTGCTTCTTTAGCGCAATCAAGCTCAATCACTTTAACAGCAACACCAGATAGCCAGTCAGTCTTTGTTGGCTGGCAGGGGCCTTGCAGCGATTCGAGCAGTCAATGCCAGTTTAGTCTTCAGCAAAATACCGCTGTGCACGCCAGATTTGAGCCTAAAACCTTAACACCGCAGCTGACTAGCAATGCTGAGGGTGGCATGGTATTGCCGCAAACGCCTTCGGTCGCCTATGGAGAGTCAATGATCTACAGGGTTGTGCCAGCAGCGGGCTTTAAGGTAAAACTCAGTGTGAAAGGTGACTGTCCTGTAGGCGAATGGCTGAATGCAACTACCTACCAATCCGGGCCAATCACTTCAGCTTGCAGCATACAATTCGAATTTATCAAAGCGACTCGTAAAGGCTTGCCTTTGTGGTGGTTTATAACTCCACCCTCACCAACAAACGAATAGATATCAGGGCGGAGGGAGCCCCCTAAACATCGCGGTATCATTAGACGGGCGGAGGCGAGGCCCATAAACACCGCGGTATCATTACACGGGCGGGCGCAAGGCCCGCCCCTACGGTTTTGTTAAAGCAATTTGGCAGGCATTGTCACGCTAAAATTATCAAAATAGGCACATTCGGTATCAAAACTACCATCTGCATTTTTTGGAGCCCAATCAGGATTTTGGCCGCCATGGAAGGTGTTAAACATGAAGGTCCGAATTTCTGATCTTTTGCTATCCACCGCACGGAATTGGATCCCTTGGTGTTTTATCACCTCTTTACCATCAACGCTCACTACCACGCTACCATTGGCTTGCGATACAGGGCTATTTAGCTGAACGAGCATCGAAATGTTGTAGTACTGGCCAGGCAAAAATTTGAAGCCTTTTGCCACTTTGACTGAACCAAACTTCTTTGGCATCGCCTGATGATAGAGATAGGTTTTTAAAGTACCCTTTTTACCAAACATAAGTCGGGCACTCCACTGATCAGCTTTGACCTTCTTGCCACCGCTAACTGGTTTAACAGGCCCCAACCCATGCAACTTACCACCTTTGACAAAATCAAAGTTGTCGCAAAATTTAACGGAAAACTTTAATTCTGCGGTTAAAGCCGAAGTATCCAGCGGCGTATTCAACAGCACTCTTTTACTACCGCGCTCGTCGCCACGGTAAAACACTATCACAGCGTCAGTGTTATCTATACCCTCGCCTGTCGCCCATTCAATATCTTTGTGCTGTTCAAGCGTACTGGCAAAGTCTGATTTATTTTTTTTATCAAAAGATTCAACAAACTGAGCGACACATGCGCTGCTAAAAACGAAACAACAGATGATGAGTAGATTACGCATTTTTGTTATCCATCTGCACCGCTGTGTATTTGCGAAAACAACTCCGCGGTATCACGAGACGGGCGGGGGCGAGCCCCATAAACACCGCGGTTTCACCAGACGGGCGGGGACGAGCCCCATAAACATCGAGGTATCACCAGACGGGCGGGTACAAGACCCGCCCCTACGGTGCCAATAGCTTTTGTAACTGTGCTCTGAACTCTTCACCCAAGTCTGGGTGGCGTAAACCGTATTCAACAAATGCTGTTGCATAACCCAGTTTATTACCACAATCATGGCTTCTGCCACGAATATGGTAGGCATCAACAGGCTCTTTGATCATCAGGCTGGCGATAGCATCTGTTAACTGAATTTCGTCTCCGGCACCTATAGTTGTGTGTTTCAGGCAGTGCCACAGCTGCTTCGAAAATACATAACGCCCTACTACCGCCAAATTAGAAGGGGCTTCATCTACAGACGGTTTTTCCACTATAGCTGTCATAGCTGCAGAATCGCCAGCCATCAAGGCAACTCCGCCAGTATCCGCCACACCATAAGAACTCACAGCTTCTAAGGGCACAGGTTCAACCATCACCTGGCTGCGGCCCGACTCTTTAAAGCGCAGGATCATCTCCGCCAGATTGTCTTTCTTCAAATTGCTGTCGAATTCGTCGATTAACACATCTGGCAGCACCACAACAAAATCGTCGTCTCCAACCACAGGTAAAGCACATAACACTGCATGGCCTAAACCTTTAGCTTCGCCCTGACGCACATGAATAATAGTGACATCTTTTGGGCAAATGGCTTGCACATCCTGCAGCAACTGGCGTTTCACCCGCTTTTCCAGCATAGATTCCAGTTCAAAGCTTTTATCAAAATGGTTTTCAATGGAGTTTTTTGACGAATGCGTCACCAGCACTATTTGCTTAATACCAGCAGCGATACATTCATTCACCACGTATTGGATCAAAGGTTTATCAACCAGTGGCAGCATTTCTTTCGGTATGGCTTTAGTAGCAGGCAACATTCGAGTACCCAAGCCAGCTACCGGAATTACAGCTTTTAATAACGACATCCAACAAACTCCTTTGCATCCATTCAGGACAGCAGAACAACTTTAATTAATCAAATTTAGGGCAAGCACTAAAGCTTAAACCTTTTAAATCCTTTGCAGAACAGTTGGGCACAGCCTCTGACAAAGGCCAGTTAATAGCAAGTTCAGGGGCATTCCCTCTGGATCGCGGTGTTTTGCGATATGACACCGCGGTGTAATGCGATACAACACCGCGGTATCATTAGACGGGCGGGCGCAAGGCCCGCCCCTACGGATTTTTTTCCACATCAGCATTCATTCATTAATCGCTACCAAACAAATCGCGGGTGTATACCTTGGCGTCTACATCTGCCAAAACATCACTGCGTCTGTTGGCAACAATCACGTCTGATATTTGCTTAAATTCGGCCAAATCACGGATCACCCGCGAATTATAAAAGTCATCCTGCTTTAACTCTGGCTCAAACACCACTACTTCAATACCTTTGGCCTTTAAGCGCTTCATAATGCCCTGAATAGCCGAAGCCCGGAAATTGTCCGACCCTGCTTTCATCACCAAACGATAAATACCTACCACTTTTGGATTACGTTTTAAAATTGCATTCGCCACAAAATCTTTGCGGGTACGGTTAGCATCCACTATGGCCTGGATCATGTTATTGGGAACATTCTGATAGTTAGCCAGCAACTGCTTGGTATCTTTAGGTAAACAATAACCACCGTAGCCAAAGCTTGGGTTATTGTAGTGTTTGCCAATACGTGGGTCTAACCCTACCCCTTCAATAATTTGCTGGCTATTTAAACCATGGGCTTCAGCGTAGCTGTCCAGCTCATTAAAATAGGCTACACGCATCGCCAAATAAGTGTTTGAAAACAACTTAATAGCTTCAGCCTCAGTGCTGTCGGTAAAAAGTATTTCAATATCTTGCTTAATAGCGCCTTGTTTTAACAAGCCAGCAAACTCTTCAGCTCGCTCTGAACGCTCACCCACAATAATGCGTGACGGGTACAGGTTGTCATACAAGGCTTTACCTTCACGCAAAAATTCTGGTGAAAATATCAGGTTGTCGGTGCCAAACTTCTCACGTGCCGTTTTGGTGTAGCCTACAGGCACTGTCGACTTAATCACCATCACGGCATTGGGGTTTATCGCCATCACATCCTGAATCACGGCTTCCACGCTTTTGGTATTAAAGTAATTAGTTTGTGGGTCGTAATCTGTAGGAGTGGCAATAATGACAAAATCAGCATGTGCATAAGCCAGTTGTTTGTCTAAGGTAGCAGTGAAATTCAGTGCTTTATTCTGCAGAAAATCTGAAATCTCCTTGTCTTCTATTGGAGATTTTTTGTCGTTCAGCAGCGCTACTTTTTCCGGCACTATGTCTACTGCAATAACGCTGTGATGCTGAGCCAGTAACATAGCGTTTGATAACCCCACATAGCCTGTTCCTGCTATGGCTATTCTCTTTTGTCCCTTCAAGCTACTATCCTCAAAATATATACAAACTAATGTGCCTAAGCGCTTCCAAACCAGCGTTCAAAACGCCAAAAACTAAGCTTAACGGCCTAAGCCCCACTAAGGCAACCATTTTGCTTGCTAAAGAACCGATTTGCCTTAATTGGGGCGGGGGCGAGCCCCATAAACACCGCGGTATCACCAGACGGGCGGGCACAAGACCCGCCCCTACCGATTTTATTCAAACATAGATTTTCACCGTAGGGGCCGCGGCTTGTCCCGGCCCGTCCATCTGTAACACGGTGTATTTGCGCAAACCACACCGCGGTATCATTAGACGGGCGGGTACAAGGCCCATAAACACCGCGGTATCATTAGACGGGCGGGCACAAGGCCCATAAACACCGCGGTATCACCAGACGGGCGGGGGCGAGCCCCGCCCCTACCGATTTTATTCAAACATCGATTTTCACCGTAGGGGCCGCGGTTTATCCCGGCCCTTTCCTAGCATCTACCAGTTTTAACCTGCTGATATGGGCGTGATAACTAAAGTTTTCAGTTACAAAACGCCGCGCTACCTCAGCTCTGTGCTGGTAGTAATCCAAGTCCTGCACCAAAGTCTGCACCACAGCAGCCACCTCTGCAGGTTCCGCATACAACACTGCGTCTGCAAACAAAGGTTTGAAAACCGGTGGCAAAATAGCAGGCACCCCTGTTGCCATAGCCTCCAGAATCACCCGGCCAAAAGACTCCACCCAATCTTCATGTGCGTAATAAACAAACACATCCAGCGTCTTTAAAAACTCCGCCACACTCATAGTACCAAAGCCGAAAATTTCCCAGTGTTCAGGTTTATACCCCAACAACTCCGTCACCACATCAGCACCACCCAAAACTTTCACTTTGTATTGTGACGAATCAGGGTAGATCTGCAGCAGCTGCTCCGCTGATTTTGGCCACTTGTGCACGTGATCGCGCGAGTGCCTGCCAATCACAGGGCAATGGCTATCAGGTATATGCTCACCTCTGTACCATTCATCCAAATCAATAATGTTAAACCAGTGTTGATCTGAAAGCTCAATCGCGGGCAACTGCGCTGCATGGTACTGCTGAATACTTTCACGTACCAAAGGCCCAATCGGATACCAAATAGCTGGCGCAGTAGAAATTGCCCGCAAATTGCGGCTTGCAACAGCAAGATCGTAACGCACCACAGGATGGGTACCGTAGTCACTCATAGGTGGTTGATTAATAATCACCGACACTCTGTCGGCTTCAATCTGCGGCACAAACTTTTGTTTGTATTGCAACACAGGCGGATAACGCACAATAAGGTGTTGAGTACGGATCTTCTCACCGTATACCACCAAATGCACCAAATCGTTGTCAATCAATTCACGCAGCTTGTCCGACAAATGCCGTTCAGGATCAAAATCATAGCGGTACAACTGTACTATTGCAGTGCGTAAGCCCGCAGCACGCTGCGCCTTTATCTCCTCCAGATTCGAGATGGTAGAACCACCACTTAACCTAAAGTCCGAGGCGATCACTACATCAAAGTAACGGCTGCCATCCGCTGCTTTTTGCTCACGTACTGGCCAGCATGGCTCAGGTAAAGCTACAACTGGTACAGTGCTGTTGTCTGGGTAATAACTAGTCTCTACGGTTCTTTGGCGGTATCTGTACCAGTTAAATTGCTCACGTCTGGCACCATACAAAAATCCATCAAAACCAAAAAAGTCGTTACTGGTCAGTGAGCCTGTGCTTTGACGTTGAAATGACAAAGGCAAAGTATCCAAATGCTCCACGGCCTGACTACCAAATACTTTCACAACACGCCTGATAAACTCGCCATCTGCGCCAAAACGAGCACTGTCCCAAAACCCAACCTGCTGTAACACAGCTTCCCTGCGAAACATAAAAGACGACAGGTTCTGTTGATTATAAAAACCTAAATTGCCGCTACGGCGGTAGGCTGTTAAATCTTCTGTCAGGCGCGCTTGCTGACTGCTATTGCCTACACAATCCGGATTGGCCAGCAAATGCCTGACTTGAGTTTCAAGTTTGGCCGGATGCGACCAATCGTCCGCATCATGACAAGTCACAAACTCGCCCCTCGCTTGCTGTAAGCCTTTATTTCTGGCCACATAAGGCCCGCGGTTTTCTGGCTGAGCCAACACAACAATTCGGGAGTCCTGTTGCGCTATACGCTGTACTACAGCCAAGGTCTGGTCCGTACTGCAGTCGTCAACGACCAGAATTTCCATAGTGCGCCAGGTTTGCGCTAGTAAGGATCGCAAAGTCGTCGCAATTCTGCTTTGCGCATTAAACACCGGAATGATCACAGAAACTAAAGGAAGATCTTCAGCATGCTGCTGGCTCGGTACAGCAGAGTCTGCAACACTGAGTTGCTCATAAAGTTTGCCTTCGCCTGGAATTAAACAAAGTTGAGCTAGCCCTGCTTGTTGATAAGCAAGATTAATATGCTGGAGTTTTTGCAGAGCATCTGACTCCAGATTCGCCAGTGCCAGTTGCAGGTCGATATGCACACCATCACGTTCGGTGCATTCCAGCAATACAGCGCGAGCCTGGTCTGGTTTGATTAACCACTGCAAGGCTTCTGCTTTTAAAACGGCTCTGGATCTTCTGTCTTTCGCTTTCGTACAATGCTTAAAACCACGCTCCAGATGACGTAGTGCCGCCTGCATTTGCGAACTGTCTTTAGTGTACAGGTAATACAAGCCTAACAAGCGGTGTGCGGCCTGAGCCGTAGCCTCATTGCTGTTGTCCACTAAACGGTAGAGGTCAATAACCGCCTGCTCTTCAAACCCCAAAGCAAATAATTTTCTTTGCAGCCCCTGCACAGCAGCTGAAACTGAACCTGTACTCTCTTTCGAGGCCATTACAGGCTTTTCATCTACTACATCAGGTTTAAGAGTTAATACCACAGTGCCGCCAACAAGCGCCCATTTTGCTGCAGGCAGAGTACTGCTCCAGCTTCTCAAGGCCTGCAGGTGCAACCTATCTTCAGTCACCAACTCATCCAGTGGGATCTGTTGTTTTTCAACCAACAGGTTCGCCGCATCAGCCCCGGCAAGGCCGGCATAATTTTTTCTATAGCGCGGCGTCAGCTTTAAATCGCAGCTAAAAAACGCGGAGAAAGCAGCAACAGCGCCTTTCTTTGCCGCTAATGCCTGCAGCATGAGTTTCAGCTTATCAGGATGACACCAATCGCCTTGCTGCTCAAACAACACATAACGCCCAACGCTCTGCTGCAGTCCCACTAAACGGGCCTGAGCCAGCTCTGTTACCTGTTCAAGCCGAATTAATTTAATAGCCGGATAAGCCGAAGCCAAACGTGAAATAGCGTCAGAGGTTACCGCATCAGAGCTACAATCCACCACAATCAGCTCAAATGCCTTAAAAGATTGCTGCATCAACGACAACACTGTTCTCTGTATAGATAGCAGATTGTTTTTTACCGGCAAAACCACAGACACTTCAATGTGTTTTTGCAGCCTGTGCCTTATCCTGCTAAGCCATGAACTGCCTTTGTACTGAATATTTTTTGTAGTAAAAGACTCCAGACTAGCAGGTGTCAGCCCATTTGACCGCCAATACTGATTCAAATCCAGGCTGCGCTGAGCTTCAGACTGAACCAATAAAGCAAACAGCTCCAACTCAGTGACAAAAGCCGGCACCTGACGACAAAGCTGCTTTAACTCTGCTAAGCACTGAACAAAAGCCGATTCTCCAATTTGCTTTAACTGACCAAGGGCCAGCAACAGGGCTGGTCCACTGTGACCTAACAAGGCCGACAGGGCCAACAAATCTTTGTCGCAGCGCAGTAAACCAACACAATCAGACCATTTCGCAGAATCAGCATAGTAGCAATGAAGCAACCAACGGCTGAGTAGCCCATCCACGCCAGGAATTACCATCAGCTGTTTTAACTCAGGTACGGCAGATTCCAACTCAGAACCCGATTTTCCAACATAAGCTAAACAACGCAATTGGCAAGGTTGACGTTGTTCTGCATAGCCATGGCGCACAAAGTGCTGCCAGGGGTCGACACCAGCTGCAGCTACGTCCGGGTAAGATTGCAAATACCATTTGCTATCAAAATACGGAGTTAAGTACTCCACTAACTCAGATGAATGCGGCTTCATTAGTTAAAACTCCTTTTAAATCCTAAAAATCCTTGCGTGGAACAAAACGCATCTTATTTTGTCTAGACGGGCGGGGGCAAGCCCCGCCCCTACCGATTTTATTCAAACATCGATTTTCACCGTAGGGGCCGTGGCTTGTCCCGGCCCGACCATCTGCACCGCGGTGTTTTGCCGATGAAACACCGCGTTATCACCGGACGCGGGGGCAAGGCCCATAAACACCGCGGTATCATTAGACGGGCGGGGGCAAGGCCCATAAACACCGCGGTATCACCAGACGGGCGGGGGCAAGCCCCGCCCCTACCGATTTTATTCAAACATCGATTTTCACCGTAGGGGCCGTGGCTTGTCCCGGCCCGTCCATCTGCACCGCGGTGTTTTGCCGATGAAACACCGCGTTATCACCGGACGCGGGGGCAAGCCCATAAACACCGCGGTATCATTAGACGGGCGGGGCAAGGCCCGCCCCTACCGATTTTATTCAAACATCGATTTTCACCGTAGGGGCCGTGGCTTGTCCCGGCCCGACCATCTGCACCGCGGTGTTTTGCCGATGAAACACCGCGTTATCACCGGACGCGGGGGCAAGCCCATAAACACCGCGGTATCATTAGACGGGCGGGGACGAGCCCCGCCCCTACGGTCCCGGCCCGACCATCTGCACCGCGGTGTTTTGCCGATGAAACACCGCGTTATCACCGGACGCGGGGGCAAGGCCCATAAACACCGCGGTATCATTAGACGGGCGGGGGCAAGCCCCGCCCCTACGGTCCCGGCCCGTCCATCTGCACCGCGGTGTTTTGCCGATGAAACACCGCGGTATCACCGGACGCGGGGGCAAGCCCCATAAACACCGCGGTATCATTAGACGGGCGGGTACAAGACCCGCCCCTACTGATTTTATTCAAAAATCGATTTTCACCGCATGGGCCGCATTACATAGTCAACGGCCTGTTTAAACACCTCGTCAGTTTCTGCTTTCCTGTGCCCGTCGGGGTGTGAAAACAAAATGACCGAGATGGTATCCGACCTTGACGCTACAGGGTCTATACCTACGGCTGCACAAAAAGGTTTAAAATGCTCTTCATAATGATGAGTGTCTAAAACATTTTGTACATAAACTACCCGCCTATTATTAAACTTTTTCTGCTGCGCAGCAGGGATGAGTGACAATCTTGCAGCAAAAGCTGTTCTGGCCTCTTCGCGGCTAATACCTTGCCAGCACAAACGTAAATACCGCTCTACACCGCGGGTTTCATACACACTGATATCTGTTTGCGGATTGATGCAAATAACAGCAATATCGGGCAGGAGTACACTTAGCCGTAACGCGGCATAACCGCCGCCGCTTGAACCATAAGCCACCACATCAGCCAAACTTAAACCCAACTCAGCAGTAATTTGCCTGATCAACCCGGAAATACGCAACAAGGGGTCCTGCAACTCGGTGCCACAATACCATGCCAGACCAAGGCTGCTATCGATGTACAGCATAGGATCAGAAATATACAAACAATGCCCAGGCACTCTGCCTGCCCAACTTTGCCGCTGAAACACCGGAGGGTTAAACTTTTTACGTATAGCGTCGCCGGAAAAAAAAACAAACAGTTTTTTGCTCTGCGTTTTAGGTCGCCATAAAAAGTCATACTGCAAGCCGTTATCTTCAAAGTAATAAAGCGAAGTTCGGTTGATATCACCCAATTGGCCGCCAAACTGCACTCTGTCGAGATCCTGCAACTGTTGTAATGAAGTTTTACCCGATCGCCCCATGATTGGCTGATTTAACTCGAACCTCTCAGCCTGCTGTAACCGCACAAAATCCAGTATAGTGCTGCTAAACACTGTGCTTGCAGAATATCGTATTGCCAAATAGGCCTGAGGACAGGCCACTACTTTGCTCGCTTTTTTGGCCGCTTTGCCAGATGCTTTGATTAAAGTAGCCAGATGCACAGTAGACAGCTCACCGGTGTTGGCCTGGTGTTTAAGCTGTTGCAACAGCTTAAAGCGCACCAGTACTGCTTCCATCTCTTCGGTGTCGTTTAGCAAAGGTGGCAGCTCACAAACCGGCACCAGTTCGCGGCTAAGCCGCAACACCTTAGTTACAGCAACTTGTGCCTTAGGCTGTGCAGTAAAGGCAGCAAGCATATGCTCAAGCCTGGTTGCACTGCACCATAACTCTTGGTCGTGTAATAAAACCAGCGGGGTTTTTGCTTGAGTTATGCCCAAAGCTCTTGCTTGATCAAGGGTTCGAATATCTGCGTGATGCAGCAGCTTAATTTTTTCAAGTTTCGACGCCCAGTCTGCGGCCAGAGCCAGAGTTTGATCAGAAGATACTGCAACAACGAGTAGAATTTCAGCGATAAAAGCATTGCCTTCCAGCAGGTTGGACAATAATAAAGCCAGGCTGGTTTCAGCATTAAGCAAAGGAACAACGGCAGTAACAGCAGGTGAGCTGTGGCGCATGAATTGCCGCAGTTTTGCCAATACATTTAAGCCTTGCCGGGGCGGAGGCGGCTTTTGCAGCTTTGCCCAGTAGCTACGCACAACAGCAGCCCGATTTACCTCAGTACAACAAAATAGCTGCTGCATTAAAACTGCTGCAGTTAAAACAGCAGAATGCGCTGCCTCGCCCTCGCTACTTATTAGACCGCAATCTGTAGCAACGGCCGAGTTTAATTGCACATTCAGCTCGCTATGCAGCAGGCTATACAACAGCAGTGGGCCAGCTTGCTTTAGCACCAGGCCTAACAACTGGCAATGTTCAAAAACTGGCAGCCACTGCGCCGCTTTATGCCATTGCAGTACCGACATAAAGTGCAAACTCAGTAAATAACTGGCTAAGGCGCCATTAAGCCCGCTCTCCACTGCATAGCCTTCAAGCTGGCTGAGTTGATTAGCAGCTAAAGGCCATTTTCGCTTCGCCACATAAGCATAAGCAGCCAAATCACAAGGCAAACGCCCTTCAGCATAACCATGTTGCTCAAAATGACGCCATGGGTCTACCGCAGCAGCCTTCACATCGGCATAGCGCAACACATACCAATTCGCATCAAACTGCGCACGCAGCAAAGCCTTTTCGTACTCACAAAGCTGTGTTTTCATCACAAAACCACATGCAGCGTTAACACCATAGCATCCCCTCCATGGGTGTATTTGCCGGTTCTAAATTCATTCTAACTGCCGTCTACAAGCCATATACATCCGCGGGCATTTATTCATATTCGTATTTAACCGTAGGGGCCGCGGCTTGTCACGGCCCGTCCATCTGTAACTCGGTGTTTTGCGCAAACCACACCGCGGTATCACTACACGGGCGGGGGCGAGCCCCGTAAACACCGCGGTATCACAGGACGGGCGGGCACAAGGCCCGCCCCTACCGATTTTGTTCACACATCAATTTTTACCGTAGGGGCCGGGCTTGTCCCGGCCCGTCTATCCGAACCGCGGTATATTTGAAAAATAAACACCCTAACAAGGCGAAGCTAACTGCGCAGCTATTCGCTTACTAAACTCAAATACATCGGGTTCAAAGCACAGCGAATGTAAAAGCCCAGTTAATTCAATATGGGGCTTAGCCTGACCAGCTAAGTCACCCAACAACGCCTGCAATTGCGGCCAGTTTGCTGCCATACTTAAGTGCGCAGCGAAAAAGTCTAAACCGATCATATTACGGCAATTATTTACCTGTAACACTTTGCGAATTTCAGCAGCCAAATTGTCTGGTGTTACAGCAACTGCAGCACCGGCATCAACACAGTGTTGAGTGGCAGCAGTAGGCGTGATAAACACCTGAAGCCCGCCCGCTAATGCATCCACTAGTTTGGCAGGTAACTGATACTGTGCCACTGGGCTTTGCGGGTCTTGCAGCAACACACATACATCGCCAGCACAAACCAGCGCAGGCATTTGCTCAAACGATGGCCCAGGCAAAAACACTATTTGTAGACTAGTCAGCCGCAACAACTCTTCTTTTAGCTCCGGCTGCGGGAAATCACCGGCAATCAAAAATTTAACCTTGGCAGCATTTAAGCTAGCCAAAGCAGTCGCAGTTTCAAGTAAACCTTTATGCTTGCGGGGTGTACCAACAAAAATCACCAACAAATCATCAGGCTCAATCCCAAGGCCAGCCCTCACTTCAGCCCGCTCGTTCATGGCTTGAACAAACAACGCTTCGTTACGCACGTGAGGAATAACAAGACCACCGTATTTGGCCTGTAAAGCGGGGTTAGACACAGTAATGGCATCAAACAATGCCACCGAGCCTACAGCAAGTTGAGTCCATGGTGCGGCATTCAGCGATTTAGCGCTGTATCCATTAGCTTCAAAGTCAGTAAAAGGCAAATGTGCCTGCTTTTTCACAAAAGCCAGCTCTTCATCGTCTACATCCATAATCACTTTACTGCCCCACACTGCTTTATAAATAAAGCCCAATACCATATTCATTATGCGGGGTTTAGATAAATGCACGACATCATACGGATGCTGTAATACAAACTGCAAACAGTCTGTTAAAAAGCAGCCTGTTTCTACAAAATTAAAACTATGAGTAAGCTCAGACAAATAACGTACTGGCGGCCAAATGCCATGTTCTGGCTTTACCACACAACCAATCAATTCTGCGGGCACGCCACCATAACGATATAACTCCAACAAGGCAACGGCACGCCCTGCAGCATTGTGACTCAAATCCCAGGCTGCTACAGCCACAGCAGGTGGTTGGCCTTCTCTTTGCAGCAACCTGGCTGCTCTGGCACGGGCAATATTCATTTCGCAGCTGGCAATTAACTCTTCAATGCGGGCAGCCTTGATGTAACAGCGTATCGACTCAGCAAAGTACCCTTGGTTTACCAGGGTATTGCCTTCTGCCAAAGAAAAAATTTGCATAGTTACCCACATAAAATCAAGTTAAAAGATTGGCAGCAATGCACTCAGCGCAGGCACTTAGAGGACATAATAAAACGCACTCAACGAATACATACACCTAATCAGACTAAACGAGTCAGCCACTTAAATGTTGTAGTACTGCCTGTACCAGTCAACAAATTTTTGAATTCCATCTTCAATAGAAGTAGCTGGCCTAAAACCTACGGCTTGCTGCAAATCATCAATATCAGCATAAGTCGCTGGGACATCGCCATCTTGCATAGGGTAAAACTCTTTTATTGCTGTCTTACCCGTGGCTTTTTCAATAGCTTCGATAAAGGTCATTAACTTTACTGGCTGGTTGTTGCCTATATTATAAATTTTATAAGGCGCAAAACTTTCCGAAGCACAAGTTACCTCAGATTGTTGCTTTGCCACAGGTATCTTATCTTGAATGCGAATTATGCCCTCAACAATATCGTCAATGTAGGTGAAATCCCGCATCATATTGCCATGATTAAATACCTTTATAGGCTCGTCAGCTAAAATAGCTTTGGTAAATAAAAACGGCGCCATATCGGGGCGGCCCCATGGACCATAAACAGTAAAAAAGCGCAACCCCGTTGTTGGAATACCGTACAAATGGCTATAAGTGTGCGCCATTAACTCGTTAGCTTTCTTAGTAGCTGCATATAGGGAAACCGGGTGATCGACCGTATCCGTTGTACTAAAAGGTATCTTAGTATTCATACCGTAAACCGAACTTGACGATGCATAAACCAAGTGTTCAATTTTATGGTGACGACAACCTTCTAATATCGCTAATGTACCAATTAAATTACTGTCGGCATAAGCCATAGGGTTTTCTAAAGAATAACGCACACCAGCCTGCGCGCCCAAATGTATAACTCGTTGAAATTTTTCATTTGCAAACAAAGAGGCTATGCCTTCTCTGTCTGCTAAATCCATTTCTACAAAATTAAAAGAAGTAAACGATTTAAGCGATGTAAGCCGATCATGTTTTAACCGAACCTGATAATAGCTATTTAAGTTATCCAGGCCTAAAACTTGATGTCCTTGCTGCAATAAACGCAAGGACACACAAGACCCGATAAAACCAGCGGCACCAGTGACTAAAAATTTCATTATTAATCCAACATCTTTAACCAATTCAAAATTAACTCAAATGCAAAATTTTACAAAATGAAGAAAAGAAAAAAATGTAAAAGTATTAACCATCTAATGTTGATGCGGCTCCATTACGTCTATCTCTAATTATTCTTGCCGGATTACCACCAACGATCATGTAATCAGGGACATCCTTAACTACGACTGCGCCAGCAGCAATAATACAATGACTACCGATTGTTACACCATCTAAGATACAAGCATTTGAACCTATCCATACATCATCTCCAATAGCAACCCCTTTGCTTGTGCACTTTTGGCGATAAATAGGAATTTCAATATCTGAAAACCCATGATTAAATCCTGCAATATAAACATTTGCACCTATTCGCACGCCTTCCCCCATAACTATAGGACCTCGCAAGGAAGAATTGTAATTGATGGAACAATAGCTACCAATTTTAATCCTTCCTGTTAAAAAAGCACCTTTTGCGATACACACTCTATTACCAAGAATAAAACTGGAACCTGGGTATTCATCAACGTAGGCATCCTGTGAAACAAAACAATACTTACCTATCTTAATATTTATCTTCTGCTTCAAGTATTCTTGATACTCATATTGGATAGCCTTATCTTCATCACTAGCCTCGCCAAACTTCCAAGGACAAAAATCATAACCTTTAGCCATCACATCTCCATATTCTGTGAAAAACAAACATCTAAGTAGGTATACATATGATTAACTTCCGAGGGTTTCAACGAATATCTGGTCATTGAGTCGAGTAAATATTTACGCTTAAAAAACACTACTTCCGAAACACCAATACCACCAGTTAAAGAAATTTTCACTGGACCCGTACACAAAAAAGGAAAAGACGACATCTTCAAAAAAACTGATCGCAAATTGACCTTTTGATAGAAGCCACTCCCGAATATATCAATGAAATTATTCTGCATATTGAACCAATGCAAAATACCTCCAAGTATATAATCTCTGCTCATCTTAATATTAATACAACTTTTAGTAGATACGCTTACAGAAAAGTAAGATGAGTTTCTCAACTCCAAATCATTTGTTGTAGAAACACTAAGCACCTTAATATTATCCTCATAATCCGCATTAACAACACGTGACCTACTCCTGAAAAAATCGGAGTTTATAACTTCAGCGACATTCTTCGCCGCAATAAAGGAAAATTCAGGACTAAGATGGGCATCGTCTTTAAATGCGTGATCCAATAGATGACCGTTCTTATAAAAAAATGGATGGCAATCAACAACAAACGCGCCGTAAAACTTTGAAAAAAACAAGTGCATCTTATATACATTGTTAGCTGAAATATTATTTATACGTTTTTTGGTCGGAAGCAAAAGCACTATAAAATTACTATTCACGGTAGACATAAAGCTGTAATAGTATGACAGGGCCAGCTCCAATACTGTATGGGAAAGACTCACTTTATAAAATGAAACATCATTAACAAACGGCTCAAAAATTACAAATTTGGCATTTGAAAGAAGTTTTTTATTCTGAGAAACAACGTAAGATATATAGACCGAACTAGTTGCTCCTAAAGATAGATTTATTACATCATAATTTTCACTAAATTCTTTTTTAAAGAAATAGCCCCAACCATCTTTCATCAAACTATTGCTAGCACCGATAATAACTACATATGGATTTAAACCTGAAAAATCATTGTAAGCATCATTTATTTTGTAATTTATCATTTTCCATCCACCAAAATTCCCTTTTAAAGCCTTCCCCCCTAGAGTCAATACCTACCATAGCATCAAATAATGACCCTAAATCTATAGCTATGCCACCAGCAACCTTAACTTCATGGCAGTAAATTTTACCAAGTATTCCAGCTCCTATTAAAACAACATCCTGAGGATTGATCTCATTTCTAATAAATTCAATAATCTCATTAAATCTATCAGGGTAATGCCTCTTTGAAACAGCATTCTCTCTAAAAATATATTGAGCTGGAATTGACAAATGTTTAATCTCTCGCCCCAAACTAGATTCTAATACAGAAACATCTCTTCCTGTTATAGCGTATAATTTATCAACCGACTTTAAGAACTCTTTAAAACCTAAGCTAACGCCAAGATCGTAATGTAAATTCACCGTCGTGAATTTTGAGTTTTCATAGCTATTGAAATGTGCAAAATGCACGTAAGTAGAATTTTCAAGCAGATTTAGTTTATTATTAGAAATAGGTTTCAGACTTGGTACACCAACAACATCAGCACCCAAAAAAGCTCTTTGCATTCGCTCAGAGAGAGCTTTTGTTTCGATTTCAGATAAATTATAACCAAATTGTCTAGTATATGTAATTTCAATCTCAGAATGCTCGTAGGAGTAACCTTGACCAATAAGTCTATTTTCACAATGATTAACTCTAAAATAGCATAACGGCTTCTTATTTTCGTATGCGTTGCTCAGAAGAAGAAGGAACTCTTCAACATTTAACATACTAAATGCGACATGTTCTACCGCTTTTTGAAGCAAATAGTCTCGCCATAAAAAGCATTCCTTTGAAAATACAATACAAAAAAAATCATTAACAGCATTTATAGCTGGATTAACATTCAATGAATTGAAGATTCTAGTAAGCATATTTGAGCGGGATGACACCTTTCTTGCAATATCGAAATATTTAAATTCTTTAGACGCAAGCCCCAAAAAACCAGAAATAGCTACCCTTACATTTATCTCTGACTTAAAACCTAAAATTCCACCGTAAACCTCAACAAGATCAAAATGATTAAATTTTAACAATTCTATAATTTCAAGAACATTTTTTACGATATATGTCTCAGAAAAACCTTCGGAATAAAATGAGTCAATTCCGTCAAAATAAAAGAAGTAGTTATCAATATCTGAATTATCACTTTCAAAAAGGTCTTTTTTTTCTAATACAACCAATCTTGTCTTCATGGTCACACCTATAGAGTAGATTATGATCTGTAAAATCAACCTACGTTGCTATTTCATTAAATCACCACACAATTTAAAATAAAATTTTTTATTTAAAATTGTATTTCAAACAATCGCACACTCAATCATTATAGACATCACTGCTCAACTTCATTTACTTAATTAACACATAGTTAAAAATCATCTAAAAACAACAGAAAGTGCAAAAAATTATAAATATACGTTATAGCTCACCTTAACAATTTTAATTTCACAATAATGAAAGCTCGCCTTTAAAAACCTTTTGACATTTCTCATCAAAGCTAGCCTCACAAATGAAAATATCATTGCTTATAATAAATTCATTTTCGCCCTCTTGTGATTTGTTATATTTAATGATCTTTTCTACATTTTCAAACCAAGAAACTTCATCGTTTTCTGTAAGTTGAATGGGTGTGATTTGATATTTACTGTAGTCTCCAAAATTTGTTGCTAAAGTTTGCAGTCCTAGAGCGCTATATTCCATTGCTTTTAAATAGGATTTATAAAAATTAAATTCATTTTCAACTAAAGGTGCTATACCGAAATAACAGTCTTTAGCTACTTCTCTTAGCCAAGGAACAAACCTTTCATAATCCATGCATTTTTTAGGTACTTGAACCTTTTCAATCCACGGCTCAAAGTCCAAAGAAGAATTAGTAATGCCAACAACCTTCAATTTAAAATTTGGGTACTTATTATAAATCGCTCTCAAAGCTGGTAAGACAAGTTTAAAGTCTTCTTCATGGGTATAAGTACCAAAATACAACCCTCTATTTTTGTCTATAAATCCGTCCTTATTTTTAAAATCACTTAACCACAAATTTCTAGAAAGTTTATTTTCTTCAACATTAATGTTTCTAGAATATTTATTATATTTCTCAGATAAAGCGTTGTTTGAAACAAAGACTACTTTTGCTTTATTAATAATATCTTCTAAAATATGTCTGTAATTAAGATATCTACTATCTTTGTCTTTATCTTCAGGAACATTTAATAAGTCGTCATCCAAATCTAGGATATAATTAAAAGAACCAATTTCAACATACTTTTTAATATCATCCCAACTTTGGGGCTTTATAACGTTACGCTGTAGTATTGCGTTGTTAATTATCTTCAACTTAATTCCTGCCAAGAGCTGTTCTTGAGTCAATCGCAAATAAGTCACTTCACGGTTAAGACTATTATTTGTCTTTTGCCATACCCTTACATGAGTAGATCCTGGTGCTTTTTCCAAGCTTTGATCTGCTGGCGAAACAACAGCTACTATATTTTTAAGATCTCGGCCAGACTTTCCTTTGTATAGATTTAGATATTGAGCCGCCATATATCTAATGTTATTAAAAAGTCCAAATCCATCTTGCCATTTTTTAACATTATCCAACTTAGCTTTATACTCTTTTGGATTAGTACATATTGTTGTTAGAAGCTTGTATAATTGGGTAGTATCAGCTGTAGCTATCCAACCAGCATCGCTAGATTTCATCCGGTAAGCAACCGTCGGATATTCAAACACTACTGCAGGCAAACCCGAAGCCCATAGCTCAGTTAAAGTGTGACACCATGTTTCGTCCCAGACCGAAAATACAACACCTAAATGTGGCTGAATTTTTTCTACATGTTTAATAAAGTCCTCTCGCTTGTATGTGCCATATTTAATAACACGTGCGTCATCTATTGTAACATCACATTTTCCTAGCAAGTGGAACTCAAGAATGCTATTTGAATCATGCGCCAATAATTGCCTAATAACGTTTAAGCCTTTGGCATCATCGAGGTTTCCCGGAACTAATATTTTAATTTGCCCAGTTGGTACATTTTTTATGTCCACTGACTTAAAGTTATTAAAGTCACGACCATGCTCAATAACTTCAAAAGGAATAGACTTATTTAGTTTTAAGCCTTCCATAATTGTTTTACGTGCACTTTCCGATGTCGTAACAAATGCATCGCAAAAGTTTAAGGCAGCTGAAAACTTATCCCGCCACGTTTTAACCCATGCATTTTTTAAAGTTGGAATACTGCCTTCGGGCCAAAGTTCAGCCTTGCAGGAGTTTTTACTAGATGTACAATTCCCACCACAAAATATACCTTCTCCATCGATTAACTTTACAGTAGGGCATAATGTATAAAAATCATGAAAAGATTTTATAACCTTTGCACCTGCTTTTTTAGCTAGCCTTAGCACCGATAACGAATGCCAAGCTAAATGTCTTACATGTACAAGCTCAAAGTCATACCGAGATAACCAAGTAAATAAAACCCTATCGTATTCTGCACTTTCATGTGTTAGCGGATCTACTGGTTCCTTTAATACGTGACTTTCAATCAAAACGTCACTATCTGGTAGAACTTTATATAATGTCATTTGACGCGAGTCGCACCTAAATAGCCAAGGTTCTAATGGTTTATTTAGTGCACTCATCAGATCTCTATTAGTCTGAGGCGTACCACCAGTAACAGTTGATATAACGTATAACGCGCGAGGTTTGATAATTTTATAGCAGTCATCAAGAGCTTTCCTCGCGTTAAAACGAGCCATACTTATTAATGGACTTTGCGAAAAGACTTGAATTGCTTTGCTATAATCCGGATAACGCGAATCAATAACAGCCCTACCTGCCTTAATCAATTGGTCCTTCTCGCCACCGAAACTCTTTGATCTGTCATGAAAGACATAGGTACGGTCGTCGATTACATTGCGCCAACCCGCGGCCCGTGCCCGCATACAAAAATCGTTCTCTTCACCATATCCGCGAGGAAAAGCTTCTGCATCTAAGCTACCAATTTCATTAATACAGCTACGACGGATATACATACAAAAGCCATTACCTGTTGGCACGGTTGGATAATACCCAACAGCTCGACGACGAAACGCTACAGCATATTCTTCTTCTTTAATGCCTCTCGGCAAATCATTGTCATTACCAATATTAGGGGCAGAAAATGCACCTGCACGGTCAGACATAGCAGTGACAGTGGCTATTTTATGGTCTGTTGCCAAAGCACGCTTAAAACCTTGAATCCATCGTGGTGTAACCCGCGCGTCAGAATTAAGCAGAATAACATCATTAGAGCCAGCTAATTCTATGCCTCGGTTTACAGTTTTAGTAAAACCTAAATTATGTTCATTGTGGTAAACTCTGAAGCTAGTTTTCTTCATCGTCTCTTCTAGAAGGTGTCTGATAGCTTCATCTGTGCTGGCGTCGTTAATAAGAATGACATCAACATCTTTGCTTGTGTATTGTGTCAGACGCTCTATACATACTTTTACATCATCTAACGCATTATAAATTGGTACTATCACCGACACTTTTTCCTCAACAGGCAAAACTATAATGTCGTTTGATATTTCCCTAGTTACGCCATCAAGTTCCAGCGAAGCCAACACACTGCCGTCAGGAAACTCAATTCGTATAGTGTGCCTTTCGGAGTCAAGGATATCCTGTGGAATAGTTAAATTGTAGCCCCCTCTGCCAGAGGATTTCCCAGCTCTTTGTAGGTCAGCTCTATAGTCATTATTTTTAATTTTGCAAAAAAACACTCCGTCTATAAATACTGAGAGTTCGAAAACTTCTGATTTATTTTTTTTGTTAACTGCCCATCCACGAAGTGCTGTATTTTCCCCTTTTTCCAACCTACCTTCGTAATCTGAAGCATTTTTTTTGGCTTTACTCTGATTCGTAGGAACATCTTGTTTATCTGTCGAAAAAATAATTTTTTCTGCATGAATAGCACTTGCATCAACTTGAACAGGACAAGTACCTTCTGTCTTAATTCCTTGTTTAGCGTTTGCAAACTTGATATTAAACTCGATAATTTTCGACATCGAAGGCGTTTGTTTAAGAGCCAACTGAAAATAACTTATGGCTTCGCCATAATTTTTTGCGCTTAATGCTATATTCCCCAGCGCTAAATATGTTTGTGGAGTGCTTCCTGCCGCTTGGGGAACCATTGAACTAACTGCCATGTTTAATCTCACTCATTTAAACTGAAAACGAAAAACGTTTATACGTTGAATACTATATCTATTAAATAAATAGGCTTTACCACACCGGCGTGGCCAAGGTCATGGTTAGGCTGGTCATTGTATTGTACTAATAGGCTTAAAACTTGGTCTTGTTGCCAACGTAATCTGTCAATTACAGGTTCAGCTAAGCCTAGTGGCTCTGAAAAGATAACTTGCTGGTTTGCGGGTTCATAACGGTAATGGGGCGCTTTTAAACATAATGCGGCCATGCAGTCGCCCGTTATATCGCCGCGATAAATAACAAACAGGTTGTCTTGCTTATCTATTACTAATTCCGGGCGCGATATGGGAATACGCAAAGTACCACCACCACATAAATCAAATGCTTCGGTGCGGTTAGAAATAATTTGATGTTGCCATTTGTTACCGTTAAACCATAGATGCTGGTACTGCACTATTCCGTGTTCGTCATTTGCATAAAACACAATATGAGGCCGATTTTTACTGTCAATGGCCATACTGGTTTGGTTAATTAGGTTACTTGCTGGTGATATTGGCCACACCACTTCGGCATTTACTTGGGTAATAGGCAGCTTAAACTGCTTATTATTGGATGAATACCAGGTTTTGCCATGATCATAGGTTTTGGCGTAGCAAATATTCATATTATTGATTTGTTGCTGCTCACCAATATGATGAGTTCGCCATACAAAACTAAGATGGCCGTTGCCTTCACTATCAAGTACTGGGTGGTTCCAGTAGGCATTGCTGGTCCAGGGCTGATTGGTTTCTCCAGATAAAATTGCACTGTCAGTATCAATCCAGCGTTGCTCAGTTTCGCAGTAATGCTTAATGTACGCGGAACCTTTTTGATGATTACCATCACGATAAAGTAATTGCATTGGCTCATCGGCCATTTGCATTATAAACGCAGGATAAGTGACTTTAGCTTCGCGTTGCCCTGTCATTTCCAGTTCATCGCTAAAACCATCAATACTGTAAGGTTTTAAGCTACGCCTGTATTTAAGCTGAGTTCCATGATGGTCATAGCTAATGTGTATGTAGCCGTTACGATCCATACCTAAGCTGATACTGTTATGAGCATCTTTGATATTGTAATTGCCTGTAATATCGGCAAATAGAAGTTCGTTATTCGTCAGATTACGTTGCGCTAAACGTAGCGTATGTTTATCAACATAAAATGCGGTGTATTGCATACCGGCATGGCTAAACACTCCATGATGACGAAAAATAACAGTGTTGACCGTATTACCTGCCCAGGCGTCGCATAGTTTTAGCTGCTTTAACGTTTTAACATTAAATTCTGCATATTGCAGTGGCTTGGCCCTAAACTCTACACCAGCTTTATGCAGCCTCTTTTGTTGCCATATTTCACGAAGTTGCAGTACGGTGCTTCGCGTCAGCTCTGGTTCGGTTAAGGCTACGGCCTGAAAAGCAAAACGTTTTGCTTTTTCGTCGTCACCGTTAATATAACAAGCATTAGATAAACTGGTTTTACAGCCCGAAAGTAATAACGAAGCAAGTCTTTGCCGATCAAAACCTTTTGCAACCAGTGCTGTTAATATCAGCTGTGCCTCGGTAGCCTTACTTTGTTGCAACAGCGCCATTGCTATATAAGCTTGTTCGTTTTCTGACAAGCCAACAGCGTCGCTATCTAAACCAGCCAATATTTCGCTATTGCCCTGCGCCCACAGTAAATTAATATGTTGGCTCAGCTCACTGCTTACAGGTAATTCAGGCATAACATCAGGTTCTCTTGGCATTAACTAAAGAATGGGCAATCAGCAAAGTTTCTGCCTTCAGCATCTTTAGCTGATAACTTAAGGCTATGTTCGTCAACTGGCCACACTATGTTTACGGTTGGATCATTCCACAACAAAGAATATTCGTCGCCAGGTGCATAATAATCCGTGCATTTATATTGAAATTCAGCCACTTCGCTTGTTACAACAAAACCATGGGCAAAACCTGGTGGTACCCACATTAAGCGTTTATTTGTTTCGCTTAAGTACTCCCCCACCCATTTACCAAAGGTAGGTGAGTTTTTACGCATATCTACGGCAACATCGAATACTTCGCCTTTAGTGACTCGCACCAGCTTGCCTTGGGGTTGCTTATGCTGATAATGCAAACCTCGCAAAATACCTTTGCCAGAGCTGGAGTGGTTGTCTTGAACAAAGCTGTAATTACCACAGTGTTTTATAAATTCGTCGTGACGAAAAGTTTCCATAAAAAAGCCACGCTCATCGCCAAAAACTTTTGGCGTTAACAGCACTACATCTGTTATGGCTAAAGGTTGATAGTCCATATTAAAAACCTAACTCTGCTAATTTAATTAAATACTGGCCGTATTGAGTTTTGCCGAAATAACGGCCCCGCTCTATTAACTGTTCGTTGCTAATCCAACCATTGCGCCAGGCAATTTCTTCCAGACATGCTACTTTTAAACCCTGACGGTGCTCTATGGTTTGCACATATTGCGACGCTTCTAATAATGAGTCATGAGTGCCGGTATCCAGCCACGCAAAGCCTCGGCCAAAGCGCTCTACATTTAAGTCGCCCCGCGCTAAGTAAGCGTTATTAACGCTGGTAATCTCCAGCTCGCCACGCTCGGAAGGCTGCACTGCTTTAGCTATTTGTACTACGTCGTTGTCGTAAAAGTACAGGCCTGTTACTGCATAGTTTGATTTTGGTTGTGTTGGCTTTTCTTCAATAGATATAGCTTTGCCGTTACTGTCAAATTCAACCACGCCGAAACGCTCCGGGTCGTTTACCATATAGCCAAATACGGTAGCACCGCTTTGTTGTTGCGCCGCTTTTTTTAACTGCTCCGAAAAGTGTTGGCCATGAAAAATATTGTCGCCCAGCACTAAACACACATTGCTTTGGCCTATAAAACTCTCACCAATAATAAAGGCTTGGGCTAAACCGTCTGGTGATGGTTGTTCGGCATACTCAAATGCCACACCAAACTGCTCGCCAGTACCCAACAGTTTTTTAAAACCAGGTAAATCTTCAGGTGTGGAAATAATTAAAATGTCTTTAATACCGGCCAGCATTAATACTGAAATAGGGTAATAAATCATGGGTTTGTCATAAATAGGCAATTGCTGTTTAGAAACACCTAAAGTAATAGGGTGTAACCGGGTGCCAGACCCTCCTGCCAGTACAATACCTTTACGCATAATCTGTATAGTCCTTTATATTAGTGAGTAGTAAGCTCACTAAACGTGAAATAAAGTTGCTGCTGCCATTCTGGCAGTTGCAAATTAAATGTTTGCTCTAATTTGGTCAGGTTTAAACGCGAATTTGGCGGGCGCTTAGCCGGAGTTGGGTAATCGACAGTGGCAATAGCTTTAAACTGTTGGTCGTTTAGTACTAATACCATACCGCTGTCACGGGCTAATCGAAATATCTCAGCCGCAAAATCGTACCAGCTACAGTAGCCTTTTGACGCCAAATGGTAAATGCCAGCATAAGACCTTACGGCTTCAGCTTCGTTTTTTGCTTGCTGCAACACAACCTGTTGCAAAGCCAACACAGTGACCTGGGCTATTAATCTGGCTGGAGTGGGCGCACCTGTTTGATCTGCCACTACACTCAAGGCTTCGCGCTGCTGCGCCAGTTTTAACATAGTACGTAAAAAATTATTGCCCCGCGCCGCGTATACCCAGCTGGTTCTGAAAATAAGATATTTATCTGTGTGTTTAATAACAGCTAAATCGCCATCCAGCTTGCTTTGGCCATATACCGAAAGTGGGCCTGTGGTATCAGTTTCCTGCCATGGCGTAGTGCCATATCCTGGGTACACGTAGTCGCTGGAGTAATGCACTAACCAGGCGTTGCACTGGTTAGCTACCTCAGCTAAAGCGGCTGGCAATGCTACGTTTATCAGTTCGCAGGCTTGCTTTTCCGTCTCAGCTTTATCTACCGCAGTCCAGGCTGCTGCATTAATAATTACTGTCGGCTTGAAAGCTGCAACTTTGGCAGCTACTGCCGGAGTATCGGCAAAATCTACGTCTTGACGGCTTAATGTGAACAACTGCCCTAAAGGTGCCACAGCCCGAGCAACTTCAAAACCAACCTGACCGTTAGGAGCCAGTAATACAATAGTTTGCATAATTAAACCTTTTAACCGCTTTTTTCAGCTTAGTTATTCAGCTGCTGGTAACTGCCATCTAAAATAGCCTGCCACCAGTCTTTGTTCGTTAAGTACCACTTCACTGTTTTACGCAAACCACTTTCAAATGTTTCTTGCGGCACCCAGCCTAATTCCCGCTCAATTTTGCCAGCGTCTATCGCGTAACGCACATCATGACCAGGCCTGTCAGTTACATAGGTAATAAGATCAGAGTATTGGTTAATTCCAGCAGGCTTAAGCGGAGCCAGCTCTTCTAATAAGCTGCACAAGGTGTGCACTACTTCGATATTTTGTTTTTCGTTATGGCCACCAATATTGTAGGTTTCGCCAATTAATCCTGTAGTAGCCACACATACTAAAGCACGAGCGTGATCTTCGACAAAAAGCCAGTCGCGTATTTGTTTGCCATCGCCGTACACTGGCAGTGGCTTTCCTGCCAATGCATTTAAAATCATCAGTGGAATAAGCTTTTCAGGAAAATGAAATGGCCCATAGTTATTTGAACAGTTGGTAACCACTGTAGGTAAACCAAAAGTGCGTTGCCAGGCGCGAACTAAATGGTCAGAACCTGCTTTGCTGGCCGAGTAAGGGCTACTAGGTGCATAGGCTGTGGTTTCTGTGAATAAGTCGTCTGTGCCATGCAAGTCACCGTATACTTCATCTGTGGATATATGGTGAAACCTGAATGCGGCTTTTTTTTCAGCCGCCAAAGCAGTCCAATACGAACGGGCAGCTTCTAACAACGTATAAGTTCCGACAATATTGGTTTGAATAAAGTCGCCAGGGCCGTTAATAGATCGGTCAACATGACTTTCTGCGGCCAGGTGCATTACTACGTCGGGCTTATAGGTTGTAAACAATTCAGCCATTTTGGTTGCGTCGCAAATATCGGCTTTCTCAAAAATATAACGTTCGCTGGAGGCTACGGATTTAAGTGAACTGGTGTTACCGGCATAGGTGAGCTTGTCGACATTAACCACTCTATGTTCAGTATTCTGAACCAAATGCCTTACCACGGCCGACCCTATAAAACCTGCCCCACCAGTAACCAAAAAAGTTTTCATCACGACACTTAATCCTTCAGTATAAGTTCTTTAATAATTTCAATCTGAGCTTCGGCCTTTAGCATTTCATTTTCCAGCGCCTGTTGCCTTTTCGCCAATTCTTTACTTTGTTCTTGCAATATTCTGTTTTGCTTTTCTAATTCAGTTAACTTTTCCAGCCGTTGTGCCGAGAGTTTTTGGGTTTGCGTAAGCTCCTGACTTTGCTTTTCCAACTGTTTCTGAAGCTCGGCTTTAGCGGCGGCTTCTTGCTGTGCTTTTGTAGTTAACTCAGCCTTTTGCTGTTCTGCTTGTTGCTGCTGGGCTGTTTGCTGCTGTTTTAACGCATCCAGCTGTTTTTGCAGTTCAGCTTTAGCGGCGGCTTCTTGCTGTGCTTTTGTAGTTAACTCAGCCTTTTGCTGTTCTGCTTGTTGCTGCTGGGCTGTTTGCTGCTGTTTTAACGCATCCAGCTGTTTTTGCAGTTCAGCTTTAGCGGCTGCTTCTTGCTGTGCTTTTGTAGTTAACTCAGCCTTTTGCTGTTCTGCTTGTTGCTGCTGGGCTGTTTGCTGCTGTTTTAACGCATCCAGCTGTTTTTGCAGTTCAGCTTTAGCGGCTGCTTCTTGCTGTGCTTTTGTAGTTAACTCAGCCTTTTGCTGTTCTGCTTGTTGCTGCTGGGCTGTTTGCTGCTG
>Ga0247725_1000111_pt1 | contig 106376 bp, 98 predicted proteins | sample OKSTACKMCFT3sol_FD_183021 | JGI IMG/M metagenome (GOLD analysis project Ga0247725, IMG submission 183021) | Subsurface sediment microbial communities from gas well in Oklahoma, United States - OK STACK MC-FT3-sol | ecosystem: Environmental > Terrestrial > Deep subsurface > Rock core/Sediment...
TAGTTGAAGGTCAACGTGTAACTTTCGAAGTTACTGAAGGCCAAAAAGGTCCTCAGGCTGAGAACGTAACTGTTACCGGTTAATAGTTTTCTGAAAAAGAGCCAACTTTTAGTTGGCTTTTTTTATGCCTGAAATTCAGTGATTGAGCTACTTTAACAACGGTTTATTAATGGCAAACTCTGGCATTTACAGACATAAATCGTCACAGTTCTAATGATAATTGCGCCTGAGCTTCCTGAGCTTTTAACCCAACATGAATACCTACCAATCGTACTTTTTTACCTTTTCCTCTGTGCCAAGCTTGCTCCAGTAGCTGTTTTAAGCTGGCCATATCCAGTTCGGGTTGTTGCTTTTCTACAGTTGTTTGTTGGAAATCAGCAAATTTCAACTTAATACCAATTTTCTGAATATGAGCAGTTGCTTCACAACGTTCTATACGACGCCTGAGTTTAGGTAAAAGCTCAGACAAACTTTGTTGACCAGCATTCAGATCCGGGAGATCTTCTGTGTACGTATGCTCGACCGCTACGGATTTACGAGGGTAGTCGTTTTGCACATCTCGACCATCACGGCCAAAACTGCGTTCTATTAAGATTTCCGCAAAACTGCCGAAATGTTTTACCAGTGTATGTAAAGGTGCCTTTTGGATATCCACACATTTGTAGAACCCTAAAGTAGCAAGTCTCTCGGCGGTTTTTTTTCCTACTCCTGGGATCTTATGCAAAGGTAGGAACTTGACAAAGTCGTCGACTTTTTCTGGTGGTAATACAAATAAGCCATCGGGTTTGTTTTCATCACTGGCAATTTTGGCGAGAAATTTATTTGGCGCTACACCGGCAGAAGCTGTTAGGCCTGTTTCCGCAAAAATCACCCGACGAATATCTTCAGCAATACGAGTGGCGCTGCCGGAAAATAAGGTGCTGTCGCTGACATCTAAGTAGGCTTCATCCAGGGATAAAGGTTCTACTTTATCGGTGTAACGATGAAAAATAGCTTGAATTTGTAAGCTGGCAGCTTTGTATTTTTCCATATTGCCTGGCAACAACAATAAATGAGGGCAAAGTTTAAGTGCCTGACCAGTAGGCATAGCAGAACGAACCCCATAGACGCGGGCAGGGTAGTTGCAGGTGCTAATTACACCACGTTCGGTTCGGCTGCCACCTATAGCTAAAGGAATGTTGCGCCAATCAGGTCTGTCCCGCATTTCTACCGCAGCGAAAAAACAGTCCATGTCGATATGAATGATTTTTTTCATTTACAAAGCACTGTTGGTTTATACAGCTGTATAATTGACCAGTTTTGTTCTTTTGTAAAGTTAGATACTGGTTTTATTTACAGTTAATACTGTAACTCCACCGACCAGCAGTTCCAAAAATGGTTTTAGAAGTTTAGATGGCTACTTTATAGCTGCATCTTTGGCTGATTCCATGTAGAATGCGCGCAGTTTTTTTGTAAATAGCCTGGCCCTTTTGGCCACCTGGGAGCAAGCATGTTAAAGCGCGAAATGAACATTGCCGATTTTGATCCGGAATTATGGCAATCCATTACCAACGAAACCCAACGTCAGGAAGATCACATTGAGCTGATCGCTTCTGAAAACTATGCCAGTCCACGTGTATTGCAGGCTCAGGGTTCTCAGTTAACGAACAAATATGCTGAAGGTTACCCGCATAAACGTTATTACGGTGGTTGTGAGTACGTGGACGTGGCTGAAGATTTAGCTATCGCCCGTGCGAAGGAATTGTTTGGTGCCGATTACGCAAACGTGCAACCGCACTCAGGTTCGCAGGCGAACTCAGCGGTATTTTTAGCTTTATTAAACGCAGGCGACACCATTTTAGGTATGAGCCTGGCGCACGGTGGTCACTTAACTCATGGTGCATCTGTCAGCTCTTCAGGTAAGTTGTACAAAGCTGTGCAATACGGCCTGCACCCAGAGACAGGTGTGATTGATTATGCTCAGGCTGAAGCTTTAGCGCTCGAACACAAACCAAAACTCATCATCGCTGGTTTCTCAGCTTACTCAGGCATTATCGATTGGCAGAAATTCCGTGAAATCGCTGACAAAGTGGGCGCTTACCTGATGGTCGATATGGCTCATGTGGCAGGTTTAGTGGCGGCTGGCTTGTATCCAAACCCAGTGCCTGTGGCTGATGTAGTCACTACCACGACACATAAAACCTTAGCTGGTCCGCGTGGTGGTTTAATTCTGGCGCGTAAAAACGAAGAGATCGAAAAGAAGCTCAACTCTGCCGTTTTCCCTGGTGGTCAGGGCGGTCCTTTGATGCACGTCATTGCGGCAAAAGCAGTAGCGTTCAAAGAAGCATTGCAACCAGAGTTTAAAGTGTATCAGCAACAAGTGCTGAAAAACGCTGTGGCTATGTGCGATGAAATGATCAAACGTGGCTATAAAATTGTGTCTGGCGGCACGCAAAACCACTTATTCCTGATGGATTTAATCGACAAAGACATCACCGGGAAAGAAGCGGACGCCTGGTTGGGGCAGGCTCATATCACAGTGAACAAAAACTCAGTGCCAAACGACCCGCGCTCTCCATTTGTCACCAGTGGTTTACGTATCGGTACTCCGGCTATTACCCGTCGTGGTTTTAAAGAAGCTGAAGCTCGTTTAGTGGCTAGCCTGATCTGTGACGTGCTGGACAGCCGCGGTGACGCTGGCGTCATCGACAAAGTGCGTGCGCAGGTGTCAGAGGTTTGTCGCCGTTTACCTGTTTATGCCTGATTGCCCGCTATGACTGAGCAAAGATAGAGTGTTATGATGGCCGCTTAATGCGGCCATTTTTTTCGGAGAAATTCCGTGTTTTGTCCTTTTTGTCGTGCCGACGATACCAAAGTGATTGACTCCCGTTTAGTGGCGGAGGGGTCTCAAGTAAAAAGAAGACGTGAATGTGGCGCCTGCCATGAGCGTTTTACCACCTTTGAAGCCGCAGAGTTGGTGATGCCTCGTATCGTAAAACGTGATGGTTCCCGCGAGCCTTATAACGAGGCGAAGCTTCGCAGTGGCGTGATGCGTGCGCTGGAAAAACGCCCAGTCCCTACAGAGCAGATTGAATCTTTGATCAGCAAAGTAGAGAGCTTATTGCGTGCTACAGGCGAGCGTGAAGTACCAAGCCAGTTGCTGGGCACGCTGATTATGGATGAGCTGGTGAAACTGGATAAAGTGGCGTACGTGCGTTTTGCATCCGTCTACCGCTCTTTTAAAGATATCCGTGAGTTTGGCGAAGAAATTGCCCGACTTGGAGATGACTAAGTGAGCTTTTCCGAACTTGATAAGCACTATATGGCGCGCGCGATAGAGCTTGCTGCCCAGGGGCGTTTTACCACTGCGCCTAATCCTAATGTCGGCTCCGTCATAGTCCGGGATGGCGAGATAGTCGGTGAAGGTTACCATCGTCAGGCTGGTGGGCCCCATGCTGAAGTATTCGCCTTGCGTCAGGCAGAGCATCTCGCTTCAGGTGCAACCTGTTATGTCACCTTAGAGCCTTGTAGTCATTATGGCCGCACTGGTCCTTGTGCTTTAGCTCTGGTCAACGCTGGCGTAAAAAAAGTGGTAGTGGCGATGCTTGACCCTAATCCTTTAGTGGCTGGGCGTGGTATTCAAATTCTGCAAGATGCAGGCATTGAAGTGCAGGTTGGTCTATTAGAAGAGCAAGCCCGTGCATTAAATCCAGGCTTTTTAAGCAGGATGGAGCGGCAAAAACCTTATATCCGACTTAAACTTGCCACCAGTCTGGACGGACGTATTGCCCTTGCTAATGGTAAGAGTCAGTGGATCAGCTCTCCAGAGTCCCGCTCTGATGTGCAGCTGATGCGAGCACAAGCTCATGCCATTTTGTCGACTGCTACTACTGTGCTAGCGGACAATGCCCGTTTAACGGTTCGGCCTGAAGGGCTTGCGATCTCCAGACTGGAGGATGGCTCTGTACGTCAGCCCATTCGGGTCATTTTAGACCGCAGCCTTAAATTAACAGGTCGGGAGCTTTTATTTTCGCAAAATGGCCCCATAGTGCTGGTGCATGATAAGCACTATAAACCCAGATTTGAGAACCCGCAGGTGCGTTTTATTGCTGTGGATGCGGATGAGTTGGGGCTGAATTTAAGCGAATTAATGCCTGTTTTAGCATCAGAAAATATCAATGATTTGTGGGTAGAAGCCGGCGCTGTGCTCGCTGGTTCTTTGTGGCAGGCGGGGTTAGTGGATGAACTGATTATCTACCAGGCGCCTGTGCTTCTGGGGGATAAAGCCAAGGCCATGCTGCAGTTACCAAATTACAGTGAGCTTTGTCAGGCTCAACATTTTGTATGGACTTCAGTTGAGAGACTGGGGCCTGATTTAAAATTAACAGCAAGGTTAGAGCCATGTTTACCGGAATAATCGAAGCTACGGGGAAAATCAGCGCTATTAAAGCGTCAGGTGTTGATTTAAAGCTGACTATTGAATCAGACAGTCTGGATTTTACTGATGTGAAATTGGGCGACAGTATTGCCAGTAATGGCGTGTGTTTGACCGTAACCTCGCTACATGGCAAAAGTTTTACTGCCGATGTGTCAGGCGAAACCGTTAAACGGACTTTGTTTGGCCAGTACAAAGCTGGGCAGTTACTGAACCTGGAAAAAGCCTTGCTCTCCACTGGGCGCTTAGGTGGTCATCTGGTCAGCGGCCATGTCGATGGTATCAGCAGTGTTGAAAAAATTGAAAAGTTTGGCGAAGCCTGGCAAGTCTGGATAAAAATGCCAAAAGACTTAGCACATTACATCGCTGAAAAAGGCTCTATCACGGTGGATGGCATCAGCCTGACCGTCAACGAACTAAGTTCCAGTGCTTTTCGTTTAACCATAGTGCCTCATACGGCACGGGAAACTACTTTGATGAGCCTGAAAGTCGGAAGTCAAGTGCATCTGGAAGTGGATTTAATAGCGCGTTATTTAGAACGTTTACTGCAAGGCCGCGAAGGGACTGGCAGTAAAGGCGTGACTATGGATTTATTGCAACAACGTGGTTTTTTATAACGCAGTAAGGCCCGGGGCCTGAGGTGAAGTATGCAACTGAATACACCAGCAGAAATTATTGAAGATATTCGTCAGGGTAAGATGGTTATTCTGATGGATGACGAAGACCGCGAAAACGAAGGCGATCTAGTGATGGCGGCCGAATACGTCACACCCGATGCAGTGAATTTTATGGCCACTTATGGCCGCGGTTTAATTTGTTTAACCTTGACGAAAAAGCGCTGTGAGCAATTAAAGCTGCCTCTGATGGTAGACAAAAACTTATCACCATTTTCGACCGCTTTCACTTTATCTATTGAGGCGGCTGAAGGTGTCACTACAGGTATTTCAGCAGCTGACCGTGCCCGCACTGTGAAAGCTGCAGTGGCCCGTGATGCCAAACCAACAGATATTGTCTACCCTGGCCATATTTTCCCTTTAATGGCTCAGGACGGCGGTGTCTTAGTGCGTGCCGGTCATACCGAAGCGGGTTGTGATTTAGCGCGAATGGCGGGTTTAGAACCAGCGGCTATGATTGTTGAGATTTTAAATGAAGACGGCACTATGGCGCGTCGTCCTGACTTAGAAATTTTTGCGCAAAAACACGGTATTAAAATTGGCACTATCGCTGATTTAATTGAATATCGTAACTTACATGAAACCACTATTGAACAAGTCGCCAGCTGTCAGTTACCCACTGAATTTGGTGAATTCAATTTAGTCACCTTCCGTGACACCATCGACAATCAAATTCATTTTGCTTTAATCAAAGGTCCAGTTGAAGCTGAGCAGCCAACGTTAGTTCGTGTGCACTTACACAATACGTTCAGTGATTTGTTGTTATCCGACCGTGGCGCCAATCGTAGCTTCTCGTTGCACTGTGCAATGAAGCGCATCGCTGACGAGGGGGGAGTGCTGGTGCTGTTAGGTAAAAATGAAAGCAGTGCTGAACTGGTGCAGATGGTGCAAAATTTTGAAGCCGAAGATAAAGGTGAAAAAGCCAAAACTGAACTATGGAAAGGTACGTCCCGTAACGTCGGTGTTGGCTCCCAAATTCTTGCCAGTTTAGGCGTAAAAAAAATGCGTTTATTAAGCGCGCCGAAAAAATACCACGCGCTCTCAGGTTTTGGTCTGGAAGTCGTGGACTATGTGTCTGAATAAGACTCTGTAACAACTGCTACAGAAACAGTAGCAGGGGACGGGCTATCTTGTGTTATCATGGCGCCCGTTTTTTTGAATTCTGGTGTTTAAAACCATTTTTTTGCAGCTAAATTGCAATAAGGATCTCCAATGCAGGTGATTGAAGCAGGCTTAACCGCTAAAGGTAAAAAATTTGCCATCGTTGTGGCCAGATTCAACAGCTTTATTGTCGAAAGTTTATTAGACGGTGCTGTAGATACCTTAAAACGTGTTGGTGACGTCGCTGATCAAGACATCACTGTGGTTCGTATCCCTGGCGCTTTTGAAATGCCATTAGCTGTACAAAAAGTTGCAGCCAGTGGTAAGTATGACGCGATCATCGCTTTAGGTGCCGTGATCCGTGGTGGTACACCGCATTTTGAATATGTAGCTGGCGAGTGCACCAAGGGCCTGGCTCAGGTCATGATGCAGCACAGTGTTCCTGTTGCTTTTGGTGTGTTAACGGTGGACAGTATTGAACAAGCCGTAGAGCGTGCCGGCACTAAAATGGGCAATAAAGGTGGTGAAGCCGCTATGTCTGCTTTAGAAATGGTAAACGTTCTCTCTCAGTTGTAGGATTTGTTGATGAAACCTAATGCGCGTCGTTTAGCCCGTTCTTTAGCCGTTCAGGGAGTTTATAGCTGGCAAGTCAGCAAGAACCCTGTGGGTGATATTGAACAGCAGTTATTGCTGGAACAGAACACCAAACATCTGGACGTGGGCTATTTCCAGGATATTTTGCGTGGTGTGGCTGTGAATCATCCTGTATTGGATGAAGCTGTAAAGCCGTTTTTAGATCGTCCATTTGAAGAAATTGATCTGGTCGAAAAAGCCATATTACGAGTATCAGCCTATGAGCTGAAATACCGTCTGGATGTGCCTTACAAGGTGGTGATCAACGAAGCCATCGAACTGGCAAAAGCCTTTGCTGCCGATGACAGTCACAAGTTTGTTAACGGCATACTTGATAAAGCCGTCAAACGCCTGCGAACCGAATAAAAAATGGAGAGCCGGCGTAAGTCGGCTTTTTTATGGGTGAATTTGAGTTAATTCAACGTTGTTTTGCTGAAGCGGGCCGTAAACGCACGGACGTTACCATTGGTATTGGTGACGACGGTGCTGTCGTGCAGGTGCGTGAAGGCTGTGATCTGGTGATCACCACTGACAGTATGGTCGAAGGTATCCATTTTTTTCCGGACGTCGATCCGCGCTCGCTTGGGCATAAATTGGTGGCAGTGAATGTCAGCGATTTAGCTGCTATGGGCGCTGAGCCCTGCTGGTTGTCGCTAGCCTTAACTTTACCTAAAGTGGATGAAGACTGGTTAACCGCTTTTGCTGAGGGGTTAAGCGAAACGGCAGATTACTACAACTGTCAGCTGATAGGCGGTGATACCACCCGTGGCCCTTTAAGTTTAACCATGATCGCCAAAGGGGTAGTGCCAAAAGACAAAGCAATAACCCGTGCTGGTGCGCAAAATGGCGATTACCTCTATGTTACTGGTACCTTGGGTGATGCTGCTTTAGGTTTACAACTTGTGCAGAATAAAGTTGAAGTCAGCAAAAAACACCGTGCTCATATTTTGCAACGTTTTCATTATCCAACAGCTCGTGTGGCTTTAGGTCAGGCGCTGCGCAACATCGCAAGTTCAGCTATGGATGTGTCAGATGGTTTGGCTGGTGATTTGCTGCATATTCTAAGGCGATCTAAAGTTGGCGCAGTTGTGGATGTGACTAAGTTACCTTTGTCTCAGGCGCTGAAAGACAGTTGCGATGCGGAGCAAGCCTTGAAGTATGCTTTGTCTGGTGGCGAAGATTACGAACTGCTGTTTACCGTGCCTGAGAATCGCCGTGGCTCTTTAGAAGTCTTATTGTCTCCTTATGGTGTGCCTGTCACTTGTATTGGCCGCATTACAGGTGCTGTAGGTAAGCTGGAGTTTAAGCAAGGCGATGTTCCTTTTGCTTACCAGCATCAGGGCTTTGAGCACTTTTAATGACTTCCACTGAACAACAAAAGCCTCAGTTTGACCTGAAAAAATGGACTCATTTCCTTGGTTTGGGTTTTGGTTCTGGTCTGGCACCTAAAGCTCCCGGTACTTTTGGGACTTTAGCTGCGTTACCGCTGATTTATCTGCAATCCTTACTGATCCCGCAACTTGCCCTGATTTGGGTACTTTTTGCTTTTGTATTGGGCTGTTATGTCTGTGGCCAAACCGCCAAAGACATAGGTGAACATGATCATGGTGCCATCGTCTGGGATGAAGTTGCGGGTTACAGTCTGGCGATGTGGTGTATCCCGTTTCAGTGGCAGTATATTTTGCTTGGTTTTTTACTTTTCCGCTTTTTTGATATCGTCAAACCCTGGCCTATTCGCGTGTTGGACAAAAAAGTCCATGGCGGCTTTGGTATTATGATTGACGATATGTTGGCCGGTTTCTTTAGCTGGCTCATTCTGTTCGTACTGGTGCAGTGGCAAGCTTTTAGTTAATATAAATTTTTCCCTGCTACCCGGTGATTTTTGTGCGTTTTGCGCTCTTGGTTTTTTTAGCTTTTCTCTCTATGACTGCGTTCGGTCAGGGCCAGTTTGGTTCAATTTATGATTTTGATATCAAACACTGGAACAGTGCTGATGGGTTGTCTTCCAATTCGGTCAGGGCTGTCAGTCAGGATCAGCAAGGTTATTTGTGGATCGGCACTTTATATGGTTTAAATCGTTTTGATGGCCATCACTTTACCCAGTTTAGCACCAAAACCAGTCGTCAACTTGCCAGTAACTCCATCAATAAACTGCTGTTAGATCAACAAGGTTATATGTGGGTCGGCACTAAGGCTGGTTTATCAGGTTTTAACCCTCAGACTCTAAAATTTGACCGTTATCCTATTTTGGCTGAAGTGACCTCCATGGTACAGGTCGCCCCCGATGAATTATGGGTTGCTGCTGAAAATCTGTTCAGGGTCAAGCAAGGTAAAGTCAGCCGTATTCATAGCATTAAAGAAGCTGTAGTACAGATGGAAAAGGCAGGCAATGCGGTATGGGTAAGCACAGCCCGCTCTTTGTATAAGCTGGATGCACAAGGACAAACGCAGCAAATTCTGTTACCTGATGAGCTGCAACAACATCCACTGTATGATTTAAGCTGGTTTAATGACAGCCTGCATTTTGCCAGCGAATCAGGTTATTTCCATCTGGACGAGCAACAGCAGGTTGTGCGATGCACTCTGCCTGGTGCAGACAATTCCGCGGTATATAAATTGTTTCGGGATAGTTCAGGCAACGATTGGATCTCCGGCTATAACAAATTACATCACCGTCAGGTCGGACAGGGGTGGCAGCAAATCAGTGCCGAGGAGCTCGGAAGTTCGCCCTGGTTCAGCGATATCTTCGAGGACCGAGACCATAACATTTGGATGGCCAGTTTTAGCGAGGGATTGTATCGGGCTTCTCCGGGAAAAATGCGCCGGGTGGTAGGGCAGGGTCAGGAGGATGTTGTGGTGCGCAGCGTGCGTTATTCTGCGCGTTTAAACAGCCTTTTAGTCGCGACTCAGACCAATGTTGGGTTATTAAAAGCGGATCAGCATTTTATTGAATTGGTGAATCATCAGGCGCTTGGGCAGAGCACAGTTTTTGACTTTTATGACAGAAACAACCAGCTGTGGCTGGGTACAGACAATGGGTTGCTGCTGTACAATTTTGATGATCAAAGTATTAGCCGTCCTTTTAAAGAATTAGCCTCCAGTGCCATTCGGGTGGTGCAACCTCATGCACAAGCGGGTCTGTGGTTTGGGGGGGCCAGTGGTCTATATCACTACGATGGTAAAACTCTGCTTGCTGCGCCTTTTAACGCCGATCTGGAATCGGGTTTTGTTACTGTCATTGAAGTTCAGGGACAAGACTTACTTATTGGCACGACCAGCGGTTTGTATTGGTATCAGCAGGACAAATTAAACAGAGTCGGGCTCGGGACTCCGCTGTTTGGAGCTTATATCACCAGTGTATTAACCTTGCCCGATCAACAAATGCTTATTGCTACCTTAGATGATGGTTTATTTATCAAAACAGCTCAGGGGCAATGGCAACAATACGATAGCAGTAATGGGTTGCCTTTGGATCCGGTGATCAGTTTATGGTACGACAGGGACTCTGACTATGTATGGGCCAGCAGCTTAAAAGGAGTCTTCAGATTTAAGCCAGCCGCAGGAGGTGATGGCAGACCTCCATTAAGTTTCGAATTGATCTTATCTCCTTATGACCGACAGTTGGGTACGGCCCCTGGTCGCTGCTGCAATGGCGCAGGTCATAGCAAAGTTGCTAAATGGCTGGACCAATTGTGGTATCCCAGTTTAAAAGGTTTGGTGGCTGTACCATTGCAGTTAAAAATGGCGCCAGACAGAGCATTGCAGCCTTTGCTGCAGGAAGTGACTGGCCAGAAATCTTATGCTTTGCTACCCGATCAACGTCAGTTAGTCTTAGATATGTCTGATCGGAATATCAGTATCAGCTACAGCGCGCTGGAATTTATCAAAGCCAATGCTATTGAGTTTCGCTATCAGCTCAAAGGCTTTGATACTGAGTGGCAAAAAGTAGGGCAACGTCGCGAGGCTATTTATACCAACCTGCCGCCAGGCAGTTATCAATTTATTGTTCAGGCTCGTTACAGCAGTCAAAACTGGACAGAGCGGCAGCAACTGATGCTGGATCTGGTTGTTCCCAGATTGTTTACCGAGACTGTGGTCTATAAGGGATTATGGTTATTGTTAGTGGTATTAGCTTTATACGGCTTAGCCTGGTTATGGCGACGTAATGCGGTGATGCAGCAGCTGGAGTTGAGTAAACTGGTACGTTTGCGTACCGCAGAGCTTGAAAGCAGCAATGCCCGTTTGTATGAACTTAACGAGCAGCTGTCGCAATTGACACACAAAGATACCTTAACAGGACTTCGAAATCGTCGTTTCCTGTTCGAACAACTACCTAAAGATATAGAGCAATACCAACACAACAGAGATGCGATGTTGCAGCAAGGTAAATGCATAGCCCTGCTGCAGTTGGATATGGATAATTTTAAATCTATCAATGATTTATATGGTAACAGTGCAGGGGATAGCGTCTTGCAGCAAATCAGTGGTTTATTGCTGCGCGAAAGCCGCGGTGCTGATTATGTGGTTCGATACGCTGGTGAGCAGTTTGTGCTGGTGCTGCGGGATGTTGAATTTGCTTTAGTACGTGATGTAGCACTGCAACTGAACCAACTGGTTGCGAATGCTCATTTTCAGATCCCGGACGGCCGGACTGTGTCTTTAACCTGTTCTATTGGTTATAGTTGTTTTCCACTGGAATTATTAGGCGGGCAGCTGATTTCTTGGGAGATTTCGTTGCAACTGTCTGAAATCGCGTTACGTAAGGTCAAACAATCGGGCCGCAATGGCTGTGCTACTTTAGGTTTTGATCCTCAGGTAGACGCTTTTGAGTTTGAAGATTCAGGGCATATTGATGTGCAGATTGAAAAACTGCTGGCCGATGGTTTAGCCTGGTTTGAGGTGAAAAACTATTTAGGTTCATAGCCTTAGTTTTTGAGGTCACAGCGTTGTCGCCAGCGCTGCTCACTTGAACTGTAGTGGAATCTGAGACGGCGGACACAAGGTCCGCCCCTTGGCAGAACAGACTTAACGGCGAAGAAAAACCTCTACTTTCGCCTGAATACCGGCAGAGTCTAAACCTAATTCGGCATAGATCTGTTCCTGAGTACCGTGCTTGATAAAAATATCCGGCAAGCCAATATTCAGCAGCTTTACAGGCAGCTGTTCAGCGATGCAATACTCATTCACTGCAGAACCGGCTCCGCCCATCAACGCATTGTCTTCAATAGTGACAAAATGACTGTGCGTTTTACTTAGCTCTGTGAGCAACTGTTGATCCAGAGGTTTGACAAACCGCATATCCACCAACGTAGCGTTGAGCTGTTCTGCTGCTGTGTGACAGGCTTGTAATAAAGGGCCAAAAGCCAGCAAGGCTACTTTTTCGCCCTGACGGCGCACCAGAGCCTTACCTATAGCTAATTCGCTCATCAGAGCGTCCGGCGCTTCACCATTGCCGCTACCGCGGGGATAACGCACTGCAGCAGGACCTTTATGCTGATAGCCAGTGAAGAGCATCTGACGGCATTCGTTTTCGTCCGAAGGCACCATAATCAGCATATTCGGAATACAGCGCATAAAACTTAAATCAAACGAACCTTGGTGAGTTGGACCATCGGCCCCTACAACACCAGCGCGGTCTATCGCAAAAAGTACATCCAGATTTTGAATTGCAATGTCGTGAATAAGCTGATCATAACCCCGTTGCAGGAAGCTGGAGTAGATGGCGACTACAGGTTTTAAACCTTCTATTGCCATACCTGCCGCTAAAGTCACCGCATGCTGTTCGGCAATAGCTACATCGAAATAACGCTCCGGATAGCTTTTTGAGAACTGCACTAAGTCTGAGCCCTCTCGCATGGCAGGCGTAATACCTTGTAGCTTTGGATCCACAGCCGCCATATCGCAAATCCACTGACCAAAAATATTAGAGAAGGTGGCTTTACCGGCTTTTTTGGCGGGTTGGCATTGGGCTGCCGGATCAAATTTACTGACGGCATGATAACCAATAGGGTCTTGTTCAGCAGGTAAATACCCTTTGCCTTTCTTGGTCACCACATGCAGTAACTGCGGACCTTTGAGGTTGCGCATATTACGGATGGTGTCGACCAGACCTTTGACATCATGACCATCAATGGGGCCTATGTAGTTAAAGCCCAGCTCTTCAAAAAAAGTACCTGGCGTGACCATGCCTTTAAAATGCTCTTCAGCGCGGCTGGCTAACTGATGCAAAGGAGGTACACCACTGAGTATTTTTTTACCGCCTTCACGCAGGCTGGTGTAAAAGTTACCGGATAAAATGCGGGCGAAATAGCGATTTAATGCGCCAACATTTTCTGAAATCGACATTTCGTTGTCGTTCAGGATCACCAGCATATCGGGTTTAACTTCGCCGGCATGATTCAGGGCTTCAAAAGCCATACCTGCGGTAATAGCGCCATCACCGATCACTGCCACCACTTTACGGTTTTTTTGTTCAGCACGGGCAGCGATGGCCATACCTAAGGCTGCACTGATGGACGTACTGGAGTGACCGACACTTAAGGTATCGTATTCGCTCTCTTCCCGCCACGGGAAAGGGTGTAAACCGTCTTTCTGGCGGATGCTGTGCATCTTGTCACGACGGCCCGTCAGAATTTTGTGAGGGTAAGCCTGATGACCCACATCCCAAATCAGACGGTCAAAAGGGGTGTTGTAGACATAATGCAAAGCTACCGTCAGCTCAATAGTGCCAAGTCCTGAGGCGAAATGGCCGCTGCTTTGGCTGACGGTTTTGAGTAAAAATGCCCGTAATTCATCACTCAGAGCAGGTAGCTCATCTTGTGGTAACTGGCGCAAATCGGCAGGCCAGTTGGCTTTGTGGAGTAAAGGGAAATCCTGACTAGCTGATGTCATGAGAATGCCTGTATCTAAAACTGTCGGGCAATGACGTACCGGGCTAACGCCACCAGTTCGTCTGTTGCATAAGGAAGTTCACGTAAAGCGGCTAATGCCTCTTCAACCAATAGTTGTGCTTTTCGTTTCGCTGGCTCCAAACCCAGTAAAGCAGGGTAAGTGGCTTTATTGGCTTTTTGATCCGAACCTGCGGTCTTCCCCAGTACCTGGGTGTCGCCTTCAATATCCAGAATATCGTCCTGAACCTGAAAGGCCAGACCTATGGCTCTGCTGTAGCGAACTAAAGCGTTTAAATGCTCCACATTATCCACTGGACTGGCCAGATAAGCAAAACGTACGGAACACTCAATCAAAGCTCCGGTTTTTAGCTGATGCATCTGCTCTAGTGCTTCAACCGACATTTTTTGATTGGTATGCGCCAAATCAATAGCCTGACCACCACACATGCCATTGTAGCCAGCATGCAGAGCTAACTGTTGGATCATCGCCACGATTCGCTGCGCCGGAACCTGCTGGTAATCATGGTGGCTTAATAATTCAAAAGCGAAGGTTTGCAGTGCATCGCCGGCAAGAATAGCAGTCGCTTCATCAAAAGCTTTGTGACAGGTGGCTTTGCCGCGACGTAAATCATCGTTATCCATGGCGGGTAAGTCATCATGGATTAAAGAGTAGGTATGCAGGGCTTCAATGGCCGCTGCCGGGGCATCTAAATCTGTTAATGCTGCACCTAACATCTGACCACAGCTGTAGACTAAAAAAGGCCGCATACGTTTACCGCCAAGCAGCAGACTATAGGCCATAGCCTGATGCAGGCGTGGGTCAGTTAAAGACTTCTTATCTAAGTGCTGTTGCAGTACTAGTTCCAGTCGTTGCTGGTAAGAGGTTAAAGAATCTAACGTCAAATCATTCACCTTCGGTGGTCACAAAAGGTTCGAGCTGATCTTGCCCTGAGTCCTGAACTAATAACTGGACTCTTTGTTGGGCAGATTGTAACTGCTGCTGACTGGTGCGGGAGAGCTCTATACCCCGTTCAAATTGTTGCAAAGCCTGATCAAGGCTCAGATCGCCTTGCTCCAACTGCTGTACTATCTGTTCCAGCTCGGCAATACTCTGCTCAAAATGGCTGAAATCTGTTTTCTTTTTTGTCATATTTTCGCCTGATAATGGGTGTCTGACCAAGCCCTGCGCGCTATTATGAGCAATCAGGCCCGTGTTGGGAAAGGATAAATTTGTTTGAAGCCTTAATTTATAGTTAACTATCCCATACTTTTGCCGATAACTCACTATAAGCTAAGATAAAACCAACTTTACGCTGGTACAAGATCAACGATTTGCATTCAGTTTTCCGGGAGATACAGAGTGGATTTAGCAACCGTCATAGGATTAGCCGCGGTCATGGGCATGATGGGCTGGGCAATGTGGCTCAGTTCCAGCGGCAATATGGGCATGTTTTACGATTTTGTCTCTATCGTGATCGTATTCGGTGGCAGTATTACTGCGGTCATGATCAAATTTACTTTCACTCAGCTCGCTGATTCGATGAAAGCTGCTGGCAAAGCCTTTATGTTTAAAATTGAGTCAGCCGAGGAGCTGATTGAAAAAGCAGTGCAGCTGGCCGATGCGGCCCGTAAAGGTGGTTTCTTAGCACTGGAAGAAGCTGAAATTCCTAATCCTTTTATGCAAAAAGGCATCAATATGTTGGTTGATGGCCATGATGCTGATGTGGTGCGTGGCACTTTAGAAAAAGATATTGAGCTGACCTATGCCCGCCACGATGTCGCTATTCAAGTGTTTAAGCAAATGGGTGATCTGGGACCAGCTATGGGAATGATAGGGACCTTGGTCGGTCTGGTAGCCATGTTATCCAATATGTCGGATCCTAAAGCCATAGGTCCGGCTATGGCTGTTGCCTTGTTAACGACTTTGTATGGCGCTATGCAGGCCAACTGTATTTTTTTACCCTTGTCAGAAAAAATGGCTGTGCGTAATGAAGAAGAGAAAACCAACAATCAACTGATACTGGATGCCATTATGGGCATACAGGATGGTCAAAACCCTAAAGTAATAGAAGGTATTTTACGGAATTACCTGCAGTCGAAAAAACGTGACCCGGCAGCCCCTGCCGCAGCAGAGTAGGGGCAGGTATGGCTGAGTGTAAAAAGTGCCCACCACCAGGTTTACCCGCTTATATGGGAACCTTTGCTGATTTGATGTCGCTGTTGATGTGCTTTTTTGTGCTGTTGCTGTCATTTTCGGAAATGGATGTGCTGAAATTTAAGCAAATTGCAGGTTCGATGCAGTACGCTTTTGGTGTGCAAAATAAAATTGAAGTGAAAGATATTCCCAAAGGCACCAGCGTGATTGCTATGGAGTTTCGCCCTGGCCGTCCAGATCCAACGCCTATCGATACTATCCAACAGCAAACCGTGGAAATGACGCAACAAATGTTGAACTTTCAGGCGGGCAAAGAGGATGAAGCTGGCGGGCGTCAGGAGCAACGGGAAGATAAAACCGGTGGCCAGTCAACCAGTACCGAAGAAGAGCCTATGGATACAGTCGCTGCCTCAGCTGAGTTGCAGGAACAAACCAATGAGCTTTTGAAAAAAATTGCTGAGCAATTAGAGAAGCAAATTATCGATGGCGCTATCGAACTGGAATCTCTGGGTCAACAAATCATTATCCGCATTCGTGAAAATGGCTCTTTCCCTTCCGGTTCTTCATTTTTACAGCCCAAATTTAAACCTATTATCCAAAATATAGGAGCTTTACTCAAAGAGGTTCCGGGAGAGATCACTGTGTCAGGCCACACTGATAACGATCAGGTGTCTGACGAGCTACATAGCAATAACTGGGATTTATCTGCTCAGCGCGCAGTGTCTGTCGCTTCAGAAATGATAAAAGCGCCGGGTTTTGATAAAAATCGTTTGGTGGTGGTAGGTCATGCAGAAACCCGTCCATTGGTGCCGAACGATACCGAAAGCAACAGAAGACGTAACCGTCGGGTTGAGATTTCTATTATGCAAGGCAAACCAAAAGAGTCTGAGCCTATCAGCCTGGAACCTGCAGCGCAGGGCACACCCAAACAGTAACAACAGCAGCAATTAAAGCTAAACTGTTGTGGCAAGGCGCGCTATAATTCGCGCCTTTATTTTTTCAGCGAGCTTTACCTGATGGAATTTTTAGTCAAACTGCACCCGGAAATTTCGATTAAAAGTAAATCGGTCCGGAAACGTCAGACCATGCTGTTAGAGCAGAATCTGAAAACGATTTTGTTGCGGTTAGACCCATCCGTTGCCATCAAAAACAACTATGACCATTTGCTGGTGCAGGTTGGATCCAGCAGCCCTAAATTACGTCAGCAGATGATTGATCATTTAGCTTGTATTCCCGGCATAGTGCAGTTTATGGAAATGCAGTCCGGCACCTACAGTTCACTGCACGATATTTTTGAACAAGTCAAAGCTGCATTTAGCCAAAGGCTTGAAGGCAAAAGTTTTTGTGTGCGGGTCAAACGTACGGGCGATCATGAATTTAGCTCTCTTGAAGCCGAGCGTTATATAGGCGGTGGTCTCAACCAACATATCCCTTCTGCCCGTGTACAACTGAAAAATCCCGATGAAGTGGTGCGCGTTGAAATTAAACGCGACCAGTTGATCATCGTCAGTCAGGTGTTTGATGGCATGGGTGGTTTCCCACTACCAAGTCAAACCGATGTATTGTCGTTAATATCCGGTGGTTTTGATTCTGCGGTGGCCAGTTATTTGATGATCCGCAAGGGGCTGCGTACTCACTATCTGTTTTTTAATTTAGGTGGTGCTGCGCACGAAACTGGTGTGCGTCAAATGGCGTTTTACTTGTGGCAAAAATTCAGTTTGTCGCACAAGGTCAAATTTATCAGTGTAGATTTTGCCCCTGTGGTCACAGAAATTCTGGAAAAAGTTGATAACGGCCTGATGGGCGTTGTGCTCAAGCGCCAGATGATGCGCGCTGCGGCTATAGTGGCGGAACGTATTGGTGTGCAGGCGATAGTCACAGGTGAAAGTGTCGGTCAGGTGGCGAGTCAGACCATCGCCAATTTAAGTGTGATTGATAAAGCCACTGACACCTTGGTGTTAAGGCCGCTGATTTATCAGGATAAACAAGAAATCATCGATTTAGCACGAAAAATTGGCGCTGAAGATATGGCTAAAACTATGCCTGAATACTGTGGTGTTATTTCAAACAAACCTACCATCAACGCCGAATTAGCCAAAGTTTTACAGGCTGAGCAGCAACTGGATTTAGCTGCGCTGGAAAAGCTGGCTCTGGATGCTAATGTGCTGGATATTCGTACTGTTGAATTTCAGGCCGAGCAGCAAATCAGCACTGTACTGGATGAAAGTGCGATGGCAGAGGATGCTATTATTCTGGATATCCGTGCTCCGGATGAAGTGGATATCAAACCTTTAACAGGTGTCAGTCATCAGGTGCAGCTATTACCGTTTTACAAGCTGGCTGGTCAGTTTAGTCAGCTTGATCAAGGGCAGCAGTATTATCTGTACTGTGAGCGTGGCGTGATGAGTCGCCTGCAAGCTTTGCTCTTGACGGAGCAAGGCCATCAGAATGTTGGCGTTTATCGCGGTGACTTTTGAAGTAACAATTGATATAGAGCTTGATGCGCAGGTAGTTGTAGTTGATGCTGCTCTGCCTGTCGCAGTAGAAAACCAGTAATGTATTCAAGCTCAGTGCGGCGGCCTTTTACAAAGTCCTGTTGCATTGAGGAGTAGTTCTCTGCGGTTTGTTCGATCACCTGCTTCACTCTGTTTTGTATTGCCTCAACACTAAAATCTTGCCCTGCAGCGTTTGCAACCCGCACAAATTCTTCAATTAACAGGGTTATGGCTGAGGTATAGTGGCTGCGACTGAGTTCGCCATTTTTGCATTGATGCAATGCCGTCAGCGGGTTAATCACTGCATTGACCGCCAATTTCAGCCAGAGTGATGGCTTGATATCGCCCTCGACGACCAGCGGGCCCAATGCAGCTTGCATCGCCTTTTCCACAGACTGTTGTTGTGCAAAAGCTGCCTGATTAAGAGCGCCCAGAACAGACTGTCCTTTGCCACTGTGGATCACTGTTGTTTGGTTGGCTTTAAAAGCGCCGTGGCTGGTGCTGAGAAACCATAGCCCTTGCTTCGGCTTAAGCAAGGGCAAGACCTGCTCTATAGTGCCCATGCCATTATGACTTAACACTAACTGAGCATTCTCTGCCAATAAAGGTAATAGCTGCTGTACCGCATCCACAACCGCATAAGCTTTGACGGGTAAAAGGACGAAAGAGTAGGGGATTTTTAATGGGGTATGTAAAGACAGCGAGAACGCATCATCAGCCGACTGGAACATAAAATCGAAAGGCGCACTGGAACGACGATGCAATTGCACCGGATAGCCCGCCTGATGCAAACGGGCCGTAGCCAGCAGACCAATAGCACCTTGGCCTACGACGGTCCACAAAGGCGTTGTTATTGGGTGCGGTTGCGCCATTTTCTGACAGCAAAGTAGCACAAATAAAAGGCAGCCATACCCGTTATATCTGCTACCCAATCGAGTAATTCGGCCCTGCGGTAGCTGGTCAGGTAATTCTGCAGAAACTCAATAGCGACACCATAAGCAGCCATAATAACGACGGCTTGCCACAATTTGGGTTTATAACTCCATTGCAACAGAGCGGTAAGACAAAAAAAGATTAGAAAATGCAGATGCTTATCGTATTGGTTCAGGCTAATGCCACTACTTTTTACCTCTGTCAGAAAACCAAAAGTAGCTGCGGTGAACACCAACAAACAAATCGCATGGTAAAGATGACGCTTCACAAGACACTCTTCTTTAAAAGACTTAGCCCGATTGTATCAGCTTTAGGATTACAATCTCCAGCGTGAAACAAAGAGAGGTGAAAAGTCTTGCTCTGATATCCTGTATTCAGTGGGTAAGAGAGCTATGGCTTTTGGAACCGGTAGCTCTCTTGCGGTTGTGGTGAACAACAGTGGCAGATGAACCTAGTCTCTGAAGTTCTTAAATTGGAATGGCTGTCCCAGATCACTGGTTCTGACTAACTGCATCACTTCTTGCAAATCGTCACGTTTTTTACCTGTCACACGCAGCTCTTCGCCCTGAATCGCGACTTGTACTTTAATGCCACTGTCTTTGACCAGCTTGACGACTTTTTTCGCGATTTCTTTGTCGATGCCTTGTTTGATCGTGATATGGCGAGTGATGTATTTGCCGTGACGATCTTCTTTTTCAATTTTAAAACTGCTGACATCCAGCTGAAGTTTGCTGGCTTTGGTGGCAAAAATATCAAACAGTTGCATAACTTGCTGATCCGCTTCTGCAGTCAGCTCAATGTGATCTTTGTTCAGCTCAATTTTTGCATCCACTCCACGAAAATCGAAACGGGTTTCAAGCTCACGTTTAGCGTTTTCAACCGCGTTCTTGGCTTGATTCATATCAATTTCAGAAACAATATCAAATGAAGGCATAGCGTTCTCTTTTTTTCCATTGAAAGTTATAGGGCCATTATAAGCGAAAGAATCCACAGAGCGAACCTCAACACTGGCTAATTACTACTATTTAGCTTGTGCTGGCCTGTTGTGGTAACAAGCTTAAATCCCTGGAACTCTGTATTTACCGCAGGATAGAGACGTCTGGATTTCTATTGACTTTCATCTTGTCGCAGCTACACTGACGCCGCGTTTTTCAGGTGCCCACAGAATATGTTTCATATTTGCGGGTGAAACGGGAATCTGGTGTAAATCCAGAGCTGCCCCCGCAACGGTAAAATAACAGAGAGCTTTGCTCTGGCTTTAATCAAACCACTGTCTACGGATGGGAAGGGATTAAAGTCGCTTTTATATCCTTTGTACTTGAAGCTGCAGCTTTGGTGACTGCAACTCCAACCACTTTGGTTATTTTTGCCTGCTGTTAGCCCGGAGACCGGCCTGAAAAGTTCATTCACTAATCAGGACGCGGTGGGCGTCTTTGGGAGACATCATGTTTAAAAAATCTTTGCTGGCGACGCTTGTCGTTGGCCTGCCTGCTTTTGTATTGACCGCCCAAGCGGACGATAGCTCGGACGATCCACTGGAACATATCAGTGTATACGCCACTCGCCAACCTCAGCCCGTGCATCAGATTTTATCGTCAGTCACAGTGCTTGACCGTGAGCAAATCGAACAGGCTCAGGTGTCTGATCTGCCCGCTTTATTGCGCCAGGTTGCTGGAATACAAATCAGCCGCTCAGGCGGTAAAGGCCAGACCAATACCGTATTTTTACGCGGTGGTGCCGCTGGTCATACCTTAGTGCTGATTGACGGTGTACGTGCAGGTTCTGCCACTTTAGGTTATGCCTCTTTAGCTGAAATTTCTCTGCAACAAATAGAACAAATTGAAGTGATTAAAGGGCCCAAAGCGGCTTTATACGGCTCAGATGCTTTAGCTGGTGTGATTGCTATCAGTACTCGTAAATCTGACCATACCTCATTACAGTTAAAAACCGGTCGTTACCACAGCCATGAAGCGGATGTCGCCACTAGTCAAACCTATGGTGATTTGACCCTTCGCAGTAATTTGGGCTGGTCCGACTCTGAAGGTTTTGATGTCCGTCCCGGCACTCAAGCTGACCAAGATGGTTTTGACCAGCGTTATGGTAAATTAGCGGGGGAATTCAAGACGTCTTACGGTGTATGGTCTGCTGATCACAATGTACTCAGAAGCCGTGGCCAGTATGACTTTGATCCCACATGGCCAGGTGCAGATCAGGTTGAGACTAAGACCAATCAAAGCCGTTTAGGTTGGGCACTGGATAGCGCTACATCCAGTCAGAAGCTGAGCCTTTCTCAGAATCAGACAGAAGATTTGAACTGGGGAGACAACAGTCCGGCCACTTTGTTTGAAACCAAGCGGCATGAATTGGATTATCAATACAGCAGACCATTGACGCAAGGTTTAACTGCGTTAACTGGAGTGAACTGGTACAAGGAAGACGTGTCAGACAGCGATCTGGGTTATGACGTCGATTCCCGCATCAATAAAGCAGTGTTTGCCGGTCTGAGTTATCAGTCAGGTGCCTGGTTGGCTGATGTAACAGGCCGCCATGATAAACAAAGCCAGTATGGTCATTACAATACCTACGAGTTGGGCCTGGGTTATCAGTTGACTAACGAGTTATTGGTTCGGGCCAGTCGCAGCAGCGCCTTTAAAGCGCCAAGCTTTAACGACCTGTATTATCCGTTCAGTGGCAATGCCGGTTTATCACCTGAGACTGCAACTTCAGATGAGTTGGGTTTAAAGTACAGTGCAGGCGATGTGCAGATTGAAAGCTCTGTTTATCAGCAGAACGTCAATAATCTGATCCAATGGGCGCCAATGGCTGATGGTAACTGGGTGCCACAAAACGTTGGTGAAGCTAAAATCAAAGGTGCTGAATTCAGTGTCAGTCATAGCTGGCAACAGCTGCATCAGCAATTGGCTTATAGCTACACTGATGCGAAAGATAAAGTGACTGATGCAGCGCTGATCAAACGTTCTAAACACACAGTGCACTGGCAAGGTGCTTATCAGTGGCAAGACTGGCGTGTTTTTGTCACTTCAGACTACCAGAGTGATTTCCAGACGGGAGATTTCGCTACACCCCAGCTGGGTGGTTACACCTTATGGGGCGTTGGGGCCAGCTATGAGTTAAGCCCTGAGCTACAGATTTCGGCTAAAGCGGATAATCTGACGAATAAAGACTATCTGTATTTGCCTGGTTATGCTACAGCAGGGGCCGAATGGTCACTGCGTTTAAACTGGACTCCTGATTTTTAATCACCAGGGTCAGAGCCTTGGCTCTGACCCTTCTGTTTATCTCCCATGCTATCGGCTATTTGCAGCAGATTAGTTCGCCATTAAGCTTTCAGCAGACTTGCAAAAGTCTGACGAAATTTAGCCAGTTTAGGTGTGATCAAAAACTGGCAATAAGGCTGGTTAGTGTTCTGTAAATAATACCCCTGGTGATAATCTTCAGCCGGATAAAAAGTACTGGCGGCTGTCACTTCCGTCACTATAGGCAAATCGAATAACGGCTGAGCTGCTTTTATCGACGCAAGCGCCTGCTCCCTCTGTTGCGCTGAATGGTAAAATACAGCAGAGCGATACTGAGTGCCTATATCATTGCCCTGACGATTGAGCTGAGTTGGGTCATGTAGAAAAAACAACACCTGCACCAACTGTTCAAAACTGACCTGAACCGGATCAAACTCGACTTGCACCACTTCTGCATGGCCACTGGTGCCTGTGCAAACCTGACGGTAATCTGGATTCAGTGTCTGGCCTCCCATATAACCGCTGACCGCTTTTTTAATACCTTGTAACTGATTAAACGCTGATTCAATACACCAGAAGCAGCCAGCTCCAAAGGTTGCTATTTCTGTCTGAGCCATGGGTTTATCTCCATCGTTGATCTTAAGCTTATGATACAGCGTAAGTTCGATATCAGTTCAAAAGAAAGTTTTTGGTTTAAAGAAATACAGCCATGAAAAAAATAGCAGTGTTAGGTGCGGGGCTTACAGGAGCGTCAGCGGCGGCAAGTCTGGTTAAGCAGGGCCATCAGGTGACAGTGTTCGATAAAGGCCGTGCTGCAGGTGGCCGTATGAGCAGTAAAAGAACAGAACAAGGCTACCTGGATATGGGGGCTCAGTATTTTACTGCCCGCAGCGATGTGTTTACACAGCAGGTCAAGCAGTGGCTTGAGGCGGGGCTGGTTGAGTTATGGCGCTGCAAAACGGCACTTTTATCCGATGATGAAGGGGTGATTTCCCTGACAGCTTCCGAAGATAAACAACAGCGTTTTATTGGGATCCCATCGATGCAAAGTCCCGTCTCTGCTTTGCTGCAGGGAATACCACTGCTCACCAGCTGTCGTATTCATAAGCTGGACTATCAGCAGCAGTGTTGGACTTTATACGCTGAAGATGGTCAACACTATGCTGGTTTTGATGCAGTTCTTGTCACTGTACCACCGGTTCAGGCGCAGCAACTGATAACGCAAAGCGGTTTGGCCAACATTTTTGACTCTGTCACAGATTTACTGGAACCCTGCTGGGCTGTTGCAGTGCAAGCTCAGTCTATCCCTTACGGAGATGCTATTTTTTGTCAGCACCCGCAACTGCGATTTATTAGTCACCAGCAGCATAAAACTGGCCGCAGCAGCTGTTACATTCTGCACTTTAATGCACAATTCAGCGCTTTGCATCTGGATGAGCCTGCAGAGTTTTGGTTTGAGAGATCGAGTCAAATCTTACGCCAGGAGCTTCAGGTAAAGGGGGATATCAAGACGCTGGTGGCGCATCGTTGGCTTTACGCCAGTCAAAAAGACCAGATGGCTCCTCCTGGTATATTGGCTATGCCTGAACAGCAGTTATGGGCCGCTGGTGACTGGAGTTACGGCGGGCGGGTTGAGAATGCTTATTTGGCCGGGCTGCAGTTAGCGCAAGCTGTGCATGAATACTCTGATCACACTGAGGCAATGCGATGAGCGCAGTACTTATCATTGGGGCCAGCAGCGCGATAGGGCAGGCGCTGGCGACTCATTATCTGCAACAAGGTTTGTATGTGATTTGGTTGTCCCGTTACAGCCCGGATCTCAGTGATCCGAAGCTTCTGGTGATCCAGGCGCCGGATCTGGCGGAAACTGCAGACTGGACTGTGCATCGGAGTTTTTTCAGCGCAGTGACAAGTACGCTGCAGCAGTATCAGGTCGGACTTATTTTTAACTGCATCGGCTGGCTGCATCAGCAGACTGAGCCAAAACTTTTGCCGGAAAAAAGTTTAAGTCAAAGCTGTGCTCTGTTGCTTCGTAGAACTTTGCAACTGAATCTGGAAATTCCGGTGATGTATTTACAAGGGCTTTGGCCTTATTTAAGTAAAACTTCTGGCATTCGTTATCTGCAATTAAGTGCCAAAGTAGGCAGTATCAGTGACAATCAATTAGGTGGCTGGTACAGCTACCGTAGTGCGAAAGCTGCATTGAATCAATGGATAAAAACCGCCAGCATTGAACTCAAGCGCAGTAATAAAACCGCGGCAGTGGTCACTTTGCATCCTGGTACTACAGATTCTGCTTTGTCTGAACCATTTCAGCGCAATTTGCCTGCAGGGCAGTTACAGACTCCGGCCCAAACGGCGCAACATCTGGCACAGGTGGCTGAGCAGCTTCAGGCTGAGCACAGTGGTTTATTGCTGAACTGGGATGGCAGAGTGCTGAGTTTTTAGTTCTTGCTCTAAGCCTGAGGCAAAGATAAGCTCAGTTGCACAGGCTTGAACAAGGAATACAGATGGGACTTTTTAGCGGTTTATTAGGTAATGCAGGACAAATTGATTTGGCTGATATTGAAACTGAGTTCAGCCAGATTTTACTACCAGATGAAAAACTGCAACAAGCCTATAAAGTGATTCGCGACTTGATTGTTTTTACCGACAGGCGTTTGATTTTTGTCGATAAACAAGGCTTAACCGGGTCGAAAAGAGAGTTTATGTCCGTGCCTTATCGCTCTATTGTGCGGTTTAGTGCACAAACCAAAGGTCACTTTGACCTGGAATCTGACTTGCATATCTGGCTCAGCGGTGCAGACAGTCCTCTCACCAAAACCTTTAATAAAGACGGTTCCATTTTGGATGTACAAAAAGCGCTGGCTCAGTATTGTTGCCGTTCATAGAATGAAACCACAGAGGCGTTGAGCCGTTATCCAAAAAGATGCCAGTGCTGGCATCTTTATGCATGCCGTGTCTTTGTTGCCGGCTCTGCCACTTCAGGGAGTTGTTGTGAGCCATCCAATCAGATACAGCATATTGTCCGGACTGGCGGGGCTTTTGTTGCTGTTAAGTGGCTGTAGTATCAGTCAGACAGCGCCAGTTCAGGGGCAGTCTATTGTCACTTTGCCGCCAGAGCTATTGGAGACTTCAGGCTTACTTTGCCTGGAGCAAGACTTTATCAGCTTTAATGATTCGGGGGGAAAACCGGTTTTATATCGGTTTGATCGCAGCGGTTTGATCCGCGCCCGGCTTCAATTGTCCGTCAGAAATAGCGACTGGGAAGCTATCACTTCAGATGGTAAATTTTTATATCTGGCCGATACGGGTAACAATGCGGGTCGTAAACACAGATTATTTATTTACAAAGTACCTCTGGATTGGTCTGATTTATCACAACCTTATCGGCCTGAACGACTGGAGGTCTTGTTGCCGCCAGATGAAAAACGTCAGCCTTATCAACATGATCTGGACTTCGAGGCTATGGTGTATCAACAAGGTGCATTGTGGCTGATCAGTAAAAGCTGGCAGAGCCAAATCCCTGCACGTTACAAAATCAGTCCAGGTGTGAAACAGCAATATCTTGGTGATGCTCTGCCTTTCGCTAATCCCGGCTTTCTGGTGACAGATGCGATTTTTGATCATAACCAGCAGCAGTGGTGGTTGGTCGGCTACCCGGATCCGCGAACAGCAATTTGGGCTCACTTAAGTAATGCGGGTTTTCAGTCTCAGATAGCCCGTTATGATCATCAGCTGCAATTGTTACAAACCAAGACGTTACCGACTAAAGGTCAAGTCGAAGGAGTATGCATTGATCAGGATAATCAGATTTGGATCAGTGAGGAAGGAAGCAAACAAAGCCCAGCGTTATTGATGAAAACAGGGCTGAGCAGCCATTAAATTTTCTTGTGCCTGAAACAAAAAAACTGGCCTTAACGGTCTAAGGCCAGTGTAAAAACCACTGGTTTCAAACATTCACTGAAACCAGCATGTCAGGAGTCGCTACAACAGAGAATGGATTACACTTTCACCGAAAACCGTAATTCGCTGCCGGTATTGGCCGCAACAGATTCACTCATGTCTTGATCTTCGGTAGTTTTATCCGGGTTTAAAATCATGTCACGGAACTTGGCAAAACCGTCCTGGATCAGGGAATAGGTGCTGTCGATGTCTTCGGCAATTTTGCCATTGAGTACACCCAAGCCATCCAGAACACCGCGGGCGTCTTCAAAGCCTTTATCTACACCACCACCTACTAAGGCGAGAAATTTATCCAACCGCTCTTCTTCCGGCATATCGGGGTTTTGTTCTGAGTATTTCTGATAAAACGCCGTGGCAAAACCCACGATACGATCGGCAGTAGCCTGCGGAGATGTGTCGACACCACTATTTTTAATTTTCTCTGCTGCATTGGGACCAAATTCAGCTTCCAGTTCTTTGTTAATGCCTTCAAGAGCTGTTTTATACAATAACTTCATCGAGTTATCGTCTTCACCTGCGCTCAGTTTCAGTTGGTTTTCCATAATAGCAGCATTGAGTTTTTGCTTATTCATGCGTGATGCATCGTAACCAGAGAGCTTTTTCTCTTCGGTTTTCTCATTGCTTTCTGCTTTGTTCGCTTGAGCCTGGGCTGAAGCATTTGATGCGCCGACACCGTTCACAGATGACATAAATACACTCCCTTAGGGGCTGGATCTTTTGCAGTATAGTTCTGACTAATCAGGTTATCGGCGCTGATTTAAATAACTTTAGGACTTTTTGGCAAAAAATTGCCGCGCTTTGTCGATGTCGGCGCAAAGTTGCCGCACCCCATGCAGCATTCTGCTGGTGGTGCGGTGCACCAGGTCTGAATCTGGCTGGCTAAACTGTTGATATTTAACGGCCGGAATGGCTGGCCAGCGGCTCCAGTCGAGCAGGGTGCGTGGTTCATTCACCGACACCGGCTGAATAATCAGTTGTGGCTGACTGGCGACCACATGCTCCAAACTAACCTGCGGGTAATCCCCTATAGCATCAGCAAAGGGGTTGTGGGCGCCACAAAGCTCCAACTGCTGCTGTGGCCAGGCTTTTTGTGCCACAGTCGACAGTGGTTGTTGCCAGAGCTCGTAAAAAACTGTGACTTTAGTTTTATCGCTGTAGTTTTTCTGTAGTTCAGCTAAGCCTTGTTCCATCAGCTGAGCTTGTTGTTCTGCCGCCACGTCAGCGCCTGTCAGCTGACCTAATAAACGCAGTTCTTTGGCTATGTCTGTCAGCAGCAGTGGATTCGAATCCACCACAGTTAAGCCAAACTGGCGTAACCTGGCGACATCAGCCGGCGGGTTGCCGTCCGTCCAGACCAGGACCAGATCCGGTTTTGACGCCAGAATTTTCTCGACCTGCAATTGGGCATAATTGCCAACACGAGGTATGTTTTTTGCGCCTTCCGGGTAATCGGCATGATCGGTTGTGCCAACAATCATGTCGCCTACACCAAGGCTATAGAGCTGCTCTACTAAATGGGGAGAGAGCGCAACAATACGTTGAGCCGGTTTGGCTTGTACCGTCACTGTAAATAAAGCACAGCAGCACAACACAATACGTAGCACAGACATCACCAATCGACTCCTTTTTGTACTTGTATGCCTGCATCAAATGCATGTTTGATTGACTGCACTTCGCTGACGGTATCGGCCATCTCAATGAAAGTCCGGTGCGCAGCGCGGCCTGTGATCACCACATGTTGAGTCGTGGGTCTGTTATTTAGTGCCTTGACTACTCTCTCTAAATCTATGTAGTGGTAACTCACCATATAAGTCAGCTCATCCAACAGCACTAGCTGAATACTGTCATCCTGCAAAAACTGTTCGGCTTTGGCCCAAACCTGCTCAGCGGCAGCAATATCAGCAGCTCTGTCCTGGGTATCCCAGGTAAACCCTGTGTTCATCACAGCAAATTCAACACCGTGTTGCTCTAATAAATTACGCTCGCCACAGTCCCATGTGCCTTTAATAAACTGCGCCACAGCGGCTTTTAAACCATGGCCGACAGCGCGGGCTACAGTGCCAAAACCAGCAGTAGATTTACCTTTACCATTGCCTGTGATCACCAGCAATAAAGCTTTGTTGGTCGTGGCAGCGGCGATGCGGCTATCGACCTGTTCTTTTAGTTTTTGCTGACGTTTTTTATGGTTTTGTTGTTTGAGATCTGTCATTAAAAATCCTGTTGTGAAAATGAAAAGCCAGGAGCGGCAATGCAGTGAACTTGCCAGGGACTCTGTTCGTTATACCTGCTGATCCGACTGACACTACCATAGCCAATTGATAGCTGTTGCAGCCAGTGGCTGTGTCTGAGATCAATATGAAGTAAATGGGCCAGTAGCAGACGGATCACACCACCATGCAACAGCCATAATGCACGCCCACTTTGATACTGACTATGTCGTTCAAAAGCCTGTAAAACCCGTTGCTGAAACTCAGTTAAAGATCCACCTGCGGGCGGCGTGATGGCAAAAGGCCGCTGCCAGAAGTCTTGTTGTAACGGCCAGTCTGGACTTTGCTCATCAAAAGGTACACCGTCCCAGCGGCCAAAATTCATTTCTTTGAAATCTGGCTCTACCACAAGCAGCAGCTGAAGGCGCTGTGCCTGAGCTGCGGCACTATGGCGACAGCGCTGTAACGGTGAACTCAGCACCTGCTGATAATTTTGTTTGTTTAACCAGTCAAGACAGGCTGGCGCTGACTGCTGCAGTGCGACATCTGTCCAGCCATACAAAGCAGCAGGACCGGCGACAGGGCCATGGCGGACTAAATCAATCTGTTGCATCTGCGCCTCGTTTTAAATACAGCGGTAAACCTGCTGCCACAAACACAACGTCATCACAGACTGCGGCAAGTTGCTGATTCAGCCAGCCTTGCTGGTCGACAAACAGACGATTCAGCTCGCCCAGTGGCACCAGTCCCATTCCGACTTCATTGCTGACTAAAATTAGTTGTCCTTCAAACTGTGCAACAGCCTCAGCTAACTGCTGGCGCACTAAGGCAAAATCCTGCTGTGGAAAATGATACAGCTGATTATTCAGCCACAGTGTCAGGCAATCAACTAACAGAGTTTGGCCCGAACCTGAAAGCTGACGTAAAGCTTCACTGAGTAATAAAGGACATTCAAGCAAATGCCAGGTTTTGGGTCTTTGCTGCTGGTGCTGTTTTATTCGTTGGCTCATTTCGGCGTCAAAAGCCGTAGCGGTTGCCAGATAAGTGACCTGCTCTGATGTTTTGGCCAGACGCTCTGCCAGACTGGATTTACCGCTGCGGGCTCCTCCTAAAATCAGCGTTTTTTTCATCCCTGTTGCCTCCACCATATCAGCCACACCAGATAACAACTCAGCTCCGACATTTGCTGCGCTGCGCCTAATAAATCTCCGGTATAGCCTTGCAACTGGCTGCGGTAGTAAAAAAACAGCAGGATAAAACTCAAGGCTAATATTGCAAGCAGAGATAAAGCTAAAGACAGAGGGATAAAATATAAAAACGGCAGGACAAACAGCCAAATCGACAGCAAGGCTCGTTTTTGTAAGGAGGTCGCTATAGGTTTGCTTTTACTGACGATGTCCAACTGCTGATAAGGCAACACAAAGGTCAGGCTGACTGCGGTTGCGCGCGATAAGCCAGCTACCAGCACCAGAGCCCAAACGGCTTGGGTGTCTAAAGCGAACAGGCTTTGCCATTTGATTAAAAACACAGAGAACAGCGCGACCAGGCCATAAGTGCCTACTCTGCTGTCTTTCATAATCTCCAGTTTACGATCCAGAGACAAACCGCCGCCTAAACCGTCCGCTGTATCGGCCAGACCGTCTTCATGAAAAGCACCGGTCAGCACCAGACCTGAGATTAAACTGAGCAGCACGGCAATGGAAAAAGGCAGCAGTTGAGCAGCCAATAGCAGCACCAAAGCTTGCAGAGCACCTAATAACAACCCCACCAGACTTAAATAACGGCTGCTTTGATTTAACAGCTCCGGGCTGTAAGGGGTCGATGCAGGCACTGGAATACGGCTGAAAAATGCTAACGCCAGACAAAAGAGTTGCCATTGTCGAAGGGGCCATTGCAGCAAAGGGCTCATCACGTCGCGACTCCGGTTTCCACCACTTGAGTCACGCCAGCATCAGCAAAACTGGCCATATCGTTGTAAAAGCTGATGGCGGCACGCACGAGCGGTACAGCCAAAGCGGCACCTGTGCCTTCGCCTAAACGTAAGCCTAAATCCAGTAAGGCTGTTGCATTGAGCTGTTGTAACACCGCCTTATGACCGGCCTCAGCTCCCTGATGAGCAAAAATTAAATAATCCCGGCAATTGGGCGCTAGCTGGCAAGCGAGCAGAGCTGCGACTGAAACAATAAAGCCATCAATCAGTACAGGTTTCTGCAAAGAAGCTGCACCTAAGATAGCGCCACAGAGCTGGACCAGTTCAAAACCACCAAATTCAGCGAGTACGGATACCGGATCTTTGGCATAAGGCCGCTGCAGCGCCTGTTTGATTAAATTCAGTTTTAATGCAAATTGCCCATCGCTGATGCCGGTGCCCCGACCAACACAAGTTTCAACCGGCAAATCAGTCGCAGCGGCCAGTAAGGCTGCTGCGCTGCTGGTATTAGCTATGCCCATCTCACCGAGCAGTAAGAGATCACAACCAGCCAGGATCTGCTGCCGGGCGATATGGCGGCCTAAGGCCAGACCCGCTTCCACCTGAGCCAGAGTCATGGCCGGACCCTGACTGAAATCTGCGGTGCCACAGCCTAACGATTGCTGAATTAAACCGGCTGCGTCGGGCAGGGCAGATAAGATACCGGCATCTACTACAGCTAACTCAATGCCGTTACTGCGACTAAAGCAGTTGGCCGCAGCTCCTCCGGCAAGAAAATTCAGCACCATCTGCTGTGTGACTGCGCTGGGCGCTATACTGACGCCATGAGCATTGATGCCATGATCGCCAGCAAATATCAGCAGTACAGGCTTATTGAGTGATAAGTGGGCCTTTGAGTTTTGTATCAACGCCAGTTGTAACGCCAGCATCTCCAGCACGCCCAAAGCACCTGCAGGTTTAGTTTTTAAATCAATGCGTTGCTGTATGGCTGCCGTCGCCGTTTTATCCAGAGCAGGTATCTCAAATAACATCATAAAACTCCGTTAACCGCGGCGGTATTTAAATAACATGGATAAAAAGAACAAGCTGCCGATGGCGGATGTGACCACACCTATAGGTAGCTCCTGATCTGGCAACAAGCTGCGCGACAAGGTGTCGACCGCGACTAAAAATAAAGCGCCCAACCAGACAGAACCCAGTAATAAAGCCACACTGGATAAGCCAAACAAAGAACGCACCAGATGGGGGATCATCAGGCCGACAAAAGCTATCCCGCCACAACAGGCTACGATAGCGGCGCTGACCGCAGCACAAAGCAATAGAATAATCAGACGCAAAGGTTGGACCTTGACCCCCAGGCTGCGGGCACTTTCATCGGTTAAAACCAAGGCATCGAGCTGGCGGCGATACAGTAGGCCCAGCAACAAGGTGATAAACACAAGGGGACTGATCAGAGCCACATGAGTCAGGCTGGCCTGACTTAAACTGCCCATCAGCCAAAACATCACCCTATTGGCGGCAAAAGGCTCAGATAAATACAGCAAGGTGGTAGTGATGGCACTGAGCATAAAGCTGACCGCTACACCACAAAGCAGCAAAGTTTCTAAACGTTGCCAGCGACTACGAGCGCCAATTAGCAGCACCAGAAATACTGCCAGCAAAGCGCCAAAAAAAGCGAAGAGAGGAGTCAGTAGTTGCCACTCTGGCAGCACTATAGTCGCAATGGTTGCCCCCAAAGCAGCGCCTGAAACTATGCCAAATAAATAAGGATCGGCCAGTGGATTGCGGCTGGCATTTTGCAGCAAAGCGCCACAGAGAGCTAAACCGCTCCCCGCCAGTAATGCCAATAATAAGCGCGGAAAACGCAGTTGCCACAGCACAGTCGATTGCATTTCATCCAGCGCGGCAAAGCCGAATAAGCCAGTAAAGGGGATAGACACGGAGCCGGTGTTTAAAGCCAGCATGCAGACCAGCAGTAACAAGGCTATTGCCAATAAAAAACGTAAAGGGACAGGCAAAGCTGCCACTAACACTTTGCTCATAAATTGTCCTTATAACCAAAACTTACCCGAGGACAATCACCAAAAGGGTTTTGATCAATAAGGCAGGGGATGCGGAATACCTCGGTGAGCAACTGCTGCGTCAGCACTTGTTCTGCTGTGCCATCTGCGACCAGTTGGCCTTTATTCAACAGCAATAAACGGTCGCAATAACGCGATGCCAGATTGAGATCATGAATACTGGCAATCACGGTAATATTCAGCGCTTTGGCAATACGTAGCACCTGATGCTGGTAATACAAGTCCAAATGGTTAGTTGGTTCGTCCAGCAGTAACAACAGAGGCTTTTGCATCACAGCGCGGGCTAATAACACCCGTTGTTGTTCACCCCCTGATAAATGAGCAAAAGAGTGATGCTCTTTATTGGCTAAACCAACCAGTTCAAGGCTGTGTTTAAGTTGCTGCAAGTCTTGTTCTGTATTGGTTTGCCATAAGGCTTTATGAGGGATCAGCCCCATCAGCACCACATCAGCTACAGTTAAATCAAATAAAGGACCAGATAACTGACTGACCAGCGCCACTTTCGCAGCCAGTTCGGATTGGCTAAAAGCGCTAAGCGGCCGACCTTGCAACTTAATCTGTCCAAAGCTTGGCTGATATTCTTTTTGTAGCAAGCGCAATAAGCTGGTTTTACCTGCGCCGTTAGGACCAAGTAAAGCGACAAATTGGCCCGGCTGAATAACAAAATTCAGCGCTGTTAAGATCTGTTGCTGATGGATGCATAGCTGCACCTCTGAAAATTCGATAACCGGGGTCTGGCCCACAACAAAGCTCCATGAAATAACGGGCAGGGACCAGCACTGGCAGCAGAAAAAACCGCAGAGTTCCGGCACAGTGTAAGCCCGCACTGTGTGCCGCACGGACTGTATACCCCAATGACATTGGAAGTCCGGCAACGCCTGAGATTTGTAAAGGCAGGACATCTGACTTGCCATACTCTGCTCGAGCAAAGTGGCTTACAGTTGCGGGTACAGTACAGGATTTACACCTGTTTCCCTTTCAAGTTCATGACAGTAGCTATTGCTTATGCAGAACACCTTTGACAAAACTTGTGCAGTGTAGCAGAGCTGGGAGCCGGGCGTTAGCAGAAATGTCCGGCGGTCAGGTGTCTTTAGCGTGGTGGAGATGCTTATTCAGCAATTACAGTTTTCGTCAGTTGTGCACCGTCTGCTTGCTTAATCAAGAAGCTGACAGACTCGCCTTTATTTTTCTTCAGCAAGTCTTTGGCATCATCGGCAGGACAACCAGGAATAGCGCAGTCCGCAATCTTCAGAATTTGATCGCCTACCAATACTCCGGCTTTTTCTGCTGCGCCGCCAGCCACAAGTTGTTTCACTTTTACGCTGGATAAAGTAGGGTTAAAAAAACCTCCTTCTACTGCAATATCCAGAGACAAACCTATTTTGCCTTTGTCCGCTGCCAAAGCTGCAGTGCTGATAAATACACTGCAAAACGCAGCAGATAACAACAGTATTTTTTTATTCAATTCGACAACTCCTTATCTTTAAATTAACTAACAAAACCAATCGCTTACATATTTGACATTAAAACGAATAAGAAATAGAAACAAGTGATTGCTAAAGATATTTATCACTACTTGAAGAGGCATCTGGTAAAGCAAATAATGTCGTGTAATAGTAGAACTGTCTAATTAAATCAACAGGATCAGGAATGCGCAAAAGAGTATTGTCTGCATTAGCTGCAATGGTATTACTTTGCTCTGCCAGTATTCAGGCCTGTGTGCTGCGGATGGCGGCAGAGACCGATTTCCCTCCCCACTTGATTTTAAGAGAACAAGGCTGGCAAGGGCAGAGTGTCGAGTTGTTGCAACTGCTGGCAAAAGAGGTGGGATGCGAGCTGGTGTTTGTCAACAGCCCCTGGTTGCGTTCGTTAGCACAACTTAAAAGCGGTGAATTGGATTTAGTCAGTCATTTGTCGTACAGCGATACCCGCAAAGCTGACTTTGCCTTTATTGGTCCTCACCATATTGAATCTATCTGGCTGATTGGTGATCCGAGCAAGTTACCTAAGATTGAACAATTAAATGACTTATCTGACAAGGTTGACCTGGAACGTATTGCGAAGCTCAATGGCGCTTATTACGGCGAGCAGTTTGAGTTACTGGAACAAAAACCTTTTTTTGCCAGACAACTGGTTAGTATCAGCAGTATTCAGGACAAACTTGCGTTGTTGGAGGCGGGCAGAGTCAATGCAATTTTGGAGGATCAGTCAGTACTGCATTATTGGCAAACACATCAGTATAAAAATGCTAAAAATTACCAGGCTTTAGTGCTGGTGTATCAAAGCCCTGTCTATTTTGGTTTCAGTAAAACAACCTTATCCAAAGCTATGTTAATCAAACTGCAAAAAGCCTGGCAGAAGTTGTTTGAGCAAGGTGATATAGAAAAAACGGTGAAGCGTTATCAGAGCACAACCACAGATGTGCTGACCCCTTCGACTAAGCTGTAGTACTGTAGAGTACAGTGGCTATTGCGCTTGCCAGTAAGCAGTATAGCGCCATCGGCAACAAGGTAAAACGCATGATCTGCCCTTCCTGGCCGGTCAGCTTGCAGACCGAAGCCGCAGCTACTACGTTCACTACACACACCATATTACCTGCGTTTGCGCCGAGCATTTGTAGTGCCAGTACCAGAGATAAAGGCAGGGTAGCATCGAGCGCCAATTGTTGTTGCACACTGGCAAACATCAGGTTGGAAAAGGTGGCTGACCCGGCAATAAATGACCCTAAAGCGCCTATCCATGGGGCACACCACAACCAGAACTCCACTAAATGCTGGCTCGCAACAGAGGCGAGATAGATTGGCATAGCCGGCAAATCTGCGCTGTTGAGATCTGAATGTAAAAACAGCCGTACCATAGGTACTGCGCTGGCCAGCGTAATAGCCGCTGGCCAAATTCTGTGTAAGCTTTCAGTCGTGGCTTTGCACATCAACTGGCGACGCTTAGTTTGCCATGGCAACAACAAAAGTACGGTCAACACAAACACAGTACCGGGTAGATACAAAGGCTGAACTGAGGTGGATAAAGTTGAGCCAAAAATCTCTGACCAGTTGAGTTGCACTGCCTGCAAAACAGCTTTAAAAGGTAAAAACTCCAATCGGCTGAGCACCAATAAAACCGCCAGTAACAGGTAAGCTCCCCAGGCTTTGAACAAAGCTAAGTGCTCAGGCGCAACTTCTCCTACGCTGGTGTTATTTGTTTCGTTGTCACAGCGCCACAAAGTCGCAGGTACCGCTATACCAAAACGCACTAACAAGGTCAGCACGATCAAACCTGCCAAAGCACCTAACAAAGAGGGAAATTCAGGGCCTAGGTAACGGGCGACAAAAAAAGCGGGCAAGCTGTAACAAAGGCCGGATAAAAAAGCCAGAGGTGCAATAGTCAAACCTGAACGCCAGTCGGGCTTGTCGCTAAAATAGCGGCACAATATCAGGCACATCAGTACAGGTATGAGACTGGCACAAAACAGGTCAATACTGGCTGCGGTTACGGCGCTTTGTTCAATCAGTTCTGGCGATATGCCCGGCAATCCGTTGGTCAGCCCGACCAGTACTGGAGTTCCTATGGCACCAAAAGAGACCGGGACTGAATCTGCGATCAGAGTTAAAACCACTGCAGCTAATGGTCTGAAACCCAAAGCAATCAACAGAGGCGCCGCTATGGCGGCTGGCGTACCAAAACCGGCAGCACCTTCTAAAAACGCCACCAGTAACCAGCCAACAAATAATAATTGAATACGATGATCGCCGGAAATCGCGGCAAAACCACGACGGATCAATAAAAAGCTACCGTTATTCTCGAGCAGGTTTAGAAGCAGCAAGGCGCCAAACACTACCCATAGCACAGTGGCAGCGATGACTAGTCCCTCAGCAATAGCTGCTGCTATCTGTAACAGAGAGACAGACCAGACAAAAGCGCTTAAGAGGGCGGTACCCAGCAAACACAGTGGCATGGCTTGGCGGGCAGGCCAGCGCAACAGGACTAAAAACGTGAGCACGCTCAGTAGCGGAAAAAGTGCACTCAACAAAAGCCAGGCGTCCATTTGCCATTGCTCCATTCATCAGATCTCGTGGTTAAGGTAGCTGATTTTTATCCATATAAACCAGAGCTAAAACAAAGGACTGTGTTTTAATTTGCGCTTGGATAAAAAAGACCCCGCACGAAGCGAGGTCTTTTTACTCAGTCGAACCCTGAATGTTACGACTCTTTGTCCGGTGACTCTTTGTCCAGTAAGTCCAGCTCTTTACTAATAGCCAGTGGTGAGCCTGTATTACGGGCCAATACCATATAAGCCACAGGCACGACATAAATGGTTAGCAAGGTGGCAACACCTACACCTGCGAAGATCACCATACCTATCACCATACGGCTTTCAGAGCCAGGGCCTGTGGTGATGATCAGTGGAATAGCACTGAATACGGTAGTAAAAGCGGTCATCACAATAGGCCGTAATCGTAAAGCGGAAGCCCGCTTAATCGCCTCTTCAAACTCGACGCCAGCGTCACGCAACTGGTTAGCAAATTCAACTATTAAAATACCGTTTTTCGCCACCAAACCTATCAGCATCACTAAGCCTATCTGGCTGTATATATTCAGCGTCATACCAGCCAAATATAAACCAGCCAAAGCACCGACTAAGCCCAGCGGCACCGTCAGCATAATGACAAAAGGATGGACAAAACTTTCGAACTGCGCCGCCAGAACCAAAAAGGTAATAAGCAAAGCTAATGCAAAAATCAGCACTGTCGACTCGCCGCTTTCTTTAAACAGCAGTGATTCACCTTTGTAGTCAATACCGACTGTACCTTCGATATTGTCTTTCACCGTTTGTTCTAAAAACTCCAGCGCTTCACCCAGACTGTAGCCAGGCGCCAGGTTAGCGGTAATAGTGATACTACGCATCCTGTTGTAGCGGTTTAAGCTGGATGTAGTGGCTTCTTCTTTGAGCACCACCAGGTTATCCAGTGGAATAAGCTTGCCAGACTCTTTCGCCCGCACGTAGACATTACTGATACTGCCAGGCTTGGCAAAGTCTTTGTCTGCGCCTTCGAGTATCACGTCGTATTCTTTACCCCGGTCGAGGAAAGTGGTGACTCTGCGACCGCCCAGCATAGCTTCCAATGCCTGACCTACAGCGCCAACAGAAATCCCTAAATCGGCAGCCCGCTCACTGTTAATTTCCACCAGCACTTGAGGCACAGTCTCTTTGTAGTCGTGATCCAGCATTTGCAGTTGTGGATTTTCTGCAGCTTTTGCCAGCACTATATCGCGCCACTGCACCAGTTCCTGATAGGTATTGCCCTGAATTACAAACTGTACAGGACGACCACCACCACGACCGCCACCTAAGCCGCTGCGCATAAAGGTGAAGGCTTTGACATCAGGTAATTGATTCAGTTTACCGCTGACTTCCTGCATCAGCTCTGAGGTACGTCTTTTGCCATTATTCCAGTTTTCAGTGCCTACTATGGCCACGCCGCCTGAATTACCCCAGCCAGGGACCCGGATCAGCAAGCGATTAAACTCACCTTTTTCGTAGTAGGGCATCAGTATGTCTTCGATTAAACGCATGTTACGGCTGTTGTTGGCGTAACTTGCGCCTTCAGCGCCACTCATATTGACAAAAAAGGTGCCTCTGTCTTCCTGTGGTGCCAGCTCAGAAGGAATTAACTTCAATAGCAGTATAGTTGCAACAAAGCTCATCACCAGCACGGCCATAGTCGGCCAGCGCCTTGCTATCACTGCATTCAGCTGATTACTGTAACCCGCTTCCAGTTTGGCAAACCCCTTGTGCATAGCAGCACTGAAACGGGATTCGCGTTTTTTGTGCGTCAACAACTTACTGGCCAGCATAGGGGAGAGGGTTAATGCGGTAATAGCAGAGAAGGCCACAGCAGCAGCTACGGCTAACGCAAATTCAGTAAAGAGTTTACCCAGTTCACCCTGCATAAAGACCAAGGGAACAAAAACCGCAATCAGTACTAAAGTGGTGGCGACTACAGCAAAACCTACTTCACGGGCACCACGGTATGATGCCAGCAGCGGATGTTCGCCTTCCTCGATGCGGCGGTAAATGTTCTCTAGTACGACGATGGAGTCATCCACAACCAAACCTATGGCTAAAACCATGGCCAGCAGCGTCAGCAAATTGATGGAAAAATCCAGAGCGTAGAGCACAGTGACCGCGGCAACTAAAGCGACTGGAACAGTGATGGCAGGAATAAAAGTAGCGCGTAAATTCCCAAGGAACAGGAAAATCACCAGGACCACCATGCCCATGGCAATACCTAAGGTGTTGTACACCTCTTTAATAGATTCAGCGATAAAGAGTGAAGAGTCATAACCCGGTTCTATCGTTGTACCTGCTGGCAGACTGGCTTTAATTTTTTCCATCTCTGCGCGGGCATTTTGCACCACATCCAGCGTGTTGGCTTTTGACTGTTTGATGATGCCGATACCCAGCAGGTTTTTACCATCACCACGGAATTCGTTTTCTTCATCTTCCGAACTTAAAATAACCTGAGCTACTTCACCTAAACGCACCAGGTAATTATCTTCACCGCGTTTAATAGCTAAGCGTCTGAAGTCCTGCTGAGTTTTGTAAGTCCGAACCACCCGTACTGTAAAGTTCCGCTCTTCAGATTTGATATTACCTGCCGGTAATTCAACGTTTTCAGCCCGCAGCACAGTTTCAATATCCTGTACTGTCACCCCACGGGCCGCCATGGCGTCTTTGTCCAGCCATAAGCGCATCGCATAGCGGCGTTCCCCACCGATTTGAATACGGGCTACACCATCAACGACTGAAAAACGCTCAACGATGTAACGGTCGGCATAATCAGATAACTCCAGATTGGTCATGGTTTCGCTATTGAGCACAAACCAGGCAATAGTGTCGTCATCGCCATCAGCTTTAAACACTTCAGGCGGGTACGCCTGATCCGGCAGGTTATCCAGAATACGGGACACCCGCTCGCGCACATCGTTGGCTGCGGCGTCTATATCACGGCTGATATTAAATTCGATAGTGACGTTGGAGCGGCCATCACGGCTGTTGGAGTTTATATTTTTAATACCCTCCACACCCGAAATCATATCCTCAATGGGCTGTGTGATTTTGGTTTCAACGATTTCAGCTGAGGCTCCCGGATAGTCGGTACTGATGGTCACTATAGGCGCATCAATATCAGGAAATTCCCTCAGCGGCAGCATAGTGAAACAGACAATACCAAAAATCAGTAAAATCAAGTTCACTACAGTGGCAAAGACCGGTCGTTTGACCGAAACATCAGATAACCACATGCTTATTGCCCCGCTTTGCTAACAGTTGGAGTCACCACAGAACCTGAGCGGATTTTAGTAGTGCCTTCAATCACTATCTGATCGCCTGCATTTAACCCTGATACAACCTCCACCAGACCCGGCATACGTTGCCCCAGCTGCACTTCGGTTTGAGTCACAGTGTTGTCCTGATTGACCACAAAGACGTACTGCTTGTTTTGCAACGGCACTATCGCCTTTTCAGAGACTTGCAGCGCCTGCACTTCTGCCAGCGTCACGCTGACATTCAGCAGCATACCAGGGCGTAATTCCAGTTCGTCATTTGACACTAAGGCATGCACTTTTACAGAACGGGTGACAGGGTCTAAGCGGGTGTCTATCGCTTTGATCTGACCGGTAAAGACTTTTCCAGGGTAAGCCACACTGCTGGAGTTGACTGTCATACCAGGTTTTAATTGAGCCAGATAATATTCAGCCACGCTAAATTCCAGACGGATTTTGTTTAAATCATCCAGTGTAGTGAGTACCGTACCTGCGGTTAAATAGGCACCTTCGCTGACTTGACGTAAACCTAAAACGCCAGTAAAAGGAGCCCGGATCGTCATTTCATTTAAGCGGGCTTTGACTGCGTCCAACTGAGCTTGTGTGGTATTCACCCTGGTTTGCTGTTCATCCAGCAGAGACTGGGCTGTGGCTTGAGTTTTTGCCAGATTTTTCACCCGTTCCAATTGGCGTTTTTGGTCCACCAAAGAGGCAGAGAGTTCAGCTACCCTGGCTCGTTCTTCCACATCATTTAACTGAGCGATCAGTTGGCCTTTTTCAATCAACTTACCTTCGTTAATATGTAATTCAATTAGATAATCACTGGTGTTGCTGACAATTTGCACAGACTCATTAGCAAGAGCTGTACCTAAACTTGTCACCTGGCGCACTAAAGCTGAGTGCCTGACGACTTGGGTGGTGACTAAGGTCGCTGAGCTTTCTGCCTTTCTTTCCTCCTCAATTGATTGATTTTGGAAGAAAAGGTAGACAACAAACAGGGATAACCCCACTAACAACACCCATATCAGATTCGAATTTTTTTGCGTCACGATAACCCCGGTCTGGTACTCTTAGAATAATGGGCTTTATTGTAGGGAATAATAGCCAGCAGAGTGCACGTGTTATCGCAATGACTCAGGTGTTGGTCGTATCGGAGTAGAGAATGTCGGAACAAAAGTGTGAGTTTTGCCAAAATATGCGGTTTTACATTGTATGGGTGGCACTGATGGCTGCATTTTATTTTTGGTACATGGGCTGATGGATAAATTGCAGTACAGAGCGGCAACAGCCAAAGGTGGTGTGAAAACTCTGCTTTTCAGTAGCTCTGCTTTGTTATTATGGCTGTTCTTGCTATTGCTAACGCCAGATCTATTGCACAGTTCAGCCTGGGTCTTGTTGTTGATTTGTTGTTTGCTTGGACTGTTGGCGGGGTATGCCAAATTAACAGAACCTTTTTATGTCGTAGAGCTTGACCAGCAGGGATTCTGTTATATACACCACAAAGGGCACTGGCGTATTCCCTGGACCGGGCTTTTTTTTGTTGCAGTGCCGGAACTGGATGGTAAACAAATCGCTTATATCGGTGTAAAACTGAAAAGCTACGATGATTTTCTCGCTCAACTGCAACCGCGTTTAGCTGTCCATTTAATGGTAGAGCAGCGCCACTTGCTGATTGCTGCACTGGGCAGTAATTGCCCCTCAGGGACCTGTCCAACAGATCTGATGGTAGAAGTTGGTGAATACAGAGGAACAACGCGCAGTTATAAAGGTGCTATTGCAATGTTTGCCCGGCGCATGCAATTATTGAGGCAATTAACAGGCTTTGATCTATTTATTCCAATGAATGCTATAGGTCCGGAACCTGCTGAGTTTTGCCGCAAAGTGAATCAAATCAGGTTACAATGTTTAGATAATACAGTGACCTAGACACTTGATATGCGTCTGTATCATAATGGCGCAATAAAACAAAATTAAAAACGGTATTTCAGTTATGAATAATTATGAAAAAGCATTTTTAGTTAGTGGGCGTAACACCCTGATCCACAAACAGAAAAAAGTGGATTTAGTCATAGTAAATGACACGGGAGATCCGGTGATTGTTGCCACTCGTCACGGCGTGAAAATATTCACTGAAGAAGTTCCGTCAAGCAAAGCGGATGCAAAAGCCCGTTATCTGGAATTAGTTGATATCGCCAGCTCCGACGTATTCAGTGAAAACAAAACTTTGTTATTTGTACAAGCTTTGAATAACAAAGAATACAAAGTAGATTACAGTAAAGTAGGTACAGATTTGTTTATCCGTATTCACCAGGAAAACTATATTTAGTAAAATTAGGTACGAACTCAATGCCGGCTTAAGCCGGACGAGTTTGACATCATGGTGGCTTGCTCTCTTTAAGTGGTAATTGCCTGTGACAGTAAATGTGTTAGCGTGTCAGTTTAGCCTCCAGGACGATTTAGTCTTTATTCATATGCCTGTCACTCAGACCAATCTGACTGTGGATTTACTCAAAGAGCAATTACACCAGGCTGGTTACGGTCGTTGTTTATTATTGCAAGACCAAATCAAAAATTTATTGCTGGAATATCAGCAAATCCAGCAGAAAATCAAACAGCAGTTACAGGCCGAAGGCTATGTACTGAAGTATAAAGTTGCTCAGCGTGTACATGCTCAGCTGAAGATTGAGCTTAGCAGCGACGCCATGCACGCTACCGCCGAAATCACAGCTGCTTATGGCGGGAACCCTATCTCAGCCAATGAAGCCGTAAAGACAGGGCAGGAAGCCGGCATCGTTTTTGGTTTCCAGAAAGAGCAGATACTGCAGTTGGTAGCACAAGCCAGTCGTGCCGAACCCGGTAGTAAAATTAAAGCCGAAATTGCAGCAGGGCGGTTACCAACACCAGGCCGTGATTCTGTGTTCGAACTGCTGATCCGTGATATGTCTAACCGCAGTAAACAGCCTGTTGCCCGCTCTGAAGGCAAAGTCGATTTACGTGATTTTGGTGCTATTGCGTCGGTCAAAAAGGGGGAAGCTCTGATGCGTCGTCTTCCGCCGACCAAAGGCAAAGAAGGCATGACGGTGACAGGGACCCGGCTCTCTGCTTTGGATGGACAGCAGTTACCTTGGGGAGCTGCTGAAGGTTCTGAGATCTCTGCAGATAATCCCGATCTTTTAATTGCCAGCAAAGATGGAATGCCGCGTTTGATGGAGGCCTGTGTTGCGGTTGATGAAGTCTTTGTGATCAATAAAGTCGACACAGGATCAGGTCATATTATTTTCAAAGGTGCGGTGGTCATTAACGGCGACGTTGCTGAAGCAATGAAAGTTATTGCCGGCGGCAATGTATTTGTCAAAGGTATTTTTGAAGGTGATTTGATTGAGTCTGGCGGTGACATCACTATAGGCGGCGCTATCATCGGCCATCAGATAGGTGAAGTCAGTGAACATACTGAACTGAGCACCCAGCTGAGGGCTAAAGGTAATATTCACTGTACGCTGGCGCAATACGCCGCTATCAAATGTGAGGGCATCCTAACAGTGTCCAAACAACTGCTGCATTGTCAGGTTGAAGCGAATTCGGTACTAGCCGGTACAGTCGAAAAGGCTAACGGAAAAATTGTCGGTGGCCGTTATTACCTGGGCAATGGCTTACGTTGCGGCAATCTGGGGGCGCCATCAGGCAGCTTATTGCAAATAGTGCTGAATAAGCAGATGGATCCTCTGATAGAAAAACAAACTGTACTGAGGGCCAGTTTAGCCGGTTTAAAAGCCGAGATGGAACTAGTGAAACAACACGTCGAGCAACTTAAACAGATGGAGAAATCTGCGGCAGTACAAGAGCAGATGGCCGCTATGGTGGAAGAGTTTGAAGAACACCGTAGTATTGCCTCAGCCTTTATTGCAGATATCAAGCAACTGGAAGAGCAAAGACGACAGTTGTTATTGTCAGTTTGTATTGAAGTGACACAGCAACTATTTGCCGGAGTCGAAACCAGTTTTGGCAACGAACTATTAAGAACAAAAAAAGAGTATGGTCCGTCCCGTATTCGATTGTCTGAGCAAGGTGTTGTTGTCGAAGCCTTGTAGCCTTCCTAATCTTTATGCCAGTTCTGCCGGGTGCCTGCGCAAAACTGGCCTGTCTTTTGCTTCGTTTATCCTGTGTTACTTCTGATGTCAAATTTTTGCTGTTATTGGTGCTGATTGACAGTGCTACGAGCGGCCTGTGGTGGAAACAAGACAATGATCCGAATACAACAATGGTTTATTTTGCTTTTACTAAGCACTGCGCTGATTGGCTGTGGGGGTGGGGGCGGTGATGACTCTGGCCAGTCAGGCTCGACATCCAGTGTCAATGCCGGCAGAGAGCAGACTGTCAATGAAACCGACAGTTTTACCCTGACCGCTTTGGGTGACCCGGCAGGTGGAACTTTTGCCTGGCGTCAGTTATCCGGAACTGCAGTCACAGGGATGCCTGCCAGCACAGCCGCAGTGACTTTAACCGCACCAGCGGTAAAAGCAGATAGCATCTTAGTGTTTCAGGTGACTTACACTACACCTGCGGGACAAAACTTAACGGACGAAACTCAGGTATTGGTCAAGGCTGAGAATAAAGGGCCTGTTGCTGTTCTTCAAATTACCCAACCTTCGATTTTACCTGTAGCTCAAGGGCTAACCGTAAGTATAAGCGCTGCGTCCTCTTATGACTTAGATGCTGATGGCAGTATTGCCGCCTATCAGTGGAGCCAGACATCAGGACCAGAAGTCACTTTAACAGGCGCAGGCACAGCGACCCTTAGTTTTGTGGCCCCTTTAGTGGCTGCCCAAACTGATATTGAGCTGAGTCTGCTGATCACTGATGATGAGGGGTTAACAGCCCAAGGCAGTATTAAAGTGCCGATACGCGCCAGCACGCAACAAATTATTGCCAATGCCGGACCCGATCAGCAGGTACGTGAGTTTGCTGAAGTGCTGTTAGACGGCAGTGGCACTCGCACAGTGGCAGGTAGTTTTAGTTGTCGTTGGAGTCAGTTAAAAGGTCAGGCATTAGTTCTGGTGAATCCAACCTCTTGTCAGGCGTCTTTTATTGCTCCTGATATTTCAGGTACCAGTCAGTTAGAGCTGCAGTTAATTGCCACAGACAGCAATAACCAAACCTCTACCGATACCATGCTAGTGACGGTCAGCAATGCGGTATTGGGTGACTTGCCCGACACCGGTGTAGTGAATTGTTATGATCTCTCCGGAGTGATCCCTTGTGGTGATGAAAGTTACCCACGTCAGGATGGGGATGGCGGACGTGACAGCGTGGTGCAGTATCTGCGCAAAATAGGCAAAGGTGAAAAAGCCTTCGATTTTACCAAGCTGGATCCATTTGGTGATGAGTTACCCGACACAGCCACTGAATTTGCCTGTCTGCGCGATAATGTCACTGGTCTTATTTGGGAATTAAAAGAACCGGTGATTACCGCCCCACCAGCCAGTACCTTGCGCGCTGCCAATAACAGATACAGTTTTGTCAGCACTAATCCAGGCAATGGTGATGAAGCCGGTGTCCCGGCCGCGGCTTTAAGTACCTGCCCCAGTGCAGAAAACTGTGGTATTGAGGTCTATGTCGAAGAGGTGAATGAAACTGCCTATTGCGGTGGTGCAAACTGGCGTTTGCCTACCTTGGAAGAGTTAATGTCCATCGCTGACTTTGGTCGTGTGGGTGAAAATCATTTGTTAGATCCGACGTTTTTCCGGTTTGAACCTGATTATTCGATACAAAACAATATGTTTTACTGGACAGCTCAAACCAGCGCTGAGGGCGGCGGGGGTATCTCAGCCTGGGTGTTCGATATCCGTAACGGCAACGACAACACCTTGCCAAAACAGCAAAACCAGTTAGGTTATGTGCGTCTGGTGCGCTCACCATAAGGAAAATTTATGTCAAAATATGTTTTGATGATGCTGATGGTGGCATTACCCGCTTATGCAGCTCAAGTATGTTACAGCGATATTACGACGACTAAACCTATTAGTAATTTTCAGCTGAACGCAGATGGCACAGTGCTGGATACTAAGACTAAGCTGATGTGGTCACGTTGTCTGATTGGGCAAAGTTGGGATAGCTCCAGCCGCACCTGTACCGGAACAGCGCAGCAACTGGACTGGCCCGAGGCTTTAACTGAAGCAAAACGCAGTACTCTGGCAGGTTTTAGCACCTGGCGTTTGCCTAATGCCAAAGAAGTGCTGACGCTGGTTGAACGCAGCTGTGTAGACCCGGCTATCAACCTGACCGCTTTTCCTGCCAGCAACAGTGAAAACATGTGGACAGGAACTACAGTGGTCAGTCAGCCTGACAGAGCCTGGGCTATTGCGATGTACAGTGGCAAAAACAATACCAAAGAGAAAATTATTCGTTTGTACGTACGCCTGGTCCGATTCAGTGATGAATAAAAGGTTATATGCTGTGGTCTTTTCGATGAAAGACCACAGCAATGCGTTACTTCCAGATGATTTCGCAATCTTTTTCACCTAAGCTAGCCTGCATTGCCTGACCAATCCCGTTGAAAGAGAGTTGATATTTTGCGCCTTGTGTTGATCCTGTTTCTGATGTTCTGCAGCTGGCAAGGCTTGGCGGCTGAATGCAATATGGCTTTTCGCCACGGTATTCTTATTTCTCCTGAACAAATTCGTATTCAAAACACCAACCGCACAGTGTTTCAGATCAATCAGGATAAAGATCTATTTATCCGGGGTGAATGGATCACCTTAAACCCGGCAGAGCAGGAGTTGGTTCGCCAGTACGCTCAGGGGTTACGTAAATTTGTACCAGAGCTGGTGACCATAGCGGTGGACAGCGTCGAACTTGGTTTGACGGCCATTGAAAATATGTTGGTCGGTATTGGTAGCACAGCTCAGCAGGAGGAATGGCAAGCGCTGATCCGTGAAACCACCTATCAGCTGACCTCACGTTTTGTCCGAAGTGGTGAGCATTTTTATCTGGCACCACAAAGTCTGAATGAACTGGACTCCTTTTTACATGGGGAATTAAAAACTCAACTGAAAGACCTTGCCAAATACACTGTAGGCGCAGTGTGGGACGCTTTACGTGATGCTTTGCGCCAAAGTGAAGACGATTTTGAACGGACTGAAAGCCAGAACTGGCAACCCGCAGATGAATTATTGGCAAAAATTAATACAGGGCTGGATTTAAAAGCCGACGAGTTGGAGCAAAAATCTGTGTTGTTTTGTCAGCGCCTGACTGAGCTTGATCAGATTGAAACTCAGCTGCAACAGCGTGTTCCCCAACTTCTTGCCTATGATGTTGTAACGATGAAATAAAATTGAGTGGGCCAGTTAAACCACTCAGCTCGTAATTAAACCCCTGGCTGTCCATCCAGTTCGGCGAGTTTAGCTTTTAGCCGCTCATTCCGGTTTTTCTCTTTCTCCAACAACAGCTTTAACTGAGCAATTTTGGCGGCAGCTTCATCATCCTGTATGGCTTTAAGCCTGAGTTCCCCTGAGTCTGCATCTCTCACTTGCCTTGCTCTGGCATTACAGGTTGGGCAACTGTGTATATCTGACATAAATACCTCATTGTGGGCTGGTTTGAGCTTTGGTAAATTATATGTTTAGTTGATATAATCAACTTAATTATCTATGTGTTTGTGGATAAAGTCAACTATCTGTGTGATGAGGAACGATCATGGAACAAAAGCAGGATGTACTGGATCAACTACAGCAACTTACTGCTGAACTCAGAGGGCAGTTTTTCCAGCAACTCGGGCCTGAATTACCGGGCTTAACTGCTATGCATGGCCGCTTACTGTTACTGATCGCCAGAACAAACGGCAGCACAGCGCAACAACTGTCGGAATTGTTAAGGCGGGACAAAGCACAAATTACCCGGTTGTTAAATGACTTGCAGCAGGCGGCCTTAGTGCAGCGTCATACCGATCCGAGCGATGGCAGGCGGCAATTATTAGTATTATCAGGCCAAGGCCAACACGTCGCTACGCAGTTACAAATAAAAAAACGCCAGATAGCCAGCAAAATGCTGGCAGGCTTGACTTCGCAGCAGCAACAGCACATGTCTGAACTGTTGGCACAGATGTATCAGAATTTACTCAACAGGGACATCTAAGCCGGAGCAGGGATCAAAGGAGAGCTGCAATGAAACACTGGTTATTTTTAGCCACAGCTATAGTAGCTGAAACGATCGCCACGTCATCCCTTAAAGCCAGCGAAGGTTTTACCAAATTCTGGCCATCAATGCTGGTTGTTCTGTGTTTTGCGGTCGCTTTTTACTTTCTGTCACTTACCTTAAAAGTCATTCCTATCGGCATAGCTTACGCAGTCTGGTCTGGTGTTGGTATAGTGCTGATCACCACCATCTCCTGGTTTTTATTTGGTCAGAAACTCGATTTACCAGCTCTGGTTGGCATAGCTTTGATCATCGCTGGTGTGGTGATTATGCAGGTGTTTTCTAAGGTTGTGAGTCATTAACCAGAAAGTTATGGTAAAAGTTCAGAGTCGAAGCTGACGCACCCTTGACCCCGAACTTTCTACCGTTAAGCCCGAGTCTGCATGAATACTAGCTTTTGTATTTTATAGCCATGACTTTGTATATCGGCACGACGTCTATGGCGGGAACTACAGCAAAAAACAACTGTAAGACAATACGATACTGTTGCAAGCCTTGGGCAGGTACGATAAAGCCGAACCCCGGTATCGTATTCTCAAGCAAATAGCTGGTTACAACACTGTGGTCCCAGAACAGCAGGAAGTGCATAAAGAGGGGCGCAGAATCATCTGGTTGTATTTGAGTTTCGCGCCGACAAAGTGATAAAAATCAGCAAATACTGGACGTGGTTGGCGGTGTATAACCTGCCTTGAGCAGGATGCGGCTATAGTTATATTATGTTCTTCCATGTAGAATGCGCGCCGGCCTACCTATTCAGGATTTGTAATGAAAAAAACCATAGCTTTAACCCACCCTAAACTGCAACCGGCCCGCTGGGTGGACTCCATTAAATATGATATTAAAAAGTATCTGAAAAGAGAGCGCCGTAAAACCTTGCCTGTGGGTATGGATTACTGGACTTTTGACTGCCGTTTTGGTGCGTCGGAAGATAAGGCTGAAAAGATTTTCACCTCTGAAATTAACAAACATATTGATGCTGCAGTGACACAACAGCTGGAAAGCTTCTACGTCGAAATTCTGGCCAGAGCCTGCAAGCACAAAGCTCGTGACAATGACTTCGATAGTGACGAAGTGTAGAGCCTGTAAATAAACCGGATGCTCATCGGGGTCGATGGGCATTGAACTCTGAACTGAAAGCCTGAATGGTTTTTGGACCAGAAAAGTACAGAAAACTGCGTAAAATTCATTCAATCACAAAGAATTGTCTCTTCTACCGCTAAAATACTGTATATTCTGCCCTCATTTTTTACTGTAGCTATTCTACAGAGGAACTCTTATGCAATTTTCATCTTTAGATTTAGCTCCGGATTTACAACGCGCTTTGGTTGAATGCGGCTACAGTACTATGACTCCGGTACAGGAGCAGGCGATAGTGCCGGCTCGTCGTGGTAAAGATTTACAAGTTACAGCACAAACAGGTACGGGAAAAACGGCTGCTTTTGCTATTCCTGTGTTACAACGCATGCTGGATAAACCAAAAGATACAGTGGCACAGCGCCCACGCGCCTTAATTCTGACTCCAACCCGTGAATTAGCTGAGCAAATCGCCGAGTCTGTTTCTGCGTATGCCAGGTTTGTGCCTTTGAGCGTGACGGCACTGTACGGTGGCGTAAAAATGGGCGGGCAGGCGAATAAACTACAAGCCGGTGTCGATATTGTCATCAGTACACCGGGCCGTTTAATTGAGCATATGGCTCTTGGCAATGTGATTTTAACTGATGTTGAATTTGTCGTGCTGGACGAGGCCGACCGTATGCTGGATATGGGTTTTGCTACGGATGTGCTGAAACTTATTCAAATGACAGCCACTTCACGCCAAACCATGTTGTTCTCCGCTACAACCTCACCAGCAGTGAATGAGTTGTCGCATAAAATTCTGAAAAATCATCAGCAAATCCGGGTGGCGAAAACCAACAGTACTGCAGATACAGTGCACCACGTGGTGTATCCGGTGGAAGAAAGCCGCAAAATCGAATTATTCGAACAGCTGTTAGCAGAAAATAACTGGTTTCAGGTGTTGGTTTTTACCAGTACCAAAGAGCAGGCTGACCGCTTGTTAGCAGGTTTACAACAACGCCGTATTGAAGCCGCTGTGTGTCATGGAGATAAAAGTCAGGGTGCACGACGCCGTGCTATCGCTGATTTTAAATCCGCTAAGTTACAGGTATTAATCGCCACTGAAGTTGCAGCCCGGGGTTTGGATATTCAGGGGCTGGATTATGTGGTTAACTTTAACTTACCTTATCTGCCGGAAGATTATGTACACCGCATAGGTCGCACTGGCCGGGCAGGTGCCGAAGGGCAGGCGATTTCATTTGTCAGCCGTGAAGAAGAGCAAACCTTAGAGCGCATTCAAAAGTTGATCGGCAGTAAAATTAAACGAGTGCTGGTACCTGGTTTTGAAGTCAGTAACCGTGAGTCATTGCTCAAAAGTATTTCACGCAAGGTGCTCTCAGGACGCTCTAATAAAGCCAGCGAAACCCGGATTGATCTGGACAGTGCCAACAAAGTAAAACCTAAGGCGAAACCAAAAGCCAAACCACGCCCTACTAAATAACTTTATGTCTTTTCACCAGTCAAAGTTCTTGTATTTTGACTGGTTTCTTTCCTTTATTTATCCCTTACATATAAGCTTTGGCGAAGGCCTCTTTGGATTGCCTGATATAGCTGCGGGCTTTTTGTGCATGCTGCTCCCAGGCCGCTTTGTCTTTGGCGTCAGTGAATGGGTTTTGATCCGGTGCGACTGAGCGTTCAAATCTGTCGTAAAAGGTAATAGCCGACGAAGTGATTTGGTTAAAACGTTCTTTAAATTCCTGCATGCCTTCGAGCTGCTCAGAGGTTTTTAACATGTATTGGATAAGCTGCGTATTGTCATTGGCGGCCAGATACCCCTGCGCTTTATTGGTCACATTTTCACCCACTTCGTTAATGATCAGAGCACGAATGGAGTCTTCTTTGCTCATCACCCTGCTATAGTTTTCCTGAGTGCGGGCAAGACCGGCGTGCTGGAGATAATCGCGCAGGTGTTTATCTAAATCTTTGCGAAATACTTCCACCATCTTCAGCATGCTTTGCAAATCGTTTTCCAGGGCGGATACCTGCACTAGCTCTTTTTCCAGCTCGTTTAAAAACTTCTCTGCCTGCTCGTAAATTTTTAAACCATTCTCCTCGGCAAATTTACGATCTTTGCGGTTTAAATCGGCGTTTTCATAATTGGATTTATCAAAAGCTGTGGCCAGGAAAGACTTAAAAGGCTCCGCAAAAGCGGCGTATAACCCACCACTGACCACGGTCAAAGTCGCAGTGGTTAAATCACCAAAGGGTTTCACCATTGAATTGAGCCGGGCTTGCTGTAAAGGCGAAGCCACTCTTTTGGTGTCGGCCAGAATAGTACGAAATGAGGAGTAGGCCATTGGATTGGACATTTTATTGCGCTCTGAACTGGCCAGTGCAAAGGTAATGGTTGAATAAATAGCGTTGGCGTACTCCAGGTACTGGCGTTGACTCTCCAGCTGTGCTGCGTAGTTTTTGCCAATAGTTCGGAACGACTCGCTTTGTAATTCGTAGTTTTTATTAGTTTGAAGTTTATCCAGAATACCACTGATAATTTTCTGCTCATTTTTCTGCAGCGCTGTGTCGAGTAAGATACGTTCCAGAGTCACATCGTCCAGTGCAAGACCACCATGCAAGGTTTCTATATCTAAGCGCAGATACTTACGACCCGGATCATCAATAGAAACCCGATGTGCCATATAAGCTTCAGTGCCGGCAGGCGCTTCAATTAAGCCAACCTGTTGCCACTGCGCATCCAAAGCGACAGAAGAGGAGGTCAAAATATTAATACGGTAGCTGGCAAAAGCGGACTGAGGCTTGACCCAAAACTCCAGCAAACCCAGTTCAGACACAGGATAGCGGCTGACTAACGAGCTGCTGCCATCCTGACAAAATAAAGCGCTTGTACCAGTTCGCGCCATTTCAGAGCTACGCTGGCAACCTGCAAGAATATTCCACTGATGGGCGTCTTGTTCAAAGTCGCTGGAAAATACCAGTTCACCGGGTTTGGCCAGAGCAAAACCACTCCATAAACAAAGCAGGGCAACAGACAAAGGGCGCATACAATCCTCAGATGGAGTAGGGCAAAGAAACTGTCCTTACAGTCTGGTGTAAGGCTGACAGAACGAAGATTTATGGTAGCTGAATTTGCCAGCCAAAACAGCGCTAATTTTTGTTTTCTAATCAACAGCTTTTATCTGCAGGCTGCTGTTTCTATTCTTGCTATTCAAGCAAGTTGCCCGGTATGCTTTGCGCTTACATCAGAGCCTCAGCAGGGGCCAATCACAGAGACAAGTACCATGAAATCTCAGGGGATCAATTTTTACCATCCGTTCGCCTTTTGGCTGGGCTGTATTGCTATCACTTTGGGGGTTCTGGCTCATGTGCCCATGTTTATCCACGCTTCTCATATGAATTATCAGATGGTGGGTATGCCGATGGACAATAATATGTTGATTGGTATGGGACTTATTCCGTTGGGTTTGCTGTTTGCCATGTATGGATTGATGCCAAGGCTAGAGCAACTTCGCACTGCAGATCACAGCAGATTGCATTTTCATGTAGCGGATCAGTTACCGCTCAACAAAGAACATTGGACCTTAGTCATGGTGCTGATGGCTGCTGTGATAGTGGATGTGATGAAACCTGCCACTTTGGGTTTTGTTATGCCGGGTATGAAAGCTGAATATGGTATCAGTTCAAAAGAAGCCGGCGTTTTAGCTCTGGTGGCTTTAACGGGCACCACCATAGGCTCAGTGATTTGGGGCCTGATGGCGGATTTGTTTGGTCGCAGAGCCGCTATTTTGTTGTCAGCACTGATGTTTATCGGTACCGCGATTTGTGGTGCTATGCCGACTTTTGAATGGAATCTGGTGATGTGTTTTTTAATGGGCATGTCAGCGGGCGGCTTATTACCTATTACCTTTACCCTGATGGCCGAAACTATTCCTTCAGCCCACCGGGGCTGGTTACTGGTGGCTCTGGGTGGCTTTGGCACTGCAGCAGGTTATCTGGTCGCCTCTGGCTCTGCGGCGTTATTGGAGCCGATGTTTAGCTGGCGTGTTTTATGGATGTTGGGGTTGCCGACAGGTTTGTTGGTTATTTTTTTAAACCGCTATATTCCGGAATCTCCGCGTTATCTTGCCAATAAAGGTTTAACCAGCGAAGCCCGCCTGGTGTTACAGCGTTTCAGCGGGGTGCAGGCGCAGGATCAAAGCAGCATAGTGGTTGAAGAAGAACCAGCCTCTGAGCAAACAGGATTTAAACAGCTGTTAGAAGGGCATTATGCTGGTATCACTTTAGGTTTAGTGGCGGCCGGTGTGGCCTGGGGTTTGGTGAACTTTGGTTTTATGTTATGGCTGCCAACCAATTTAGGCGAAATGGGCTTAGCAGGACAGGCCAGCGCTATTATCACCAAATCCGCTTTTTTTGCATTGCCAGGCGTGGCAGTGGTGATCTGGCTGTATCACAGCTGGAGCAGCATAAAAACCTTACTGCTGTTTATTCTGTTAACGGCTTTGTCTTTGCTGAGTTTTTGCCTGTTTGACTGGCTCGATAGCCGTTCTGTTACTTTACTTTCTGTTTCCATCGCTTTGCTACTGGTCAGCTCCAGTGGGGTGATTGCCATGCTGATCCCTTACGCGGCAGAGATTTATCCGGTGCATTTGCGTGGCACTGGCTCTGGTATTGTGGCTGCCAGCTCTAAGTTTGGTGGTATTTTAGGAGCCTTGCTTGGTGTCATAGGTCTGTTCGACCAGATGGCGTGGTCGGCCTTGCTGATTATGGCTGCTTTGGTTACCGCTGCATTGTTATTGCATCGCCATGGCATAGATACCAGAGGGGTGCGACTGGAGGATATGCATCAGGCTTTACAACAGAAGTCTGAGTGCTAAAAAAGCCCACGCACTGAGGTGGGCTGATGTGTCGACAGAGCTTAAAGTGCGGCTTTAAGCTCTGCTGCGGTTTGGTAATTTTGCGCTATGGCTTTATCCAGCAGTAATTGACCTTCGGCCTTGTTCCCTTGCAGTATTTTTCTAACACCACTCCAGGCCTGTACTTGCGGATCGTTGCGCTGTAACAGGTAGTTCTCCCAGGACTCAGATATCATGGCCAATTGGCGTTGTGCTGCTAAATTGCCGTTTTTCGCCGCCATAGTCCACCAATAGCCGCCAGTATGCAATTCAGACACATAAACAACAGGAGTGACATAGGTCGTTTTTCCAGGATCGGCCCAGAGTCTGAAAACGCCATTGCTGGCATCTTCATCCAGTACTTTGCCCAGCAGCAGAGTATTGGCTTGCTGCTTACTTAGTTTGTCGGCATTGAGCACTTCAGTCACTTTGCCAGTCACATCAGTTTTTACCATGGCTGTACCAGAAAAACCGTCGATACGGCTACTGAAGCCGGATCTGCGCTCAAAGAGCTGGGCTGGTAATTCGGCGGTTGGCTCTAAAGCCAGATTTTTATCCGCCTGCACAACATAGCTAGAGTTAGTCGCCAGCATATCCAGCAGAGTACCCAGCAAGAATTGGTGTTGGGGGGAACCGGCAACAGCAAAGTCCATCAGCTTATGCTGCTGCATAAAGGCCTTCACTTGATATTCCTTTAAAGGCCCCAGACTGTAGTGCAGCATCACTTTACCTTGGTGTTTTTGTCCTGTGGCAGCATATTTCCATGATTTAACCGCTTTGACAGAGACTTTGTTGAAGGTTTTGTCAGGAAAGGATCCCAACACTTCCACTGTGCCGACATGACCTTGCTCATCTATTAAAAACTTCATCACTGTGTAACCGAAAATGCCGCTGTGAGCCGCCTCCTTCGGATAAGCAGGAGCTTTGCGGTTGATCACGTCAGGCAGAGCAGCTAAATCCACTTCGTCATCAGGCAAATCACGGATCTGTACTTTGCTTAGTAGTTCCTGAAATAGCTCAGTCGCTTGTTGCTGCTGCTCTGCTGACAGTTTAGTTGCGACAGATTTGGCAAGAGCTGACGCTCTTTTATCTCCGAGCGCATCGGCCAGTTGAAAATAAGCCAGAGCTTTGACTGTATCGGCTTTTCTACCTTCCCCTTTGTAATGCATAACGGCCAGGTTAAAAGCGGCCAGTTCATTCCCCAAGGGTAAGAGTGAGGAAAATTCTGCAGAGGCTTTTTGATAGTCTTGTTGCTCATACTGTTGTAAGGCATCGAGCAGATCTGAGTAGACAAATGGACTAAAAGCAAGACTAGTGAACAGCAGCAAAGTGCGCATCAAAGAATCCTTTCGCAAATGGTTTTATCCGGAGGAGGAAAATAGTGGTTTTTATTTACAATTATTTGACATGAAAAGGGCGAAGAAATCAAGAGCAGACTCAGGCTTCACCTAAATCTGCTCTGGCAGTGGTATGAAAATTAGCCGAAATGATTAAAGCAAAGCTTATTGCCGTCTAAATCCCGTACGTAAGCACCGTAAAACGTCTTTTCAATACGTTGACCTGGAGCACCTTCACAGCTTGCTCCCAGCGCCAGAGCTTTGTGATACAGCTCATCTACCTTCTCTTTAGTGCCTGGAGCGATAGACAGCATAGTACCGTTACCTGGTGTCGCTGGTTCTTTGTTGTAAGGAATACAAATAGCCAGCATAGGGCTTTGCATACTTTTGCCGATAAATACAATGCGGTCCATTTTGATCAACGTCTTAGCACCTTGCTCTTTTAACAGCTCCAAATAAAAGGCAACTGATTTATCTAAATCGTTTGAACCTAAAGTGGCATAACTAAACATAAAATTATCCTGTAGTAAGAAAAAGCCTAATCAATACGCCTGCAATGCAAAATTGGTTGCATCGAATTGAAGTGTTTGGCAAAAAAATGGCCCTTAAACGGGCCATTTTCAACAGGTTGTCCGGAACTTAAGCCGCTTTTACGCTATCGACCCAGTTCTGCACTCGTTTTTCCAGTACTTGTAATGGCAAGGCACCACCACCTAAGACTGTATCGTGGAAACCTTTGATATCGAACTTGTCGCCTAACTGTTCTTTGGCTTTAGCGCGGATTTCCAGAATTTTTAACATACCAATTTTGTAGGCTGTTGCCTGACCTGGCCACACTAAATAACGACGCACTTCTGAGGTGACTGCACCTTCGGCTACAGGGGTTTTTTCTTTAAAGTACTCAATACCTTGTTGTTCAGTCCAGCCTTTGCTGTGCATACCTGTGTCGACCACCAAACGCACCGCGCGCCACATTTCTGTGATCAAACGGCCAAAGTCCGAGTAGTCATTCTGATAAGCGCCCATTTCTTTGGCCAGTAACTCAGAATATAAAGCCCAGCCTTCAACATAAGCAGTAAAACCAGCCTGAGTACGGAAAGTCGGTACTGAGGTTAGCTCTTGTGCAATAGAAATCTGCATATGGTGGCCCGGGCTGCCCTCGTGGTAAGCGATGGCTTCCATTTCATTTTTTGGCATTTGTTTCATATCAGATAAATGCGCATAGTAAATACCAGGACGTTTACCATCTGGTGTACCAGGGTAATAATGTTGAGCTGCACCTGGTTGTTCACGGAAGGCTTCCACCCGTTTTACTGTTAAAGCGGCTTTGGGCAGAATACCGAAGTATTCAGGCAGCTTTTTCTCAATAAAGGCTAAATAAGCCTCTGAGTCTTTCAGATAACCCTGACGGCCTTCATCTGTATCCGGATAGAAAAATTGTGCATCAGTTTTGATAAAGGTAAAGAACTCTTTGAGAGAACCTTTAAAGCCCACTTTATCTTTAATCGCATTCATTTCTTTGGTCAGGCGGTCAACTTCATTTAAACCTATCTGGTGAATTTCATCCGCAGTTAAGTTGGTTGTTGTTGATTGGGCTAAGCGATGGTTGTAATACGCCACGCCGTTAGGCTGAGTCGATACACCAGTCACATTAACCTGAGTTTTATCCAGTTCGCTGGTTAAAAAAGCAGACAGGGCTTCATAAGAAGGTTGGAACTGAGTGGTTAAAGCTGATTTCGCGTCAGCCAGTAACTGTTCAGCTTTTTTATCATCCAGTTTGTCGGCTTTTTTCAACGCTTCCACTTTGGCTTTGGCATCAGCCCATAAAGGAGCGTCTTTATCGCTTTGTTTAAAAGGCGCACCGTTTAACAGGTTATTGACTTGTTCCAATACACCTTCGTAAGCAAAGCGTGGTGGGCGTACACCTGCTTCAGCATACTTAGCGGCACGTTGCTGCAAATCAGCAATAGCTTTGGCAATGCCGCCAATACGTTTGATATAGGCTTCCATATCGACCACTTCGTCAACTTTATGGAAGTTCATCAAGACTTGAGGCAATAACGCATGTACACCTTGCATCTGATTAAACACATAAGTGTTTACACGAAATGCGGCAGCGTCACGGCTTTGTTCGTACTGATAAATCCATAAGTCGTACGAAGTTTTAGCTTCCGTATCTAACTTGCTGTAATCAAACTGAGATTTTAATTCTTCAACAGAAGCGGCAGCCCAGGCCAATTGCTTGTCTTCGGCTTCTTCTGTCACGTCGTCAATCTGATCCTGTTTATCTTTACGGCCTAAGAAGGTCATTTGCAGCGGACTCATTTGCAGCTGTTCTTCGTATTTGGTTTCAAACCACTGGTTTAAGCGCTCTGATTCAGATAAAGCTGCTTTGGTTTCTGCCGCTGTCACTGCTTCAGCTGCGGCTGGAGTCGTGGTTGTTTTGGTCTCTTGTGCCGGATTACAGCCTGCCAGTAATGCGGCAATGCTAAGAGCTAATAATGAATGGCGCACGTTGCGTTTTCCTTTTAGTTATTGATTATGGAACATCTTCGGTTTGAAACAGCCGGACTGAGGATGTGGCTATCAGACTAACCTGAATTGCCACCCGAGTCGAAACTCATTTGTAACTTTATCTTACAAAAAAGCCTGCCTGAGGCAAGCCTTGCTTTGTATTCTCTGAAGCCTTGTTTAGTGTTTTGGCATCAGATCCAGCAAAGCCACTACAGTTGCTTCCACACCAGCTTTAATCGCAGGCTCTGGCGCAATTTTAAATAAAGGGCTGTGATGGCTCGGCACTGGCGCGCCACCTTGTTTTTCCCGTTCAAAGTCCTCTTTGGGTGTGCCGCCAATCTGAAAATACACACTCTGAATGGTCGGGTTCATAATTAAAAACGGATAATCTTCTGCGCCCATACCTAAACGTTTGTAATTCTGATCCAGAATATCAGCACCAAAATGACTGACCCAGCGCTGCTTTAAACGTTGCGTCAGTGGAATATCGTTCACTGTAGGTGGCGTGGTCTGAGGGTCTACTGTCACTTCAGGAAGTTTGTCTTCAGGCAAACCCGCGACCCGGCCCATATTGGTGGCCACTCTTTTAATAGCACTAATCAATTGCTCACGAGTTTCTAAAGTATCGTTACGTACTGTCAGTTGTAAGTGAGCTGAGTCGGGAATAATGTTGTGTTTCGAGCCTGAGTGAAAAGAGCCAACGGTAATAACGCTGGGCTCTTTTGGCGCTACTTCCCGGCTGACAATAGTCTGCAGTGCCAGCACGATTTGGGAGCCTAAGACGATCGGATCTTTACCCCGGTGCGGGCTGGCGCCATGTGCACCAACGCCATGAATATGAATATCCACCGAATCGACACCAGAGTAGGGCGAACCTTCGACAGCAACAATTTTACCTGCTTCAATTTCGCTGGACACATGCAGCGCCATGGCGTAATCCGGCGTGCCAAAACGCTGCCAGATGTTATCGTCACGCATACTCTGTGCACCACCCACATACTCCTCTGCAGGCTGGCCTATCAGCATTAAAGTGCCTTGCCACTGATCTTTCATTTTGACCATCTGACGTGCTGTGCCAATTAAGCTGGTGACATGCATATCATGACCACAGGCGTGCATCACCGAAACTTCGTTGCCGTGCAAATCTTTGCTCTTTACTTTGGACGCATAAGGCAAACCACTTTTTTCTTCTACCGGCAAAGCATCCATATCTGCGCGCATCATCACCAGTGGTCCTTTGCCATTTTTTAAAATAGCGACGACCCCGGTTTTACCTACTCCGGTAGTCACTTCAAAGCCAGCCGTTTTGAGCTCTTTGGCTAAGCGCTCTGCTGTTTTAAACTCCATAAAAGACAGTTCAGGGTTTTGGTGAAAGTGTTTAAACAGCGGTTCCAGATGCTGTTGATAATCGGTGTGAATAGCTGCGGCTAAGTCTTTGGTTGCAGCTATAGTGCTGGTGCTGAGCAAGGCTGAGCTGATCAGGCAGGCGAGGGGAAGCAGACGCATTCTGAAATCCTTTTTGTTGTTGTTTTAGGCGGTTGGTCGCGTGTTCATCACAGCATAAAAAATCAACAAAGGACAAGGGGCTGGAACAGATATGCGTTCAAATCCAGCCTTTTAAAGACTATTGGTGAACGCATATGAGGTAGAAGACTGAAAAACCTGATCTTTTGGTTAAATTTGTCAGGTTGTGCTGCCGATCCGATGGTATGATCAACACACTTACTCACGAACTTTGTAGACCAAGGGGTTGTTTCTCTTATGCTTTCAGGTGGTTGACTATGAGGCTGTTAAGTTTTATTGCGCTGTTTTTTTATTTAAGTTCACTGCTTCCCTCAGCGCAGTTTTCGGCTGCCCAACAGTGGCTAGAGTCACCTCAAACTTCAGCCAGCCATAGCCTGGCCCAACTGACCTCGGCGGCTTCACCTGCCAAACATATGATGTTATCCGATGACGATGACAATAGTCTGGTTCAATTGCATCATAAAGTCCTTAGTCCGGTATTCAGCCAAACTTATAGCTATTTAGTGACAAGATGGAATGTCTTTTCCTTACTGCCTTTTTTGGCACGTGCTCCTCCTGTGGTTTTAAGTTAACTCAGCTGTAGTGTCAGGCAGTCTCCCACTTTAAAAAGTCAGGTGCTGCAAAATGAAGTTCTGCTGTAGGTTTGGCCTGTAGCCACAATGTGAGAACCCTATTTATGTTTGTGATTGACCAAATTATTTTATTAGCCGCCATTCTGATTATTTTTGGCATCTTATCCAGCAAGTTATCGGCCCGCCTGGGGTTGCCAGTACTGGTGCTGTTTTTAATGGTCGGTATGCTGGCAGGGGAAGATGGTCCAGGTGGTATCGTCTTTGATAATGCGCAAATTGCCCATGCGCTGGGCTCTTTAGCCTTAGCCATTATTCTGTTTGACGGTGGTTTGCAAACGCCTATGGCGTCTATTAAACAGGTGTGGAAACCCGCCTCTGTACTGGCTACTTTAGGTGTATTAGTCACCTCAGCTATCACTGGTGTAGCTGCCGCCTATATTCTGGATGTATCGTTGTTTTATGGCTTACTCATTGGTGCCATTGTCGGTTCTACTGATGCTGCCGCGGTATTTTCCTTATTACGTAATGCCGGTATTCATATCAATCCACGCCTGAAATCGACGCTCGAAATTGAAAGTGCAACCAACGACCCTATGGCGATTTTCCTGACCGTGGGTTTGTTGGAAGTCATGGTGAAAGGGTTGGAACCCGGCACTGGCTTACTGATGCTGTTTATCCAGCAAATGGGCATAGGTTCGGCAGTAGGTTTAGCTGGTGGCTGGTTGTCCGTGCGTATTATTAACCGTATCCATTTAACCACCTCAGGTTTATACCCCGTTATGGTGGCCGCTTTGGGTTTATTGGCTTTTGGCGTGGCCGCCAATTTAGGCGGCAGTGGTTTCCTTGCCATTTTTATTGCTGGTGTGGTGATAGGCAATAGCCGTTTTGTTTTTCAGCGCAGTACCTTTTTGTTTCACGACGGTTTGGCCTGGTTGGGCCAAATTATCATGTTCGTATTTTTAGGTTTGCTGATTAACCCGTCTTCCTTGCTTGATGTCTGGCTGGAAGGGCTTTGCATAGCCGCAGTGTTGATCCTGATCGCCAGACCTTTGTCTGTGCTGCCGGTGTTGAAGATATTTGGCTTTAATGCGCGCGAAATGACCTTAGTATCCTGGGTCGGGTTACGGGGTTCAGTGCCTATCATTCTGGCGATTTACCCGCTGATTTATGGTTTACCTGGCGCAGAGCTGATTTTTAGTGTGGTGTTTTTCGTAGTGCTCATTTCAGCCACCATTCAAGGTTCTACCTTACCCTGGGTGGCTCGTACTTTGGGACTGACAGAACCTCCACCAGTAACGCCTGCGGCGACCTTAGAAATAACTGCTTTGGGTGATGTGGATGCAGATATTGTTGAATACCAGTTGGGGGATAATTCAAGAGCAGCAAATCGTCGTTTATCCCAAATGGCTTTGCCTGATGGAACTGTGGTGGCGATGATCACTCGTGGTAATGAGGTGATCCCGCCCCGTGGGTCAACCTTGCTGCATGCCGGTGATCATTTGTTTATTGTGATGAAACCTGAGGCGCGCGAATTTGTCGATTTGGTCTGCGCCGGAGTGTCTGAAGCCAGCCATCAGGAGCTGCCTGCGACCGAATTACGCTTAAAAGGCTATACCAAAGTGGAAGACTTGCAGCATTCCTATGGCATCGAGTTGTCGGCTGAAGGAGGGGTGTCGCTGGATGAATTATTGCGTCAGACGTTAGCGGACGAGGCGGTGTTGGGTGCCGCCAAAGACTTTAGCGAAGTGACACTTTCCGTCCGTGAAATGGTAGGGCAACGCATAGCCACTGTGGGTATAGCGCCTAAAGCTAGTCCGTTATAACAAAATGGGGTCTTCTGACCCCATTCTTACACCACGCCCAATATGGATGGCATCGCAGCATCGACTTCGTCTGTGATGGCATCCAGGGTTTTTTCTGCTTCATCCAACGAGCTGACTTCTGCTATATGAAACAAAGCTTCGCCTTCATTCACCAGCGGTAAGTTATTGCGGCCTATCACTATGCCGTTAAAACTGGCTTCCACCGCTACTTCAAAATCGGAGTAGGGGCTGTAGATATGGGCCAGCACATCGCCTTGTTGCACAGTTTGACCAAGGCCCACGTAATACCGCGCTATGCCGTCGTGCTCTGCTCTGATCCAGCTACTTTTTTTACTGAATAAAGAGCCTGTTTTGACGGCTTTTTTACTGGGGCTAAACATCCGAAGGTCTTGCATCACATTTAAAATGCCATGCACGCCAATTTTGATCGACTGTTCATCAAAACGCAGCGCTTCACCTGCTTCGTATAAAATAATAGGAATACCCAAGGCGTTGGCGGTACCACGCATGGTACCTTCCCGGCTGGCTGCTTTGATAATAATAGGAGCGTTAAACACCTCGGCCATTTGCAACGCTACTTTGTCCTTGGCACTGGCGCGCACCTGAGGCAGGTTACTGCGATGAATAGCACCCGTATGTAAATCAATGACATGAGTGCATTGTTTTAAAATACGCTCAGTAAACTGATAAGCCATACGACTGCCAAGCGAGCCTTTTTCACTGCCAGGAAAGCTGCGGTTTAAATCGCGTCTGTCGGGTAAATAACGAGATTGCTGGACAAAACCATAAGTGTTGACGATAGGCACAACGATCAGGGTACCCCGCAACTGGCTGAGTTTGGGCATTTTCAGCAGACGACGGCAAATTTCTACGCCATTAATTTCATCGCCATGCAAAGCCGAAGTAATTAAAAGCACAGGGCCCGGTCTTTTACCATGCACCACATGAGCGCCTATATTGAGCTCTGTGTGGGTGTAGAGTTTACCAAAAGGAATATCCACCACAGCGCGTTGGCCTGGCTGGATTTCTGTGCCGCCTAAACTAAAAGGCTGTTGTTTTTCCGTCAGCATGGATTTGCCTTCTGTGGTCAACATCTGCTAGTCCGCCTGCTTTTTTTGCTGGGCTTTTTGTTGTGACCGTTGCAACATTCTGGCCTGATGCAAAGGCACATGTTTTTCCAGATATTCAATCATCCGACCTGCCACGTCTATGTCGGTTGCACCTTCAATTCCCTCTAAGCCCGGTGAGCTGTTCACTTCCATCACCACAGGGCCATGGTTAGAGCGCAGAATATCCACCCCTGCTACATGCAAACCCATGGTTTTGGCCGCAGCAAGGGCAGTGCGTTTTTCCTCCGCGCTAAGTTTAACAATGGAGGCTGTGCCACCGCGGTGTAAATTGGAACGAAACTCGCCTGCCTTAGCCTGACGTTTCATCGAAGCGACAATTTTATTGCCGATAATAAAACAACGGATATCGGCGCCATTGGCTTCTTTGATGTATTCCTGCACCAGAATATTGGCATTGAGGCCCATAAAAGCTTCAATCACGCTTTCCGCTGCGGTGCGGGTTTCCGCCAGTACTACACCTATTCCCTGAGTGCCTTCCAGCAGTTTAATCACCAGCGGTGCGCCACCAACCATGTCGATTAAATCAGGAATATCACCGGGTTTATCGGCAAAGCCGGTAATAGGCAAACCTATGCCTTCGCGGGCTAAGAGTTGCAATGAGCAGAGTTTATCGCGGGCACGGCTGATGGCGCTGGATTCATTCAGTGCATACACGCCCATCATTTCAAACTGACGCAATACTGCAGTGCCATAAAAGGTAATGGACGCGCCAACGCGGGGGATCACGGCGTCAAACTGTTCCAGCACTTCACCTTTGTAGTGAATGCCGGATTTGGTTTTGTTGATGTTCATATAACACATCAGCGGGTCTATCACCTCAATCTGGTGACCCCTTTCTTCGGCCGCTTCGACCAACCTGCGGGTCGAATACAACTCACTATTGCGCGATAAAACCGCAATTTTCATAACAACACCTTTAATTTTTTTGTTATGAGTATTCTAGTGCGCTTTCCCAGCCAAGTATCTGTATAAAATCAAAAAATTTACATTAAAGCAAAAACAAAGAACCTAAGCCCAGGAAGGCAAAAAAACCTATCACGTCTGTAACGGTAGTTAGTATCACTGAGCCTGACAGGGCTGGGTCTATCTTCATTTTTTCCAGCCAGACCGGGATCACCACACCACTGAAAGCGGCGACACAAATATTGATTACGATGGCCAGACTGATCACTGTGGCAATAATCCAGTCTCCAAACCATAAATAGGTGATGCCGGCTATGACCAAAGCCCAGAGCACGCCGTTAATAGCGCCGACACCTAACTCCTTACGCATTAAAGTCCAGTAAGTTTGGGGCGTAATTTGCCCAAGGGCTAAACCCCGGATAATCAAGGTTAAGGTTTGGCTACCGGCAATTCCGCCCATCGAGGCGACTATAGGCATCAGCACAGCCAGTGCTACCACTTGCTGCAAAGTAGCTTCGAATAAACCTATGGTCCAGGCCGCTAAAAATGCGGTTAGTAAGTTGATACCCAACCATAAAGCACGGCGTTTGGCACTGTTGATAATAGGGGCGAATAAGTCTTCTTCTTCGTCCAGACCTGCCGTATGCATAAACTGGCCTTCGAGGCTACGCCGCACGTTTTCCAGTGCTTCACCTATAGATAAACGACCTAAGAGTTTGCCTTCGCTATCGACCACAGCCAAAGCGCTGTAACCTGAGCGAGCCACTAAATCTGAGCCCTCATCCAGTCCCATATCCCCTTGCACCACAGGGGCTTCGGCATCGATAAATTCCACCACAGGCATATGGTTAGGCTGACCTAATAAGCGTATGCCCTGCAATAAACCGACATAACGGCCGGTGCGGTCGACCACAAACAAGGCTTCCTGGTATTCAGCATCTTCGGTTAGTTTTTTAAATAAGCGCACTGCATCCCGCACTTTGGCGTTTTTGCTTACAATCAGTACATCGTGGTCAGCATAACGACCACATTGTTCATCATCGTAAGTTAAGGCCTGATCCAGCCAGCGTTTTTCGCTTTGGTCCAGTCGTGAGCAGGCGTACTGATAAATAGCGTCCGGTAATTCGTCCAGCAGTTCAATCAGATCATCAACATCAATTTCTTCAACCAGCTCATGCAATTGTGCTGTTTCGAGCTGCTTGAATATGTTGCTGCGTGCATCCACCCTCATATAGGTTAAGGCGGCGATTTGTTGTTCTTTTTCCAGCGTTAACCAGGTACCAACCCGCTGTTCCAGTGGCATAGCTTCAAGGGCAAAAGCTATCTCTTCCGGCTCCAACTGGTCCAGTTTTTCTGCCAGCTGTTCAGTTTCGTTTTCATCAAAACTGTCGCGGACTATCTCTTCAATATCCAGTTGGGAATTTTCTACCATTAAACCGCTCCTGCTGTTTGCTGTCAGGCTACAGCGTTACCACCAACGGCGGATTTTGAAATAAGCCAGCAGACCTACTGCCAATCCAAGCATCAGGCCCCAGGTAATATAATAGCCGGACGGATTGTCCAGCTCGGGCATGTACTTAAAGTTCATACCGTACACACCCACAATAAAGGTCAGTGGAATAAATACTGCACTGAGCATAGTCAGTACTTTCATTTTTTCGTTAATCTGATGCGACGAGGTGGAAATATAACTGCCGACCAAATCACTCAATTGGTCGTAATACATCTGCGTCATACTGTGCAGGCGTTCAAACTTCTCGTAAAAATCGCGTAATTCTATCGTATCAAAATGACGTTTAAATGGATGACTGGCATCTTCTTCATATAAAAGGTCGGAAAACATCTCTTTCTGGTAAGCCAGATTGCGGTCAATTTTCCGAAATACCGAGCGGTACTTCATAATTTGCGCCATTTTCTGATCGTTGCCGTTCGTTTGCATGCTGTCTTCCAATTCGCCCAGCTCGTCTTCAAACTGCAGCAGCTTTTCCAGATAAGTGGCGGACACCGCATGAATATATTTTTTAATCCAGTCTTTAAACTTATCTATACCGACCATGGCTGAAAACGGCAGATCAATTTTGCTGTCGTCTTGCTGGTTATGGTATTTAACCAAAATAACCTGCTCGTTAAAGAGTACAGAAATCTGACTATGGCCGGGATAATCACTGAAATCTGGGCCAGAAAAACCACGTAAAATTAACAAGCTAAAGCTGTCGCTAAACTCCATCTTCGGCGGATGGCGTTCACGTAAAAAATCCTCAGCGATCAGAGGGTGAATACGGAAAAACTCCAGCACTTGCCGCTGCTCTATCTGATTGGCGGCTGTTAAGTTAATCCAGATTTTCGTATCTGTAAGCAAAGGGTAACGCAGCGCCTGAAAATCGCTGATCTGCCATTGTTTTTGCTCGGGACAATACTGGTGAAGTTCAATCATGCTGCTGGCCTTCTGAATACTTTTGGCAGCATAAGCAAAAAGGTAACACGAATGCAAATGCTGTTGTGGAACTTAGACTTAGATTAAAGACTTTGCTGAAAATCTGAGCAGAAAATTGTTCAACCATGTAGATTGGATACGTTAATGGTTATACCTTTTTTCGTGCTCTCAAGTTTTTGCTCACCGAGTCGCTTTCATTTGCTACACCAAAATAAAGTATGCAAAGTTAAAACCTATAAAAAGCCTGCTTGAGCAGTCGAATGCTGCTCAATCAACTAAATTGCCTGGCTGCAAATCACAAAAGCTGGACTTCGGGTTGATAAATATCCGTTATCTCTCTAATTGCAACGCATTTATACGCTAGTCTTAATAGTACAGAACAAAGTGGTGTAAATTCGTATGAGTCGAAAATTCCAAATATGGTGTGAACAGAAAGTTGTTTTAGCTGTTGTCAGCGGAAGTTGGGACTGGATCACCGCTGAACAATACTCGACAGAGTTTAAAAAGGTTGCGGCTCAGTTGTTGGATTCTCAATGGGCTCATGTCGTTTATCTGGATCAATGGGAATTAGGTGTGCCTGAGATCGAGCCAATAATCAGAGAACTGGTGGACTGGTGTATTGCCAATAATCTTCGTTTTGCTGCACAGGTTTATTGCCCACATATGGTGAAAAAGTATCAGCTGGAGCGCATGATTGTTGATAGTACTGAAGTGTTTGAACGAAGAGTATATCCAACGCAGCACGAAGCATTTCAATGGTTAGCATCGGAAGGTTTTCCGGTGCAAACTCAGGATTTTCAGCAAAAGGCTTCTTAATATAATCAGTGTGTTTTGGAGCCGCCCACCAGAGGCGGTCTTGCGTCTTGCCCTTTTAGCTTCAAGTCCTTGGCTATTTACGAAGTTTTTATCTGCAATTCCTTCGGCAAGCCTATTAAAACTAAACCAATGAATTACATAGGGCAAAATCCATCAGCTGGGCTGACGTGAATACAGCAAAACCCAGCAAAAATCGTGTTGTAGTGTAACCAGCTCGCCTTGTCGAATCTCTGTTTCTCTGTGTTTGGCCAGCCATTAAGGTTAAAGCCGTGGCAAACCCTGCTGTTTGGTTCGCCATCACAACATAAAACAAAAAAGTATTAACAGACAGGGGTGAGACAATGCATAAACGTAACGCACTTTCGCTTGCGATAGCTATGGCATGCGCTTTTTCTGCCGTGGCGCAGCAAGCTGATGTTAGTCATAGCAGCAACACAGAAGCGGCCAAAGCTCAGGCCGTTGCCAATGAAACCGAGCTGGAAGTTATTTCAGTCACAGCCACCAAACGCAAAACCAAACTGATGGAAACGCCAGTGGCTATCTCAGCCCTGAGTGAAGCCCAGCTGCAACAAAGCGGCGTAAATAATGTGGTGGATATCGCCAATTTAGTGCCTGGTTTGGATATCGCTGTCTCCTCTGAGCAGGCGGCACCTGTGATCACCATGCGGGGGATCCGCTCTACCAATATCACCGAACTGGGTGACCCTGCCGTAGGTGTGCACTTAGATGGTATTTATTCGCCACGGATGCAGGGCGCGCTGGCGCTGATGTATGACGTAGAACGGGTTGAAGCTTTACGTGGCCCACAAGGCACCTTGTTTGGCCGTAACTCTACAGTGGGTAGCATTAACGTGCTGACCGCCAAGCCCGATCTGAGCAATACCTTTGGTAATCTGAATACCGAGATGGGTAAATTTAATGCCAAGAGTGTCGGCGGCATGTTTAACCTGGCGGTGAGCGATGATTTTGCCGTGCGTTTTTCTGGCAAAGGCTTAAAACGTGATTCTTATGTCGAAGGTTATTTTGACCCGAACCAATACGACACCCGTTATCTGCCAGCTGGCGTGCTAGACGCGGAAGTCATTTCAGAGGACTCTTATCAGGGTATAGGCCAAACTTTAACCCAACGCGAGAACTGGTGGATAGATGCAGCAGGTACAGATCCTGAAGCACAAAAAATCCGTGCTTTAACTGTGGCCGATAAAAGCGATTTTTACAATAATGCCAATGAGCATTCATTCCGCGTCAGTACCTTGTGGGAGCCTGCAGCAGGCAATTTTTCTAACCACACTGTGTTTCAGTATTACAAAAACGACAGTGCCGGTTCTGTCGATATGGTCAACTGCGAAAAATTACGCGGCAGACCTGCGGAGTTGGGTGGCGACTGTTCTAACTTTTTACCCAGCGACAACACCTATCAGGCTGTGGTGAACGTGCCGGGTAAACTGGAATTGGACATCACTTACCTGCGTAACACCTTAAACTACGAGCTGACCGATGAGCTTAGTCTGGTCTGGTTAGCGGGTTATGAGGATATGCAGCGCCAATCGGCTCAGGATATTGAGACAGGGCTGGATGTCTGGGACGGCGCTATGTTTTTCCTTGATGGCACAGGCGCACGTTCTTACTCGACAGAGCTGCAATTGCAGTCGGACGAGCTGGGTGATTTAGTCTGGATAGCTGGTGTGAACCTGTTTCATGAAAAAACCACCACAGTAGGTTATTACGACAACCCTATGGATGATAAGGCGTTTTGGGATCAACCCGACCGTTCTACCGACGCTTTTGCGGCTTTCGGTCAGGCGACCTACAACTTAAGCTCTGATTTGCACCTGACCTTGGGTTACCGTTTCAGTGACGAAACCAAAGAAGACGTGGGCGGCCGCACTTTACGTTGCTCCAATGCCGATGGTTGTGCACCGGGCTGGTATAACCGCACTGTATTGTCAGAATTACCGACCAATGCCTTTGAAGATCCGTCTATATACAAATCCTCTTTTGCCAATGACAACAAAGGCAGCTGGCGCAACCACGATTTCCGCTTAGGTCTGGATTATGATCTGACGGAAAACACTATGGTCTACGGCTATGTGGCCTCAGGTTTTAAAGCCGGTGGTATAGGCGACGTGTTTGAAGTGGTCAATGACAGAACAGGTCAGGTACAGCGTATCGAAACCCAGTTTGACCCTGAACAGGTTGTGACCTATGAGCTGGGCACAAAAACCAGCTTGTTAGATAACTCACTGAATTTACAAGCGGTATTTTTCTACACCGACTACACAGATATGCAGTATGCCTCAGTAGGTTCTGTCGGCACTGTCGAACGTTTGGCTCCGGTGGAAAACCCGGATGGCAGCCCTGTGCTGGATGCAAACGGTCAGCCTGTGCTGGATTACCGCAATATGCCAGTGGTGGCCTATTACACCCAAAACGTGCCGGGCTCGACCATCAAAGGGCTGGAGCTGGAATTTGACTGGAAACCTTATCCAGCAGGCCGCATCAATGGTTATGTCACTTATACGGACGCTCAGGTGACCGAAGACTGGATCACCAAATGGGATTACGACCCTGAGTATCTGTTTGGTTTGTCTTATGAAGAGTCGATTGACCCTGAAAACGACAGGCTGACCACGAACCTCAAAGGCAATCAGCTGGCGATGGTGCCGAAATACACAGCCAACTTAAGTTACACCCATAGCTTTGATTTGGGCAGTTATGGTTTTATCCATGGCTGGTTTAATCTGAGTTGGAAAGACAAATCCTACAACACCATCTGGAACGTCGACAGACATTTAGACGATATGGACTTTGCGGTGTCTGACGAAGCCGTGCGTTACATAGACGATCGCAGAGACGCTCATACCTTTGCCAATGCCTCACTGAAATATGAACCTGTCGGTCAGGCCTGGTTTGCTGAGGTTTTTGTCAGCAATGCCACAGACGAAATAGTGCAGCAATGGAGCAATACGGGCAAAGGCTTCCCAAAAGGCAGTTTTAACATGCCAAGGTATTACGGCGTGCGTGCAGGCTTTAATTTCTAAGCTTTTTCACTAGTGCATAAACCGCTCGTTTTAATGAGCGGTTTCTTTTTATCCGGCGTTTCACACCAGAGCAGGTGGTGCGCCGTGACCATGTGAAGGAATCTATTGATGATCAGTACCAGGATCACTAAATCTCTTAGTAAAAACCGCTACAAAAAACAAAGTCTGGCCGCATTAAGTTTCATGCTGGCCGCTACCGCAGCTCAAGCCACAGCAACTGCAAGTCAGAGCGAAACCATAGCCGAGACAAAAACTCAAAGCACTGCCGTGCAATGGCCTTATGTCAACACGGGGCTAAAACGTGACCCAGAGCTGGAAAAAATGCTGGACCAGATCCTGGCCCGTATGACTTTAGAGCAAAAAGTGGCGCAGATGATCCAGCCTGAGATTGGTTATTTGTCCTTGGCGCAAATGCGTAAATATGGCTTTGGTTCTTACCTGAACGGCGGCAATACAGCGCCTTATGGCAAAAAACGGGCGTCAGTTGAGGTTTGGCTGAAATACGCTGACGAAATGTATCAGGCATCCATTGATGCCAGTCAGGACGGCAGCCGGATCCCAACCATTTGGGGCACAGACGCTATGCATGGTCATAGCAATGTGTATGGTGCCACCTTGTTTCCGCACAATATTGGTTTGGGCGCGGCTAATGATCCGGAGCTTATTCACCGCATAGGTGTGGCTACCGCCAAAGAAGTAGCAGCTACAGGTATTGAATGGAGCTTTGCACCTACTGTAGCCGTAGTGCGGGATGACCGCTGGGGCCGTACTTATGAGAGTTACTCGGAAGACCCGGCCATAGTTAAAGCCTATGCAGGCCCGATGGTGTCGGGTTTACAGGGCACTTTGGGCAAAGATTTTCTGCAAGGCTATGGCCGTATTGCCACAGCTAAACACTTTGTTGGTGACGGTGGCACTGAAAAAGGTATAGACCGTGGCGATACACTGATTGACGAACAAGGCCTGCGTGATATTCACGCCGCAGGTTATATGACAGCGATTGAAGCGGGTGTGCAGTCTGTGATGGCGTCCTTTAACAGCTGGAATGGTGTGCGTTTGCATGGTCATAAATACCTGCTGACCGAGATTTTGAAAAACCAAATGGGTTTTGATGGTTTTGTCGTCAGCGACTGGAACGCGCATAAATTTGTTGAAGGCTGTGATTTAGAGCAGTGCGCTGGCGCTATTAACGCTGGTGTCGACGTATTAATGGTGCCAGAGCACTTTGAAGCTTTTTACCACAACACTGTTGCGCAGGTGAAGCAGGGCATTATTCCGCAAGAGCGGATTGATGATGCGGTGCGACGCTTTTTACGGGCTAAAATTCGCTGGGGTTTGCTGGAGCGTGGTGAACCGTCCAGCCGGGTTGAGTCCGGAGAACAGGCGGTATTTAACAGTCAGCAGCATAAAGACTTAGCCCGTGAAGCGGTGCGTAAATCTTTGGTGCTGCTGAAAAACAATCAACAGTTATTGCCCATATCAGCCAAAAGCCGCGTGCTGGTGGCCGGTGATGGCGCCGATAATATTCCTAAACAAGCAGGCGGTTGGAGTGTGTCCTGGCAGGGTACGGACAATACCAACGCCGATTTCCCTAATGCCACATCGATATACCAAGGCATTCGTCAGCAGGTGGAGGCTGCAGGAGGTCAGGTTGAACTGGCAGTTGATGGCAAGTATCGCAAAAAACCTGATGTAGCGCTGGTGGTGATAGGCGAAGAACCTTATGCCGAATGGTTTGGTGATATTCAGCAACTGGAATACCAGCATGGCGACAAGCGTGATTTAGCTTTGATTAAAAAGCTAAAACAGCAGGGTATTCCGGTGGTCACTGTGTTTTTAACAGGCCGACCGCTGTGGACCAATAAAGAAATCAACGCATCCGATGCTTTTGTTGTGGCCTGGTTGCCAGGTTCCGAAGGGCAGGGCGTGGCTGACGTGTTGCTGTCGGATAGTCAAGGCAAAACCCGTTATGATTTTCAGGGCAAACTGAGTTTTTCCTGGCCTAAGTATGATTATCAGTTTGTGCTGAATAAAGGCGATGCGAACTATGACCCCTTGTTTGCTTACGGTTATGGCTTAACTTATGCCGACAAGAAGGAACTCGGGCAATTTACAGAACAAGGCTCCAAAGTAGCTGCAGCTGGCAGCGATGATGGTACACAGCCACTTTTTGTCCGCAACTTAGCGGCAGATATGGCCTGGGTTCTATCAGACAACAGCACTGCGCAAAACGCCACTTTGATTACTACTCCTTATGGTGTGAGTGGCGACGGCAACAGTCTGGCGATGCAGTCGGTTAACTTGTCTTATCAGGAAGATGGTCGTCAGCTGCGCTGGAATAGTGCAGCCAAAGCCTCTGCCAGCCTGCGGTATCTGAAGCCTGTTGCAGCCAGCGATTTTAGCAAAGCTAAAGCCCTGCGTCTGAGCTTACGAGTTGATCAGCCAGTGCCGGCAGAACTGAACCTGGGCGTGCTCTGTGATCAGCAAGGTCTGTGTCAGCGAGAGCTGTCGCTGGTCAAAGCTCTGGCACCATTAAAAGCCGGAGTATGGCATACTGTCGAGGTGGCGCTGGATTGTGCGGATAGTTCCAAACTGAAACGCGTATCAGATGCTCTGATCTTTAGTTCCAGCGGACAACATAGCCTGGCTGTGGCAGAGATGGTGCTGACTGCACAACAGAGTACAGCAGCTGCCACTGGTACTGTAGTGGTAGGTTGCGCTAACTGACCTGGCCAGTCAGTGCCAAGTCTTTAAGAACAGTTAAAAAATGAAAAGTGGTGTCGGCAGCGGCACCATTTTTTGTTTTAAATAGGGATCATATGGTGTTGCAATCCTTAAGTCGTAGTCAATTGTTCTGGCTCTGCCAATGTGGCGGCTGGGCTGTGTATGCTGTGCTAACCGCGCTGATGATTAAGATTCCCAGCCAGGAGCCCTGGCAGGTTGGCCTGCCGCATTTGCTGCTGGATACCAGCTTTGGTTTTCTGTTAACCCTGTTGTTGCGGCATTGGTATGGCCGTCTTAGTACACAGGAAGCGCGCTTAAAAATTCTCTGGCATCTGTTGGTGATCCTAGTGAGTTGCCTGGTCTGGACTCAGTGGAAATGGCAGACCTTGCAGTGGCTTTATGGTCAAGTCTGGTTGAGCATGACCTGGTTTGACTTTGGCACCTGGAACTCGGCTTCTTTAACCATTTTATTAACCTGGACCGCTTTGTATTACGCCTCTAAAGCCACCTTTGAAACCATGCAGCAACGACAAAAAGCGGCTGAGGCTATTCATCTGGCGAAAGAAGCTCAGCTAAAAATGCTGCGCTATCAGCTCAATCCGCATTTTATGTTTAACAGCATCAATGCCATTTGCACCTTAATTTTAAAGCAGGACAATCAGCATGCGGTGTCTATGCTGGAGAAGCTCTGTGATTTATTGCGCTATAGCCTGTACACAGACCCGCTCGCCAAAGTAACAGTGGCGGAAGAAATTCAAATTCTGCAAACCTATTTTGATGTCGAGCAGTGCCGGTTCAGAAACAAACTGGATCTGTCTATTGTGGCGGATGACGAGGTAAAAAACTGTTTGGTGCCGTCGTTATTGCTGCAACCTCTGGCAGAAAATGCACTAAAACATGGTATGAAAATGTCGCAACAAAGCTACGCTATTTCCGTCAGCTTCAGTCAGCAAAATGGTCAGTTGCTGATCCGTATGCTGGACAATGGCAGCGGTTTTAGCCAGCAACCAGAAACGACAGCAGGTGGCTCATCTACCGGTATAGGTTTGCATAACTGTGAAGAGCGCTTAGCACTGATTTATCCTAACCAAAGTACTCTGAGTTTTGGCAACAGAGCAGAAGAGGGCGCTTGGATCCAAATCAGTATTCCCAAAGAAGTCGCAGGCGGGCCAAAACTGTGACTAGTGTAAATGTATTAAACACGCTTATTGTCGATGACGAACCTGCGGCCATAGAAGGCCTTAGATTGAGGCTGGAGGCATTTCCACAGATCAGGGTAATAGCCGAGGCCAACAGCGTGGCGGAAGCTATCCGTGCAATCAATACACAAATGCCGGACCTGATTTTTCTCGACATTGAAATGCCAGAACAAAGTGGTTTTGAGCTTATTCGCCAGCTGCAACCTGAGCAGTGTCCCGCCATAGTTTTTGTCACAGCTTTTCACCAACACGCGGTGAAAGCTTTTGAAGTGCGAGCCCTGGATTACTTATTAAAACCGGTCAAAGGTGAGCGTTTAGCCGAAGCTATAGCCAGAGTTGGCGAAGTGACTTCTATTCGCGCCGATAAAGCCCAGTTACTTGCCGCTGTGGCCGAACTCAGCACGGAAGGGCAAAATCAAAGTAGCAGCGCAGCGGAAAAAACTACAGCTGCAGAGCCGCAATACTGCATAGAAAGCCAAAAACTGGTGATCCAGGACGGCCGCAACCCCATTCAGTTGATCCCGTATCAGGATATTATCTGGATAGATGCCGCAGGTGACTATATGTGCGTGCACACCCAAGCCGAAACCCATGTCATGCGAGCCCGCTTAAAAAGCCTGATTGACGAGCGCTTACCCGATGTTTTTGTCCGCATCCATAAATCGACCGTAGTGAATCTGACCTATATCGAAAAACTTCAACCTCTGTCTAACTCTGAATACAAGGCTGTGTTGGCAAATAATAAGGTGCTGAAGGTGAGTCGTACTTATGCCAGAGCATTGAAACAGAGGTTGTTGGGGTAGGGACCAAGCATTGCTCATCTGGCGAGTAGAGAGGGGCTAGCCTTTCAGATGAATTGCATCTGTATCATTTACGGCACCGGTACAAACCAAGTGTATAGAAAGCTGAACTCTTATGCGCTTACCAACTGCAAACATAGATCTTCTGTGCAAACCTGTTGTCGGCCGTTAGCTTTGGCGCGGTAGAGGTGCTCGTCAGCCTGACGAATCGCGTCCTCAATCTGTTGATTAATCCCCGCGTTCTGCTCGAACACAGTAGTGATACCAGCAGAGAAACTTACCGCATAACCTAACTGCTTGTCCTGCAAGCAAAGTTCACTAAAACATTGTTGTAGCCGTTGTAATGACGCCGCAAAGGCGGCTGTGTCTTGTTGGGGCGTAAGCAGAATAAATTCTTCCCCCCCGAAGCGTCCGCATAGGTCTGTTTGTCGGAGTGTGCTGTTCGCAGCCTGAGCGAAGGCACGCAATACGGTATCGCCTGCCTGATGGCCGTATTGGTCATTAATTTGTTTAAAAAAGTCGAGGTCAATAAGTGCGACAGAGAGCGGAAACTGCTGCCGTTCGGCCAATAGTTTTAACTGCTCAGCGTGGCGCAAAAATGCCCGGCGATTGAGTAAGCCGGTCAATGGATCTGTATCCGATAACTGTTGAAGTTTGCGTTGCAACTGACGACTGCGATACAGGTAAAGCGTTAAAACAACTGTGATCCCGAAACCAGCAGCAATGACAGTCAGCATCAACTGCAACCGCGCTTCGGCTTTTTGTTCTGCGGCTTGCAGCTGCTCTGCTTGTTTTGCTTGTTCTGCTGCAATGGTATCTTTCTGCGCCATCTCCAAACGGGTTTGATAGCTGCTAAGCATCAAAGCTCTGGCATCCGCATCTTTTTCTGCTCGCAGTTGATGAAATCGCTGACTGGCAGTAAGGGCATCCCGGTAGTTGCCTTGCTTTTCATAAATTTTTTGCAGCAAATCATAACGTTCCCAGTTCTCAGTGTCGGTCATCCGATTTGCCATGCTCTGGGCTCCAACCAGGTCGTCTAGCTGCAGATAAGCTAAACCTGCATAATAGGCGGAAAGTTCGTTTAATCTAGGCATTTGCTGATTTGAATGAAACTGAGACAGACGGTCCCTATTAGAGAAATTACGTTGCTGTATTTCGTCTAGCAGTACCAGTTTTTCCATCAAATCCGAGCAGGGCAAGTTGCGGGCCGCGGCAAGTGAAGCTTTTGCATACTGTATTTTTTCTGGCAACGGCAGGAAATACATATTCGCAATATTACAATTAACGATAGCGATATTGTCAGTTTGTCCTCTAAGTTTACTTTCGGTTATTACTTTTCTGTAACTGGCTATCGCCTGACTAGTATCTCCAATAAGGCTGCTGTGATAAGCCAGTTCTGCGTCCAGTTCTTTGAAAAAGCCTTGATACTCAGGCGCTATTTCTTTTGATGTCAATGTTCTGGCTAACTGAAATAGGGGTTTAGCAATTTTGTTGAAATCTTTCAGCAGGTAATAGACTTCTAATAAATTCGACAAGCTCTGTACCTGCACATAGAGATCATTTTTTAGCGCCGGGTGCTGCTGTACTTTTTCCAGTACTATTGCGGCCTGCTCTGCCTGGTTTTGATAGATATACATGCCGTAACTTTTAACCACCATGGCATAGAGATACAACTCAGGCTGTGTTTGCTCGTCAATTAATAAAAGAGCCTTGGTAATGTTATCTTCTATGGCTTTCAGGCCATTGTGTTGGAGTATATTAGCTTTGACTATGTACAAGGCGGCACGACGAACCTGATCGTCATGACTGTCGGCAATACGCTGATCGATGTCTTGAATAACGTCTACCTTATCTAACGTAGAAGCCATCTCCAGTTCACGCCGCTCAGCCTGAATGTCAGCAAGGCTAAAAGGTTCTTTGGCAAGTGCAGTAAAAGATGTTGCTAAACTAACAGCCATAACCAACCACAATGCGAGTACTGGCACTATCGAAGCGAAGCGGCAGCTTTTAGTTAATAGGATAGAGGGAGGCAAAAGGCGCAGAGACGATAAATCAAACAACATCATCCGGTTCACTCCATGAACAACTAGGGATTAAAGATACGCTGATAAAGCCTTAGTTATAAACGAATTTTTGTTGTTAGCACAGTGATTTTCTGGAAATTCTTTGGTTTTAAAACGGCAGGTAAGTCGGATTAATGTGAACACAGAGTATTCCAGCATAAGCCTTGTATATTTTCTGGCACAACATGTTGAACAGCTAAAAATGCCAGTTAATAAACAAATCCTAAAAAAAGGGCGCCAAAAAGGGACGCCCCTTGTAATAACTTCATAATTCCGCAGCAGGCAGCCAAGTGAGCCGTCTGGTTTTCAGGCTTTCGGCTGCATCATGCCGTGCATCTTTAGCCAGCTGCTAAATGCATTAAACCAGCCTGTGCTTGTTGTGTCTTTGGGGTACATGCCAAAGCCGTGGCCGCCTTGCTCGTAAAAGTGAAATTCAACCGGCTTTTTCGCCAGTTGCCAGTTTTTCACCAGGCCAAAGTCACCATTGGCGAAAAATGGGTCGTCCGCAGCAAGGGCAACAAAGAGTGGTGGCGCATCGGCAGGCACTTTGACTTCAGCCAATGGGCCGTAGATATTGGCGATAAAAGCAGGTTTGGCGTCTTTACCTACCAGTGTAGTGGCCATAGTCAGCATGGCACCGGCAGAAAAACCTATCATGCCAATACGGTCCGGATCGACTTTCCATTCAGTGGCGCGTTTGCGAATAAGTGCAAAGGCTGCATTTGAATCCTCCAGCTGTGGCGCCAGACGAGTTGCCATTTCGGCCGGATCAGGGCGGGGTGGACGGCGGGCTGTGCCGGAAAACATCTGCGCCATTTCTTGTTCAAAGGCCGCCATATCGGCCGGGGTTTGATTTAAGCGATACTTCAGTACAAAGGCTGCAATGCCTTGTTTGGCTAAAGCTTTGGCAACATCCCAGCCTTCATTATCCATCGACAAGGTGCGAAAACCACCGCCAGGGGCCACAATGACCGCCGCGCCGCTGGCATTGCTGGCATCGGGTAAAAAGGGCGTCAGTGTGGCCACCGTGACATTACGCGCAAATCTGCTGCCGTACTGCGAATGCCAGGATTCTTGTGCCTTGGCTTGCGGCAGTGGGCCAGTGCCAAGCTCTATGGCATTGCTTTGATCGGGCGCTGTGATGGGCGTCATTACATCGTTGGCCTGCGCCACAGCTTGTGCTGTGAACAAACAAGCAGCCAGCAACAGGCTTTGCCGGAACAGGCCAAAGTGCGAGGAGTTGCGATTGATAAAATTAGTATTCATCTTGTTTCTTTCCTTGTTGTGTTGTTTAAATCAACAGATGGTTTGGGCTATCTCTCAGACCTAGGCACTATTTCTTAGAGGTTCTGACTATGGGTTTAATGGTGCCGTCTTTATTGAAATACACTCTGTCCAGGCTGACTGAGCGGCGGTAATTGCCACCTCCCGGCAGGTCGGCGCTGTGATAGGCCAGATAGGTCTGGCCATTAAAATCGAACATAGCCGGGTGAATAGTGGTGGTGTTGGGCAGTGGCTGCATAATGATGCCCTGGTATTGCCATGGGCCTTTGGCGGATGAGCTGGTGGCATAGGCCAGACTTTCAGGAAAACCCGCCGCGTATACCAGATAATAGATACCGTTGTGTTTTGAAAGATATGGGCCTTCTTCGAAATTAGGCAAAGTATCTACCCTGTGGATTTTCACTTTGCTGGTATCGCGGTTTTGCATCTTGCCTTCTGCATCCAGGCTGTAGCGTTCGCCTTTCAGATGGACTAAATCGGCTTCCAGTTCCACCCACCATAATTGCTGATTGCCCCAATACAGGTAGGCTTTGCCGTCGTCATCAATAAAGACAGCCGGGTCTATATTGCGCCAGGTGTGATCTTTATCTTTTGCGGTATCTTCGAGCAAAATCATCGGCATACCGCGGGCGTCTTTAAAGGGGCCTTCAGGGTTGTCCGATACGGCCACACCAATAGAAAAACCAAATTTCACGTCGGTTTGGCCGCCTTCTACTGCGGCATAAAAGTAGTACTTAGACTTGCCCGAAGCATCTTTACGGTGGATCACATGATGGGCGTAAGCGTTACCAGTTTTTTGATCGCCTCTGGCCCAGGCAAAGTCTGAGTAGCGAAACACAGCGCCTTTGTTTTGCCAGGTGACTAAGTCTTTGCTAGTCCAAAGTCGGTAGTCGTACATGCGGTAATCTTTGCCATCCGGCAGCGCTTCATCATGGGTGCTGTACAAATATAAAGTGTCACCTAGCACCAAAGCGGCCGGATCTGCGGTGTAGATCAAGTCGCCCACCTGCCGGGGCGGATCCTGGGTATCGTATTTGATAATAGGGTTGTCGAAGCTTGACGGCGCTGTCTCTGCCCGTGCCGAGCCACAGGCCAGGATCCCTGAAAAAGATAAAGCCAGGCACAGCTGCGCTAAGGGTTTTCTAGTTGTACTGAAGGTTTTAACGGTAAACATTGAAGCGTATCCTTAAGCCACAAGAATGGAATAAGGCACAGTGTGTAGAAATTTTCGGCATAACGGAACGGCGAGGCTGTTACGAATCCGGTTAATAGCTTTACCTTATTTGATCAATAATTGGGCTTAAAAACTAGCCGATTTTGGTGTTATAGAGATTTCAGCAGCTGGCATGCAGCATAAAAAAGGGCGCCATAAGGGGCGCCCTGACTAAAAAAACAACTATTAAGCCGCAGCTTTTGCCGACTGAATATATTGATCCACCAGCTGCTCCAGCACATCCAATGGCACAGCGCCGTTTTTCAGCACCACATCATGGAATTGGCGGATATCGAATTTATCGCCCAGCGCAGTTTTAGCTTTTTCACGCAGTTCCAACAATTTCAGCATACCCACAGTGTAAGCCGTGGCCTGACCTGGCATCACAATGTAACGTTCGATAGCGTTGACTGCTTCGCCTTTGGAGTTCGGTGTGTTGTCGACCAGATACTGAATGGCCTGCTCACGAGTCCATTTTTTGTCGTGTAAGCCGGTGTCGACCACTAAACGGCAGGCGCGCCACAGCTCCATCGCTAAACGGCCGAAATCGGAGTAGGGGTCCTGATACATGCCAATCTCTTTGGGCAAGAACTCAGTGTATAAACCCCAGCCTTCAATATAAGCAGTGTAACCACCAAACTTACGGAACTTAGGTACGTTTTCCAGCTCCTGCGCTATCGCAATTTGCATATGGTGGCCTGGAATACCTTCATGGTACGCCAAGGCTTCCATCTGATACTTCGGCATACCACTCATGCGGTACAGGTTGGCGTAATAAATACCAGGGCGGCTGCCGTCCATCGAGGGTTGTTCGTAAAACGCTTTACCAGCAGATTGCTCTCGGAATGGCTCGACTGCTTTGACCACCATATCGGCTTTAGGCTTGACGATAAAGAGCTCGTCTAAACGCGATTTCATGGTGTCGATAATACGGGTGGCTTCAGCTAAATAGGCGGCTTTGCCTTCTGCTGTATCCGGGTAATAGAATTGTGGGTCGTCGCGCATAAAGGCGAAGAATTGCTGTAAATCACCTTTAAAACCAACCTTTTTCATAATGGCTTTCATTTCATCATGAATACGGGCCACTTCAGATAAACCCAGGTTGTGAATTTTTTCTGCGCTGTAGTCGGTGGTGGTAATACGGGCTAAGCGGGTAGCGTAAAACTTATCGCCATCTTTAAAGCGCCAGACACCATCTTCAGTACCTGCTTTTTCTTCTAGCGTGGTTAGTAACTTAATCAGGCTTTCATAAGCGGGTTTTACGCTGCCAATTAAGGCCAACTCCGCTTCTTTGATCAACAAGTCTTTTTCCGCTTGTTCCAGCTTTAATTCCTGGACTTTGCCACGGAAATCGGCCAGTAAAGTGCTGTCGTTGCCGCCGTCAAAAGGCGCGCCGCTGATAATATTGCGGCTGGCACCTATCACATGAGCAAAAACAAATTTCGGTGGTAACAGGCCGGCATCAGCCCGAACTTGCAACAGTTGTTCTAACTGTTTGAAGTAAGTGGTGACGTTTTTTAAGCGGCCTATATAAGCTTTGGCGTCGCTTTCATCACTGATGCTGTGCTGGTTGATCAACAGTGACGGCACATTGGAGTGGTAGCCATACATTTGATTGACAGGGTAGCTGTATAAGTCCCATTTAGCGTCGTCCAATTCTTCCTGCAAAGACGCAGTAAGTAATTTCACACTCAACTGACGACCGCTGTCCAGGCTTTGCATATTCAGCGCCTGTACTTGAGCCAGCTGTTGTTTGGTTTGCTCCAGCTCTTTATCTCTGTGGGCCTGAGATAAATCATCCCACTGATCGTAATTGGTTTTTAAACCTAAAGCCGTTTGGGTTTCCGGGCTATTATCCACTTGCTGCTGAAAAATTTGTTCAAACAGCGCATCGGCTTTTTGGTTTTCAGTCAAAACCACAGTGGCTTCAATCACTTTGCTTTGATCAATTTGAGTAGGGGCTGGTTTACAACCTGCTACTGTGGCAAGGCTTACTGCCAGCGCCAATGCTGAGTAACGTAAATACATAAGTGGACCTTCATTTTATACCCTTCGCACTTGAAGCTGCAGCTTTGTTGACTTCGCGATCTCGCCCCAGTCACATAGGTAAACTATGCTCCCGGGGTCTCAATCACTTGTCGCCTCGCTGCAACTCCAATTACTTTGGGTCTATTAATTATTAATTGTTAGTCGATAAATAAAGCCAGCAAATCATTCAGGTAACGTGCACCTTTGGGGCTGATTTGCCAGTGCAATTCTGTGCTGTTAATTAACCCCAGTTGCTCTGCTTTGGCAAGCGCATCTTCCACAGATGTGATGGGCAAGCCGGTATAAGCGCTGAAATCCTGTTTAGGACAAGCTTCGAGTAAACGAAAGCGGTTCATAAAAAACTCAAAGGCTCTGTCTTCTGGCGCCACTTCACTAGTTTCGTCCAGATAACCTTTGCTGATATCCATATAGCCTTTGGGGTGTTTAATTTTGACCGGCCTTATAATTTGGCCAGTTTCCGGCAGAGTAATTTTGCCATGAGCGCCACAGCCAATACCTAAATAGTCACCATAACGCCAGTAGTTCAGGTTATGCCGGCACTGCAGGCCTGGCTGACTATAAGCGGATATCTCGTATTGACTGTAACCATGTTGTTGTAGCAACTGATGGCCCTGCTCCTGAATATCCCACAAGGCTTCGTCTTCCGGCAGCACAGGAGGGCGGGAAGCAAAAGCGGTATTAGGTTCAATGGTCAGCTGATACCAAGATAAATGTGGTGGTTTTAGATCAATAGCTTGCTGTAAATCCGCCAAAGCGCCTGCGACATCCTGATTCGGCAGGCCGTGCATTAAATCCAGATTAAAGCTTTTAAGTGGCAAAGTTGCGGCAAGCTGAGCTGCTTTTATTGCTTCATCACAATCATGAATGCGGCCTAAGGCTTTGAGTTGCTCGGTTTGAAAACTTTGTACGCCTATAGAAAAACGGGTGACACCAGCGGCGACATAAGCGGCAAAACGAGCGGCTTCGACAGTACCTGGGTTGGCCTCCATGGTCACTTCGCAGTCGTCTGTCAGCTGAAGCTCGGTACGCACCCCATCCAAAATAGCCTGAATGCCTTCACCGCTAAAGGTACTGGGGGTGCCGCCGCCAATAAAAATAGAGCTGATGGCGCGGCCTTGCACATAGCCCAAATCCTGACGTAAATCGGCCAATAAATGGCTGACATATTCCTGCTCAGGTATACCTTGTTTCACCGCATGCGAGTTAAAGTCGCAATAAGGGCATTTTTGAATGCACCAGGGAATATGAATATACAACGCCAGCGGCGGCAGTTGCAGCGCTAAAGGCGATACCGACATAGCAGTCATCAGGCCTGGTCGCCTTTTAATGGTTCACCTTTTAATAAGGACACCAATAAACGTAAAGCTTTGCCTCTATGACTTAATTGCTTTTTCTGCTCTGCGGTCAATTCTGCGGCCGTGCCTTGGGTATCGCTCGGAAGAAAAATAGGGTCATAACCAAAACCACCGGAGCCTGCCGCTTCAAATGCAACTTGACCATGCCAGATACCATGGGCTATCACTGGCACTGGGTCGTCCGCATGGCGGACAAAAGCCAATACACAGTGAAACTGCGCTGCACGTTCGCCTTGTGGTATATCTTTTAAATCCACCAGTAACTGCTGCAGGTTTTTTAAATCATTGCCGTGCTCACCGGCATAACGAGCCGAATAAATACCAGGCGCGCCGCCCAAAGCGTCTACAGCTAAACCTGAATCGTCGGCTATGGCAGGTAAACCTGTTAAACGACTGGCATGACGGGCTTTAATCAGTGCGTTTTCAATAAAACTTAAGCCATCTTCAATAGCATCCGGCACCTGAAAATCGGACTGAGGCAACACTTGCCAGTCAAAAGGGGCGAGCAGGGCAGATAATTCGGCTAATTTGCCTTTATTGCCAGTGGCTAAAACAAGTTTATGCATAAGGATACCTTAGAAACAACAAGGCTCAGGGACACTGAGCCGTAAAAAGAGGATTAATCTATGTAGAAGACCTGTGAGAACTCCAACTTCTGATTCTCTGTGCCTTGCCAGATGTCCAGTTTAAAGTTCAGATGTTTTTGGTCGTGCACTGGCACCTGCGCCAGATAATAAATCGCATCCCCTTCTTTTACTTCCCTAAAGTTCAGTTCAATTTGCTTTTGCGTTAAATCTGTCGCTGTGCCGGAAATACGCACTTGTTGGGCTTTTTGGTCGGAGCTATTGAGTACAGAGATATTCAGCACAGCCTGATATTTGCTGCGCTGTAGCTGGTAACTTTGCGCGATTTTGGCATCAATCATGGTGCTGTCAAAGGCAATATAATGCACATCCCAGGGCCCCAGAACTTTCTTTTGTTCGGCGTGAACCGGACTTAAAAACAGGCCGATAACCAGGCTTGCAGCCAGCAGATAAATTTTCATCAGGACTCCAGATAAATTTGTAAGGCGTCAGGCACAGTGCAAGGCGCGACAATACGCCATTTTTTCTGTCGGCTCAGTTCGCCTTTTTCCAGCAACACCTGACGTTTAGCCACGTCAAAGCTTGATGCCAGAAATTGTTGTAAATGGGCATTGGCTTTGCCATCCACAGGAGGGGCTTTAATCGCCACTTTGATCGCATCGCCATGCAAGCCTAAAAACTGATCACGGCTGGCACCTGGCTGCACATGCAATTGCAGCAAAATATCGCCATTGGTCAGCCGGGTTAACATTTAGAAACCACGTAACATATTGCTTAATAAAATCTGGATAAACTGAATGCCCAAAAGCACTACCAGTAAAGATAAATCCAGACCACCCATAGCCGGGATCACTCTGCGCACCGGGCGTAACAATGGCTCTGTCAACTGATGCATCACCAGCTCCACAGGATTACGGCCCTGACTGAACCAGCTCAGTAATGCCCTAATCACTAAAATCCAGAAGGCCAATTGCAGCGCTTCGGTGATCAGCAAAACCAGCGCGCTGAGTGGCAAATAGATATAGAGCACCTGACCTAACTGCAACATTTGTACTATCGCCACATGCAGCACACAAATGGCAAAGGCAAAAATCCAACTCGCTGTATCCACAGGGCCCAGACTGGGCAGGAAACGGCGCAGCGGGATGATCACCGGATTGGTGGCTTTGACAATAAACTGGCTAAACGGGTTATAAAAATCGGCTTTAGCACTTTGCAGCCAAATGCGCAGTATCACCACCATCAGATAGAGTTTAATCAGGCTGCTAATCAGAAAAAAGAACGCTTCGGTCATTATGGATCCTTAAAGAGTGTTTGCCATTTCTTCAGCTCGGCGTATTGCTGCATACATGGCGTCTTTGACCATGCTTTCAAGCTTATGCTGTTTAAAAGTTTCAATTGCTTCGTGTGTAGTACCGCCTTTAGAGGTGACTTGAGCACGTAAAGCTTCGAAACTAAGTTCGGACTGATTCGCCATAGTAGCTGCGCCTAACGCAGTTTGGGCCACCATAGCTTTGGCTTGTGCCTCATCAAAGCCGAGCTCCAGCGCCACTTGTTGCATCGCCTGCATAAAATAGAAAAAGTAGGCTGGTGCGCTGCCTGTCACGGCAATAATAGCGTTGATATCCTGTTCTTTTTCCAGCCAGACTGTTTTACCTGTACCCGCAAACAGCTTTTCAGCAAAAGATTGCTCGTACACTGAGCAGCGGCTTGGAAATAAACCTGTCACACCTAAACCTACCAAAGCAGGAGTATTCGGCATAGCGCGGATAATACGCACCTGGCCCAGCAACTGCTCAAAACGCTCGACAGAAATACCTGCTGCAACAGAGATAAACAGCTTTTCCTGAGACTCTGGCGCTTGTTCTATGATCTGCTGACAAACTTCAGCCATCATTTGAGGCTTTACCGCCAGCACTATGACATCGGCTTTAGTCACAGCTTCAATATTGTCTGTGGTGGTTTCAATCTTGTACTGGCTTTTTAAGGCCTTTAGTTTTTCCGCATTACGATTGGCAGCAATAATATTTTCAGCAGGATAACCCTGCTTTATCATGCCGCCGATAATGCATTGCGCCATATTGCCTGCGCCTATAAATGCGACCGTGTTATCAATCATGCGTCTGTTTTTCCCGGGCTCCAAAAATGGCCGTGCCTAATCTTATCATAGTAGAACCAAAGCGCAGAGCCTCTTGCCAGTCATCTGACATGCCCATGGAGAGTTCTTTCGCATCAGGATGTTGCTGTTGCAATTGCAGTGACAGCTTTTGCATCTGCTCGAAGGCTTGTGCGCTTTTGCCAGGCTCTGGAATAGCCATTAAACCTTTGAGTTGAAGCTGCGGTAATTGTGCGACAGCGTCAGCCAGCTGCAACAATTCGTCGGGCTTTATGCCGGATTTGGATTCTTCGCCGCTGATATTCACTTGCAATAGCACCTGCAGCGGCGCTTTATCCAAGGGACGCTGCGCTGATAAACGTTCGGCAATTTTTAAACGTTCAACACTGTGCACCCAGTCCGCGTATTGGGCTATGTCTTTGGTTTTATTTGACTGAATAGGACCAATAAAATGCCACTCTATACCATCAAGCTGCTGTAACTCTGTCGCTTTACTCACCAGTTCCTGTACATAATTTTCGCCAAAGGCGCGTTGTCCTGCCTGGTAGGCTAGTGCCACAGAGGCAGCAGGTTTGGTTTTACTGACCGCAATCAGGCGGCTTTGTTGGTTTAATTGCTGTTTTGTCTGAAATTCTGTGATGGCGTTGTAGGCTGAATTCAACGCTTCTGCTATGTTGTTTGTCATATCAACTCTGTTCTTCGCCTTTGCTTTGGAGTGCTTTTCATCATGGATATTACCGAATTACTCGCCTTTAGTGTGCAACATAAAGCGTCGGACTTGCATTTATCCGCTGGAGTACCGCCACTGATCCGGGTCGATGGTGATGTACGTCGGTTAAATATACCGGCTTTGGACCATAAAGCCGTGCACGCTTTGGTGTACGACATTATGAATGACCGTCAGCGTAAAGAGTACGAAGAAAAGCTCGAATCCGATTTTTCTTTTGAAGTTCCGGGCTTAGCCCGTTTTCGTGTCAATGCTTTTGTGCAAAACCGCGGCGCTGCGGCTGTGTTTCGTACTATCCCAAGCGATGTGTTAAGCCTGGAAGACTTGCATGCCCCGGAGGTATTTCGCAGTATTTCCGATAATCCCAGGGGGCTGGTGCTGGTCACAGGGCCGACAGGCTCGGGTAAATCCACTACGCTGGCGGCGATGATTGATTACATCAACAGCACCAAAAACCACCATATTCTGACCATCGAAGACCCTATTGAATTTGTGCATCAGAATAAACTCAGTTTAATTAACCAGCGTGAAGTGCACAGGGATACCCATAGTTTCAGTAATGCCTTACGCTCAGCGCTGCGTGAAGACCCGGATGTGATTTTGGTGGGCGAATTACGGGATTTGGAAACCATTCGTCTGGCGATGACAGCGGCTGAAACCGGTCATCTGGTGTTTGGTACTTTACACACTACCTCAGCACCCAAAACCATAGACAGGATTATCGACGTCTTTCCAGGTGATGAAAAATCCATGGTGCGCTCTATGTTGTCAGAATCTTTAAGAGCGGTCATTTCCCAGACTCTGCTGAAGAAAAATGGCGGTGGCAGGGTGGCTGCGCACGAAATTATGCTAGGGATCCCTGCGATTCGTAACCTCATTCGCGAAGACAAAATTGCGCAGATGTATTCAGTGATCCAGACAGGCGCCGCTCATGGCATGCAAACCATGGATCAATGTTTGATTAATCTGGTCAACCGCGGCGTGATCAGTCAAAAAGATGCCTTGGCCAAAGCGCAGGATAAAAATTCCTTTAATAGCATGGGGACTATGAGCGGCATGGGGCGGATGGGGTGACAGCAATGGGCTTAATTGACTATTTACATAAAATGGTAGCTGCTGGTGCTTCGGATTTATTTATCACTGCAGGACTTGCTGCTTCAGCCAAAATTAATGGCGAGATGCTGCCTATCGCTGACCAGGTGCTGAACTCAGAGCAGTCACTTGCGCTGGTGCTCTCCGCGATGACGCCAAAACAACAAGCCCAATTTCAGCAAGAAAAAGAATGCAACTTTGCTATCGCCAATGAAGCGGGTCGTTTTCGTATTTCCGCCTTTTGGCAGCGGGATCAGGCTGGCATGGTGGTGCGTCGTATCATCACCACTATTCCAAAAGCGGAGGATTTAGGTCTGCCACCTGTGCTCAAAGACATTATTATGTCCAAACGTGGGCTGGTACTTTTTGTCGGTGGTACAGGTGCTGGTAAATCTACCTCTTTAGCTGCTTTGCTGGGGTATAGGAATCAGAATGCCCGGGGTCATATTTTAACTATCGAAGATCCTATTGAATTTGTGCACGATCACCAAAAAAGTCTGGTGACGCAGCGTGAAGTAGGGATAGATACAGAATCTTTTGAAGCGGCGCTGAAAAGCTCGTTACGCCAGGCGCCTGATGTGATACTGATAGGTGAAATTCGTAGTCAGGACACCATGGAATACGCCTTGTCTTTTGCTGAAACCGGTCATTTATGTATCGCGACTTTACACGCGAACAACGCCAATCAGGCGATAGACCGCATTATGCATTTAGTGCCTAAAGAAAAACACGGCAAGTTACTGTTTGATTTATCGCTGAATTTACGCGCCATAGTAGCGCAACAACTGGTACCTACTGTCGATGGTAAAAAACGAGTAGCCGCTATCGAAGTGCTACTCAATTCGCCACTGATTGCTGATTTAATCAAACGCGGTGAGATAGGCGAAATCAAAGCTGTGATGAGTAAATCGAGAGAACTGGGTATGCAAACCTTTGATCAGGCGCTGTACGATTTGTACAAAGCAGGCCAAATCAGCCACGCCGATGCGCTGCATTATGCCGATTCACCCAACGATTTACGCTTGATGATGAAACTGCAGGAAGGTAGCTCTGGAGCTGGCTTATTGTCTGGTGTGACAGTGGCGGGTTTGACGGATAATGATTAATTGAGTGGCTCCCAAAAGGCGCAAAGATTTGAGCTCTGCGCCTTGCCATCATAGAGCTATTGTTGGTGGTAAAGTACCGAGTTCAACTGGGGCTTGTTCAGAGACAAAACTAAAACGCGGTACCAGTTCGCCAGCCACTTCAACATTGCTGATAAACATCTCCAAAGGCCGCACCCACAGACCAAAGTCACCGTATAAAGCGCGGTAGAGGACCAGCTCTTCATCGGTTTCGCTGTGACGCACCACAGACAGTACCTGATACAATGGGCCTTTGTAATGGCGATAGAAGCCGGTTTTAATCGCCATAAGCGCCGCCGTTTTCAAACCAGCTTTCTAAAATCAGTTTGGCTGACAAGCTATCCACCAGTTCTTTGCTGAGTTTTTTAAAACCACCTTCAGCAAAAAGCTGTGAACGGGCATCGACCGTCGTTAGACGCTCGTCCTGAGTTTTGACTTGCAGGCCATAACGGCCATGCAGGCGATTCACAAACTTATGTACCCGAGCCGTGAAGGGCTGTTCTGTGCCGTCCATATTCAAGGGTAAACCTACCACTAAAAGTTGAGGTTGCCATTCTTTAATTAAAGCTTCGATGAGATCCCAGTTTGGGATACCATCCTGAGCTTTTAAGGCTTTGAGCATAGTGGCTGTGCCTGTCATGCTTTGACCTACGGCCACACCTATACTTTTTAAACCGTAGTCAAAAGCTAATACCGTTACACTGCTCATCAGGCGTGACCTGCTTCTGGGCTGAGTTGCCAGACTTCAATACCCATGGCATGAGCTGCGCCTTGCCATTTTTCGGCATGGCTCATTTCAAAAATAATGTTGTTGTCGGCCGGGATCATCAGCCAGCTGTTTTCAGCCATTTCTTTTTCCAGTTGACCAGCGCTCCAGCCAGCATAACCCAAAGCCAGAATAAACTTTTCTGGCGCATCTTCTGTCGTGAGTTTCTCTAAAATATCCCGTGAGGTCGTGACCATCAGATCGTTGTTTAACCTCATACTACTGGTGTAGCCTTCTTTGGGAGTATGCAACACAAAACCTCTGTCACTTTGCACCGGACCACCAGCACAGACATGAGCTTTGGCCGCAGCGCTTTCTGTATCATGTTCAATCTGCAACTGACTCAATAGTTCTGTGACTTTGACGGGCATAGGATGATTGATAACGATACCCATAGCCCCTTCAGCATTGTGCTCACAAATGTAAGTTACACTGCGTTTAAACATCGGGTCATCAAGACCTGGCATCGCAATCAATAAATGATTCTGAAAATTGTCCATAGTACCGCCTTAGGACTGTTGCTGCTTCTGCTTTAACAGTAGTTCAATCTGGTCAAATAACATGCCTGTGATGCTGACCGGAAAAGCTGCTTCAATTTCTCTGATGCAGGTTGGGCTGGTGACATTAATTTCAGTCAGTCGGTCACCAATAATATCAAGACCAACAAAAATCAGACCTTTGGCCTTTAACGTAGGACCTACGGCACGGGCTATAGCCCAGTCAGTTTCGCTTAAAGGGCGGGCTTCACCACGACCACCAGCGGCTAAATTACCGCGGGTTTCACCGCTAGCCGGAATTCGCGCTAAACAATAGGGGACAGGTTCGCCGTTGACGACCAGTACACGTTTATCTCCGTCTTTAATTTCTGGGATAAAGCGCTGCGCCATAGCATAACGACTGCCGTGTTCTGTCAGAGTTTCAATAATAACGCTGACGTTGGCATCCTCTGGTTTTAAGCGGAAAATGGAGGCGCCGCCCATGCCATCCAGCGGTTTTAAGATCACGTCCTGCTCTTGCTGGTAAAAGGCTTTTAAGCGAGCCGCATCGCGGGTGACCAGAGTTTTTGGCGTATGCTGTGCAAACCAGCTGGTGTAGAGCTTTTCGTTGGCATCACGCAAACTTTGTGGTTTGTTGACAATCAAGGTGCCTTCGTCTTCAGCTCTTTCCAGAATATAAGTAGCGTAGATAAACTCAGTATCAAAAGGTGGGTCTTTACGCATCAGGATTACGTCTAAATCGGACAGAGCTATATCCTGAGTGCCACCAAAGTCATACCAATGTTCACCGTTCTGCTGAACGGACAATAAACGGGTGCGGGCACGGGCCTGACCTTCGATTAAATACAGGTCATTCATTTCCATGTAATGCAGCTGATAACCCCGTGACTGAGCCTGTAATAACATGGCAAAACTGGAGTCTTTTTTGATATTGATGTCCGCGATAGGATCCATCACTATGCCTAATTTAATCATCTTTACTCCTGTTTGTGATTGGCTCAGGCCAGATCACCAAATTGTAACTGTAATGCGCTAATGGCTGTTAAAGCTGCAGTTTCTGTACGTAACACTCGCGGCCCTAACCGAACCGCCATAAAACCTGTGTCTTTGGTTTGGGCTACTTCGGCATCGGTAAAACCGCCTTCAGGGCCTATCACTAAACGAATAGTTTGACTGCCAGCTATGGTCTTAATGGAGTCGGAAGTCCATGGATCCAAGGTTAGCTTCAAATCTTTTGTCTCTTGTGCCAGCCATTTGGTCAGATGAATTGCGGTATGAACCAGGGGCACCACACTACGTCCGGATTGCTCGCAGGCTGCGATCGCAATTTTTTGCCACTGCTCTGTACGTTTAGCCAAACGTTCGGCGTCCAGTTTTACGCCACAACGTTCAGTAAAAAGCGGAGTGATTTCAGTCACGCCAAGCTCAACTGCTTTTTGAATGACAAAATCCATGCGGTCACCACGGGAAATGCCCTGACCTAAATGCAGTTTAAGCGGAGACTCTACCGGATTATCGTTGGAGCTAATGGCTTTGACCAATACCTGCTTTTTTTCAACGGCAGTGAGCAGAGCCTGATAATTCTGGCCGTCCCCATTAAATAAGCACAACTCGTCACCTGCCCTCATCCGTAATACACGGCCTATATGATTGGCACCGTCTTCGGCCAGGGCAAATTCCTGCTGTAGCGGGATACTGCCAGCTTGGTAAATTCTGGGAATACGCATAACTATAGCTTCTTAAGCGTTTGAGAAAGTGTGTATGGTAACAGGCAAAAGCGGGGCTGGGTATGGCTGGTGACGCAACAATCTGCTTCACCAGCCATTAAAAACTCAGGTTTAAGGGGCAGGGTAGACGTAACTGGCACCAATACCTAAAGGCAAACCCAGCATCCAGTATAAAATCAGGAAGCTGGTCCAGCACAGCAGCAACGCTACTGAATAAGGCAACATCAGCGCCACTAAAGTGCCAATGCCTGTAGATTTCACATATTTCTGGCAAAACACCACGATCAATGGGAAGTACGGCATTAAAGGCGTAATGATGTTGGTGGACGAGTCACCGACACGGTAGGCCGCCTGGGTTAAATCCGGTGAAACACCCAGCTGCATCAACATTGGCACTAATACAGCTCCAATCAGCGCCCATTTAGCAGAAGCTGAACCTATCAGTAAATTCACAGTTGCGGTTAGTAGCACTAAACCTATCAGGTTTACCGCCATAGGAAATGCCATTTCCTGCAAATAGTTCGCGCCTTTAATTGCCAGTAAAGCACCTAAGTTGGATTGACCAAAAGCGAAAATAAATTGAGCACAGAAAAATGCCATGACGATGTAGTAACCCATACCGCTCATGGCTTTGGTCATACCTTGCACTACATCTTTATGCGTTTTTACTTTGCCTGAAACATAACCGTAGACTATGCCGGGGAGCAGGAAAAATACAAAAATAAGTCCGACGATAGACTGCATCAGCGGCGCTGAGGCTGAGGTGAGTTCACCTGTACTGGCTCGCCAGGCTGAGTTTTCAGGCCAAACTACAGCTACTAAAGCAGCGGCAGCGATCAGCATAGAGAGCAAAGCATAACGTAAGCCTTTGCGCTCGTTATCGTTTAATGCTTCCATCGAAGGGAGTTGCTCCGGGTCACCATCCACTTTGGTTTGCTGCAGGCGCGGTTCGACAAATTTATCGGTCAGCACCCAACCTACAATCACAATCAGCAGCACTGAGGCTGTGGTGAAGTAATAGTTATTTAGTGGGTTAATCACCAGGCTAGCGGCGGCAGGATCGGCCGATAAACGGGCTGAGGCTTGAGTTAAACCGGCCAACAAAGGGTCTAAACTGGACGGTACAAATAAAGTGGCGGCAAAGCCACCAGAGACACCGGCAAAAGCTGCGGCGATACCCGCTAAAGGATGACGGCCGGCAGCATAAAAAATCACGGCACCCAGTGGGATAACTAAGACGTAACCCGCATCTACAGCTACATGACTTAAAACGCCTACAGCAATAAGAACTGGTGTCAGCAGACGTTTTGACGTGACCGCTAAGATACTGCGAAGGCCAGCGTTGATAAAACCTGTGTACTCAGCGACCCCTAAACCTAACATAGCAACCAGCACTACACCTAAAGGCGGGAAGTTGACAAAAGTGCTCACCATTTTCGCCATAAAATCAGCAAAAGCCGCACCCTCCAACAGATTTTTTACCTGAAAAGGCTGACCTGTCCGTGGGTCTATATCTGTGAAGGTCACACCTGACAAAGCCCAGGATAAGCCCCAGACAAAAAACATCAGTAAAGCAAATAAGATGGCAGGGTCGGGCAGTTTATTACCAATTCGCTCTATGGCATTAAGGCTGCGATTGAGCCAGGAAGTTTTTACGGCACTAGACGTCATGTATACTCCGTGTGGTTGTTTTAGTCATCTGCTGTGACTGTTTTTTATAGTTTTTACCTTATCTTGCTTTGACAAAACCGTAAATAGCCAAAAGGAGAGCAACGCTCTCCTTTTCGGTTTTTCTATAAGCTAAAACAAAAACTTAGATTTTTGCTTCAGAGCGCAGTATTTCTGCTTTGTCGGTGTTTTCCCATGGGAATTCGTTACGACCGAAGTGACCGTAGGCTGCTGTTGCGCGGTAAATCGGGCGCTCTAACTGCAACATCTGGATCAGGCCATAAGGACGTAAATCGAAGTGACGACGGATCAGCGCTATCAGTTGATCTTCGCTTAATTTACTGGTGCCAAAAGTTTCAACACTGATAGACGTAGGTTCTGCCACGCCTATAGCATAAGACACCTGAATCTCACAACGCTCAGCTAAACCAGCCGCTACGATGTTTTTTGCCACATAACGAGCGGCATAAGCAGCAGAGCGGTCCACTTTTGAAGGGTCTTTACCAGAGAAAGCACCACCACCGTGACGCGCCATACCACCATAACTATCGACGATGATTTTACGGCCTGTTAAACCGCAATCACCCATAGGACCGCCAATCACAAAACGACCTGTTGGGTTAATAAAGAACTTGGTTTTATTGCTCAACCATTCTGTTGGTAACACTGGTTTGATAATGTGTTCCATCACAGCTTCACGTAAGTCTGCTGTAGAAATGGTGTCGCAGTGCTGAGTGGATAAAACCACAGCATCTATGCCCACTGGCTTGCCATTTTCGTAGACAAAGCTCAGCTGAGACTTGGCATCAGGACGCAACCAGCTCAATGTACCGTCTTTACGTACTTTAGCTTGCTGCTGCACTAAACGGTGAGAGTAAGTGATAGGAGCTGGCATTAATACGTCAGTTTCGTTGCTGGCATAACCAAACATTAAACCCTGATCGCCCGCACCTTGTTCACTTGGATCTTTTTTATCTACGCCCTGATTGATATCTGGCGACTGCTTACCAATAGCGCTTAATACTGCACAGGAATTAGCATCAAAACCCATATCGGAATGCACGTAACCAATATCACGGATCGTGTTGCGAGTGAGTTCTTCGATGTCGACCCAGGCTGAGGTAGTAATTTCACCACCTACTAACACCATGCCTGTTTTTACGAAGGTTTCGCACGCAACACGGGCTTTTGGATCTTGTTCTAAAATTGCATCCAACACTGCATCAGAGATCTGATCAGCGATTTTATCCGGATGTCCTTCAGAAACAGATTCAGAGGTAAAAATGTGTTGTGCCATTTACGTATTCCACATGTTGGTTGTTATCGCGCCTGGGCGCTGTAATTTGGGGCGGCTATTTTAGTGAAAGCCTTAGGGCATTGCCAGAACTTTCTGCCGCCCGGACGTCTTTAATGCTAAAACATTGAAAATGTATCGGCAGGGGGCGGTAAAACTTTGCATTGCCTGGATTAAAATTTGCGATTTACCCAATGCTCTGTGAAAATAACCCCAGCTTTGCCGTATCCATGTAAAAACAGTGTTCACCCTATGAGCCGCCAAATCGAATAAACACAAAAAGAGCAGCGCAACGATACGGGTAACCCCACCCCTTGGATCAAAGTTATATAAAGTTAATCAAGCAGGAGAGAAGATGCCATCTCGTAAACAACTCGCTAACGCCATTCGTGCTTTAAGTATGGATGCAGTGCAAAAAGCGAAATCAGGTCACCCGGGCGCCCCTATGGGCATGGCAGATATTGCTGAAGTATTGTGGCGCGATTATTTAATTCACAATCCACAAGACCCAAGCTGGGCCAACCGTGACCGCTTTGTGTTGTCTAATGGACACGGCTCTATGCTGTTGTATTCTCTGTTGCATCTCTCTGGCTACGATTTAGGCATTGAAGATTTAAAACAATTCCGCCAATTGCACTCCCGTACTCCTGGTCACCCGGAATATGGTTATGCTCCTGGTGTTGAAACCACCACTGGTCCTTTAGGTCAGGGTATTACCAATGCGGTAGGTATGGCTATTGCTGAAAAAGCGTTAGCGGCTCAGTTTAATAAACCAGGTCATGCCATTGTTGACCACCATACCTACGCCTTTTTAGGCGACGGCTGCTTAATGGAAGGTGTATCGCACGAAGCCTGTTCACTGGCCGGGACTTTGGGTTTAGGTAAGTTAATCGCGTTTTGGGATGACAACGGTATTTCTATCGACGGTCATGTGGAAGGCTGGTTTACTGACAATACCCCTGCACGTTTTGAAGCCTACGGCTGGCATGTGATTGCTGGCGTAGACGGTCACGACTCTTCCGCTATTGCTGCGGCTATTGAACAAGGCAAGTCTGTCACAGACAAACCTACCTTAATTTGTTGCAAAACCATTATCGGTTATGGTTCACCGAATAAATCCGGTTCACACGACTGCCATGGTGCGCCTTTAGGTGATGCTGAAATTGCGGCTGCCCGTGAATATTTAGGCTGGGAGCATGCTCCTTTTGTTATTCCACAAGACATCTATCAAGAGTGGGATGGCAAAATCAAAGGTGCATCTGCTCAGCAACATTGGAACGACAGCTTCGCTGCTTATGCCCAGGCTTACCCTGAACTGGCTGCCGAATTTAAACGCCGTATGGCAGGTGATTTACCAGCCGATTGGGCTGAAAAGTCCGCTGCTTATATTCAGCATCTGCAGGATAATCCTCAGTCTATCGCGACCCGTAAAGCCTCTCAGAACAGCTTAAATGCCTTTGGTCCTTTATTACCTGAATTATTAGGTGGTTCAGCTGACTTGGCAGGCTCTAACCTGACGATTTGGTCTGGTTCTAAAGGCGTCACTGCAGAAGACGCCAGCGGCAATTACCTCTACTACGGTGTGCGAGAATTTGGTATGTCAGCCATGATGAATGGTATAGCTCTGCACGGTGGTTTTATCCCTTACGGTGCAACTTTCCTGATGTTTATGGAATATGCCCGTAACGCTGTACGTATGGCGGCGTTGATGAAGCAGCGTGTTATTTTTGTCTACACACACGATTCTATTGGTTTAGGTGAAGACGGCCCAACTCACCAGCCTGTAGAACAATTAGCTTCGCTGCGTGTGACACCAAACCTGATGAACTGGCGTCCTTGTGACGCAGTGGAATCTGCTGTGGCATGGCAAGCAGCTATTGAACGCACTGAAGGCCCAAGCACTTTAATTTTCACCCGTCAGAATCTGGTGCAACAGCCTCGTACAGCGCAGCAGTTAGCTGATGTTCGTAAAGGCGGTTATGTGTTGCTGGATTCTGCTGGCACTCCTGAACTGATTCTGATTGCTACTGGTTCTGAAGTTGAACTCGCGGTACAGGCTTATCATCAGTTAACAGCTGCAGGTCGCAAAGTTCGTGTGGTATCAGTCCCGTCCACTGATGTGTTTGAAGCTCAAAGCTCAGCGTATCGTGAGTCGGTACTGCCATCTGCGGTCACCAAACGTGTCGCAGTCGAAGCTGGTATTAAAGACTCCTGGTATAAGTATGTTGGTTTGACAGGGAAAATCATTGGTATGGACAGCTTTGGCGAATCAGCTCCGGCAGAACAGCTGTTCGAACACTTTGGAATTACCACAGCTGCTGTAGTTGCTGCGGCCAATGAGTTATTAGCGTAAATGAAAAGGGGCCTTGTGGCCCCTCTTTTTAATTGGTGTTTCAGCGGGTAGTCGGGTAGCAATGACCATTAAAGTGGCAATTAACGGCTTCGGCCGTATAGGTCGGAATATTCTGCGAGCCCTCTATGAGTGTGGTTTAACAGAACAAGTGCAAGTAGTGGCTATCAATGAACTGGCTGATGCCAAAGGAATAGCCCATTTGTTGAAATATGATACATCTCATGGCCGTTTTGGTTTTCCGGTCAAGCTTACTGATGATGGTTTGCTGGTCAATGGCGATTCAATCGCACTGTTCTGCCAGGCTGATCCTGCGCAGTTACCCTGGAGCGAGTTAAAGGTTGACGTTGTATTGGAGTGCACCGGGGTATTTCATAGTCGTGCTGATGCTCAGCTGCACTTAGACGCTGGTGCAAAAAAAGTGCTGTTTTCCCATCCGGCTGATGCAGATATTGATGCCACAGTCATTTATGGTATCAACCAGCATTTATTGACTGATGCCATGACTGTCGTATCAGCGGGTTCATGTACCACCAACTGTATAGTGCCTGTGATCCAGGTGCTGGATCAGCATTTTGGTGTGGAAAGCGGCACTATTACCACTATTCATGCCTCCATGAATGATCAGCAGGTGATAGATGCTTATCACACAGATTTACGTCGAACCAGGGCTGCCAGCCAATCAATCATTCCGGTTGATACCAAATTAGCCCGTGGTATTGAGCGCATTATGCCGCATCTTGCTGGGCGTTTCGAAGCTATTGCGGTGCGAGTCCCCACTGTCAATGTAACGGCTATGGATTTAAGCGTTACTTTGCACCAGGACGTAGATTTGAATAGAGTGAATCAAGTGCTGCAACAGGCCAGGGCGGGCGCTTTGGCTGGTATTTTGGATTACACCGAGGAACCTTTAGTATCGGTAGATTTTAATCATGACGCGCATTCCTGCATTGTCGATGGTTCTCAAACTCGGGTCAGTCACAAACGTTTAGTCAAATGTTTGGTCTGGTGTGACAACGAGTGGGGCTTTGCGAACAGAATGATCGATACATGCCGCGCTATGATGCGTTTTGTCTGAATTATTATTTAATAAAAACCTATACCCAAGTAGCTTTGAGTTGCAGGGCGGCGACAAGCAGGTGAGACCCCAGGAGCATAGTAAACCTATGTGACTGGGGCGAAATGGCGCAGTCAACAAAGCTGCAGCTTCAAGTACGATGGGGATAAAACTTATAAAATCACAGGAGTCTGGTATGTCAGTTATTAAGATGGCGGATGTCGATTTAACAGGGAAGCGGGTACTGATCCGTGAAGATTTAAACGTTCCGGTAAAAAACGGCAAAGTGACCTCAGATGCGCGTTTAAAAGCCGCCATTCCTACCATTGAGTTAGCCCTGAAAAAAGGTGGCAAAGTCATGGTGTGTTCACATCTTGGACGCCCGGAAGAAGGTGTCTATGCAGAAGAGTTCTCAATGGCTCCGGTCGTAGACTATTTAAATAAGGCTTTGTCTGTGCCTGTGCGTTTAGTCAAAGATTATTTGGGTGGCGTTGAAGTTCAAACCGGTGAAGTCGTTGTATTTGAAAACGTTCGTTTTAACAAAGGCGAAGGCAAAAACGATGAAACCTTATCCAAACAACTTGCTGCCTTGTGTGATGTGTTTGTGATGGATGCATTTGGCACAGCCCACCGTGCCCAGGCTACTACGCACGGTGTCGCAAAGTTTGCACCTGTTGCCTGCGCCGGTCCATTGCTTGCTGCAGAACTAGATGCGTTAGCCGCAGCGCTGAAAAATCCTAAGCGCCCATTAGTCGCTATTGTTGGTGGTTCTAAAGTATCGACCAAGCTAACAGTGCTGGAGTCTTTATCCGGTATTGTTGATCAGTTGATTGTCGGTGGCGGCATAGCCAATACTTTTATTGCAGCCCAGGGCTATGCTGTTGGCAAATCTTTAGTAGAAACCGACCTTATTCCTGAAGCTCAACGCTTAATGGCTCAAGCCAAAGCCAATGGTGCGTCTATCCCTGTGCCTACAGATGTAGTGACAGGTAAAGCTTTTGCTGAAGATACACCCGCAACCACTAAGTCTGTAGCTGATATTAGTGCTGATGATATGGTGTTTGACATAGGGCCTGACAGCAGCGCTGCTCTGGTCGATATTTTGAAAAACGCCGGCACTATTGTCTGGAATGGTCCTGTGGGTGTGTTCGAGTTTGCTGCCTTTGAACAAGGTACTAAAGCGCTGGCTCTGGCTATTGCAGAGAGTCAGGCATTTTCTATAGCTGGTGGTGGTGATACCTTAGCCGCTATCGACAAGTACGATTTAGCTGACAAAATTTCTTATATTTCTACAGGGGGTGGTGCATTCTTGGAATTCCTTGAGGGTAAAACTTTACCAGCAGTGGAAATTTTGGAACAACGCGCTAAAGCCTGAACAGAAAGCTGTTAAATTAAAAAAAATTATAATAATACTAAAAAAATATGCCCCTTCGTTCTGTACACTATAGATCACCTCAGGTGACGGCAGAGCAGGGGGGTAAACACAACCCTTACCCTACAAAAAGAGAGAGGATCTCATGGCTCTGATTTCAATGCGTCAAATGCTGGACCATGCTGCTGAATTTGGTTATGCAGTACCAGCTTTTAACGTTAACAACTTAGAACAGATGCGTGCCATAATGTTGGCTGCAGATGCGACAGATAGCCCAGTGATAGTTCAGGCTTCTGCCGGAGCGCGTAAGTATGCCGGAGCGCCTTTTTTACGCCATCTGATATTGGCGGCAGTTGAAGAGTTTCCGCATATTCCAGTGGTTATGCATCAAGACCACGGTACTTCTGCTGCTGTATGTCAGCAAGCAATTCAATTGGGCTTTTCGTCAGTCATGATGGACGGTTCTTTGGGTACTGATGGTAAAACACCAACAGATTATGAATACAATGTGAATGTAACGCGTCGCGTTGTAGATATGGCGCATGCCTGTGGTGTTTCGGTAGAGGGCGAATTAGGTTGTTTAGGGTCCCTTGAAACAGGGGCTGCAGGTGAAGAAGACGGTATTGGTGCTGATTGTATTTTAAGTCACGACCAGATGTTAACTGATCCTGAAGAAGCAGCTCAGTTTGTCAAAGCGACAGGTGTGGATGCGCTGGCCATAGCTTGTGGCACTTCACATGGTGCCTATAAGTTCAGTCGTCCGCCTACAGGCGATATTCTGGCTATTGACCGTATTAAAGAGATCCATGCCCGTATTCCTGATACCCATCTGGTTATGCATGGTTCATCTTCAGTGCCACAAGAGTGGTTGGCTATCATCAACGAGTACGGTGGCGCCATCCCTGAAACTTATGGTGTGCCAGTTGAACAAATTCAGGAAGGGATCAAATTTGGCGTACGTAAGATCAATATAGATACCGACTTACGTTTAGCATCAACCGGAGCTATCCGCCGTTACATGGCAAAGAACCCGGCCGAATTTGATCCTCGTAAGTATTTGCAGGAATCAGTCAAAGCCATGACTGAAATTTGTAAAGATCGTTATCAGGCTTTTGGTACTGCCGGTAACGCGTCGAAAATAAAAGCCATTTCTCTTGAGCAAATGGTGAAGCTATATGATTCGGGAAAATTAACTCCGAACATTAAATAAGCAAAATAATTAATGGAATATTAATACGGGCAGGAGCCTGATTTTGCTAAAGAAAAAATGGGTATAAATCGCCTTTAAATTGCAACAAAACTGTCATCGCAGACTGTCTTAGTTATATTGACAACACGCGATTTTGCTGCAATGATGCGGGCGGTTTACCCTTTAACCGGGTTATCTTTTGTTACAAAAAATAACCTTTCAAAAACAGGTTACGTTAATCAGCAATTATTGGTTGGGAACTATGTCTAACAATAACATTCGTAAGAGTCTGGTTGCTTCTGCTCTGTTTGGAGCATTCGCATTGGCCAGCACCTCAGTAGCAGCAGATCCACTGGTAGAACTGCAGAAAGCGGGTCAGCAAAATATCCGCGCTTCAGTTCAATCTCAGGAAAAAATTAACAACATTTTTGACCAAAGCCAGGAATTATTGGCTGAGTACCGTCAATTGGTTGAACAAACTGAAAACTTGAAAGTTTACAACGACCACGTTGCTAAATTAGTTGCCGATCAGAATTCTCAACTGGCTTCTTTTGATAAACAAATTGGTACTATCGAAGGTACTAAGCAAGGTATCGTTCCTCTGATGTATCGTATGGTTGATACCTTAGAAGCCTTTATCAAAGCGGATATGCCTATCGACCTGAACAATCGTTTAGCTCGTATTGAGCGTTTACGTTCAGTGTTAGGTAACTCAGCAGTAAACACTTCTGAAATGTACCGTCTGGTGATCGAAGCCTACCAAATCGAAAAAGATTTAGGTACAGCGCTGGTGACTTACACAGACAAACTGGCTGTTGATGGCAGCGAAATTACCGTGAACTACGTTTACGTAGGTCGCGTTGCGTTACTGGCTCAATCTCTGGATGAAAAACAAGCCTGGATGTTCAACAGAACTACAGGTCAGTGGGAAGCTCTGGGTCAAGAGTACCTGGAATCTACCAAGTTCGCGATTCGTGTTGCGGGTAAACAAGCTGCCCCAGAATTGTTGAAACTTCCAGTGTTAGCAGCGGAGTAAGCATAAATGAAGAAAGTTTTTAAAGGTTTAGTAGTTGCAGCTGTGGTAACTATGTCTGCAGGCGTGTGCTTAACAGCTGCTGCTGATACAGCCAAACTTGACCAATTGTTAGAGCAAGTTAAAAAATCACGTACTGCTGAAGGTAAAATCAACCAGCAGCGCGAACAGGAATTTTTATCTGACCGTGCTGACAAGCAAGCCCTGTTAAACAGAGCGAAAGCTGAGTTTGCAGCTGAAGAAGCTCGTGGCAAGTCTTTGACTCAACAATTTGCTGATAACGAAGGCAAATTAGCTGCGAAAGAAGCTGAGCTGCAAGCTGCTCAGGGTACTTTAGGTGAAATGTTCGGTATCGTTCGTGGTGCTGCAACTGAAACTATCGGTTCTATTGCAACTTCTAATATCAGTGCTCAGTACAAAGGCCGTGATGAACTGCTGAAAAAACTGGCTGAAGCTAAAGAACTTCCAACTATCAACGAACTGGAAGAACTGTGGGTTGCTCTGCAAACTGAAATGACTGAGTCTGCTAAAGTAGCTAAGTTCGAAGGTAACGTTGTTTCTCTGGATGGTAACGGTGCTCAGGCTTCTGTGACTCGTATCGGTGCATTCAACCTGATTTCTGACGGTGGTTACTTAGTATTTAACGCTGACACTCAGGAAATGCAACCTCTGGTTAAACAACCTGAGTCTTACATTGTTGCTGATGCTGAAGCGTTCAAAAACGCAGCTCCTGGCGAAATCAAACCAGTATACATCGACCCAACTGGCGGTAACTTACTGCGTCTGAAAACTCAGGAAGCTACATTAACTGAACAGTTCCACCAAGGTGGTACTCCAGGTTATGTAATTACTGCTCTGTTACTGATCGGTTTACTGATTGGTGCTGTGCGTTTCGTATCTCTGTCAGCAGCTTCTGCTGGTGTGAAAGCTCAGCTGAAAAATCTGAACAACCCTTCAGACAAAAATGCTCTGGGCCGTATCCTGAAAGTTTACCACGACAACAAATCTGTTGACGTTGAGACTTTAGAGCTGAAATTAGACGAAGCTATCATGCGTGAAACTCCGGATATCGAAAAAGGTATCGGTATTATCAAGCTGATCGCTGCTGTAGGTCCTTTATTAGGTCTGTTAGGTACAGTTATCGGTATGATCGGTGCGTTCCAGGTTATTACCTTACACGGTACTGGTGACCCGAAAATTATGGCTGGCCAGATTTCAATGGCGTTAGTAACAACTGTTCAAGGTCTGTTATGTGCTCTGCCATTACTGTTTATCCACTCTATGTTACAAAGTAAGTCAAACTCAGTCCTGCATGTTCTGGATGAGCAAAGTGCTGGTATCATCGCTGCTCATGCGGAGAAGGAGAAAGCGTAATGCATAGCCTGATAGAGCTTTGGGAATCTGTCAGGGATTTTATCGCAACCGGCGGTGATGTTCTGTATATCGTCGCCATAGTGCTCTTCATCATGTGGGTATTGATCATAGAGCGCTTCTGGTTTATCAATCGGGAGTTTCCAGTGATGCGTAATAAAATTATCGCAGACTGGAACGCCCGGGCTGATACAACCTCCTGGTATGCGCATAAAATTCGTGATGCGTGGGTGTCTGAGGCATCTACCAAACTGCGTGAGCGGATAGGTGTAATCAAAACTTTGGTTGCAATCTGCCCAATGGTTGGTTTGTTAGGTACTGTGACCGGTATGATCGCCGTTTTCGAAATTATGGCGGTGCAAGGTACTGGTAACCCAAGACTGATGGCAGCTGGTATTTCAATGGCAACAATTCCAACTATGGCTGGTATGGTTGCGTGTTTATCAGGTGTATTTGTAACGTCCAAACTGGAAGGTAAGGTGAAGTCAGCAGTTCATGGATTAGCTGACAGTATGCCTCATCATTGATAGAGAGTATTTTATGGCACGTAAAATTAGACGTGAAGCCGAAGAGGCAGCAGTAGATTTAACGCCGATGTTGGACGTTGTATTCATCATGCTGATTTTCTTTATCGTAACGACCTCGTTCGTTAAAGAAGCGGGTATTGATGTTAACCGTCCTAAAGCGGCAAAAGCTCAATCTAAGCCGTCAGCCACTATCTTTATTGCAATCCGTGCAAACGGTGAGATTTGGATGGATAAACGTGCTGTAGACGTTGAGCGTGTTGGTGCAACTGTTGAGAAACTGTTGGCTGAATCGCCTACTGATACAGTAATCATTCAAGCAGATAAAGAAGCTAAGCATGGTATCGTGGTTCAGGTAATGGATCAGATCAAGCTGGCTGGTATCGATAAGATTTCGATCGCTGCGGAGAACAAGTAATATGGTAAGGTTATTACTATCACTGGTAGTTGGTGCGGTAATAACGTTTTTCCTGTATGTGTTGATGGCATTCCTTATAGGTGGGGATGATACGTTCACCAATGCTAAAAAGGATCAAATCGTTATTGAAATTAACTCGACGCCGCCTGAGTCAAAAGCTCAGACTCGTGTTCGGGTACCGCCACCGCCGCCACCGCCGCCACCAGAGCCTCCAAAGGCTCCGGTTGCAGAGCCTGCTTCAACTGACACTGGTGGAACCATTGGTTTTAACATACCGTCAGTAGATGTAGGTGGTGCGAGTTCAGGCTTAGGTGATCCGTCTTCAGCGATGATGCGTGATGGCGATGCTACTCCAATAGTTCGTATTGAACCAAAATACCCGGTACAAGCAGCTCGTGACGGCTTACAGGGTTGGGTAAAAATGCGCTTTACTATTATGGAAGATGGCAGCGTTGGTGACGTAGCAGTTGTTGAAGCTGAACCTAAACGTGTATTTGACCGTGAAGCAATACGTGCACTGAAACGTTGGAAATATTCACCAAAAGTGGTCGATGGTAAAGCAGTTCAGCAACCAGGTATTATGGTTCAATTGGACTTCTCCTTAGACCAATCTGGGGGTTAACACTATGAAGAAAATGACTACACTTACTTCTGCGTTGATCGTACTGGCCAGTTTTGGTGCTACAACTTTAAGTTCATATGCTGTTGCTGCCCCGGATCCTGCAAAAATTGAAGCGCGGAAAAACCGCAAATCAAGCGCTGTAGGTGAAAAAGTTGGTAAGTCTATAGCTAAAGCGTATGAGCTTTATAGTGCAGAGAAGATAAACGAAGCCATCGCTGAGTTGCAGGGTGTTGAGTCAAGCAATGAGTTTGACATGGCGTATTTAAATCGTTTTTTAGGCAACATGTGGGCTGCTAAAGACGAGAAAAAAGCCATAGGCTACCTGCGTAAAGCGTTGAAGCCAGACGTACTGAGTTTTACTGATCAGGCCGCTGGTTTGCGTTTACTTGCTGACTTATTGTTAAGCGATAAGCAATACGACGAATCAATCAAAACTTATTATCAGTGGATAGATTTCACTGGTGAAAAAGAGTCGAACGTTTATTTACGTATTGCTAGTGCTTACATGGAAATGAAGCAGTATCAGAAGGTGATTGAGCCTGCTGATATGGCGATTGCCATGCAAGATAAAGCTAAGCCAAACGCCGGTCCTTATACGTTGAAGTTTTCAGCTTATTACGAGATGAAAAACAACAAAAAAGCGATCGAAGTGTTAGAGACCACTGTGCAACTTTTCCCTGCGGAAAAACGCTGGTGGACTTACCTGGCTCAGTTTTACAGCATAGAAGAACAGTATGAAAAAGCGCTTGTGACATTAGAAGTTGCAGCTATGCAGGGCATGCTGGATTCAGCCAATGAATTCAAGTTATTGTCTCAGCTGTATTCAAATGCCAACGTTCCATACAAAGCCGGTATCACACTGGAAAAACATATCAAGTCTGGTTTAATCAAAAAAGACAAAAATATGTTGAACAGTATGGCCAGTTCTTTCCAGTCAGCACGGGAAATGGAAAAAGCAGCTCAGTATTATGGTGAGTCCGCTCAGTTGGACAACGATGCTGATGCTTATCGTCGTCAAGGTTCTTCATTGATCCTTGCTGAAAAATACCCTGCTGCTGTAGCAGCTTTGAATAAATCGTTGGATGCTGGCGTAAAAGTCAAAGGTCCTGTGTATTTAGCTTTGGTTGAAGCTTATTTCTACCAGAACAAGTTCAAAGATGCTTATCAGGCTGTGCAAAAAGCCAAGGGCGATCCTAAATACGCCCGTCAGGCTGCAAGCTGGGAAAGCTATATTAAAGAGCGCGCTAGTAAAAATAACGTGAGTCTTTAATCCTTAAAAAACCCTGCTCCGGCAGGGTTTTTTCTTTGTATAACCTTCAAACTTGAGGCTGTAGCATTCTTGACAGCACTCTCGTCCAGATCATATTTAAAAATATCAGTCAGGCAAGGCCCACCTAATCCCGCTTTAGTCTTATCGCACACAGGGCTGCTATGTTCCCTGGTCTTAAATACTTGTCGAGTGCTTGCAACTCCACTTAATTTTGCGACACATTTCCCGCTACCTTCTTTTTAGTCCTTTTTTTATATCTTTGTAGTGTCGTACCAGAACCTTGAATTAAATCAATTTGCTGACGGAGCAGGGCAGCTATGTTGTGTATTTTGCTGATTGAATAGTCACTTAGTTTAAAAAACACGCGAACGATTAAGGCTTTCTAAAAAACTGTTGACACCTTTGGCCTCGGCCCCTAGAATTCGCCTCGTCTTGTAGGGGATTGCTTAGCAACTTCTGCAATTGGTGTGGGGCTATAGCTCAGCTGGGAGAGCGCTTGCATGGCATGCAAGAGGTCAGCGGTTCGATCCCGCTTAGCTCCACCAAAGATTTTGTTCCAGTGTCCCTTTCGTCTAGAGGCCT